>Ga0308168_1002904_pt1 | contig 13649 bp, 9 predicted proteins | sample PhyCR2_FD_202133 | JGI IMG/M metagenome (GOLD analysis project Ga0308168, IMG submission 202133) | Phyllosphere microbial communities from UC Gill Tract Community Farm, Albany, California, United States - DLSLRC.R2 | ecosystem: Host-associated > Plants > Phyllosphere > Unclassified | place: USA... | reverse complement strand
CCCCAAAAAGTTGATATCCAACTTTCTGGGGTCAGTTCAAAGGCAGGGGCCCAAGTTCTGCATGCGTAACGGTAATGCTAGCAACTTGGGCCCCTGCCTTCGCAGGGGCGACGGTTTTGGAACGAGTGATCCTGGTTACTTGTTCTGATAGCCACCAAAAGCAGCCACCGGACTCCAAGCCGGCGACACCGCCGGCAGCTGCGGCGCCAGCGGCGCATACTGCCCGGCGCCGTAGACCACCTTGCCGTTCACCACCGTCAGCACACTCTCCAGGCGCTTGATGCGTTCGGCGTCCACCGTGAACACATCCTCCGGCAGCACCACGAAGTCGGCGTACTGGCCGCGCTGGATCGTGCCCTTCACTTTTTCCTCGCCGCTCATCCAGGCCGAACCGGTCGTGATCAGCTTCAGCGCCTCATAGCGGCTGAGCAGGTCCCTGCCCTGCCAGATCGGCATGCCGCCGGCGGTCTTGCCGGTCACCGCCCAGTACACCGAGGGCCAGGGGTTGTAGCTCGAGACGCGGGTGCCGTCGGTGCCCAGGCCGACCGGCAGGCCCATGTCCAGCATCTTGCGGATCGGCGGCATCTGGCGGGTCTGAGTACCGTAGCGCTTCCAGTAGGCTTCGCCCTGGAAGTGCATGCGGTCCTGCACCGCCACGCCGCCACCCAGCTTCTTGATGCGCGCCAGCTGGGCATCGGTGATGGTCTCGCCGTGGTCGATGATGAAGCGCAGGCCTTTCAAGGGCGTCTTCGCGTTGACCTTCTCGATGACGGAAAGGTCGCGGTCGATGCTTTCGCCATAGGTGGCGTGCAGGCGGAAGGGCCAGCGGTTCTTCACCATCAGGGCCACCACCTGTTCCAGCTCGCCCTCCATGGCCTCCGGCAGGTCCGGGCGCGGTTCCAGGAAGTTCTCGAAGTCGGCGGCGCTGGCCACCAGGTTTTCACCGCCGCCCTCGGCCGAGAAGCCGTTCGGGTAGAACATGTGGTCGTTCTTGCCGGGATGGGTCATGCCGATCCAGCGCTGGAAGTCTTCCATCTCCTTGCCGGCACGCTGGGCGAACAGGTAGTAGGAGGTGCGCACGCTCAGCTGGCCGCTGCGCGCCAGTTCCAGCGACACGCCGTAGTCGTCCGGGTAGTTCTGGAAACCGCCGCCGGCATCGATCGCGCTGGTCACGCCCAGGCGGTTCAGTTCGCGGTAGTAGTGCAGGGTCGAATTCAGCTGGTCGGCGCGGCTCAGCTTGTTGGTCTTGGCCAGGGTCGAGTACAGGATCAGCGCATTCGGCTTGGCGATCAGCTTGCCGGTCGGCTGGCCCTTGGCATCGAGCTCCACTTCGCCGTCCTTGTACTTGGTGTCCTTGTTGTAGCCCAGGGTCTGCACGCCCTTCTGGTTGAGGAAGCCGAGGCCGTACAGGTAGAGGATGAACACCGGCTTGTCCGGCACTGCGGCATTGATCTCTTCCAGCGTCGGCAGGCGTTTTTCCTCGAACTGGTATTCGTTCCAGCCGCCGACCACCTTCACCCATTCGCCGTCCGGCGTGCGCGCGGCCTGTTCCTTCAGCATCTGCAGGGCGCGCTTGAGCGAGGTGACGCCATCCCAGCGCAATTCCATGTTGTAGTTGAGGCCTTCGCGGATGACGTGCAGGTGCGAATCGTTCAGGCCCGGGATCACGGTGCGGCCGCCGGCGTCGATCACCTGAGTGCTGTCGCGCTTGAGCTTGAGGACCTGGGCATTGCTGCCGGTGGCCAGCACCTTGCCGTCCTTGACCGCCAGCGCCTGCACGAACTGGCCTTCCTTCGTCATGGTGGCGATCTTGCCGTTGGTGAGGATCAGGTCTGCCTGTGCCTGGGCTTGGGAAGCGACGGCGAGGAAGCTGGCTGCGATGGCCGCCGAGATGGTCGAGATGGTTTTCATGTGTGTGTGCTGTCGATTGGGCAAAAAAAAGCCAGGATCCCAACGGTATCCCGGCCCGGGCGCGAACGCCCCTGTCTAATTAGAGAGTCGCTTATGCCGTGCGGCTGCGCAGCACGTTCACACCGCCGGCACGCGCCGCATAAAGCTGCTGCTCGATGCCAAACAGGACCAGCATGCCGCCCAGGATCGCCACGTTCTTGAAGAAGTGGTTCAGCTGGTTCTGGAACTCGGCCGCGTCAGCGTGCCAGAAGCCGTGGAAGATCAGCGTCACCGGAATCAGGAACAGTGCCAGCCCCGCCGCCGCCAGGCGTGCCTGGATGCCGGTGATGAGTGCCAGGCCGCCGCCGACTTCGAGCAGGATGGTCAGCACCAGCAGCGCACCCGCCGCCGGGATGCCGCTGCTGTTCATCCAGCCGGCCACGTACGAGAAGGCGAGGATCTTGTTGATGCCCGAGACCACGAACAGGAGACCGGCAAGGGCACGGCCGACGGGGTAGAGTTTATTGGTATCCATGATGTGTTTTCCTTTATAGGTATCGCTAGTTTTGGAGCGAACTTCGCTCAAATGATTTATTCGATTACTCAATCGATCAATCGATCAATCGATGATCGGCAGGTCGAACAGCAGCACCTCGGCATCCTTTGCATCCAGCAGGCTGATGCTCGCCTCTTCGCTCACCTGCACCGCATCGCCCGCTTCCAGCACCACGCCATTCACGGTCACGCTGCCACGCGCCACCTGCACATAGGCCTGGCGGCCGGCCCGCAGCGCAAGCTCGACCTGGTCGGCGCCGTCGAGGATGGTGGCGTAGATGTCGGCGTTCTGGCGCAGCGACACCGAACCTTCGCGGCCATCGTTCGAGGCGATCAGGCGCAGCTTGCCGCGCTTGGACTCGACGTCGAAATGCTTCTCTTCGTAGCCGCCTTCGCCGCCGTTTTCCGACGGGATCACCCAGATCTGCAGGAAGTGCACCGGCTCGGTTTTCGAACCATTGAACTCGCTGTGGGTGACGCCGCTGCCGGCGCTCATGCGCTGCACATCGCCGTAGCGCAGCACCGAGCCGTTACCCATGCTGTCCTTGTGCTCCAGTGCGCCATCCAGCACGTAGGAGATGATTTCCATGTTCTTGTGGCTGTGCGGTTCGAAGCCGCGGCCCGGGGCCACGCGGTCTTCGTTGATCACGCGCAGCGGACCGACGTTCATGTGTTTCGGATCGTAGTAGTGACCGAAGGAGAAAGTGTGTTGCGAGCGCAGCCAACCGAAACTGGCGAGACCGCGATCCTGGCTTTTACGGACGTTCAACATGATGAATCCTTTCAATGAATAGTTTCGAATGAACTGCGCTTCCCGCTCCACCCTGTCGTTTCGCTGTGTTGGCGGTGCGCGTTTGCATGGAAAGAATTATGAGCGTTCGTACGGCGAATGAAAAACGAGTTATTTATCGAGCAATGATCGAATTTTTCGATAGCCTGATTCCCTACCTATCGATAGTTTCTTGTCTACAATGATTTGACTAGCATGGATGCGATTCCACCCACCACGAGCCGCCTCCATGACTGACCTCACCGACTTCACCACCGCCTCCGGCATCCCCGTCAACGACAACCAGAACTCGATCACCGCCGGTCCGCGCGGCCCGGTCCTGCTGCAGGACGTTCACCTGATCGAAAAACTGCAGCACTTCAACCGCGAGCGCATTCCCGAGCGCGTGGTGCACGCCAAGGGCTCGGGCGCCTTCGGCACCTTCACCGTCACTCACGACATCAGCCGCTACACCAGCGCCAGGCTGTTCGACAGCGTCTGCAAGCAGACCGAGACCTTCCTGCGCTTTTCCACCGTGGGCGGCGAGAAAGGCTCGGCCGATACCGCCCGCGACCCGCGCGGCTTCGCCCTGCGCTTCTACACGGAAGACGGCAACTGGGACCTGGTCGGCAACAACACGCCCACCTTCTTCATCAAGGACGGCATCAAGTTCCCCGACTTCATCCACACCCAGAAGCGCGATCCGCAAACCAATCTGAAGTCGGCGCAGATGATGTGGGACTTCTGGAGCCGCGCCCCGGAAAGCCTGCACCAGGTGACGATTCTGTTCTCGGACCGCGGCACCCCGGACGGCTACCGCCACATGGACGGCTTCGGCAGCCACACCTATAGCCTGATCAACGCCGACGGCCAGCGCCACTGGGTGAAATGGCATTTCAAGACCCAGCAGGGCATCAAGAACCTGAGCGCAGCCGAGGCCGTGCGCCTGAGCGGCACCGACCCGGACTACGCCCAGCGCGACCTGTTCAAGGCCATCGCCGAGGGCGATTTCCCGCGCTGGAACGTCGAGATGCAGATCATGAGCGACGAACAGCGCAGCGCCTGGGAAGCCAAGACCGGCTGGGACGCCTTCGACCTCACCAAGGTCTGGCCGCAGGGAACCTTCCCGCGCATCCCGGTCGGCATCCTGGAGCTGAATCGCAATCCCGACAATTACCACCAGGACGTCGAGCAGGCCGCGCTGTCGCCGGCCAATATCGTGCCCGGCCTGGGCTACAGCCCGGACAAGATGCTGCAATCGCGTTTGTTCGCTTACCACGACGCCCAGCTCTACCGCGTCGGCACCAACCACCAGCACCTGCCGGTGAACCGTCCGCGCTGTCCCTTCCACAACCAGCAGCGCGACGGCGCGATGGCGATTGCGAACGGCGGCGCGGCGCAGAACTACGATCCGGTGCATGAAGGCCTGCCGGCGGCGGGCGGCTTCGGCCACGGCGACGCCGGCTGGCCGGTGGACGGCGTGGCGGGCCGCTACGACACCCGCGCCAGGGATGACCATTTCACCCAGGCCGGCAATCTGTTCCGCCTGCTGACGCCGGAAGGCAAGCGCAACCTGATCGAGAACATCGCCGGTTCCCTCCATCAGACCGATGCGGCGACCCAGGACCGTCAGCTGGGGCATTTCCTGAAGGCCGATCCGGCCTATGGGCAGGGCGTGGCGGAGGCGATGCGGCGTCTCCTCGGCCAGGGTTGATCCCCACCAGGACGGGATGCGGGCAAGCTTGACAGGGCTGGCAAACAAGAAAGTGGCAAAAACATACGAAAAATTGCGCTTCTTGCATCAATGTATGGACGGACTGAGCGAGCTCATCCATAGTATGGGTTTGATTCATCCCATATATTCCAATGAGCACTGCCGACACCACACTGCCCCAGCTGACCGCCTATCCCACCAATGGCCAGGCGACCGATGCCGATCTGGTCTTCACCTTCAGCGAACAGGTACTGGCCGGCAGCGGCGCGGTGACGCTGCGCGGCGAGTACGGCGTGGTGCTGTTCTCGACCAAGGTCGCCGGCAGCGCGGCCGTCACGGTCGCGGCCAACACCCTCACCCTGCACCTGGACCAGCGCCTGGCCTACGGCACCGCATACACCGTCGAACTGAGCGAAGGCGCCGTCACCGACCTGGCCGGCAATGCTTCGCTTTTCAGCTACCAGCCATTCACCTCCGGCCTGAGCCCGGTCGCACTGAACCTGAGCGGCACCGATGGCGCGGACAAGCTGATCGGCAGCGATCTGGCGGATACGATTTCCGGCGCCGGCGGCAGCGACTTCATCAAGGGCTATGGTGGCAATGACCTGCTCAATGGCGGCGACGAATTCTCACCCTACGATTACTACTATGCCATCGGCGACAACATCTACGGCGGCACCGGCAACGACACCATCAACGGCAATGCCGGCGACGACTATCTGTATGGCGACGAAGGCGACGATGCGCTGTACGGCGGCGACGGCAAGGACCAGCTCTACGGCGGTCCCGGCGACAACCTGTTAGATGGCGGCAAGGGCAACGATGCGCTGTACGGCGGCGTGGGCCGTGACACCCTGCAAGGCGGCGACGGCGATGACGTCCTGAGTGCAGACACCTGGAGCGCCGCCAGCCTGGACGGCGGCGCCGGCAACGACACCCTGAGCGGCAGCGATGCCGCCAGCTACCTCGGCGGCAGCGGCAACGACAGAATCGCCATCGATGTCCGCTCGACCGTGGCCCTCGACAGCACGGCCAAGGGCGGCGACGGCGACGACGTGTTCGAGCTGCGCCTGATCAGCCCCGCGCGCTCGCACCTGGTGCTGAGCGGCGAGGCCGGCGTCGACACCTATGTGCTGCGCGACCTCTCCGGCCGGCTGGACGAGAGCGGGCGCGTCGATATCAGCGATTTCACGCCCGGCGCCGGCGGCGACCGCATCGACGTGCAGCCGCTGCTGGCCTGGAACTACGCCGGCAACCCCTTCGGCGACGGTATCCTGCGCCTGAGCGCGGACGGCAAGGACACCCTGCTCCAGCTCAAATCCGCCACTGCCACTAGCGGCTATGTGACCCTACTGCACCTGGTCGGCGTCAAGCCCGAACAGCTGGGCGTCGACAACTTCGTCGCCGGCATCGATCCCAATGGATCGCCGTTCAGCGCACCAGTCACCGGCACCGCCGCCAACGACACGTTCACGGGCGCGCTGCTGAACGATTCGATCAGCGGCGCCGGCGGCAACGACACCCTGAACGGCGCCGGCGGCAACGATACCTTGCTGGGCGGCGCCGGCAACGACTATCTGTTCGGGGGCGCCGGCCACGACCAGCTCGATGGCGGCGACGACAGCGACATCCTCGATGGCGGCGACGGCAACGATACCCTGTCCGGCGGACTCGGCAACGACACCCTGGAGGCGGGCGACGGCGACAACACCCTCACGGGCGATGCAGGCAACGATCAATTGAGTACGTCCTCTTTCGGCGCCAGCCTGCTCGACGGTGGCACCGGCAACGACACCCTGTCCGGCGGCAACGGCAATGACACCCTGCTCGGCGGCGACGGCAAGGACCTGCTGAGGGTCTACAGCTACAACGACCTGTCGCACGACGTGAGCGTGTCCGGCGGCGCCGGCGACGATGTCCTCCAGTTCACCAGCAGCCACAACGTCAACATCCTCGCCAGCGGCGGCAGCGGCGCCGACACCTTCGTCTTCAAGGACTTCGACAGCTACTACAGCAATCCCACCAGACCCGTCACCATCAGCGACTTCGTGGCCGCCGAGGGCGACCTGCTGGACTTGCGCACTCTGCCCTTCAACAACTTCAGCGGCAACCCCTTCGGCAGTGCCGGCCACCTGAAGGCCGTGCAGACCGGCACCGACACCACCATCTGGTACGACGCCGATGGCGCCGCCGGCACTGGCGTTGCGCTGCCCCTGGTCACGCTGAAGGGCGTCACGCTGGACCTGCTGCCGGCATCCGCCTTCCTCGGCGGCTTCGACATCAGCGGCACCAGCAAGGGCCTGACCCTGACCGGCAGCGCCGGCAACGACCTGCTGGCCGGCACCTGGCTCGACGACAGCATCCAGGGTGGCGACGGCCGCGACAGCATCGACGGCGGTCCCGGCGACGACGTCCTCGGCGGCGGCGACGAGAGCGTGCTGGGCGACGGCGACACCATCAACGGCGGCCTCGGCAACGATACGCTGGATGGCGGCACCGGCCCCGATTACCTGTATGGCGATGGCGGCGACGACAGCCTGACCGGCGGCACCGGCGCCGACCGCCTGGCTGGCGGCAGCGGCAACGATACCCTGGATGGCGGCGCGGGTGACGACGTGCTGACGGACGGCGAAGGCGTCAACATCCTGTCTGGCGGCGCCGGCAATGACCGCCTGGAAGCAACCGCCTACTATGGCGCCACCCACGACAACCGGCTCGACGGCGGTATCGGCGACGACACCCTGGTCGGCGGCAATGCCAACGACATGCTGTCCGGCGGCGACGGCAACGACCTGATCCAGGTGACCGGCGCCTACAATGCCTACAAGCCCTTTACGCTCACCGTTGATGGCGGCAACGGCAATGACGTCATCGAAGTCAACGGCTACTACGGCAGCGCCGGCAGCAACGTCGATGCCAGCGGCGGCGCCGGCAGCGACACCTTCCGCATGACCAGCAGCTACGGTACGGCCCTGCTGCGCATCGCCGACTTCCAGGTGGGCGCGGGCGGCGACAAGCTCGACATGTTCCAGGTGACGGGCTGGACCGGCAGCTCGCCCTTCGCCGGGGGCAACTACCAACTGGTACAGCGCGGCGCGGACACCGTGCTGCAAGTCCGCGATGCCTTCCACAATGCAGATTACATCGACCTGGCCTTGCTGAAGAACATCGCCATGGACACGCTGACCGCTGACAACCTGATGGTGAATGCCCTCCCGGGGACGCCGGCCGGCATCATCCAGACCGGCGGCGCCGGCCCCGACCTGCTCCGCGGCAGCACGGGCAACGACCAGCTGATCGGCGGCGACGGCCTGGACACGGCGGCCTACACCGGCCAGCGCGCCGACTACACGGTCACCCGCGACGCCGCCGGCTGGCGCGTCGCCGACAGCCGCGGCGTGGACGGCAGCGACATCCTGCAGGGCGTCGAGCGCGTGCAATTCGCCGATGGCGCGCTGGCGCTCGATCTCGATGGCGTCGCCGCCCAGGCCTACCGCTTCTACCGCGCCGCCTTCGACCGCGCCCCCGACCAGGCCGGCCTGGGCTACTGGATCTCGATGATGGACCAGGGCCAGACCATGCGCCAGGTGGCCTACGGTTTCGCGAACTCCAAGGAATTCGCCGACCTGTACGGCAGCGCGCCCGCCAACAGCGCGGTGCTCGACCTGCTGTATAAAAACGTCCTGCACCGCGCCCCGGATGCGGCCGGTTACGCCTACTGGCTCGACATCCTCGACCAGAAGCGCGCCGACCTGCCCAGCGTGCTGGCCTTCTTCAGCGAGAGCGTGGAAAACCAGGACGGCACGGCGCAGCTGATCGCGAACGGGATCGCGTTCGCGCCCTGGAACGGCTGAACGATCAAGCCTGTTCCGCCAGCCAGGGCAGGATGGCGTCCAGCAGCCGCTGCGGCGCCTCGATCGGGATCATGTGGCCGCTGTCCTCGATCACCACCAGGCTTGCATCCGGGATGCCTGCCGCCAGTTCCTGCGCTTCCTGCAGGCTGCGCAGCCCATCCTGGGCCGCCGCCACCACCAGCGTCGGGCAGCGGATCTCGCCCAGGCGGTCGATGTCGCCGGGGCGCTCGAGCACCGACTGGCGCCGGAACACCTCGCCGCCGAGGCGCACGCCCATCGTGCGCACGCGCTCGATCATCGCTTCGTTGTGCTGTTCTTTCGGATGGAGTGAGCTGGCGACGGCGGTGCGGCTCAAGCCGCTGAAAGCGATCGAGGGCGCTGCATGCCCGACCGCGCCCTTGCGCTGGCGCATGGCCGGGGTGTCGGGGCGGGTCGAGGTGGCGATCAGCACCAGCGCCTCGACCCGCTTGCCGTAGTCGGGTGCCAGGCGCACGATGTCGCGCGCGACGTAGCCGCCCATCGAAAAGCCGATCAGCAGGAAGGATGGCGGCGCCGAGGCCAGGGCCCGGCGCGCCATCGCCTCGACCGAGGTGTCGTGGCGCAGGTCGGCGTGGGTGACCGGGCCGAAGGGAGCGAGCTGCGGCAGCATGTCGCGCCACAGGGTTTCATCGGCCATGAAGCCGGGGACGAGTAGAAGAGCCATGGCGGCATCCTAGCAGAACGTGCCACGCGCGATCGGTGACGACACGTTGCAATTTTCATTCTACTTATTGCTTTTCGGAATCATTGTGTTCAAAATGTTTGGGTTCGCACCGTAACCCCGTGCATTCTCACCATCAAAGGAACAGCAGTGACCCACTCCCCCACCTCGAGCGTCCGCAACCAGCTGAGGTTTACCTTCGCCATCATCATCGTCCTCTCCTTCCTGTCGACCGCCATTGCGATCTGGCGCCTGCAGGTGCTGGCCGACGACACCCAATCGCTCACCCAGCGCCCGTTCGCCAAGGAGCGCCTGATTTCCAGCTGGCTGCTGAACACCTCGGTGGGCGTCAAGCGCACCGCCATCATCACGCGCGCCACCGACCCCGACCTGGCCAAGGCTTATGCCGACGAAGCCAAGGCATCCAGCGCGCGCGGCACCGAGCTGCTGAACAAAGTCGGCGAGCTGCTCGACACGCCGGAAGAGCGCGCCCTGATGGACCAGATCACCGCCGTGCGCAAGACCTATACGGAGTCGCGCAACCAGGTCACGGCGCTCAAGGCCGAAGGCAAGAACGACGAGGCGCGCGCGCTGTTCGACAAGGTCTACACGCCGGCGGCGGAAACCTATGTCAGCAAGTCCAATGACCTGCTGGCGATGCAGCAGCGCGCCATCGACGGGCGCGTGGCCACCGTGCTGGCCAGCGCCACGCGCAGCAGCAAGGTGCTGGTGGCGCTGTGCGTGGCGACCCTGGTCTTCAGCATCATCGCCGGCCTGGTTTTTGTGCGTTCGCTGTTCCGGCGCCTGGGCGGCGAACCGGCCGCCGCGGCCATGGTGGCCGCCGAGATCGCCGCCGGCAACCTGCGCGTGGCGGTGCCGCTCGATGGCAGCAGTGGCAATGCGGGCGACGCCCAGGACAGCCTGATGGCGGCACTGGAGCGCATGCGCGCCAGCCTGGCCGACATCGTCGGCCAGGTGCGCCACGGCGCCACCAGCATCGGCAGCTCGATCGCCACCATGGCGGGCGAAACCCAGGAACTGTCGCAGCGCACCGAGAGCCAGGCCTCGGCGCTGGAAGAAACCGCGTCCTCGATGGAAGAACTGACCCAGACCATCGCCCACAGCGCCTCCAGCGCCGAGCAGGCCAACCAGCTGGCGGCCGACGCCTCCACGGTGGCGCGCCAGGGCGGCGCCATGGTCGGCCAGCTGGTCGACACCATGGGCGCGATCGACGCGTCGTCCAAGCGCATCGTCGACATCATCAGCGTCATCGACGGCATCGCCTTCCAGACCAACATCCTGGCCCTGAACGCTGCGGTCGAAGCCGCGCGCGCCGGCGAACAGGGGCGCGGCTTCGCCGTCGTCGCCGCCGAAGTGCGTGCCCTGGCCCAGCGCTCGGCCAGCGCCGCCAAGGAAATCAAGGGCCTGATCGACGCCTCCACCGAACGCGTGGCGCAAGGCTCCACCCTGGCCGGCCAGGCCGGCGAGACCATGCAGGGCATCGTCGAGGGCATGGGGCGCGTGTCCGCCATCATGAGCGAGATCGTCAGCTCCAGCCGCGAACAGGCCAGCGGCATCGCCCAGGTCAACCAGGCCATCACCCAGATGGACGGCAGCACCCAGCAGAACGCCGCGCTGGTCGAGGAATCGGCCGCCGCCACCCGTTCGATGCAGGAGCAGGCCGGCCAGCTGGCGCAGGTGGTGGCGCTGTTCCAGGTGGATGCGCCGGCTGCGTCGCAGCCGGTGGCGCGCGTGGCTGTGCCGGCTCGGCGTGCACTGGCGCCGCTCTCGGCTACCTGACCAACTTCTCTCGATAACAGCGAGACCGTCGCCCCTGCGAAGGCAGGGGTCCAAGTCTGTTGAGCAGTTACGGACGCAAACTTAGGTTCCGGCCTTCGCCGGAACGACGTGGTTAGAGCTGGCAATTGCCTCGACCGGCTTTCCATGTCAGCATGCAGCATCGATAACGATGAGCATCCAGACAAGGAAAACCGATGACCGACAAGCGCGCTCTGGCCCTTCTCACCTCCTTCCTGTGCGCCGGCGCACTGGCGCAATCACCGCCGCAGCCCGGGCCGGAAGTCCGTAAGTTCATCACCCACGACGCCCCGCTGCTGGCCCTGTCCCACGTGCGCGTGATCGACGGCACCGGCGGCCCGGTCCAGGAAGACCGCACCGTGGTCGTGCGCGGCGGCCGCATCGAAGCCGTGCTGGATGGCGCCGCGCCTGCGCCTAGCGGCGCCCAGGTGCTCGACCTGCGCGGCCGCACCGTCATCCCGGGCCTGGTCGGCATGCACAACCACCTGATGTACACCGCCTCCCTGCATTCGGACGAGGATGGCAAGCTGCCGCCGCCCGGCTTCTTCGTCACCGAGATCGCCTTCTCGGCGCCACGCCTGTACCTGGCCGCCGGCGTGACCACCATGCGCACCACCGGCAGCATCGAACCCTACACGGACCTGAACATCCGCCGCCTGATCGACGCCGGCACCATCCCCGGTCCCCACCTCGACGTCACCGGCCCCTACCTGGAGGGCAAGGCCAGCAGCTTCCCGCAGATGACGGCGCTCGACCAGCGCGAGCAGGCGCGCCGCACGGTGGCCTTCTGGGCCGGCGAAGGCGCCACCTCGTTCAAGGCCTACATGAACATCCCGGAAGCCGTGCTCGGCACGGCCATCGAGGAAGCCCACAAGCACGGTGCCAAGCTCACCGGCCATCTGTGCTCGGTCGACTACCGCCAGGCCGCGGCGCTCGGCATCGACGATCTCGAACACGGCCCGGTGTTCACCGATTCCGAATTCGTCCCCAACCGCAAGAAGGATGTCTGCCCGTCGAGCGCGGAAATCGCGGCGTCCTGGGAAAAGCTGGAGATCGCCAGCCCGCAGGTGCAATCCCTGATCCGCGAGCTGGTGGCGCGCAAGGTGGCGATCACCTCGACCCTGCCGGTGTTCGAAGCGTTTGTCGCCACCCGCCCGATGTTGTCGCGCAAGCAGATGGCGCTGATGTCGGCGGAGTCCCTGCGCAGCCACCTGGGCGCACGCGCCGCCGCGGCGGCGTCGCCGGAACGCGCCGCCAAGCTGGAGGCGGCGCTGAAGAAAGAGATGGCCTTCGAAGTCGCCTTCGTGCGCGCCGGCGGCCTCCTGATGGCCGGCCCCGACCCCACCGGCAACGGCGGCGTGCTGCCGGGCTTTGGCGACCAGCGCGCCATCCAGCTGCTGGTGGAAGCCGGCTTCACGCCGGCCGAAGCGATCCGCATCGGCAGCGCCAACGGCGCCCGCTACCTCGGCAAGCTGGACCGCATCGGCACGGTGGAGGCCGGCAAGAACGCCGACCTGGTCGTGATCAACGGCGACCCCAGCCGCCGCATCGGCGACATCGAGAACGTCGAGATCGTGTTCAAGGACGGCGTCGGCTACGATCCGGCCAAATTGAATGCGTCGGTACGCGGAATGGTCGGTACGAGGTAGACTGTCGTATCCTTCCATCACTATTTTGACGAGTCAGCCATGAACATGCCCGCCCACCAACTCACGATGACGGTGTTGATGACACCGGACACCGCGAACTTTTCCGGCAACGTCCATGGCGGCCACATCCTCAAGCTGCTGGACCAGGTGGCCTACGCCTGCGCCAGCCGCTACGCCGGCAGCTATGTGGTGACCATGAGCGTCGACCAGGTGACCTTCCGCCAGCCGATCCTGGTGGGCGAACTGGTGACCTTCCTGGCGGCGGTGAACTACACCGGCCGCACCTCGATGGAAATCGGCATCAAGGTGCTGGCCGAAAACATCCGTACCCAGGATGTGCGCCATGTGAACAGCTGCTTCTTCACGATGGTGGCCGTGGGCGAGGACAAGCAGCCGGTCCCGGTGCCGCCGCTGCGCCCGTTCACGCCGGACGAACAGCGCCGCCATGAGGAAGCCAAGGGCCGCAAGGAATTGCGGCTGGCGCTGGACAGCCGGCATGCGGCCAAGGCGGCGGGCAAGGCCTGAGTTTTTTCTGCGCTTCCCGGTCAGCGTGCTGCCGCCGGGAACAAAGTTATGGACATCGCATCGCTTCGTGCTACAATGCGCCGCCTTGGCCTGGTAGCTCAGTTGGTAGAGCAGAGGATTGAAAATCCTTGTGTCGGTGGTTCGATTCCGCCCCGGGCCACCAAGAATTTAAAGA
>Ga0308168_1002903_pt1 | contig 13656 bp, 6 predicted proteins | sample PhyCR2_FD_202133 | JGI IMG/M metagenome (GOLD analysis project Ga0308168, IMG submission 202133) | Phyllosphere microbial communities from UC Gill Tract Community Farm, Albany, California, United States - DLSLRC.R2 | ecosystem: Host-associated > Plants > Phyllosphere > Unclassified | place: USA... | reverse complement strand
CACATCTTCTCGAACAAGTTCGCCTGCAACGTCTGCGGCTATTCGCTGCAGGAGCTGGAGCCGCGCCTGTTCTCCTTCAATAACCCGATGGGCGCCTGCCAGGAATGCGATGGCCTGGGCCACATCGAGTTCTTCGATCCGAAGCGCATCGTGGCGTTCCCGAACCTGTCGCTGGCATCCGGTGCCGTGAAGGGCTGGGACCGCCGCAACCAGTTCTATTTCCAGATGCTGAGCAGCCTGTCGCAGCACTACGGTTTTGATTTGGACAAGCCGTTCGAGCAGCTGCCGAAGCCGGCCCAGGATGCGGTGCTGTTCGGTTCCGGCAAGACCGCGGTGCCGTTTGCCTACGTCAACGAGCGTGGCCGCACCGTGATCCGCGAGCACACCTTCGAAGGCGTGGTGAACAACCTGCAGCGCCGCTACCGCGAGACCGATTCGATGGCGGTGAAGGAAGAGCTGGCGAAGTTCATCAACGAGAAGGAATGCCCGACCTGCAACGGCGCGCGCCTGCGTACCGAAGCGCGTTACGTCAAGATCGGCAACGGCGCCCAGCAGCGCGCGATCTACGAGGTCGCCAGGACTCCGCTGCGCGAATGCCTGAAGTACTTCGATGGCCTGGAACTGACGGGTGCCAAGAAGGACATCGCCGAGCGCGTGATCAAGGAAATCGTGGCGCGCCTGAAATTCCTGAACGACGTCGGCCTGGATTACCTGTCGCTCGACCGCAGCGCCGACACCCTGTCGGGCGGCGAGGCGCAGCGTATCCGCCTGGCGTCGCAGATCGGTTCCGGCCTGACCGGCGTGATGTACGTGCTGGACGAGCCGTCGATCGGCCTGCACCAGCGCGACAACGACCGCCTGATCGCGACGCTCAAACATTTGCGCGACATCGGCAATTCAGTGCTGGTGGTCGAGCACGACGAGGATGCGATCCGCACCGCCGACTACATCGTCGACATGGGTCCGGGCGCCGGCGTGCACGGCGGCGCCGTGATCGCCGAGGGTTCGCTCAAGGACATCCTCAAGAACAAGAACTCGCTGACGGCGCAGTACCTGAGCGGCCGCAAGAAAATCCACGTACCGGCCAAGCGCCATGTGGCCGACCCCGAGCGCCAGTTGTTCATCACCGGCGCCACCGGCAATAACCTGAAAAACGTGACGCTGGAACTGCCGGTCGGTTTGATGACCTGCGTGACCGGCGTCTCGGGTTCCGGTAAATCGACGCTGGTGAACGACACGCTGTACCCGGCGCTGTCGCGCCACCTGTACGGTTCGCAGACCGAGCCGGCGCCGCACGATTCGATCCACGGCCTCGAGCACTTCGACAAGGTGATCTCGGTCGACCAGGCGCCGATCGGCCGCACCCCGCGCTCGAACCCGGCCACCTACACCGGCGTGTTCACCCCGATCCGCGACCTGTTCGCGACGGTGCCGACCGCCAAGGAGCGTGGCTACAGCGCCGGCCGCTTCTCGTTCAACGTCAAGGGCGGCCGCTGCGAAGCCTGCCAGGGCGATGGCGTGATCAAAGTCGAGATGCACTTCCTGCCGGACGTGTACGTGCCGTGCGACGTCTGCCACGGCAAGCGCTACAACCGCGAGACGCTGGAAGTCCAGTACAAGGGCAAGAACATCACCGAAGTGCTGGACATGACGGTGGAAGATGCGCACGAATTCTTCAAGCCGGTGCCGGTCATCGCGCGCAAGCTGCACACGCTGCTGGACGTCGGCCTCGGCTACATCAAGCTGGGCCAGAGCGCGACCACGCTGTCGGGCGGCGAGGCGCAGCGCGTCAAACTGTCGCTGGAATTGTCGAAGCGCGACACCGGGCGTACGCTGTACATCCTGGACGAGCCGACCACCGGCCTGCACTTCGCCGACATCGACCTGCTGCTGAAGGTAATCCACCGCCTGCGCGACCAGGGCAACACGCTCGTCATCATCGAGCACAACCTGGACGTGATCAAGACCGCGGACTGGATCGTCGACCTGGGACCGGAAGGCGGTGCCGGCGGCGGCACGATCGTGGCGCATGGTACGCCAGAGGAAGTGGCGGAGAATCCGGAGAGTGTGACTGGTAAGTACTTGAAGCCTTTGCTGAAGCAGTAAGTATTAGGGCGGTGGCTGCTTTATCGTAGTCACCTCCTTCAACACGTCGCCCCTGCGAAGGCAGGGGTCCAAGTTCGATGCGCCGTCGAAACGCGTGCAACTTGGGCCCCTGCCTTCGCAGGGGCGACGTTCATATTGAGCAGGCCTCAATTTGTCCAAGCGTTACTCCGCCGTATAAAACGGCTGCCGCACCCTCACCGGCCGCACATCCATCCTGATCCGGTAAATCGAAAACGCATCCTCGCGGTTGGTCGCAAACTCGCCGCTGTCCGGCATCCGCGTGAACGTGAACTCGAAGCCGCGCTCCGCCATCGGGCTGCCGGGCGCATCGAAAGCCACGCCGACCGCGCGCTGCTGGTCGCTGTCCACCAGCTTCTCCAGCAGATTCACCACCGTCGTGTTCCCCAGGATATCCGTGTAAAAAATCGGCGGGCGGTGCTCGGGTACCGCTTCGTTGATGCGCTCCTTGCCCGGTCCCGGGTAAAAGGTGCGGGTGGCCAGATTGAAACGGTCGCCGCTGTCCAGGTAGCTGATGCGCGCGTTGGCCAGGTTGAAGCCGGGCTGCGCCTTGTCGCTGGTGGCCTGCGCCAGTTCGAGCACGATGGCGCCGCGGTAGCCGATCATGGTGACGTCGCGTCCCGGCCCGATCACGGCGGCGGTGTTCTCGTCGATCCCCAGTCCCAGCACATAATGCTTGGCCAGCATCGCCGGCAGCATGCGTGCGAAGCGGCCGCGCACCAGCAGGTGCTGGTCGACGAAGACGTCGTCGCCAATGAAGCCCAGGCCCGGCGCCACGTCCTTGCCGTCGACCACGCCGTTCTTCAGCACCGGCAGCACGTCCGCCGGCGGATCGTAGAACATGGTGCTGCTCATGATGGCGGCGCCGGCGCTGGTGCCGGCGATGACGCCGCCGCCCCGGTACAGGGTCCACAGCGCATCCAGCACGGCGGTGTTGCTGCCGTCGGGATGGCGCAGCGCCGCGGTGATGCGGGCCTGGTCGCCGCCGGTGAAGAACACGCCGCCGGCATCCACCAGCGTGCGTGCCAGCGCCGGATCGTCGGCATCCTTGCGCACGTCGCGCCCTGCCAGGCGCGGCGCGATCGGCACCACGAAGGCTTGCGCGCCGTGGCGGTTCAGGTTGGTCACGGTGAGCTGCCCTTCGCGCTCGGGATTGCCGGCCGCCGTCGCCAGCACCGCGATGCGCGCGCCCTTGCCGCCCGCCAGCGCGACGATCCTTTGCCACACCGCGGCATTGTCGGCCTGCAGGCCGCCGCCGATGATGACCAGCGATCCCTTGGGCGCCTCGGCCGCCGCCGCGCCGGTCACTGCGGCGCCGGCCAGCGCCAGCGCCATCGCACAATACAGTCGCTTCAACATGGGCGACCCATCACTTGAACGAGTAGTTCACGCTGACGAAGGCGCTGCGGCCGCGCGGATCGGTGTAGCTCGGGTCGTAGCCGGCCAGGAAAAAATATGCCTGGTTCGAGAACGGCGGGTCGGTGTTCAGCAGGTTCAGCACGCCGGCGCGCAGCTTCAATTGTTTATTGATCGCCCAGCTGCCGGTCAGGTCCCACAGCGAGTACGCCTTGACGCGGTTCGGCGGCAGCAGCGCGTCGGTGTACGGGTCGTAGGTCGTGTTCTGGTCGGTGTAGCCGGACGAGTACTGGTTCGCCAGGGTCAGGCTGTACGGCCCCGCATCCCAGTCCAGGCTGATGCGGTGGCGCCAGCGCTGGATCACCTGGTCGTTCAGGAACACGCCGAGGTTGGTGCGATAGGGTTCGTCCGGACCGAACTGGCGATCGTAGCGCAGGATGTAGGTGCCGGACAGGCTGAGGCCCAGGCGTCCCCAGGCCCCGCGCTCGCTATGCCAGTCGGCGCCGAGGTCGATGCCGGACGTCTTCAGGCGGCCCTGGTTTTCCTTCATCAGCAGGATGTTGGAAATGAAACCGTCTTCGTCGCGCTGGATATATTTGCCGTTGTAGGCGTCGGGGTTCTCGACGATGACCTGCTCGCCCAGTGTGCTGATCACGTCCTTCTTCTCGATGTTCCAGTAGTCGATCGAGAGATTGGTGCGCTTGTCCAGTTCGACCACGGCGCCGAGCGTGAACTGGCGCGATTTCTCGGGTTTCAAATTCGGATTCGAGCGGCGCTCGACGTTCCACTGGTCGGTGCAGGTGTCGATGCTGCCTTCCTGGCGCACGCACTGCGGGTCGGTCAGGAAGCCGGCGGCGGTGCCGAAGATGGTTGGGCGCTTCAAGTCGGACAGCGAGGGCGCGCGAAAACCGGTGCCGGCCGAGCCGCGCAGCAGCAGCGATTTAATCGGCTGCCAGCGCACGCCGATCTTCGGATTGGTCGTGTTGCCGACTTCGCTGTAATGGTCGTAGCGCAGTGCGAACTGCAATTCGAGTTCCTTGGTCAGCGGTGCGATCACCTCGGTGAACACCGAGGCCACCTTGCGCGCATCGTCCAGCGTCTCGACGTCGGCCAGCTGGCCCGGTGCCAGCGTGCTGTCGCGGTCGCCGGCGATGTTGTTCGAACGGAGCAGGTCCGACGGATTGAACTGCTGGCGCTCGTGGCGCAGTTCGCCGCCGAGCGCCAGCGCCAGGTCGCCGCCGGCCAGCGTCGTCAAGGAGCGCGACATCTTGCCGTCGAGCGAAGTCGACACGCCCTTGGCCTTGCGCGCCTCGTCGTTGATGCGGATGCCGTTGACCAGGTCCTGGCCGGCCTGCGACGACGGCGCGAACGGATTGACGGTGCCGTTGCGCACTGCCGCGTCGAACTGGTCGTACAGGACGTAGCCGTTCACGTACTTGTCGTTGGCGCGGTTCTCGGCGCGCGACACGGCGACGTCGTAGTCCCAGCCCCGCAGGGTGCCGCTGGCGCCCAGCACCAGGCGCTGGCCGGTGCTGGTCACTTCGTTGCTGCGGTTGCCGGCTTCCGCCATGCGGTAGCGGATGCCGCTGAAGGTAGCGGGCAGGCCGGCACCGGTCAGCGCGTTGCGGTAGGCGGCCGGCAGGATGCTGACCGGCAGGTTGCGGATGCGGACCGGATTCGGCGACAGCACATACTTGGTGCGGGCCTGGGTCTGCACCAGTTCCGCGAACAGCTGGTTGTCCGGATCCAGCTGGAAGGTCGCGCGGCCGATGAAGCCGATCTTGCGCGACTCCGGATAGATCTCGGTGTCTTCCATGTAGTCGTAGCTGCAGCCGGCCGCCCCGCCCGGTCCCTTTTCGGCATACACGGTGGCCGGTGGGTTGCAGTCCGGCGCACTCGGATTGACCCGGCTGGCCCGGCTGCCGGCGGGCAGCAGGCCGGCGCCGATCAGGGCATTGCGCTGGGCGGCCGAGATGTCGATATTCGCCGGGAAGGTGTTGCTCGACATCTGCGCCGGCAGCGTGGTGGCCAGCGGACGGTCGCGGATGAAGCTGCGCTGGCTGGAGCGCATGCGATCCAGCTGCTGCACGTCGAGCACGCCGAACACGTTGAAGCGGTCGTTGGTCAGGCTGCCGGTGCCGGCGCTGATGCTGGCGGTGCGCTTGCCGGCGCCACCCTGCTCGGTGCCGGCGGCGGAGGCGGCCACGTCCACGCCGGTGTAATCCTTGCGCGTGATGAAGTTGATCACACCGCCGATGGCATCGGTGCCGTAGATCGCGGAGGCGCCGTCCTTCAGCACCTCGACGCGCTGGATCGCACCGGCCGGGATGTTGTTCAGGTCGACCCCGGCGTTGTCGCCCGGCGACGCGAAGTTGGCCAGGCGGCGGCCGTTCAGCAGGATCAGCGTCGACGACACGCCGATGCCGCGCATGTTGGCGCCGTTGAAGCCGCGCTGGCCGGAGGTGCCGTCCGAGATGCTCGGCCCGTCGGTCAGCGGCGCGGTGTTGGCGCTGATGTTTTTCACCAGTTCCGCCGCGGTGGTGGCGCCCATCTTGTCGATGTCCTCGCGCGTGATCAGCTGCACCGGCAGCGCGGTCTCGCTGTCGATGCGCTTGATCGACGAGCCGGTGATCTCGACGCGCTGCATTTTCGGTGCTTCCTGCGCCCAGGCGGACTGGCCCATCAGGCCCAGCGCGGCGGCCACGGCCGACGCCAGGACGGTCTTCGACATCTGCTTCATATGCAATGCTCCCTCTCGGTGGGTGACTCAGGATTTTTTGGTGCTTCTTTTTTGGGTGCTGCTGCGGATCTGGTGTTCGCCAACCAGGTAGGCGGCAATCGCCCCGGTATGGCGCGCCGCCTTGGCGACGTTGGCTTTATTGGAAGTCATCAGCGATACCGCCAGCGCTTCGATGACCGCCAGCGCGGCGCTCGAGCTGCTGGGGAGCACCGGGTGCGTGCTGTGCGCGTACAGCACGTGGTGGCCCAGCGCCGCCAGCGGGGACGCGGGAGAATCGGTGATCGACACGATGGTGGCGCCGCTGTCGCGCGCGAAGCGGGTCAGCGACACCGCGTCCAGCGTGTAGCGCGGCAGCGAGATCACGACCAGCACGTCCTTGGCGGTGATGGTGGCCAGGTGGCTGGCGGCGACCTCGGTGCCGCCGCCGACGGCGACGTCGATCACGTGGCGGCAGAACGGCTGCAAATGCATCGCCAGCGCGCCCGCCAGGAACGAGGACAGGCCGAAGCCGAGCACGTACACGGCGCGCGCCTTGGTCAGCATGGCGCCGATGCGGTCGATCCGGTCGCCGGCCAGCGCGGCGCTGGTGGCGGTGATGGCCGCCTCGGCATAGCCCAGGCTTTCGAGTGCCGGGGACTGGACGGCGCGGCGCGCGATGGTGGAACGCAGCTTCTCGACCGGCTGCAGCACCGACTGCAGCGTCTCAGCCACCGCGCCGCGCATCGCCGCATAGTTCCTGAAGCCGAGGTCGCGCGCGAAGCGGCTGATGGTGGCGGTCGACACCGCGCAAGCCTCGGCCAGTTCCTCGACGCCGAGCGCGGTCACGCGCACCTGGTTGCGCAGCAGGTAATCGGCAATCGCGCGATTCGACGCCGAGCCCTCGGCCAGCATGCGCCGCAGGGCCTGGCCGAGCCCGGACTCGGCAAAGCCGATGTCGGGCGTGGCAGCGCTGTTGGAGGCAGCAGGGATCATCGTCGCCTTGGATGAAAAATTAGCTTTTTTACTCTAATCCAGTTGCATTCAAGGACTCAACAAGATTCTGAAAATAATCCTTCATCGATTTACCTTGTGTAAAAATTCATACATAATCGATCGGACAGTGCCATCAACCGGGGTCCGGAGACTGCAAGCATGCCTATACAAATCCATCCGATTGCAGACGAACCGGGTATCGCGGCCTACGGGCTGACGTCCTGCCATTACGGCAACGCCGGCCGCGGCAAAAAGGCGTACATCCAGGCTTCGCTGCACGCAGACGAAGTGCCGGCCATGCTGGTGGCCCACGTCCTAAAGCGCGAACTCGAACGGCTGGATGCCGCAGGGCGCATCCACGGCGAGGTGATCCTGGTGCCGGCGGCGAACCCGATCGGCCTGTCGCAGCTGGTGCACGGCACGCCGTTCGGGCGCTTCGACCTCGGCACCGGCATCAATTTCAACCGCGATTTCCTGCACGTCGCCGGCGAACTGGCGGCCAGCCTGGCCGGCCGCCTGGGCAGCGACGCGGCGCAGAATGTCGCCGCCATCCGCGCCGAGGCGCGCGCCGCGGTCGCCCGCTGGGATGTCAGCAGCGCCACCGCGCTCCTCAAGAAAACGCTGCTGTCGATGGCGATCGACGCCGACGTCGTGCTCGACCTCCACTGCGACAACGAAGCGCTGCTGCACATGTACGCCGGCACCGCGCTGGCGGCACGCGCCGAACCGCTGGCGGCCCTGCTCGGCGCGCGCGCCCTGCTGCTGTCCGGCGCCTCGGGCGGCGAGCCCTTCGACGAAGCCTGCAGCCGCCTGTGGTGGGACCTGGCCGAGCACTTCGGTCCGCAGGTGCCGATCCCGCCGGCCTGCGCCGCCATCACGGTGGAGCTGCGCGGCGAAATGGACGTGCGCTACGACTACGCCGAACGCGATGCGCAGGCGCTGCTGCAGTACCTGGCGCGCGAGGGCGTGCTCGAGCTGCCGCCGGCAGCGCCGCCCGACGCCCTGTGCGCGGCGACCCCGCTCGAAGGCGTCGAGCCCCTATATGCGCCGCAGTCGGGGGTGCTGGTGTTCCTCAAGGCGCTGGGCGACCAGGTACTGGCCGGCGAAGCGGTCGCCGACATCGTCAACCCGGTCAGCGGCGCCACCACCACGCTACGCGCGCAACGCGGCGGGCTGCTGTTCGCCTCCACCGCGCACCGCCACCTGCTGCGCGGCATGCAGGTCTGCAAGCTGGCCGGCGCCACACCCTTCCGTAGCGGTTCCCTATTAAGTCAGTGAGGCTGTGACCATGCGCCTGCGCCTGCCCAATACCTTCGTCCTGCTGTTCGCGATCCTGGCGCTGATTGCGCTGGCCACCTGGCTGATCCCGGGCGGGAAGTACGACACCCACCTGGTGAACGGCAAGCAGCTGATCGACCCGGCCTCCTTCCACTACGTGGCCAGCAGCCCGCAGGGCCTGGTAGCGCTGATGAAGGCGCCGATCAAGGGCTTCGTCGAAGCGGCGCAGATCATCGGCTTCGTGCTGATCGTCGGCGGCGCCTTTGCCGTGATCCAGAAGACCGAAGCGATCGATACGGCGATCCGCTCGGTCGCCAGGGCGCATGCGCACTCGCCGCTGATCCGCGCCACCCTGATCCCGGTCTTCGTCACCCTGTTCTCGCTCGGCGGCGCCACCTTCGGCATGAACGAGGAGGCGATTCCGTTCGTGCTGATCTTCGTGCCGCTGGCGCTGGCGCTCGGCTACGACACCGTGACCGGCGTGTCGATCCCCTTCCTCGGCTCGCAGGCCGGCTTTGGCGCCGCCTTCCTGAATCCGTTCAACGTCGGCATCGCGCAGGGCATCGCCGGGGTGCCGGTGTTTTCGGGGATGGGCTACCGCCTGATCGTATGGGTGACGGTGACGGCGGTGACGATCGCCTTCCTGATGTGGTACGCGGCGCGGGTCAAGCGCACGCCGACGCTCAGCCCGACCTTCATCCTCGACCAGGCCAAGCGCAAGGAACAGCCGGCCGGACTGTCGGTGGAGCACCCGAATGCGCATATGAGTGAACGCATGAGCCGGCGCCACGTCGCGGTGCTGGCGATCTTCGCGCTGGCGCTAGTCGCAATGGTGATCGGCGTCGTGAAATTCGACTGGTTCGTCGACGAGATCGCCGCCCTGTTCCTGGCCATGGCGATCGCCGCCGGCCTGGTGGCGCGCCTCGGCACCGACGACTGGGTAAGCGCCTTCATGCAGGGCGTGAAGGACCTGGCGCCGACCGCGCTGGTGATCGCGATCGCGCGCGCCACCATGATCATCGCGCGCGACGCCCACATCATCGACACCATGCTGCATGGCCTGATGCCGCTCGTGCAATCGAGCCACCCGGTATTCGCCGCCCAGAAGATGTACCTGATCCAGTCGGTGATCAACTTCTTCATCCACTCGGGCACCGGCCAGGCCGCGCTGACCATGCCGATCATGGCGCCGCTCGCCGACCTGGTCGGCGTGACACGCCAGACCGCGATCCTCGCGTTCCAGCTCGGCGAGCTGTCGACGCCGATGCTGCCGACCTCGGGCATCACGGTCGGCGTGCTGGCCCTGGCGCGCGTGCCCTGGCTGACCTGGGCCAAGTGGATGATTCCGCTGCAGCTGATCTACCTGGTGCTGGCCCTGCTACTACTGGTGCCGCCTTGCCTGATGCAGTGGAGCTGAGGCGGCTTCACGGCAGCATCGAGGCTAGCGGCCGATCTTCACCAGCACCACATCGTTGACGCGCATCGGCACCTGCACGCGTGCCGTGCCGTTTGCCGCCACCTTCACCTGGCGCGTCTCCGGCTTGTCCACGGTCAGCGCCTGCAGCTGCGCCACCTGCGACTGCGTGAGGCTCTTCGGCTTGCCCATCTCCAGGTAAGCCGTGTGCGCATCGTTGGCCTTGAACCCGGTGCGATACACCTGCATCGTGTAGGTGCCCGGCTTCATCCCCTTCAGTTCCAGCGCCAGCGGGGTGCCGTCGCGGGTCGGCTGCACCGCCGTGTAGTAGGGCCGGTTGCTCTTGTTGCCCTGGTCCGGCTTTTGGAAGTCCCAGGCCAGCACCTGCACCCCGCCCTTGGCGTCGCGCGCGACCCAGGACTGCGCATCCGGCGTCTTGACTTCCTGCTCGCCCAGCTGGTGCAGGTATTTGTAGGCGAACCAGGCCGGCTTGCGGATGCCCTGCGGGTTCATCAGGCCGAAGCCGCCTTCGAAGGGCGCGGTCGGCGGACCCGGTTCCTCGAACAAATCGGAATAAGTCCAGTAGCTCATCCCCTGCAGCTGGCCTTCGCTGCCTTTCAGCTTGCTCAGGATGTAGGGGGCGCTCAGGTAGGCATCGTGCACCGGGTCGCGCGGCGTGTAGCTGGTGCTCCATTCGGTAAAGTACAGCGGCAGCTTGGGCAGGTAGGAGGCTTCAATTTCGCGCCGCACCTTGCGCACGTCGCCGACGATGGCGTCGCTTGATGCCGACAGCTTGGTGTCGCCCTTGCCGTTCTCGTCGAGGAAGCCGCCGTCCACGCCATAGGTGTGGGTGGTGATGAAGTCGACCGCCGCCCCGCTCTTCTGCGTATGCGCCAGGAATTCCGGTACCCAGGCCGCGCCCGCGGTCGACGGGCCGCCCACGCGCAGCTGCGGATCGATCGCCTTGATGGTGCGCGCGCTCAGGTCGTACAGCGCAAAGTAGGCCGGCTGGTCAGCCTTTTCCCAGAAGCCGTCCAGGTTCGGCTCGTTCCACACCTCGAAGAACCAGGTGCGCACTTCGTCCCGGCCGTAGCGCTGCTGCAGATGGCGCACGAAGGCGTCGACCAGCGGCGCCCACTGCGCGTGGTCCGGGTGCGAGGTGTTGCCCTTCCAGTAGAAGATGCTGTTGTCCGAGGTCTTCATCGCTTCCGGCGTGAAGCCCAGTTCGACGAAGGGCTTGATGCCGATGGCGAGCAGCTTGTCGTACAAATAGTCGATCTTGGTCCAGTCGTAGACCGGCTTGCCGCCGACGACTTTATAAGTGCCCAGCACGTCGTGGAAGATGCCGTGGAAGCGGATGTAGCGGAAGCCCAGTTCGTCTTTCGCGGTCTTGAGCTGGGCCAGACTGTCGTCGCGGATCAGGGTGCCGGGGAAGTCGGAACCGACCGAGAGGTCGGCGAAGCGGTCGCGCGCCACCGTCGGCGCATCGAGGTCGATCGGAATGCGGCGGGCGGCGTTATCGGCGGCCACTGCCGGTACGTTGAGGGTGGAAGCGAAAACCAGCGCCAGGGCGCTGCCGAGCAGGGTACGACGTGATCGCATGCTTGTTATCCTTTATAGGCGTCGATTGTCTCCAAATGAAATGTTTGCGCTAACAATTCATTTCGCACAAGAATAAAGGATAAATACGGTGAAGTAAAACAAAACGGCCGGCATCGCCATGCCGGCCTGGAGCGTCTAACAAACCTTCAGGGCAAGGGATACGGCTCACCGGCGCATCGCCGCAGCGGCGGACCGCGAAGACAGTAAGTTAGTACGGCGAGACGATGCAACGCAGCCATGAAGGATTGTTCAGGCACTCTCAGTCGTCGATGTGCACCGAGACGCCGGTATTGCTGTACTCGAGCGAGGCCTTATAGCCATCGGCGCTCACGCCCGTGAACACGCCCTTGCGCGCGCCTGCGCTGACGACCTGGTACGAGGTGCCGACGCTCGGCTTGAAGCCGTTCGCGAATGTCAGGCGCAGGGTGCCGCCGACGATGGTGAGCGTACCCTTCACGCTGAGGGTGCCGGCATTCGCGGCGCCCAGCGTGATCTGCAGCGTGCCCTTGTCCAGCTGGGTGTAGTTGCCGCCCACGGCCACCGGCGCCGGTGCACTGCTGGCCACAGTGGCGCCGGCGGCCACATAGACGTCGCCGCTGCCGAAAGCCGTCGGTGTCAGCGCCTCGAGCGTCCCGCCTTCGACCTGGGTGCCGCCGGTCCAGCTGTTGTTGCCGCCCAGTTTCAGGCTGCCGCTGCCCTGCTTGACCAGCTTGCCGCTGCCGCCGATGTCGTTGCGCCAGCGGTCCGAGGCGTTGAAGCCGCCCTTGCTCGCATCCATGTTCAGCACCACGTTGCCGCTGAAGGCTGCGTAGCCGTCGGCGGCGGCGAACAGGTTCAGACGGCCCCAGCCTTCTGCATCGTCCAGCACCGGATAGCCGGACGCGATCGCCGTGGTTTTCAGTACCACGCGGCGCTGGGCGTCGCTCAGGTAAGGCAGGCGGGTTTCGAGCAGCACTTCGGCGCCCTTCGGCACCACGGCCGGCGCATTGGTGGCGCCGGTCTGCGGCAGGCCATAGGTCATGCGGCGCACGTAGTTGGCCTTGCCGGCGGCGTAGTCGGCGAAGCGGTCGTTGGCGGCGGTGCCCGACACGGCATACGCCGCGAAGGTGTCCGCCGTGGTGTTGGTGAGTTTAATGAGCGTCGTGTGGGCCTGGCTCACGGCGGCGGCACGGGTGGTGACGCCGGCGGCGATGATGTTGGCGGCGGCGACGGCCTGCGCCTGCACGCGGCCGCCCATCACGTCCAGCGGCGAGTGCATGCCGGCCAGGATGCGGCTTTCGCCCAGTTCCAGGCCGCGGCCGACCAGTTCCTGGTAGCGCTCGGGCAGCACGTACGCCATGCCGACCGCGTTGCGGGTCGCCTCGGCCGCGTGGCCGCTGGGGAAGCCGCCGTCGCTGACCGGGGTCGGGCTCTTGGCCGGCACCAGCGCCGGCAGCACCACGACCTGGCTGCTCCAGCGGTAGGGACGCGCGTATTTGTAGAAGCGCTTGGCCGGCTCGGTCGACCCGTTGCCACCCATCGCATTCACGAAGTCGACCACCTTGCCGAAGTCGGCATTGGCATCGCCGCCGACGCCGTTGTTGTTGCCGCCATCGTCGTATTTGACGGTGGTGGCGTCGGCCGGCACGCCCGTGATGGTGGTGGTCGCGCGGCTGGCGCTGCGCCAGGCGTCGGTCAGCGGGCCCATGCCTTCGGTCACGCTGTAGCCCTTGTTGCGGCGGTCGTCGAGGTAGGCTTGCACGCCCTGCGCCGCGGTGCGGCCGCCGGTGGCCTTGACCACGTAGTCGATGTTGGCGCTGTGTACGGCGGCATTGGCGATGGTGCCGCCGTTGCTGCCGTCGTTCGGCAGGCCGGTCCAGCTCGATTTGACCACGGCCGGGAAGCCATCCACCGCGGGCGCGCTGACGTCGGCATCGACGATTTCGGTCAGCGGTTTCCAAACGTTGAGCATACCGCCCAGCACCCGCACGCCGGCATTCGTGGCCAGGGTCGCGTAGCGGGCGTCGCCGCGCTGGTTGCTGGCGGCGCTGTCGACGAAGGCCGTGACCTGCGGCAGCGGCGCGCTATCGGCTGCGCCCTGGTCGGCCGGCGCGGCCGGGGCGACGCTGACCGGCGTGAGGTCGGGACCGTCGTTGCCGCCGCCGCAAGCGGACAGCAGCACCAGGATGGC
>Ga0308168_1002901_pt1 | contig 13663 bp, 15 predicted proteins | sample PhyCR2_FD_202133 | JGI IMG/M metagenome (GOLD analysis project Ga0308168, IMG submission 202133) | Phyllosphere microbial communities from UC Gill Tract Community Farm, Albany, California, United States - DLSLRC.R2 | ecosystem: Host-associated > Plants > Phyllosphere > Unclassified | place: USA... | reverse complement strand
GAGTAAGAACCTGAGCAGCCTGAACAATATCCGCACGCTTCGTGCCGCGTCGCGCGACCTGCCGTTGAATGAGCTGGAGGAATTACGCCAGAAATTTGAGACGGTGGTGAACGAACGTCGTGAAGAGAAACGCGCGCGGGAAGCTGAAGCCCGTGAGAAAGCGGAAAAACTGGCGTTCTATCAGGAGCTGCTGCTGGAAGAGGGAATTAACCCGTCAGAGCTCGTCAACAGCGCCTCTGCTGCAGTTGCCGGTAAGAAGAAGCGTGCGAAGCGTCCGGCGAAATACCGTTACAGCGATGAAAATGGCCAGGTTCGCTACTGGACTGGTCAGGGCCGGACCCCTTCAGCCATTAAAGCAGCGATTGAAAATGGCCAGTCGCTGGATGATTTCCTGCTCTGATTACGATGATTTCTGCCGGAATACTGAACACCACATCGCGCCAATATTCCGGCACGCTGCGCCATCGGGCGCAGAGCGTTATCCCCATCCTGTCAAATGCTCTCATCTGCCGGCTGCGGGCCGCGAAAGGTCCGGCGCCACTCGCTGGGAGAAACACCAAACCGGGATTTGAAACGCTGCCGGAATGAAACGGGTGAATCAAAGCCCGCCTTGTCTGCCACACCTTCAATACTGATACCGGTTGTTTCCAGTAAAACCTGGCTGCGTTGCAGACGCTCAACCGTCAGCCACTCTCCTAATGACATGCCCGTCGCCTTGTTAAAATGACGCGTCAGCGTTCGACGGCTCATGCTGAGCGAACGCGCGAGTGAATCCAGATCCTGTGACTGATGAAGATTTTCCCGCAGTGAAGCCAGCAGCGCGTTGATCTTAACATCACGCGTGGTTTCCGAAACCGGCAGATCAATGAACTGCGCCTGACCACCTTCACGGTAAGGCGGTACCACCATGCGCCTGGCGACCCGATTAGCAATGGCGCTGCCATAGTGCTGACGGATGATATCCAGACAGCAATCTATACCCGCCGCGGTGCCCGCAGAGGTGATCAGACGATCGTCACGCGTATAAAGGGCGTTACTGTCGAGGTGAACCTCCGAAAAGCGCTCGCTGAAGTCACGCTCAAATTCCCAGTGGGTGGCCGCCCGGTGCTGATCGAGGAGACCGGCATAAGCCAGTACATAAGTGCCCAGGCACAGTCCAACCACCTCCGCACCACGCTGCCAGGCCGCCACCAGCTTATCAAGCAGCGCCTGCGCCGGCTTTTCAGCCGGATTGTGCCAGTAAGGAACGATAATGATGTCAGCCTCATCGAGGGGTTCGGAACCCCGTTCCACCAGGATTGAAAGCCCCATATCTGAAATTACCGGACCGGGTTTCTCTGCGCAGATCTCGACATGAAACAGATCCTGCTGCGGCAGAGCAGAGCCGAAAAGAATGCAGGGGACGGAAAAATGAAAAGGACTGAAACCGGCCGTTGCCAGCACCGCGACGCTCAAAGCAGCCATCTTCTTACCTTATTCTGTGAAAACGCAGGATTGAGAATCTACCGCGCCAGTGGTCCGGTTTAACGCCCTAACGCTCAGAACGTCATTGTTTCACCATCTTCCGGGATCAGTACCTGGTCAGCAATACCCTGTTCCAGGGTATAAGCCCGCAGCTCAGCGCGCGTCAGTAAACAGTGTTTAATCGCCTCCATATGTGAGGACACCAGCGTCGCTTCCGGCAGAATTTTTAACGTGTGCAACGTATCTTCTTTTCCCATGATAATCGGGCCATAGCGATCGTTAGTTGCATTGCCGGTGTTCATTACCACGACCTGCGGTTGAAAACGCTGCGCGTTCTGACATAGGGCTTAACCCATACAGTATCGCCCGCAATATAGAGCGTTTTTTCTGATGGATGCGTAAAGACCAGACCGCAGGCGTCGCCCAGAATATCGCCCATCACCTTATCGGCATATAACGCATTACTGCCATGTTGCCCCTCAGTTTTATAGATCGTCAGGCCGTCAACAAAGTGATTCTCTTCCTGCAGCACCCGAACGTTTTCAAACCCCTGCGAACGAATCAGTGCGGCATCAGCTTCGTGCTGACTGTAAATCATCATCGTTTTCGGTACTAACTGCTGGGCAGCCTCATCCCAGTGATCCCGATGCGTGTGGGTAATAATCACCGCATCGACCCCCAGCAGAGAAGCTACCGGAACAGGTAACTCAACCATCGGATTTCTCAGGTGAGGTCGCGCATTACCGGCAAAACCTGGCCAGGCCTCTTTTTCGGCCAGCATGGGATCGATCAGAAATTTTTTGCCTGCATAGTCCAGTAGCATTGTGGCGTTTCGAATCTGGGTCAGCTTCATTTAATCTCCGTGAAAAATCCCAGTAACATCCGCCAGGTTTACTGGCTGCCATGAAGTCACTTTACGGTAGTCTGCTGCCAGCACGTGACAGGCTCAGAGGACAGTGTTCGATGGAATCGGGCCAGATTAAAATGTTTTCTGATAGCATGGTGCCAGTGGCGATTAACACCACGGAATACAGCCGCAGCGTGTTCCAAACCGCGTATCCGATTATCAATCTCTGCAAGGAGAACCTTTGAACGAGCAGTGGAAAATACACTGGCTGGAGGCATCGGGTGATGTTGGGCAATACAAACCGGCAATAGTCAGCGCCGCTGAGACTGCCTGCCAGCATCTCTCATCCGTGACGCGTGTCCCTCGTCTGGATATTTTGATCCAGTGCATGCCGGAGGCTGTGATACCTGAAATAGGGTTTGCAGGCAGGGCATACAGTTCCTCACTGTTCGGTCTGACCATTGATCCGGCAAATCCGAATCTGACCGGGATGCTGGAAAATGGCACGCTGGTACGACAGATTCTTCACGAAGTGCATCACTGTTTACGTATGCGCGGACCCGGATATGGATGGACGCTGGGTGAAGCACTGGTCAGTGAAGGCCTGGCCGGTCAGTTTGTCAGCTGGCGACTGAATACCGCCGCTGAACCCTGGGAATGCGCCATTTCGCTGAACGAACTTCGGGCTAACCCGGTGCTGCTGACCACGCTGCAAAGCCCTCGCTACGATCATTCTGCCTGGTTCTATGGCACGGGTGACTATTGCCGATGGCATGGATATACGCTGGGCTACCAGATGGTTGCTGCCTGGCTGCGTATCAATGGGGAATGCACTACAGAAAAATGGTTCAGCGTGACAGCCGATGAAGTCATCGCTGCAGGACTGGCAGATGGACTGCTGACAAAATAAAGGCAAAAAAAGTGCCGCAGCAGGCTGCGGCATGTCATCTCAGATTCGCATCAGAAATCGGCTTTCAGTACCACGCGGTAATTAGCTTTACCGGCGCGGACGTGATCCAGCGCTTTATTGATGTCTGACATCGGGAAGAACTCGACCTGTGGGGCAATATCCGCACGGGAAGCAAGACGCAGCAGCGAACGCAGCTGACCCGGTGAGCCGGTTGATGAACCGGTTACCGCTTTGTCGCCCAGGATCAGATCAAAAGCACTCACTTCAATCGGCTTCATCACTGCACCCACGGTGTGGAATTTACCCTGTGGTGCCAGCGCCGCGAAGTAAGGTTTCCAGTCAAGGTCGACCGCTACGGTGCTCAGGATCAGGTCAAAACGACCCGCCTGCTTCTTCAGGGCTTCAGGGTCACGGCTGTTAACCACTTCATCCGCGCCCATATCCAGAATCGACTGCTTCTTATCCGGCGTTGAGCTGAACGCCACGACTTCAGCTCCCATTGCGTGCAGGATTTTGATCGCGATGTGACCCAGACCGCCAATACCAATGACACCTACACGGCTGGTCGCCGTGATGTTGCTCATCAGCAGTGGTTTAAATACGGTGATACCACCGCACAGCAGCGGACCGGCGCTCGTCACATCCAGTTTTTCCGGCAGCGGAATAACCCATTGCCAGTCAGCGCGCAGTTTCTCGGCAAAACCACCTTTGTTCATGATGGTCGGGATGCTGCCCTGCTGACAATTAACCTGCTCGCCGTTGATACAGGCATCGCAGTGCTGACAGCTTTTGGCTGTCCAGCCGATTCCTACACGCTGGCCGACAGACAGACCTTTGTTCTTCGCCGCTTCGCCCAGGGCAGAAACCCGGCCAATCACTTCATGTCCTGCAATCACCGGGAACTGAGAGATGCCCCACTCGTTATCGATCATCGACAGGTCTGAGTGGCATACACCACAATATTCAACCTGGACTTCGACTTCTTCGGCTGCCAGTTCGGCTGCATCGTACTCATAGAGTTCAAGGGCCTGGCCAGCCTGCATGGCTGCATAACTTTTAATTTTCATTCATACCTCTGCGTGATTAATCACGGACAAGTGTAACAACTGAAAGCCGGCCTTGCCTGGCCGTTGCGCTTACACCGCACTTTTTTGTCTTTTATTCAGATAATTCAGCCTTTAACCTGCGCACCTGAAAGAGTTTGTAACACCTTGAGCTGTGCGACAGCTTCCTGCATGGCGTCCATGCCCTGCGTCAGTTCACGCAGGCTGCCAAGATGCTTCGCAATATCGGCGCGCTCATGACGGGTCTGCTGATTCATCGCCGCCAGCGTGTCGGCTGCACTGATACTGCGTTCTGCCATCTGCGCGGCGGTCTGCGCCGAGTCACTGGCCACAAGGCGAATACGAGAGATGGTGCTGACCGCCTCACCGATGTTGCTGGCTGTGGCTTCGGCCTGCTCTTTCGAGGAGTGCGCCAGACGACGAACTTCGCCCGCGACGACGGCAAACCCGCGACCAGCTTCGCCTGCACGCGCCGCTTCTACTGCGGCATTCAGCGCCAGAATATTGGTCTGGAAAGCAATATTGCTGATGCCATGCGTAATCTCATTGATGCCGTTAGAGATTTTCTCCAGGTCATCCAGACCATCATCAAGACGACCCTGCGCCTGCTGACTCTCGGTGGCGATGTTGCTGATGTTACGGATGCTGCTTTCCGCCAGGCTTAGCGTCTCGCCCTGGCTCTGGGTGGCCGTTTCCAGCACCGGCAGCGCCTCCATCAGTGGCGTCAGTGCCTGCTGATAGTTGATTACCCGATCCAGCACCCGCGTCTGAATACTGTTCAGCGCTTCCCAGCGGCGCAATGCGCGCTGCGCATAGTGTGCTGCGTAACCGGCATACTGCACCGGGAACTGGCTCATCGCTTTAACGTCATGATTGAAGAACACCAGCGCCGAAAGCGTCTGATTGATTGGCACGCCCAGTATTTCACCAAAGCTTGAGAAACCGGCGGCGGCAATACCTTTAAAGAAGTGGGCGTTATGCAGCTTGTCGGCATTACCGACACGACGCAGGATACAGTCGTTCATCAGAATGGCGGCCGGTTTGCCATGCTGAGCGGTAAACGCCTGCCACTCCTGCTGCGTTGCCTGTTTGAAGTCTTTTTCCTGCATCAGGAACAGCCGATCGCCAAACTCAAGGTCACAGAAAAACTGCACGCCGCCCGATTCAATTTTAGCGATCGAGCGAATGAAATACTCCCCGCCGACTTTAACACCGAAGGTTAGCCCCTTTAACCGTTCGGTCAGCTGCGCTTCGGTGCAGTTAAGGTGTTCACACAGCGACGCGACAAACGGCTGCTGCTGCCCCTGGCGGTTAAATACGGAGGTGACGGTGCGCGCAACCGGGTCGGCTTCGGCAATCAGCCAGCTCTGATCGCGTGGCGTAAAGTTCTGGCTTTTAAACGGAGCAAAAGATTTTCCGGGTGCCATCTGACAAAACACGATCACGGCTTTGCCCTGCAGCACCCTGCCGCCGGTACCAATCCAGGTGCCATCGAAGGTGATTTTACCGCCCGCTGAACCGCCAATGGCCAGGCAGGGAAAACGCCCGCAGTTGTACCAGGCCTGCATCAGGAAGCCTTCTGACGCCGACAATCCATCACAGTAAATCATGGCGAAAGTACGATCGGCCGAGAGCGGCATCCGCACCTGCAGACGCGCCAGCTCCTGCTGGATAGCGGTGATGCGCTGGCTGGCGGTCTGCGTGTCGGCGACATGCAGATCGACAATGTGCGTCTCATGACTGGCAATCAGCGTATCAGGCAGCCAGAGATAGCTTCCTTCCGGGCCATTGCCATCACAGTAGGTACTTTGCGATCGGCTGCTGCTCAGCGCGCCGTTGGAAGAGAGCGTCAGCACCGTCAGATCGGGAGTGTTAAAGCGCTGCCAGGCCTGACTCACCCGCTGAAAATCGGCTTCAGGCGGAACAAACGTCATCAGGATCCCGCCTGCGCGCGAGCTTAAACCCAGGGAGGAGAGTGATTGCGGCAACGCACGACAATCGTAGGTGCCATTCGCTGGCTGGCTGCTACGCCTAAGACGGGCAACAGGCAGGCGTCTTTTGATCGTCTTAATGATCGACATATTATTATTTTCGCTTTTATTAGAGTAAGTTGCGCATAAATTTGCGCTTTCTGGCGTGTATAAAAGGAGGGCTAAATGCAGGTCCGTTCGCGTTCAGAACTCGTCGCTGAGTACCGGGTTCATCATTGATCGGCGCGCTCAACGCCATTGGGTTATCGCCACTAGCGGGAAAAGCTTTAGCAATTGCTGCAGTTAGTTTAATGCGTGAATTTGTTACATTTTAGTAGCATAAAATAGTTCGGGGCGGGGATCTGGCGGGCAGTTGTATAGACGAGCGGGTGACAGATGTTGTCTGTCTGCGATGCAGACTCTTGCTCTTCCAGCGGCTGCCAGTTATCACCCTGCTGCCGGTAGATCACAGCATAAATGGTCACCTGCGCATCATCGCCATAAATTTCATATTTCTGCTTCTGATCATCAGAACCCAGTTCAGGCGTGTCGATCGGGATCGCGTAACTCATAACATTCTCCTTTTTCGTCAGGCCTTTAAGCGCAATTGATCTCACACGGCCCTGCCGACGCTAAACCGATTGCAGGATTAATATCAGGGTTATCAACTATTTCAGGCTGTGCATTTGCATAAACGAAGCGGGCGACTATGCTTGCCGATGTGACTAGCTAGTCCTTTTTATCTAATGGAACATTGATATGAGGTCTTCCTATGACACAACAGAAGTACAGAGGTGGTGCCGGCAATTTTGCCAACGATCCAGAACGGGCGAGTGAAGCTGGCAGTGCAGGAGGCAAAGTCAGTGGAGGCAATTTCAAAAACGATCATGAGAAAGCCAGGGAAGCCGGTCGGAAAGGAGGCAAGATTAGTCGACGTCCTTCTAAGTAATTCTGAATAAAGCGCTTTAGGACGTATTACGCCATGGATTGGCATCTATCCAGCGAGTGAATGAATCACATCACTGAGCCTTGTCCGGCTTCGGCATCGTCCGCTTTTACGGTATTTTTCCCGTCTGGCATCTACAACGCTGACGCTCTCTCACTTTTCTATAGCGCTCGGTTTTCAGCTAATATTCTGGTTTTGAACGCGTTCCTTCCTTCGGAACACGATCATTTCATCTTCGGTTGCGTTGTGGGATATATTGGCTGCACTCTCGTGACATTTATTCTGCATAACAGGTAATCCCGGCAATGGCTCTGATCCCCAAAAACTACACGCGGCTGGAAAGCGGCTACCGTGAGAAAGCACTTAAAATCTATCCGTGGGTCTGTGGACGCTGCTCACGTGAGTTTGTTTATTCAAACCTGCGCGAACTCACGGTTCACCATATCGATCACGACCACACCAACAATCCGGAAGATGGCAGTAACTGGGAGTTGTTGTGTCTCTATTGCCATGACCACGAGCACTCAAAGTACACCGAGGCTGACCAGTATGGCACCCGCGTGGTAGCAGGCGAGGATGCACAAAAAGATGTTGGTGAGGCCACCTACAATCCATTTGCAGACCTGAAGTCGATGCTGAATAAGAAGAAGTAACCGCCGAATTCTGAGCCTGGCAGGCAGTGTAATTCCGCGCTGACAGGCTCAACTCCGTCTCAGACCCTATGCATAAAAATCCCCCTGCAACTGGCAGGCCCGCTTCGCGCTATCCACTTCCAGACAGAGATCGACATCTTCCCGAAATCCACGCTGTTTAAGCTCCAGGGCTGAAGCACATTCGTGAAGAGATGACAGATTCAGCTGCTGCCAGGCGGCTACCGCGCCCTCTGCTTCCGGCGAGCAACGGTCACGCCCGATTGCCGCGATGATACCCCCCGCTGCGACATAATCCTCAATAGCCGGGCGAAGCGTGCCATCGGGCCATCTCTCGCCACAGGGGATCACCAGAATACGTTCAAAGTCCCGACAGGCCATTGCCGTCTGCGTAAGGTTTCTGATGCAACCGCTTAATACAGTGACGCCCGCATCCACATCTCGTGCCAGGAATGAAATTGCTGAACCATTGGGCGATGGCAGGACCAGCTTCTGGCCCTTTTCTATTTTTCTAATCGATGCAGGCGAGAGACTAAAACCGTTTGCGTCAGAGCCTCTATCGAAGCTGGCGACCTGTGCCCCGATCGTGTTTGCATACACGACAGCAGAGGCATCTTTCCACGGATAAGGATAAACCTGTGCGCCATTGTCGACCGCCAGGCTGACACAGGTGGAGAAAGACATCACATCGACGATCACGATGCACTCCACATCCTTCGCCACGTAAGTGACTGCAGCTGGCCCCCACTCAAGGCGAACGTCAAATCTGTCCTGATTACACCATTGCATATTTCATCCTCCGGACTTGTTGGGAGCTGGCCTTTAAATCAACGCCACGTTGCTGGCGGGTCATGGTAGAACAAGATATCAGCGCACTCAGCTATCCAGAGAAGCGATTTCCGAAACTGAACAAATTGAGAGTTGATAACCTGGCCCTGTATAGTTAGCCAGAGCTTAAAACCATTCAATGATAAATGCGGGCAGGTCGATGATTTCAAAAGAAAACGCAGAACATTATGTCTGGGGAGACGGGTGTGATGGCTGGTACCTGATGAAGCGGCAGGATATGCTGGTGATTCATGAAAAAATGCCGCCCGGCACCCGTGAGAAAAGACACTATCATGCTACATCACGGCAATTTTTCTTTGTTCTTCTGGGCGTGCTGACTATGGAACTTGACGGAAATATCCATGAGATCAGCGCGCAGCAGGGAATCGAAATTCCCCCACACGCTAAACATCAGGCCCGAAACGACAGCGATCTGCCGGTAGAGTTTATTGTGATTTCTCATCCGACAGCACGCGGAGATCGTACTGACCTTCCTTAATCTTCAACAGCTCATTCTCGATACACCTTATAAAAGGGTGCTGGCTTATAGACGGATCAGCAATCAGGAATGGGATATCTGAGCTCAATATCAGGTGCATCAGCCAACACTCTGCCTGAGCGAGTCATCAGATAAGCCGCCAGTTCTTCCGATGTAAACTCAACATCCGGTATCTCGGCAATCTGAAACCAGACATCTGGCCAGTAAATGAGATCGGATACATTTCCATTGAAATTATTTTCGAGTAATAAGAGCGCGTGGTGTTGTTCGGAATCAGAAGCGTTGCCATTGCACACATAGTTGATCGTTTGAACCAGTTCGCTCCAGGTAAAATCTGCATAGTATTTTGCATAATTTAAAGCTGCCCGAACAAAATCTCTGGCATTTGTGTGTGCGGAGTAATCTCTGAAATCTGAAAATTTACAGGGTGTTATCACCTGACTATTCCAGTCAGCCATCTTCTTTTTCAACTCGGTATTGTCCTGGTCTGCGCCTTTATCGATTTCCGAAAGTATCTGTTCAGCCATTTTTGCCAGCTCATTGATTTTTTTGGCGCTGACCCTGGCAGGTCTCATACGTTCAGGCAGAAGCATTCTTGCGATCCTTGTAAAAGTGATTATTCATGCGCTTTGAAGCGAGGCCGATGCAACTTAAGCATTTAACAGATCGAAAAGTAAAGCGCACAGTAATATCGTGCCGTTATATTTACGCAGTCATACTTAATCCGGACTGTGATCCCGTTAAGCTAACAACACGCCCCCATTATCAATCCTGATTTAACGCACAAACGAGATATTACTCCGACAGGCGAACCTCTATACCCGGTGAATTTCGCTGAAATCAAGCCGGACCGCTTCGTTTATTATCGCGCTATGACTCAGCGCTTCTTTCCTATTTCCCCCTGCAATCCACATCCCCCAACTTCACCGAAACATTTTGAGAAATAATTTCACCGAATATTAGCCAGAATCCACGCTGCAATGACTTTTTCTGTACCAGGCTTAGCGGATAACAATAGAGACACTGTGGAGCATTATGAAAGAGCAAAATCGCACAAATGGCATCGCCCCTTATGGTGGTGCTGCAGGTGGCTGGGGCGCACTAAAGGCGGTTGCCGATGCTATCCGCGGCCAGATGTCAGTAAAGCAGGATGTGATCGCCCTGTTCAAAGTCAACCAGCCGCAGGGCTTTGACTGTCCGGGTTGCGCCTGGCCCGACCCGCAACATGCTTCATCCTTTGAGTTCTGCGAAAATGGTGCAAAAGCCGTCTCGTGGGAAGCCACCAGCAAGCGCACCACGCCGGAGTTCTTTGCTGCTCATACCGTGAGTGAACTGTGGGAACGCAGCGCACTGCATCTGGAGGGCGAAGGACGGCTGACCCATCCGATGAAGTACGATGCCGCAACTGACACCTATCAGCCTGTCGAGTGGGAGACGGCGTTCCGGGAGATCGGTGAGCATCTTCGCAGCTACGACGATCCGGACAGCGTGGAGTTTTACACCTCGGGGCGCGCCTCAAATGAGGCGGCCTTCCTGTGGCAGCTCTTCGCCCGCGAATATGGCACCAATAACTTTCCCGACTGCTCAAACATGTGCCACGAACCGACCAGCGTCGGGCTGCCGGAGTCGATTGGCGTGGGCAAAGGTACGGTAGAGCTGGAAGATTTTGATCACTGCGATCTGGTGCTCTGCATCGGCCACAATCCGGGGACTAACCATCCGCGTATGCTGGGCACGCTGCGCGAAGTCTCTAAACGCGGTGCGACTATCGTGGCGATCAATCCATTACGTGAACGCGGACTCGAGCGCTTTACGTCACCGCAAAGCCCGATTGAAATGCTGTCGATGAGCTCTACGGAGCTGGCCTCCACCTATTACAAAGTGCGGGTGGGCGGCGATGCGGCGATGCTGAAAGGCGTGATGAAAATCCTGCTCATCATGCATGAGGAAGCGTTGAGCAATGGCAAACTAGGCGTCATCGATGAAGCCTTTATCACTGAGCACACCGAAGGTTTTGAGGCCCTGAAAGCCGACCTCGAGAGCACCGACTGGGAGCATATCCTCAAAGTCTCCGGCATGGCGCGTGAGGAGATCCAGCATATCGCCCGACTCTACGCCAGCGCTGAACGGACCATCATCTGTTACGGCATGGGGATCACCCAGCACCAGTACGGCACCCAGAACGTGCAGCAAATCGCTAACCTGCTACTGATGCGCGGCAATATCGGTAAGCCGGGCGCAGGTATCTGTCCGTTACGCGGTCACTCCAATGTCCAGGGCGACCGCACAGTTGGCATCACTGAGATCCCACCGCAGTCGTTGCTGGATGGCATCGAAAAAGTCTTTGGTTTCAAACCGCCGCAGAAACATGGTCACGGTGCCGTTGAGGCGATCAGGGCGATGCGCGACGGCAAAGCCAAAGCGCTGCTCTGTCTGGGCGGCAACCTGGCTGAGGCGATTTCCGATCCGCAGGTGACGTTCCCGGCGATGCGCAAGCTGGATCTGGTCGTGCATATGGCGACCAAACTTAACCGTTCACACCTGTTACTCGGCAAGCACAACTATCTGCTGCCGGTGCTGGGCCGGACTGAGACCGATGTTCAGGCAACCGGGGCGCAGAGCGTGACCGTTGAAGATTCGATGTCGATGGTGCATGCCTCACGCGGTTCGCTGAACCCGGCTTCGCCTCATCTGAAATCTGAACCAGCGCTGGTGGCCTCTCTTGCTAAGGCTACCCTGCCAGACAGCGTGGTTGACTGGTCGGGCATGGTAGCCGATTACAGCCGCATCCGTGATGCCATTGAAGGAGTGTTCCCGGCGTTTGAAAACTTTAACGAGCGCATTAAGCATCCGGGTGGATTCCGGCTTCATAATGCAGCCTCAGAGCGCGTCTGGCTGACACCTTCCGGCCGTGCGCAGTTTCAGGTGATGCAGGGCATCAATGAAGATCCCCGCTCGCTGAAATGCCATGACCTGGTCCTCACCACTTTGCGCAGTCATGACCAGTACAACACCACGCTGTATGGGCTGAATGACCGCTATCGTGGCGTCACTGGCCGCCGCGATGTGCTGTTTATCAATGCGGAAGAGGCGGAGAAACGCCAGCTGCGGGTCGGTGACCGTGTCGATCTGATGGCGCTGGACCCGGATGGCAATCCCACTTCTCGCCAGATGAAAAACCTGACCATTGTGATTATTGATATGGCCTCAGGTTCGGTCGGCGCTTACTACCCGGAGGCTAATGTGATGGTGCCGCTCGACAGCCATGATACCAAAAGCGGCATCCCCGCATATAAAAGTATTCCCATTTCTATGACGCGCGTCCCCGACGAGACGCAGACAACCTCAGGCGTTTTACGCTAGTTACAGGTCGTCAGACAGTGAATGTTGCCAGCGTGGCCGGTTCTCCGGTCACGCTGTTTTTGCTTTTAAGCCCTGCAGACGGACTTCTATTGATCCTTTCTCGCTGTTTTAGCGCCTGAAAGCACCCGGCGTGAAGCAACGCTGGCACCAGCATCGTATACACTACTGTCCTGAAAACGGCTCCATCAACGATCGTCTCTTTTTGTCTGCGCAGATGTTTAGCGCCCTATCGGAAAAATGCCATGTTTCACCTGATTTTCAGCTTACCGAGCTGGTATGTAATTGCGCGCGTCATTATTCCGTTGTCTTTGCCACTGGCCATAAAGATCCTGCTTTCCGCACTGGTGCTGCTGGCCTCACAATATCTGCTGATAAGCCGTTTTACTTCGGGCGGGATATTTTCCGCTGAAATGCCCCGCATCGTTATCATCCTGTTTAACTGGGCATACAGCACCGTGCTGCTGCTGGCGCTGCTTCAGATAATGATGGATGCGGTCATACTGATCGCCCTGCTGTTGCGGCATCCGTTTGAGCTGGTTCCCGGTGTTCGCTATCTGGCGGTGGTGCTGGCAATGGCGCTGGCTGCCTTTGGCGTACAGCAGGCGATACGGGTGCCGCCGGTCAAAGAGGTAACGCTGGTGCTGCACAACCTTCCGGCTGAGTTCGAGGGTTATCAGCTGCTGCAGCTGACCGACCTGCACATCACCCGGCTGTTTAATCGTGCGTGGACCGCCGCGATGGTTGAGCGGGCGATGTCTCTTAAAGCCGATCTGATAGTGGTAACGGGCGATGTGATCGATGGCAGCCTGGAGCATCGGCGGCATGACGTTGCGCCGCTGCGCGAGCTGGCAGCACCTGATGGCGTATGGGCTATCACCGGCAATCATGAATATTTCTTCCATCAGGCGATCTGGACGGCCCACCTGGCCTCACTCGGACTTCAGCCTCTGCTCAACAGTCATACCGTAATCCAGCGCGGCTCCGCAAAGCTGGTGATTGCCGGCCTGCCGGATGCGTCTGCAGCGGGCAGAAACGCAACCGGCCCGGATCTGGCCCGCGCGCTGGAGCAGGCGCCTGACAATGCGCCGGTGATCCTGCTGGATCATCAGCCACGCAATGCCC
>Ga0308168_1002899_pt1 | contig 13664 bp, 10 predicted proteins | sample PhyCR2_FD_202133 | JGI IMG/M metagenome (GOLD analysis project Ga0308168, IMG submission 202133) | Phyllosphere microbial communities from UC Gill Tract Community Farm, Albany, California, United States - DLSLRC.R2 | ecosystem: Host-associated > Plants > Phyllosphere > Unclassified | place: USA... | reverse complement strand
TGCCGGCAACGCATCTTGTTGACGTCTATATATTGCCGGTTTGTAAAAGCATAATTGTCGGGCATGTGCATAAGCTTATGCAAGAAATTACGGAGTCCATACGCAGGCATACAACACTCACTGAGCAGCTACTAAGCAGTCACCGAGCATTCATCGTGCCGTCATGGCGCGCAGGGGCACACCCGAAATGTTCACTTTTTTCGGTAAAGCCCTTGCATCATTTCAAATGGATACGCTATGATGCGTGCCTCTTCGGACGTGATGACAAACGCCTGACAGAGAGACTGGATAGTGAATCCGGGCGCTTAGCTCAGTTGGTAGAGCGGATCCCTTACAAGGATTAGGTCGGGAGTTCGAGCCTCTCAGCGCCCACCAGACAGTCTCTTGAAGCACGAAGAAAAGATCAGAGTAATACGGAGCGGTAGTTCAGTTGGTTAGAATACCGGCCTGTCACGCCGGGGGTCGCGGGTTCGAGTCCCGTCCGCTCCGCCAATATTGGTAGTAAAAGTAGTAAAAAAGAAAAAAGGTCCGATTCGTCGGGCCTTTTTTCGTTTCAGCTTCGTTTATTCCGCTTCGCTTATTCTGCTCCACGCATTCTGCATCTGACCCAGGAAGATCTTGGTGCACACCTACACCCGGTTCCGCATCCGCCTCACGCTGCACACGCTCGCGCAGCTGAGCGCCCGCCTGCGCAGTTCCGGCGAGATCGTGGTGCTGGCGCTCGGCCCGGCCCTCCTCGGTTTACTGGCCGTGGCGGCGCTGCCGCCGATGTATTTCAGTTCTTACCCGCCTGCGCCTGCCCTCGGCCTGCTGGTAGTGCACGCGCTGGCGATGAGCCTGCCCGTGGCGCTGCTGCGGCCGCGCATCCTGCCGGCCGCCGTGCAAGCGTGGCTGGCGCCGCTGCCGGTGCCGCCCGCCCTGCTGCTGCGCGCGTCGCTGCTGGTATCCGGCCTGCTGCTGGCGCCGCTGGCGCTGGCCTACGCCGCTTCGCTGGCGATCTGGCTGCTCCAGCACGCGTGCCCGGCCTGGCTGCTGCCGCCGCGCGCCATCGCCGGCACCCTGTTCTCGTTCCTGCTGACCTGGGCCTGCGCCTGCGGGTTGCTGGTGCACGGCGCCCTGCGCCCGCCGGCGTCGCCACGCGCCTCCTCCAGCGCCAGCGCTGCGGCCGCCGGTGGCGCCAGGTATGCGGCACGCCCGCGGCCGGGCTGGTGGTTCCTGTGGCGCCACCTGTTCTGGCTGCCGCTGTGGCGCCAGGGCAGCCTGGCCGGCCTGCGCCAGGCGGCGCTGCTGGCTGGGACGGTCCTGGCGAGCGCACTCTGGATGGCGGGGCCGGCGTTGCTGCCGCGTGCGGCCGGCGCGCTCATGGCCAGCGTGCTGCTGGTGCTGTTCGTGCACGAGGCCGACGATGCGCTGCGCAGCCAGCTGGCCCGGCTGCACCGTGCGGTTGCCGGCCTGCCGCTGATGGCGGGCACGCTCGGCTGGCGCGCGCGCGCCACGCTGCTGGCCGCCCTGGCGGCTGTGCTGCTGGCGCTCACTGCGGGCGGGCTGGCGGCCGGCGCCTGGACCCATACGGCAGGCTACGCCTGGCTGGCGCTGGCCTGGATCATGGCGCCGCTGCTGGTCTGCACGCCACCGTTCACGCCGCGCGGCCGCACGGCGCTGGTCGCGCTGTGCATGCTAGTGTTGTGCGCAACCGGAAGCAGGATATGGAATTAGACGAAAACGTGCAGCCGCGAGTTGAGGTCAAGGTCGAGGTCGAGGTCGACGCCCTCGCCTTCCACTTCAAGACACGCAGCGTGTTCACCGGCCTGGACCTGCGCCTGGGCGCAGGCCTGACCTGGCTGCGCGGACGCAATGGCCGTGGCAAGACCACGCTGTTGAAACTGCTGGGTGGGGCGCTGGCGCCGGCCGGCGGCAGCCTCCGGCTGAACGGCATGGACAGCCGGCGCGACGCCCTCGCCTACCGCCGCCACACTTTTTATTGCGGCGGCGAAGCCCCGGAACTCGACTGGCTGACGGCCGGCGAATGGCTCGACCTGCACCTGTCGCTGTACCCGCAGGCCGACCTGGCGGCGCTGCAGGCCAATCTGAACCTGTTCCACATCGCCGACGTGGCGCGCCAGCCGGTCGGCGGCCTGTCGCTGGGCCAGTATAAAAAGCTGCAGCTGTCCCTGGCGCTGGCCCTGCCGGTGCAGCTGCTGCTGATCGACGAGCCGTTCAACGGCCTCGATGCGCAGGCGGTCGAGGTGCTGCAGCAAGACCTGGCGCGGCGCGCAGCCGCGCGCACCAGCTGCATCGTGCTGACCAGCCACCTGGCGCTGCGCGTGGCCCCGACCGTGACGCTGGACCTGGACGCGCAGCCCGGCGTACCGCTGTAGGTGTGGATCAGGCCAGCGCCAGGCGGCCCGACGGCGCCGTCATGTGCCGCTCCTGTCCGCGCACGTCGCCATGCGCCAGCTTGAAAGTGCCAACCACCTGTTCCAGCTCGCCGGCCTGGTCCTGCATCGCCTGCGCCGCGGCGCTGGCCTGTTCGACCAGCGCGGCATTCTGCTGGGTCACGCGGTCCATCTCGACGATCGCGTGATTCACCTGTTCGATGCCGGCGCGCTGCTCTTCGCTGGCGTTGGCGATCTCGTTCATGATGACGGTCACCTGGCCGATACTCTTGACGATCTCGGTCATGGTGGTGCCGGCGCGGTCGACCTGGCTGCTGCCGGCCTGTACCTTCTGCACCGAATCGTCGATCAGGGCCTTGATTTCCTTGGCAGCGGTGGCCGAACGCTGGGCCAGGTTGCGCACCTCGGAAGCGACCACGGCAAAGCCGCGTCCCTGCTCGCCGGCGCGCGCCGCTTCCACCGCCGCGTTCAGGGCCAGGATATTGGTCTGGAAGGCGATGCCGTCGATGACGCTGATGATGTCGACGATCTTGCGCGACGAGGCGTCGATCGATCCCATGGTGGCGACCACGTCGGCCACCATCGCACCGCCCTGGTCGGCGATGGTCGATGCCTGCGCCGCCAGCGTGTTGGCCTGGCGCGCATTTTCCGCGTTCTGCTTCACGGTGGAGGTCAGTTCTTCCATCGAAGCCGCGGTTTCCTCGAGCGAGCCGGCCTGCTGTTCGGTGCGCGTGGACAGGTCCTGGTTGCCGGCCGCGATCTCGCCGGCGGCAACCGTCATGGTGCCGGTACCGCTGCGCACCCGGCCGACGATCTCGGCCAGGCTGTCGTTCATCGCGCCCAGCGCGCGCATCAGCTGGCCGGTTTCGTCGCGGCTTGCGGCCTGGATACGGCTGCTCAAGTCACCCGACGCGACTTTTTCAGCCAGCGCCACGGCCTGCTGGATCGGCACGGTGATCGAACGCGTGATCAGGATCGCGCAGGCGATGCCGAGGCCGATCGCGGCCAGCCCGAGGACGATCATCAGGGTGCGCGTGCTGGCGTAGGAATCGAGGATGCTGGCGGCGACGGCGTCGGAAGCCTCGATCTGCATCTTTGCCATCTTGGCGATGGCGCCCTGGTAGGCGGCGTTGCGCGGCAGCACCTGCTCGCGGTAGACACGGGTCGCCAGTTCGGCGTTGCCGTCCAGCTTGGCCTGGAACAGGGCTGCGCGCGCTTCAAGGTAGTGGGCACGCTCTTGCTTGACGACGTTCAGCTGGGCCTTGACGCCTTCGTTGCGCAGCCCCTTTTCGATTTCTTCCTGCAGCTGGGACGAACGGCCGGACGCATCCTTCATGCGCTGGACGATGTCCCTGACGGTCGCGATGTCGGGCGCCACGTAGGCAGTTTCGAGGCGGGCCGCGCTCAACTCGATGACGCGGCCCCATTCGGCCATGCTGCGCTGGTTCTTGATGCTGGTATTCACCAGGCGGTGGGTCATGTCGCCCGCCGACTGCATGCGCGCCAGCGCGGTCACGGTCAATACGAGCAACAGGGATAGGACAATGGCAAAGCCGATGCCGAGCCGGGCACCGATCTTGAGGTTCTTCACGGGTGGTTTCCTTCTGATGGAGCAGCGCGCCGGAGGCGGCGACGCGGGAGACTTGCAGGTGACGCCGGGGGATCGCCCCGGTCAGGCTGCGGACCAGCGCGGATGGCTGGTGCAGCACGCGGGCAGTATAACAGCGCAATGCCGTATTTTGATGCTCTTAGGCAAAATTACGACACGTATCCGGCGCGCGGATTCCATCATTTACAGACTGATCACGCCCGTTTCAGCATCGCCGGGCCGACTTCGACGCGGTTGCGTCCAGTGGTCTTCGCCACATACAGGGCGTGGTCGGCGCGGGCCAGCGCCGCCGTCAATTCCTCGCCCGTGTCGATCATCACCAGGCCGATGCTGACCGTCATCCGGTAGCTCCCCGCACAGGACAGCAGCGGCGCCTCGGCCACGGCGACGCGCAGGCGCTCGGCCGCGTGCAGCGCGCCTTCCAGCCCGGTACCGGGCAGCGCCAGGGCGAATTCCTCGCCGCCCAGGCGGCCCATCAGGTCATGATCGCGCAGCACGCCGCGCGCGGTATCGGCGAACACGCGCAGGGCTTCGTCGCCGCAGGCATGGCCGAAGCCGTCGTTCAGGCGCTTGAAATGGTCGAGGTCGAGCATCATCAGCGCGATCGGCTTGCGCAGGCGCAGCGCCAGCAGGCGCGCGCTTTCGGCGCGTTCGAAGAAGGCGCGCCGGTTCAGGGTGTCGGTCAGGCCGTCGATAGTGGCCAGGCGCTGCATCTGCAGGTCGTCCTTTTGCTTGCACAGCAACAGGAAACCGAAGCCGTTGACGATCATCATCATATAGCTGAGCAGGTAGGTTGCCCCGCCCACCGGCGTGATGGCGACGTCCAGCCGGCCATGCTCGAACACGATCCAGGCCCCGATCGCCAGTGCGAACAGGGCGTCGTTGACACCGATGATCCGCTGCAGCAGCGAGGCCCCGCGCTCGCGCAGCAGGAGCACCGCGGCGCAGGCGGCGAACCACGCCATGATGAGCGATACGATCCATTGCATCTGCAAGCGCGACACGCCGGCCGCCATCGCCCCTACCAGCACCAGTCCCGACGCCAGTGCGGCCAGGTAGGCCAGGCGGCGCCAATGGGGCATGCCGAAGAACAGGCAGTAAGCAGCCACTTCGATGATCACGCCGCCGATCCAGGCGAACGGCGTCAATACGTCGATTACGGGCAGGTTGACGACCGGCGCCAGCCACCAGCACGCCTGGCCGACGCCGCCGAGCAGGCGTGCCCACATCCAGTAGCGCAGCGCAGGGGTATTGTCGACATTGCGCATGTAGCCCGCCATCAGCAGGGCAAACACAATGTTGCCAACGCCAATCGCCAACATGAAGGTTTGATTATCGATCACTGATTATCCTCGGGGCGCTATCCATACAACATCAATGTATTTTATATAACGCATATTTCCCAAAAGAACTATATTACACAATTTCAAGTTGGGGGGCACGCACGGCAGGATTTCCGACCCAGACGACATATGTTGCTTCACAGCAGCGCACACTTGAAAACAGTTTGCCTTACAGCAACCACCCATTCTATAGTGACAGACCTTACCAAGACGAAACATTTATGCCACAAGGTTGCAAAGAATGAAACTCAACCGCATCGGCATCGCCCTGATTGCAGGCGCCTTGGTCGTCATTGCCCTGGTCGTCATCCTCCTCGTGCATCGCCAGCAGTCCAGCCGCAGCGCCGACGTGCGCGCCAGCGGCGTCAGCCTCGTGCGCGCGCTCAGCAGGATACCGTTCAAATACCTCGACAGCGATTCCCAGGGTCCGAGTGTACTGAATACCCTGTTCGCGTACCAGAACAATGGTGAGCTCGCTTACGCTGCCATCCTGGATGCCAACGGCCGTACGCTGGCCGACGTCGCCGGCCGCGGCACCTTCGTGCCGGGCGCCGCACTGCCGCCGGAAGCGGCCACCAGCTTCGGCCAGCGCACCTTGCCGAACGGGCTGATCGAATTCTATGGCCCACTCGGTGACCGCAGTGCAGGCCAGGCTTTCGTACGGGTCGGCTTCCACCAGCCGAGCTACGCGGTGCTGGCGCGCGACGTCCAATTCATGGCCTTGCTGGCGCTGACGATGTTCCTGCTGGTACCGCTGGTGTATGTCGTGATCAAGCGCGAGATGGCGCCGCTGGATGCGCTTGGCCACCAGTTGCGCCAGCTCGGAGATGTTGGAATTGCACAACAGGCCAGCGCCAACGACGTGCGCGAACTGGCCGGCAGCCTGCAGGCCTACCTGCAATTCGCCAGCCAGCGCATCGCCCAGCTCGAACGCGGCAGCCTGAACGCCAGCGCCGACAACCAGGTCCTCCAGTACGGCAGCAAGAAGCTGACCGCCGCCCTGCAGTCGCTGCCGGACGGCCTGCTGATGCTGGCGCCGGGCGGACTGGTGAGCTTCGCCTCGGACAAGGTCGAGCCCCTGCTCGGGGTCGCCGTCGACGCCATCCTCGAGCAGCCGGTCGATACCTGGTGCCGCGATCCGGCGCTGCGCACCCTGCTCGCCCGCTATGCCGGCAACCAGCGCGACACCCTGCATGCGCACAGCGTCGACTTCACCCCGGCCAACGTCGAAGGCAAGTACCTGTCGGCGACGGTGCAGCCGCTCACGGCGGCCCACGGCGCGATGGCCTTCGGCACCCTGGTGGTGCTGCGCGACGTCACCCGCGAACAGCTGGCGCGCCAGGCTGGCAACGATTTCGTCGCCCACGTCTCGCACGAACTGAAGTCGCCGCTGAACGTGATCGGCATGTACGCCGAAACCCTGGCCGATGCCGACGCCGACGACGAGACCCTGCGCGTGGAATCGCTGAACGTGATCCAGGACGAGATCGAGCGCATGAATGCGCTGGTCGGCAACCTGCTCAACGTCAGCAAGCTGGAAACCGGCAGCATGAGCCCGGAACGCAACCGCGTGCGCCTCGACGATCTGCTGCGCGACGCCTACGAGCACGCCCTGCCGCGTGCCGAAGGCAAGCAGCTGCGCGTGTCGCTCGACCTGCCGCGCGAGCTGGAAGCGGTGGCGATCGACAAGGACCTGTTCCGCATCGCCCTGAACAACTTGCTCACGAATGCCATCAAGTACAACCGCCCGGGCGGCAGCGTGCTGCTGGCGGCCCGTAACGAAGACCACGAGATCGTGATCAGCGTGCGCGATACCGGCATCGGCATCGCCGGCGCCGACCGCGAGCGCGTGTTCGACAAGTTCTACCGCGTCAGCGAGCGCGATGCCAAGGTGGCGCGCGGCGGCCACGGCCTCGGCCTGTACCTGGCGGCGCAGATCGTCGAACTGCACCACGGCCGCATCGCGCTCGAGAGCGAACCCGGCATCGGCAGCACCTTCTCCATTCACCTCAAGATTGCGCCCGCAGCCAGCGGCGTGGTGACCTTATGACCCAACGACATATCCTGCTCGTCGACGACGAACCCCACGTCACGCGCGTGCTGCGCCTGGCACTGGAAAAGGCCGGCTACGCCGTGACGGTGGCGCACGACGGCCATGCGGCGCTGGCCTGCATGGCGCAGCAGCTGCCGGACGTCCTGATCAGCGACATCCAGATGGACGGCATGGACGGACGCACCCTGTGCCCGCTCGCGCGTTCCACCTATCCGGACCACGACTTCCCGATCTTCGTGATGACGTCCATGACCGCGCTCGAGGAGCGCGACTGGGCCCGTGCCTTGTCCAACACCGAATTCCTCGAAAAGCCCCTGAGTCCGCGCCAGCTGGTGGCGCGCCTCGCCAGGTGCTTCGCCTGATACCGCTGGAGCCTCCATGTCCCCCCTTCTTCCTTCCCTGCTCGACCTCGATCTCGATTACGACCGCTACGCCCGCTGGCTGCAACGCAGCTGCGGCAAGGAATTCGCGCTGCTGGTCTGCGATGGCGCCGGCATGCCCTGCTGGACCGCGCCCGGGCACGACGACCTGGCGGCCTGGCTCGACGGCCTGGCCGCAGGCGGTTTCGCCTGGGGCGCCAGCGGCGACGGCATGCAGCGCCACGACGCCGGCGGCTTCTCCCTTTTATATGCCCCGGTGACGGTCAAGGGCAAGGTCGCCGGCTGGATCGGCGTGCGCGAAGCCGCCGCGGCGCCGGATGCCGGCGTGCCCTTTGCATGGGATGCGCTGGCCGAGGGCCTGGAAGACGTCGCCGCCACGCTGGCCGACGAATGCCGGCGCCAGGGCGAACTCGACCAGATGGCGGGCGAGCTGTCCGACCGCTACGAAGAGCTGCACCTGGTCTACGCGATCGACCGCCAGGTGCAGGACATGGACAGCGGCGAAAACGTGTTCGGCAGCCTGCTGGAGAGCTGGGCCGAGCACATGGACGCCGACGTCGCCGCCTTCATCAAACCGGGCGAGAACCTGTGCGTGTCGGCCACTAACCTGTCGAAGCCGATCCACAACCTCGACCTGGTGCTGGTCGAGATGCGCGGCGATTTGTACCGCTTCGCCCACTCCTCGCGCCAGCCGATCGTCATGAACGACCCGGCCGACCCGCGCCGCGCCTACATCTTCACCGACATGCCTTTCAAAATCCTGTGCTGCCCGGTGTTCCAGGATAAATCGGTGGTGGCGATCCTGGTGCTGCTGAACCACGCGCACAAGGACGATTTCAGTAACAGCGACCGCAAGCTGGGCGAAGTACTGGCGAATCATTTGTCCAGCCTGTCGCGCATGCACAGCATGCTGGCCGAGACCAGCAAATTCAACCAGCAGATGGCGGCGGCGCTGATCGAGGCGGTGGAAGCCAAGGACCCGTACACGCGCGGCCACTCCGAGCGCGTGCACTACATCGCGATGGAGATCGGCCGCGCGCTGCGCCTGCCGGCGCGCGAGCTGGACAACCTGTTCTGGGGCTCGCTGCTGCACGACGTCGGCAAGATCGGCATCCCGGACGCGGTACTGTGCAAACCAGGGCGCCTGACGCGCGACGAGTTCACCTTCATCATGGTGCACCCGGAGCGCAGCTACGAGATCCTGCGCCACATCGACCGCCTGCAGGGTGCAGTCCCGGGCGCGCGCCACCACCAGGAAAAATACGACGGCACCGGCTATCCGCACGGCCTGGCCGGCAACGACATCCCGTACAACGCGCGCATCATCGCGGTGGCTGACACCTACGATTCGATCACCAGCTCGCGCGCCTACCGCGCCGGCCGCAGCCACGAGGTCGCGATGGCGGAAATCGTGCGCGTGGCCGGCACCCAGCTCGATCCGGGCGTGATCGCCGTGTTCGAACAGGTGTGCCGCCTCGAGCCCGAATGGATCGCGCGCTTCGGCATCCAGCGCGATCCGGCGCCGGCCGCCGCAGAAATGGCATGAACGACACCGCTTTATCCCCCGGCGCGAGCAGCATCACGCGCAGCCGCATCGGCGCGATGACCTATCTCGCCCCCGGCGCGGCGCTGGTCGCCGACGAGGCGGTGAAGGACCTGCAGGAGGCCCTCAGCGAATGCATCGGCCGCCACCAGGTCGCGATCGTGATCGACCTGGCCAAGGTGACCCTGCTGTCCGGACGCGCGCTCGGCATGCTGGCCGACATGGGCGAACGCCTGTCCGGCCTGGGCGGCTGGCTCAAGCTCGCCTATCCGAGTCCGCTGCTGCAGGAAATCCTGGCCGCCACCGGCCTGCAGGAACAGCTGCCGCTGTTCGATGCGAAAACCGGGGCGCCCAGGAAAGCGGTACAGGCCGGCGCCAAGCTGGGCGACCTGCTGGTCGAACGCGGCGCCGCCAGCGCCGAGCAGGTGGCCGAGGCGGCGCGCCTGCAGGACCAGACCGGCAAGCGCATGGGCCTGATCATGGTCGAGAAAAAATGGATCAGCGAAGCCGCGCTGTACCAGGCGCTGGCCGACCAGCTCGGGCTCACCTATATCAGCCTGCGCGCCGGCATGTACGATCCGGCCGCGCTGGCGCTGCTGGAGCGCGACGTCGCGCGCCGCCTCAACGTGCTGCCGCTGTTCAGCGTGCGCGGCACCCTGACCGTGGCCACCGCCGAGCCGCAGGCGATCCATTACTTCGACGAGATGCGCACCCGCACCGGCTGCAAGATCCGGGTGGTGGTGGCGCCGCCGGCCGACATCCGGCGCCTGGCCGACGACGCCTACGGCGGCAGCCTGCCCGAATTCGTGCACAGCGAGGCCAACGACCTCGAACTGATCCAGTCGACGATCCCCGACGACTACACCCAGATCGACGAGATGGCCGGCGCCAGCCCGGTCATCAACATGGTCAATGCGGTGATCCAGCGCGCCATCCGCGACAGCGCCAGCGACATCCACATCGAGATCTCGCGCAACCGCGCGCGCATCCGCCTGCGCATCGACGGCGTGCTGTACGAAATCATGGCGCCCAAGGTCGAGCAGCACCCGGCCATCGTCTCGCGCCTGAAAGTGATGGCGAACCTCGACATCGCCGAACGCCGCCTGCCGCAGGACGGCCGCATCCAGGTCGCGACCCAGGGGCGCACGGTCGACCTGCGCTTTTCCTCACTGCCCGGCATCTACGGCGAGAAGGTGGTGCTGCGCGTGCTGGATAAAAACCAGTCGATCCTCGACGTCGACAAGCTCGGCATGAACGAGACCGCGGTCGGTTCCTTCAAGCGCCTGCTGGGACGCAGCCACGGCCTGATCCTGGTGACCGGTCCGACCGGCAGCGGCAAGACCACCAGCCTGTACGCCGCGATCAGCCACCTCAAGAGCATCGAAAAGAACATCGTCACGATCGAGGACCCGGTCGAATACCAGCTCGACATCATCAACCAGAACCAGGTCAACGATGCGATCGGATTGACCTTCCCGAAGATCCTGAAGCACGTGCTGCGCCAGGACCCGGACATCATCATGATCGGCGAGGTGCGCGACCGCCAGACCGCGGAAATCGCGGTGCAGGCGGCGCTGACCGGCCACCTGGTGCTGACCACGCTGCACACCAATGACACGCTGGGCGCGGTCTCGCGCCTGGTGGAGATGGGCGTGGAACCGTACCTGCTGTCGTCGGCCCTGATCGGCGTGATGGCGCAGCGCCTGGTGCGGCGCGTCTGCCAGGGCTGCCGCACCAGCTATCTCGCCACGCCGGAAATGGCGGCGGCCTACCGCTGGCGCGGCAAGGGCGACCTGCGCCTGGTGCGCGGACGCGGCTGCCCGGCCTGCTACGACTCGGGCTACAAGGGACGCCTGGGCATCTACGAATTGCTGGAAGTCGGCCCCGACCTGCAGCGCATGATCGTCGCCAACGCCAGCAAGGAGCAGCTAGGCGCCCACGTCGCCGCCACCGGCCACCACGACCTGTATGCCGACGGCATGGCGCGCGCCTTCGACGGCCACACCACGCCCGAGGAAATCGCGCGCGTGGTGCATTCGCTGTAAGCCATGCCGATCGAATTCGACCTGCCTGCCGCCGCCGCGGGCGCGCCCGCCGCCACTCCTGCTGCCCCCTGGTACAAGCTGGGCAGCCGGCCACTGGGCGTACGCGAGCGCGTGCTGTTCACCGAACGCCTGGCGCTGCTGCTGGAAACCGGGGTGCCGCTGCACACCGCCCTGCAATCGCTGCACGAGCAAAGCGAGCAGCCCGCCCTGCGCACCATGATCACGGCGATATCCGACGATATCCTGGCCGGCGAACGTTTTTCGAGCGCGCTGGGCAGGCATGCGCTGTTCCCAACCACCTACGTCAACCTGGTCGCGGCCAGCGAGGCCGGCGGCTTCCTGCCCGCGGTGCTCGACCAGCTGGTCGAGATGGATGAGAAGGAAGAGGGGCTGCGCCGGACCCTGGTGTCGGCGCTGTCGTACCCGCTGATCCTGATGACGTTTTCGGTGGCGGTGGTGCTGTTCATCCTGATCTCGGTGTTTCCCAAGTTTGCCGTGATGTTCGAGGGCATCCGCGACCGGCTGCCCTGGACCACGCGCGTGCTGATGGACGTGAGCAAGCTGCTGACTACGCACGGCGCCATCGTGGCGGCATGCGTAGCCGGCCTGTGCGCGCTCGGCTGGACGCTGGCGCGCCGCCCCGAAGTCCGGCTGGCGATCGACCGCGCCACCCTGCGCCTGCCGCTGCTGCGCGACGTGTTCGCCAAGATCTACCTGACCCGCCTGCTGCGCGTGATGGGCATCTCGCTGGAGCGCGGCGTGACCGTGCTGGCCACGCTGGAAGCCTGCCGCGCGGTGGTCGCCAACCACGACGTGCAGCAATTCATCCTGGGCCTGGAAAGCGACGTCACCGAAGGCAAGGGCATCTCGTCCGGCTTCCAGCGCAGCCCGTTCATTCCCCCGGCCGTGCGCCAGATGGTGGCGACCGGCGAAGCCACCGGCACCCTCGGCCGCGTGATGGGACGCATCGCCGACGCCTACGACCGCGACCTTACCCGGCAGCTGGGGCAACTGTCGAAGCTGGCCGAGCCGGTGATGCTGATTGTGATGGGCGCCGTGGTCGGCACCATCGTCAGTTCACTAATTTTGCCGATTTTCAAGCTTTCCAGCGCTATCCATTAGGCATAACTGTTAAAGCTACGCCACAGTTGCTCGATAGATAGAAACTTGCCGCAAGTTACTAATATTTTCGTGTTACGCTGCGGAACTATCAGATTCGTCACATTCGTCGTCTTCGATGACCCAAATCAAAATGAGAAATCCAAACATGTCCTCCGTTATCAAGCGTAGCGTCGCACGCGGCTTTACCCTGATCGAATTGCTGATCGTCGTCATCATCCTGGCGATCCTGGCGGCGATTGCCATTCCGCAGTTTTCGGCCAGTACATCCGATGCCCAGATGGCGGCGCTCGATTCCAACCTGTCGGCTGTGCGCACGGCAATTGAACAATATCGTGTACAGCATACGAACAACGTCTATCCGGGTGCGGTTGCAGTTCCCGACGGCACGACTTGCCCTAGTGGTACCTCGGCCGCAGCTGCGGTCGGCGAACTTGCCATGAAAGCACAGCTGACCATGTACACCAACGCGGATGGCGTGGCTTGCCCGACCGGTAACGCCACCTTCCGTTTCGGTCCTTACCTGCGCCAAGGTCTGCCAAACGAGCCATTCACCAAATCGAATGCCGTGGCCGTTCCCGCAGCAGGCGCCGCCGCAGTCGCAGCCGCAAAGGGCGATGGCTGGGCATACAGCACCGGGACTGGCCAGTTCATCAAGAACGATTCGAGCGCCGATGGGGTCACCACCGGCCGCACCTTCGCGCAGCACTGATCGCCCCTTCCGGCATGCCTGACCCCCGCCACAGCCATGGCCATACCCTGGCCGAGCTGATGGTGGTGGTTGCGGTGCTGGCGATCGCCGCGGTGCTCGCCCTGCCCTCGGCGCAGCCGGTAACCGAAGTCCGCGCCGACACCGCCGCCGGCGAAGTCGTCCAGGCACTGCGCTTCGCACGCCAGGAAGCCATGCGCAGCGGCGCCTACCGCATGCTGCGCTGCGACGCCGCCCGCAACGAGGTGTCGGTCTACCTACCCGACACCAGCGGCGCCGCCGCCACCATGCTGAAACACCCACTGAGCAAAATGGACTACACGGTCAACCTGGGCCAGGCGCCTGCCGGCAGCAATATCGCGCTCACCGGCTGCCGCTTCCAGTTCGCCGACCGCACGACCGCCGCGACGCTGGCCTTCGACGGCAACGGCAATCCGGTGCGCGGTACCGGCGCGGCAGCCGACCAG
>Ga0308168_1002897_pt1 | contig 13675 bp, 14 predicted proteins | sample PhyCR2_FD_202133 | JGI IMG/M metagenome (GOLD analysis project Ga0308168, IMG submission 202133) | Phyllosphere microbial communities from UC Gill Tract Community Farm, Albany, California, United States - DLSLRC.R2 | ecosystem: Host-associated > Plants > Phyllosphere > Unclassified | place: USA... | reverse complement strand
ACTGCAATGTCTTGCTCAGGCTCTTGAAATCGTCCTTTTCGGGCTTGACGAAGTCCAGGATGCCGCCGTCATTGTCGGGCCCGCTACCACCGAAGGTCGTTTGCAGGGGCGGTTCGGCAAGCGCGGCGGGATCGATCCGCGCGCGTTCCAGCATGGGGTCGCCAGGCTGCCATGCGCTGAACGTCGCTTGGCTGATGAGAGTCGTTTTCATTGTTCTGGTACTCCTCGAAAACTTGTGCGGCACATCCGTTCGACCCCACGTTTGCAGGCAAAGTTTTCAAGGTTTTTGCGCGAGGGCTGAGGTGCATCGAACTGGCGGCATTGCCGGCATCGGGCACTGGTCCCGAAAAGTGTCCGTGATGTTCGGGCGCGAACGTTGCCCGCCGTCGAAGTTCACTACACTGGCAGCATCGATATCGCCGTTCGAGGTGCCTGTGCGCTACATGGATTTCAGTTCCTGGCAAGGTGTGTTCAGCACGCTGATGAGCCTTGCCGTGTTCACCCTGCTCGGCGTCGGTATCCGCGTGCTGATGATGCAGACCATCCAGCAGCGGCGCGAGCGCATGAATCGCCAGATCAACGAGCGGCTGCGCACCCTGATCGCGGCCTATAAGACCCTGGGCGGTTCCTTTACCGGCGAGCTGACGGTCGACCCGACCCACCTGCGCGAGCTGCGCGCGGCGGCGCCCGCGGCAGGGGAGGCGGCGCCCGCTGCCGGCGCGAACTCCGACCGCGCGCGGCGCATCCGCGATGCCGTCGAGGCGGCGCTGGCCGACATTCTCCTGCTCGGCACCGAGGAACACTGCCGGCTGGCCGGACAGGCTGCCAGCGACATGGCGGCCGGGCGCCCGATCCATACGGCGGAGCTGGTCGTCTCGCTGCGCGACTTCATCCGCGAAGCGCTCGACCTGGATCCGATGCCGAAGGACGTCGCGATCCCGCTGCAGGGACCGACCCGCACCCAGGGCGGCGGCGGTGGAAGAGGCGGCGGCCGGGGCGAGGGCGGCGGTGGTGGCGGGGGTGGCGGAAAAGGCGGCGGCGGTGGCTCAGATGCCGGCGGCGGCGGCATGGGAATGGGGATCGGCATGGGGCTGGGCGCCGGGGTGCCGGACCACAACCATGCCGATCACGACCATGCCGGCTGAGGCAGCGCGCTCTCCGCTCAGTCGGTGACCACGTGCCACACGTTCATGGCCTTGTCGCCGGCCTTGTCGCCCGGCTTCTTGTCCTTCACGAAGGTGTACAGCGGCTTCCCTTTATAGGCGAGCTGGCGGGTGCCGTCCTCGCGCGTGACGACGGAGTAGGGCTCGGCCGGTGCAGCGGCGCCGGCCTGGACTGCAGGCCAGTTCTGCGCGCAGGTCCCGCTGCAGGCGCTTTTGCCGCTGTTGGGCGTGTCCTTGTCGAAGGTATAGACCGTCATCCCTTTCGCGTCGACCAGCATGCCGTCGGATTTCTTGACCGGGACGACCGGATCGGCGGCGAGGGCGGACAGCGAGAAGAGGCCGAGCAGGATTGCAGAACCAAGGCTGACTGATTTCATGGGAGTCTCCTGTGAAGTTTCAGTGTGTGAACAGTTGCACTGCCCGGCCATTGTAGGCCGCCCACGGAATGGGGGCGCACTTTGTGTATTAGCGTACGGACGATGCCAAGCGCTCAAGGCACCATGGAACCGTACACATTGCACAACTTTATAAGGAGCACGATCATGGGCAAATACTTCCTGGCATGGATCCTCGGCGTTCCGGCAATCGTTCTGGTTCTGATCTATATGTTCATGCATTGATCCGCTGCCGGCGGCATGCACCGCGCCGGGCACGCAGGATGAAACGGATTCACGCTGATCGTGGGTCCGTTTTTTTTCGGCCCTGTCCGCGTGTGCGGCCGAGCTCAGCAAAACAGCAGTATGATGAAACGTAAATACGACACACAATGGACAGCGAGGGCAAGGTGAAACCGATCACGCTTCGCATCTTCATGCTCGCCGGCGCGGTGGCGGCGTTGCTGGGCCCGGCGCCGGCCATGGCCGGGGACGATGTCGCTCTCGACTACGGCCAGGCCTTGCGCCGGCTGAACGAACGCTCGGGCGCGGTACAGGGCGCCGACCTGGATTACCGTGCCAGGCAACTGCAGGCCCAGGCCTTGCGGCGCATCGACGGCCCGGACCTGCGCCTGAACGGCTTTGCCGGGCGCGTCTCGACCTCCCTCAGCGTCGACACCAGCCGCATCACGCAGGCGCTGGAGCCGGGGCTGGCGCCGGTGCTGGAGCTGCTGCCGCCGGTGCCGGGCCTGAGCCTGCCGGAGATTCCCGACACCATCGAGTCGAATCGCGTGTTCAACGTCCGTTCGCTGGGCCTGGGCTCGGTCTGGCCGCTGTATACCGGCGGCCGCCTGCAAGCGCTGAAAGATGTCGCCGCAGGCCGCGCCGACGAAGCCGGTGCAGCGCTGCAAAGCGCCCGCGACGAGGCCGCGCTGCAGCTGGCGCAGCGCTATTTCGGCGTGCAGCTGGCGCGCAAGGCCAGCCGGCTGCGCGCCGGCGCGGTGACGGTGGCGCAGGAACACCAGCAAATGGCGCGCAAGCTCGAGCGCACTGGCTTGATTGCAAAGGTCGAGCGCCTGAAGGCCGACGTGGCGGTCGACAACGCCGTACGTGAAGCCGCCAGGGCCGCCAGCGACCTGGAGGTGGCCGAGCTGGCGCTGCGCCGCATGCTGGCCGAAGAGCGCCAAGTGGCGCCGGCCACGCCGCTGTTCGTGCACGAGCGCGCGGTCGGCTCGCTGGCTTCCTTCGTCGACGCCGCACTGGCCTCGAACGCGGCCTGGAAGCAGATCGAAGCCAGGCGCGCACAGGCCGCCGCCAGCCTGAAGCTGCAGGGCCAGGCCTTCAGCCCGACCGTGATCGGGGTCGCCAACTACAACCTGAACCGCGGCGGCACGGCGCGCGCCAACTGGCTGGTGGGGGTGGCGCTGAGCGTGCCGCTGGTCGACCGGGTCGACCGCAGCAGGCTGGGCGCCGCCGCCCGCCTCGAGCAGCAGCGCGTCGAAGTCGCGGCCGAGCAGGCCGGGCGCGACATCCCGACCCTGGCCGAGAGCCAGTGGCGCGCCATGGACGACGCGCGCCAGCGCTATGTGGCGATGGCTTCGACCATCGAGCTGGCGCAGGAAACCCTGCGCCTGGCCCAGGTCTCGTTCAAGAACGGCCAGGCCACCACCGCCGACGTCAACGACGCCTCGCTGAATCTCACCAAGGCCGAAATCGAGCGGGCCCAGGCCGCCTACGACTACGTACTGGCGCTGGCGCGCCTGCTCGGCACCACCGGTACTCCCGAGCGGCTGGCCGAGCTGGCGCGCAGCGCGCATTACGTGGTCGAGCTGGAAAAGGAATGAAGACGATGGCAAACCCAAATCGCAAACGCGCGCTGGCCGGGGTCGCCGGCATCCTGGTCCTCGGCCTGCTGGGCTGGGGGTTGTATCGTTCGCTGCAGCCGGTGCCGGATGTGCTGCAGGGCCAGGTCGAGGCCCAGGAAATCAATGTGTCGTCGAAGGTGCCGGGCCGGGTGGGCCAGGTCCACGTGCAGCTGGGCCAGGCGGTCAGCCGCGGCCAGCTGCTGTTCGAACTCGACAGCCCGGAAGTGCGCGCCAAGGTGGCCCAGGCGCAGGCCGCGCGCGAGGCCGCCGGCGCCGTCGCGCAAAAGGCCCAGTCCGGGGCGCGGCCCGAGGAAATCGCCGCGGCGCGCGCCAATTGGGAGCGCGCGGAGGCCGGCGCCCGGCTGGCCGAGGTGACCTATCAACGGGTGGGATCGATGGTGGCCGAAGGCGTGCTGGCGCGCCAGAAAGGCGACGAGGCCCAGGCCCAGGCACGCTCGGCACGCGAGCTGGCAAGCGCCGCGAAGGCCCAGTACGACCTCGCGCGCCAAGGCGCCCGCAAGGAGGACAAGGACGCCGCCCAGGCCCAGGCGCGCCAGGTCGACGGCGTGGTGGCCGAGGCCGACGCGGCGCTGGCCGAAACGCGTATCCTGGCCCCGGCCGCCGGCGAAGTCACCAAGCTGGCGATTCAGGCCGGCGAACTGGCGCCGCAAGGTTTTCCGGTGGTGACCCTGGTCGACCTGAACGACGCGTGGGCCGTGCTGGCGGTGCGCGAGGACATGTTCAAGCCCTTCGCCATGGGCACGGTGCACGAGGCCGGCATTCCGGCGCTGAAGACGCATGCCCGTTTCAAGGTGATGGCGGTGTCGGCCCTGCCGGCCTTCGCCACCTGGCGCGCGGCCCGCCCCGGCGGCACCGACCTGCGCACTTTCGAAGTGCGGCTGCGCCCGACCGCCGCGGTGCCGGGCCTGCGCCCCGGCATGACGGTGGTGTTCGAACGCTGAGCGCCCGCCGATGCCAGCCGCCGCATCCCGGTTCCATTCTCTCTGGTCGGCCTCGCTCGCGCGCGAGTGGGCGCGCCTGCGCGCCGACCGCTGGGACCTGGCCATGCTGGGCTGGATTCCGCTGGTGCTGTACCTGCTGACCTGGTGGATCTTCTCGGCAGGGATCGCGCGCGAGCTGCCGCTGGCGGTGCGCGACCTCGATCGCTCAAGCCAGTCGCGCGGCCTGCTGCGGATGCTGGACCAGTCGCCGGGCCTGCAGCCGCTGCCCGTGGCCAGCGACGCCGACGCGCTGGCTGTGATGCGCGCCGGGCGCGTGTTCGGCATCCTGTCGATCCCGCCGCACATGGGCGAGCGCCTGTCGCGCGGCGAGCACGTCACCCTGGGCTGGGCCTATAACGCCCAGTACCCGTCGCACACGGGCGCCATGACGCGCGACGTGCGGGCGGTGGTGGCGACCCTGTCGGCCGGGGCCGAGCTGCAGGGCCGGGCCAGGCGCGGCAGCGCCGGCGTACAGGCCATGCAGCAGCTCGAGCCGGTGGTCACGCGGCCGGTGGGACTGTTCAACGAAAGCGGCAGCATCGTGCCCTCGCTGGCGCTGCCGGCGGTGTGGAGCCTGCTGCACATCTTCGTGGCGCTGGCGGCGCTGACCGCGGTCGGGCGCGAATTGCGCAACGCCACCGTGCCGGACTGGCTGGCCGTCGCCGACGGCAGGCTCGCGGTGGCGCTGCTGGCCAAGCTGGCGATTCCACTCGGCGTGTTCCTGCTGCAGGCGGTGCTCGTGATGCTGACTTTCGGCGCGCTGCTCGGCTGGCCGGTTCTCGGCAGCTTCCTGGTGATGGCGCTCGGCACGGTGTTGCTGGTGACGTCCTACCTGGCGCTGGGCGCCTGCCTGGTCGCCTGGAGCGGCTCGCTGCGCTCGGCGCTGTCGGCCTGCGCCTTCATCACCGCGCCGGCCTTCGCCTTTTCCGGCCAGGGCTTTCCGATGCGGGCGATGCCGGTGGCGGCGCGGGCCTGGGCCGAGGCGCTGCCGCTGACCCACTTCCTGGGCCTGGTCAACAACACCTGGCTGGGCGGCGCGCCGCTGCGCTACGGCCTTGGCGCGCTGGCGGCGCTGGCACTATTTACCGTGGGCCTGGGCGCCGCCGCCTACCTGCGCCTGCGCATCCGCGTGCGCCAGCCCGACAGCTGGGGCCAGGCATGAAGACGCTCGACGCCGCGCTGCAGGCCTGGGGCCAGACCTGGCGCGCGATCCTGGGCGACAAGGCGGCGCTGCTGCTGTTCTTCATTTCCGGGATCATCTATTCGTTCTTCTATCCGCTGCCCTACAGCGGCGAGACGGTGCGCCGGGTGCCGGTGGCGATCGTCGACCAGGACAACTCCATGCTGTCGCGCCAGCTGGTGCGCTGGACCGGCGCCCATCCCGGCCTGGCGGTGGCCGGCGTCACCACCCGTCCCGAACAGGCCCAGGACTGGATCTGGCGCGGCGAAGCCGCCGGCGTCATGATCATCCCCGCGGATTTCAGCCGCAAGATTCTGGCCGGCCGGCAGCCGGAAGTGGAGGTGGGCGGACTCGGCGCCTATCCGCTGCTGAACAAGGTGGCGCTGAACGGTCTGGCCGAGGTGGTGGGCACGCTGTCGGCCGGGGTCGAGCTGAAGCGCCTGGGGGCGGCCACGCCTTCGGCGGCCCAGGCCGAGGCCCAGCGCCAGCCGGTCTCGGTCGAGGCGCTGCCGATGTTCAACGTGCGCGAAGGTTATGCGTCCTACATCGTGCCGGGCGTGGTGGTGCTCTTGATGCAGCAAACCTTCCTGCTGGGGATCGGCCTGCTGTTCGGCAGCTGGGCCAGCGAAGGACGCTTTCCGTATGCGCCGCGCACCGCCGCGTATGCAGGCGCGCTGGCCGCGTTCTCGCTGGTGGTGATCCTGAATGCGGCCTGGTTCTTCGGCTTCGTGTTCTGGTTCCAGGATTATCCGCGCGGCGGCAATCCGGGTGCGAGCCTGGCGCTGACCTTGCTGTACAGCGTCTGCGTGGCGGCGCTCGGCATCTGGATGGGGCTGTTCTTCCGCACCCGCGAACGCAGCGTGCAGCTGCTGGTGGCCAGTTCGATGCCGGTCCTGTTCCTGGCCGGCCTGGCCTGGCCGGCAAGCGCCTTGCCGCTGCCGCTGCAGGGCCTGCGCTGGCTGCTGCCCTCGACCGCCGGCATCGAAGGCTTCATCGCTACTAATCAGATGGGCGCCTCGCTGGCCGAGATTGGCCAGGAGATGCTGGCGCTAACGATGCTGACCATTGCCTTTGTCGTGCTCGGCCTGCGCAAGTGGCGGCGCAGGCCGGCGCCGGCGGGTGAGCCGGCGCCGCGGTCAGGCTAACCTCTCAGGCCAGCAGTTTCAGCAGGGCTTCCGCCCCCGCTTCCGACGAGGCCGGGTTCTGGCCAGTGACCAGCTTGCCGTCCGTGACCACATAGGATTGCCAGTCGGCGCCTTTCGAATACTCGCCGCCGTTCGCTTTCAGCATGTCCTCGACCAGGAAAGGCACCACCTTGGTCAGGCCGACGCCTTCTTCCTCGGTGTTGGTGAAGCCGGTCACCTTCTTGCCCTTGACCAGCGGGCTGCCGTCAGCCGCCTTCACGTGGCGCAGCACGCCCGGCGCATGGCAGACCAGGGCGACCGGCTTGCTGGCGGCCGCCATCGCCTCGATCAGGACGATCGAATCCTTGTCCTCGGCCAGGTCCCACAGCGGGCCATGGCCGCCCGGGTAGAACACGGCGTCGAAGTCGGCCGCCTTCACATCGGACAGCCTGCCGGTCGAGGCCAGCACTGCCTGGGCGTCGGCATCGGCCTTGAAACGGCGCGTGGCGTCGGTTTGCGCGTCCGGCTCGTCGCTCTTCGGGTCGAGCGGCGGCTGGCCGCCGGCCGGCGAGACCACGGTGATGTCGGCGCCGGCATCCTTCAACGCGTAGTAAGGTGCGGCGAACTCTTCCAGCCAGAAGCCGGTCTTCTTGCCGGTGTCGCCGAGCTGGTCGTGGGAGGTCAGTACCATCAGAATCTTTTTCATGTCGGTTTCCTTTCAGTTGTAAATCAATCTTGGGCGACGCGGATTACCAGCTTGCCGAAGTTCTTCCCTTCGAGCAGGCCATTGAATGCTTGCGGGGCGTTTTCCAGACCGTCGACGATGTCTTCGCGGAACTTGACTCTGCCTTGATCGAGCCACTCGCTCATCTGCTGGAAGAATTCGGCGTAGCGATGGCCGTAGTCGTCGAAGATGATGAAGCCCTGCATGCGGATGCGCTTGGTGAGGATCGTGCCCGCCAGCAGGCCCAGGCGGTCGGGGCCGGCGGGCAGGGCAGTCGCGTTGTAGTTGGCGATCAAGCCGCACACGGGAATGCGCGCCTTGGTGTTCAGCAGCGGCAGCACGGCGTCGAACACGGCGCCGCCCACGTTCTCGAAGTAGACGTCGATGCCATCCGGGCAAGCGGCAGCCAGTTGCTGCGCAAAATCCGGGGCGCGATGGTCGATGCAGGCGTCAAAGCCGAGTTCCTCGACCACGTAGCGGCATTTCTCGGCGCCGCCGGCAATGCCGACCGCGCGCGCGCCCTTGATTTTCGCGATCTGTCCCACCAACGAGCCGACCGCGCCGCTGGCCGCAGCCACCACCACCGTTTCGCCGGCCTTCGGCTGGCCGATGTCCAGCAGGCCCATGTAGGCGGTAAAGCCGGGCATGCCGAGCACGCCGAGCGCGCGTGAAGACTGGGCGACGTCGCCGCCCAGCTTGTTCAGGCCGGCGCCGTCGGACAGCGCGTAATCCTGCCAGCCGCTGTAGCCCAGCACCAGCTGGCCGACCGGGAAGTCCGGGTTGCGCGAGGCTTCGACGCGGGACACGGTGCCGCCGACCATGGTGGCGCCGATTTCGACCGGCGCGGCATAGGAAGGCCCGTCGCTGAGGCGGCCGCGCATGTAGGGATCGAGCGAGAGGAACAGGGTGCGCAGCAGGACCTGGCCTTCCTGCGGGGTGGGCACCGGCTGCTCTTCCAGGCGGAAAGTGTTGGCGTCGGGCGCGCCGTGCGGACGCTGTTGCAGTACGAAGCGGCGGTTGCGGTTGCGGTCCTGGGTCATCTGGTCATCCCTCCTTGATATAAATATTGCCACGCGTCTATTAGACTGGTCGTCTAGAAACTGCGTAAAAAAATGGCGGCGCAGTGCCGCCGTGTCCATTCAGCCCGGCGCCCCCAGCATGGCCCGGGTAGCGAGAATCGCATTGTGCAACGCGCTGGGTTCGCGCCGCAGTTTGGTCAGCAGAGCCGCGCCCAGCCACATTTCGTACAGGGCGAGGGCAGTCTGCTGGGCTGACACGCCGGCACGAACCGAGCCATCGGCAAGGCCATCGGCGATGCAGTCCGCGATGCGCTGCACGATCCGGTTCGTGCCCTGCAACAGCACTTCGCGCATGGCTTCGGACATGTCAGCGACTTCACCGCTCAGCTTGACCACCAGGCACTTGCTGCCGGCGCAGGCATCGTCCGCCAGCACCAGCCAGCTGTCCCAGTAGCGCATCAGGCGCACCAGTCCGGAACTGCCGTCGGCTGCGAGCATGGCGTCCAGCTCGGCCAGGTAGGCATCGACGTAATCCTCGAGCATGGCCTTGCCGAACAGTTCCTTCGATTTGAAATAGTGATAGAACGAACCTTTCGGCACGCCGGCAGCCGACAGGATTTCGTTCAGGCCGACGCCCGAATACCCCTTGCCCATGATGATGGCGCGGCCGGTGGCAAGGATATGCTGGCGCACGCTTTGCTGTTCACTGATCATGGGGCCATCATAGCACCAATTAGACCAGTCGTCTTGTATCTTGCGAAGTGCCGACATATGCTGATGCACGGCAATGCGTTAACATACCTTCCCCAGCACAGCCAAATCGCACAATGAAACGCAAGCTCGTCTTTGTCACCGTCGTGGTTCTGGCCTTGAGCGCCCTGGCATGGATGGCGATGCGGCAGATGCGCGGACCGGCCATGGCCGCTTACGAGGTATTGGAGCAGCCGCTGGTGCAAACCGTCGTGGCGACCGGTCGCGTGGCGGCTGTATCCCGCGCGCAGGTCGGCAGCGCGGTGACCGGCGTGGTCGTCGAGCGGCGCGTGCGGGAAGGCGATACGGTGCGGCCCGGCGATGTACTGGCCGTGCTGCGCGCCGACGATCTCGAGGCAGCGCTGCGCGAGGCGCAGGCCGCGCTGGCCCAGTTGCAGCAATCGACCCGCCCGCAGGCGCAGTCCAGCCTGCACGAGGCACAGGCCAGGCTGGTGCAGGCCAGCCGGGAGGCCAAGCGTCGCCGTGAACTCTTCCAGCAGCAGATGATCACGCGCGAAGCGATGGAGCAGGCGGTACAGGCAGAAATCACCGCCCGTGCGGCTGCCGAGCAGGCCGAGCTGACTGTTCGCTCGCTCGGGGCCGGCAATCCCGGTGAAGCGGCGGCGCGCGCGCGGGTAGCGAGCGCCCAGGCCCAGTTGGCAAAAACCACCATCCGCGCCGAAGTCGCCGGCACCGTGCTTACCCGCAACGCCGAGCCGGGCGACCTGGTGCAGCCGGGACGGGTGCTGTTCGAAATCGCGCGCGCCGGCGATACGGAGATCGTGGTGCCGCTGGATGAAAAGAACCTGGAAGTGCTCGCCATCGGCCAACCGGCCATGTGCATTGCCGACGCCTACCCCGGGCGCCCGTTCCCCGCCAGGGTCAGCTTTATCGCACCCAGCGTCGACGCACAGCGCGGCACGGTCGACATTCGCCTGGCGGTCAACCCGGTGCCTGATTTCTTGCGCCAGGATATGACCGTTTCCGTGAACGTGGAAACCGGCCGGCGCGAGCGTGCCATCGTCGTGCCCAACGACGCATTGAGCGCTATCGATGGCGACCAGGCGAGCTTGTGGCTGGTGGCCGACGGCCGTGCGGTCCACCGCCAGGTACGGCTCGGCCTGCGCGGCCTGACCCGGACAGAAATCAGGGCCGGCTTGCGCAAGGGAGACCGCATCCTGGCCGATGGGCATGCCGCGCTGAAGCAGGGCGACCGCGTGCGCATCGTGCCCGCGGTCCTGGGCGCCGACCCTGCCACGCGCAAAGAATTGCCGGTCAAGCTGGATTGACGCCATGTGGATCGAATGGACGATTGCTACCAAGTTTTTGAGGGATGGTAAGGCGCAGAGTACCCTCATCCTGGTCGGCATTGCCGTGGGGGTTGCGGTGATCGTTTTCCTCACGGCGCTGATTACCGGGCTGCAGAGCAACATCATCAATCGTACCCTGGGTACCCAGGCGCATATCAAGGTGCAGCCGCCCGAAGAGAGCAATCGCATCTTGCCGCCCCCTGAGGGCAGCGTGCAGTTGCTACTCGAGAGCAAGCGTGCCCAGCGCCTGCGCTCGATCAACAACTGGCAGCAGGTACGCGATGTGCTCGACACGACGCCGCGTATTACGGCCGTGTCGCCGCTGATTTCGGGGCCGGCGTTCGCGCGGCGCGGTACGGCGATCGAGTCGGTGGCGCTGGTGGGCATCGACGCGCAGCGCTATCTGCGCATCATTCCGGTGCAGCAGGATATCGTGGCCGGCGTGTTTCGCGTCGGCGCCGGCGACGGCGTGATCGGCAAGCAGCTGGCAAGCGACCTCGGTCTGCGCGTGGGCGACAAGCTGCGCCTGGACGGAGGGCAGGGGCGGGAGAGCGTGGTCAACGTGGCCGGCATCTTCGAACTGGGCGTGCGCGAACTGGACGCACGCTATGTCTACCTGGACATGAAGCAGGCGCAATCGCTGCTCGATCTGCCCGGCGCGGCGACGGTCATCGACCTGACGGTGGACGATATCTTCGACGCCCAGGCGATTGCTTTGCGTATCGCCCGCCTGACGGGTCTGAAGGCGGAAAGCTGGATGGAAACCAACGGCCAGTTGATGAACGCCCTGCGCTCGCAGAGCCTGTCGACGCGGATGATCAGCGTGTTCGTGGCATTGAGCGTGGCGCTGGGGATTGCCAGCGTGCTGTCGGTGAGCGTGGTCCAGCGCACCCGCGAGATCGGCATCCTGCGCGCGATGGGCACCACGCGGGCCCAGATGCTGGGCGTGTTCCTGGTCCAGGGCGCACTGTTCGGCCTGGCCGGTTCGCTGCTCGGGACCCTGGCGGGATATGCATTGGTGGGCGCGTTCAACACCTTCGGACCGAAGCTGTTCACCATCCCGGTCAGCCCGTGGCTGCCGGTGGCCGCAACCGGGCTGGCAACGCTCACCGGTATCCTGTCGGCAGCCGTGCCGGCGCGCCGTGCCGCTGCGCTCGATCCAGTGGAGGCGATACGCCATGTTTGAGCACAATGAGCACGATGCGCGCCAGGAAGTGCTGCGCCTGCAGGGCTTGCGAAAAAGCTTCAACGTCGGCAAGCCCACTGAAGTGGAAGTGCTGCACGGCCTCGACCTGCGTTTGCAGCGCAGCGACTTTGCCGCACTGGTGGGCGCTTCCGGCTCGGGCAAGAGCACGCTGCTCAATCTGATCGGCTTGCTGGACCGGCCCACGGCGGGCGAACTGGTGCTGCTCGGCGAACCCACCCGGGACATGGACGACGCCCGCCGCACGGCGCTGCGCGGCAGCACCATCGGCTTCGTCTTCCAGTTCCACCATCTGATCCAGGCGTTCACCGTGCTCGAGAATGTGCTCATGCCCTTGATGGTGGCCACAGGCAAGCCGACGCGCGAACAACTTGAGCACGCCCGGGCCTTGCTGGCCCAGGTCGGGCTGGCGGGAATGGAGCAGCGCAAGCCCGACCAGCTTTCCGGTGGGCAGCAGCAGCGCGTGGCGGTGGCCCGCGCGCTGGTGACCCGCCCGGCCTTGCTGCTGGCCGACGAGCCAACGGGCAATCTCGACACCCGGTCCGCCGTCGAAGTCTTTCAGTTATTCAGAAAATTCAACCAGGAGTCGGGCTGCGCGGTGCTGCTGGTTACGCACGATCCGCGCATATCCGCGCAGTGCGACCGCACGATCGAGCTGGTCGATGGCAGCATCGCCAGCGATCGAATACGGGGATAGCGCGTTCAGCTCTTGCGGACGAATTCCGACTTCAGGCTCATCGCACCGAAACCGTCGATCTTGCAGTCGATGTCGTGGTCGCCGTCGACTAGCCGGATGTTCTTGACCTTGGTGCCCTGCTTGACCACGCCGCCGCCGCCTTTCAGCTTGAGGTCCTTGATGACGGTGACGCTGTCGCCATCCTGCAGCACATTGCCGGCCGCGTCACGCCACACGCGGGCCGCTTCTTCCGCCGCACCTTCGGCCTTGACCGGCCATTCGTGCGCGCATTCCGGGCAGACGTAGTTGCCTGAGCCGTCTTCATAGGTCAGCGGGGAATTGCAGGCGGGGCAGGGAGGGAGTGTGGTCATGGCGGTATCCGGATGAAGTAAGCGGCAGAAAACAAAAAACGCCGACCTGCGAAGGACGGCGTTTTTGTTTGTACTGCTGAATTCTTGGTGGCCCGGGGCGGAATCGAACCACCGACACAAGGATTTTCAATCCTCTGCTCTACCAACTGAGCTACCAGGCCAAGAGAGGCATGATTATAGCCAGCGGTTTCCAAGCCCGCAAGTCCCGAACGGCAATTTTTTGCCGCGCGCCGGCGCTGGGCCGGTACACGGGCTGGCGAAGCCGCTCTGAGGCAAAGGGCTATAATGTCCTCATGACTACACAGATCTATTCCTCTACAGCCCGCCGTAGCGACGTCTGCATTGTCGGCAACGGCGCGATCGCCAAGACTGCAGCGCTGGGCCTGTCCCAGGCCGGGCACAGCGTCACCCTGCTGGTGCCGCCCGCGCGCCCTGGCGCGGAAGAGTCTGGATCCTCGTCTTCGGGTAGCGAAAAACCCTGGGACGTGCGCGTCTACGCACTGAATCACACAGCACAGAAGCTGCTGTCTTCGCTAAAGGTCTGGGGCGCGCTCGACATGGCGCGTGTGGCGCCGGTCGACGCCATGGACGTCAAGGGCGACGGCGAGCAGGGCGGCCACCTGGGCTTCGATGCCTTCGGCGCCCATACCGGCACACTGGCCTGGATCGTCGAGGACAGCAACCTGAACACGGCGCTGGACGCGGCCCTGCGCTTCGCCCAGAACGTCGACGTCGTCACCGGCCGCGCCCGCAAGCTGACCTGCAGCCCGCTCGGCGCCCGGGTCGAGCTGGAGGAAGGGACGCCGATCGAGGCCTCGCTGCTGCTCGGCGCCGACGGCCGCGAGTCCTGGGTGCGCGGCCAGTGCGATATCGGCATCGACTACCGCTCGTATCACCAGCGCGCCATCGTCGCC
>Ga0308168_1002887_pt1 | contig 13700 bp, 10 predicted proteins | sample PhyCR2_FD_202133 | JGI IMG/M metagenome (GOLD analysis project Ga0308168, IMG submission 202133) | Phyllosphere microbial communities from UC Gill Tract Community Farm, Albany, California, United States - DLSLRC.R2 | ecosystem: Host-associated > Plants > Phyllosphere > Unclassified | place: USA... | reverse complement strand
CGACCTCCGCCGTGCCCGCCTCGCCGCCCAGGTCGCGCGTGCGCGGACCGCTGCGCAGCACTTCCTCGATCGCGGACAGGATCGCGTCATGGGCCTCGCCGTAGCAGGCTGGCACCTTGGCGCCGGCCGCCAGGAAGGCCAGCATCATCGCGCCCGACCAGATCATCGCGATCGGGTTGGCGATGCCCTGCCCGGCGATGTCCGGCGCCGAGCCGTGCACCGGCTCGAACAGCGAGGGGAACTTGCGGTCCGGGTTCAGGTTGCCGGACGGCGCCAGGCCGATGGTGCCGGTACAGGCCGGGCCGAGGTCGGACAGGATGTCGCCGAACAGGTTGGAGGCGACCACCACGTCGAAGCGGTTCGGCTGCAGTACGAAGCGCGCGGTGAGGATGTCGATGTGCTGCTTGTCGACCGTGACTTCCGGGTACTCGGCGTGCATGGCGTCGGCGCGGCCATCCCACCAGGGCATGCTGATCGCGATGCCGTTCGACTTGGTGGCCACCGTCAGATGCTTGCGTTGGCGCGCCTTGGCCAGCTCGAAGGCATAGCGCAGCACGCGGTCGGTGCCGTGGCGGGTGAACACCGATTCCTGGATCACCATCTCGCGCTCGGTGCCTGGGAACATGATGCCGCCCAGGTTGGTGTACTCGCCCTCGGTGTTTTCGCGCACCACGAAGAAGTCGATATCGCCGGGCTTCCTGCCCGCCAGCGGACAAGGCACGCCCTCGAACAGGCGCACCGGGCGCAGGTTGATGTACTGATCGAACTCGCGCCGGAACTTCAGCAGCGAACCCCACAGCGAGATATGGTCCGGCACGGTGGCCGGCCAGCCGACCGCGCCGAAGTAGATCGCGTCCATGCCGGCCAACTGCGCCTTCCAGTCGGGCGGCATCATGTCGCCGGTCTGCTGATAGTAGTCGCAGCTGGCCCAGTCGAACTGCGTGATCTCGAGTTCGAGGCCGAAGCGTTCGCTGGCCGCGGCCAGCACTTTCAGCCCCTCCGGGAGCACTTCCTTGCCGATGCCGTCGCCGGGGATGGCGGCGATCTTGAATACCTGGGTCATGATGAGCCTTTCCTGTAACGAGACAGCATCCTAGCAGGCTTCGCGGCAGCCCGCCGGGCCTGCCGCCGGCGTGATAACGTTGCAAGTCGGATACATTTGGTGAGAATCGGCGATGTATCGTGCGCGATGCTTCATGTAGAATATATTTACTTAAGGCAATACGGTACCTTCCCGCCCTGCTGCCATGCCCAATCCCCGCATGCAGAACGACGCCGTGCGCCATCCAACCATTTTCGCCCACCGGGCCAAGCCAAGCACATGAACCACCACGCACATCCCGCGGCGGCATCGGCCGTCGCCTCGCCGCGCGCCGAGTCTGCGCTGCTGGAAGCCATCGACCGCACCCAGGCCATCATCGAGTTCGCCACCGACGGCACGATCCTGCATGCCAATCCGCTGTTCCTGCAGACCGTCGGCTATGCCCTCGACGAGGTCGTCGGCCGCCATCACCGCATGTTCTGCGAACCCGACTATGCGCGCTCGACGGCGTACGCCGCCTTCTGGGCCCAGCTGGGCAAGGGCGAGCCGCATTCCGGCGTGTTCAAGCGGCTCGACAGGAACGGCCGCGAAGTCTGGATCCACGCCAGCTACAACCCGGTGCTGGACGGCGCCGGCAAGCCGCTGAAGGTCGTGAAGTTCGCCACCGACATCACCCAGCACAAGCTGACCACCAGCGACCACGAAGGCAAGATCGCCGCCATCGAACGCGGGCAGGCGGTGATCGAGTTCGACCTGCACGGCCGCGTACTGCGCGCCAACGGCAACTTCCTCGACACCTTCGGCTACACGGCCGACGAAGTGCTGGGCCAGCACCACCGCATGTTCTGCGACCCGGCCTATACCCGCACGCCGGAATACCTGGCCTTCTGGGAGCACCTGGCGCGCGGCGAGTTCAACGCCGGCGAATACCGCCGCGTCGACAAGAAGGGCCATGACGTCTGGATCCAGGCTTCCTACAACCCGATTTTCGACATCGAGGGACGCCTGCTAAAGATCGTCAAGTTCGCCACCGACGTCACGCCGGCCAAGCTGCTGAGCGCCGAGACCGCCGGCAAACTCGATGCGCTGTCGCGCTCGCAGGCCGTGATCGAATTCGACCTGCGCGGCAACATCCTGACCGCCAACCGCAACTTCCTGCGCACGGTCGGCTACACGATGGACGAGATCCAGGGCCAGCACCACAGCATGTTCTGCACGCCGGACCTGCCGCAGACGGCCGAGTACCGCAACTTCTGGTCCGACCTGGCCGAAGGCAAGTTCAAGAGCGCGCGCTTCCGCCGCCGCGGCAAGCACGGCGCCGAGATCTGGCTGCAGGCCACCTACAACCCGATCCTGGACGTCAACGGCAAGCCCTTCAAGGTGGTCAAGTTCGCCACCGACATCACCGAGCAGGTGCAGCGCGAACAGATGGTCAAGGACAAGGTCGCCGACATCACCCAGGTGCTGGGCGAGCTGACCCGCTCGATCGAAAGCATCGCCGGCAATTCGGAGCGTTCGCGCGACCTCGCGGTCCAGACCCAGCAGGAAGCCCGTGACGGCAACGAGCTGCTCGACCGCTCGCGCGAGGCCATCCTCGAAATCCAGAAGTCCTCGCGGGACGTGCACGACATCATCGACACCATCAGCGACATCGCCAGCCAGACCAATCTGCTGGCTTTCAACGCCGCGATCGAAGCGGCGCGCGCCGGCGAGCACGGCCTGGGCTTTTCGGTGGTGGCCGACGAGGTCCGCAAGCTGGCCGAGAAGTCGGCCAGGGCCGCGCGCGAGATCGGCAAACTGATCAACGAGACCATCAACCGGGTCAACGAAGGCAGCCTGCTGTCCGACCAGGTCAAGCACGCCTTCGACCGCATCGAGCGCTCGGTCGGCACGACCTCCGACTCGATCGTGCAGATCCACGGCGCCACCAGCGAGCAGGCCGACGCCAGCCGCGACGTCGCCGCGCTGCTGGCCCAGCTGAGCGCCAACTTCGAGCGGCGTCCGGCGGCATGATGGAACACGCGCGCGAAGCCGGCGCCGAACCGCTGCTGGCCTACGCCCGGGTGGCGCTCGGCGAGCTGGCCATCGGCATCGACACCCGCCACGTGGTGCGCGCCCTCGCCCGCCCGCCTGCGCTGGCGCGCCTGCCGCGCAGCCACGGCGCGATCGACGGCGTGTTCAGCGACGGCGCGCAGGCGATACCGGTGGTCGACTTGCGCAAGTGGATGGGCGAGACGGCGGACGCCGCACCCGCGCAGATCCTGGTGCTGGGCGCGCAGGGCCGCCGCGTCGGGCTGGCGATCGACACCGTGCGCGGCCTGGTGCGTGCGCGCGCCTCGCAGCTGCAGCGCGTCCATCATGGGCAGGTCGAGGACGACTTCTTCCACAGCGTGCTGCCGGCCGGCGATGGCGACCTGCTCAGCGTGCTCGATCCGCTGCAGTTGATGGCGCGGGTGCAGGCCTGGACCGCGTCCGCCGGCGCTGCTTCCGACGCTGCTTCCGACGCTGCTTCCGACGCCGTGCAAGCGCAGGCTGCGCCGGCGCCGCTCCAGGCCCTGGTCCGCATCGGCGCGACGGTGCTGGCGCTGCCGGCCGCACTGGTGGCGCAGGTGCTGGACCGGCCCGAAGCCCAGCCGCTGCTGGGTGCCGGCCGCGAACTGCTGGGCATGATCCAGTGGCGCGGCCGGCATCTGCCGCTGGTCGACCTGGGGGCGCTGCTCGGCATCGACAGCGGCCCGGCGCCGCTGGTGGCGATCGTGGCGCAGGACGATTTGCTGGTGGCGCTGCCGGTCGACGAAGTGGTCGCGGTGCGCGCCCTGCCCGCCGACAGTGCCGCCGCGGCGCCGGACGCCGGTATCGATCATCCGCTGGTGCGGGCCATCGCCCTGCTCGGCGACGAGGAAGAACCGGAGCGCGTGCTGCAGATCGATGCCGAGGCGCTGCTGCGCATGCACGCGGCGCCGGGCTTGTCGCGGCAAGAGGCGATTCAGGACGCATCCGCCAGAAGCGCAAAGCGGGCCCCGGCCCACGTCGTGTTCGATACCGGCCGGCGCTGGGCGATTGCGATGGCGGCGCTGGAAGCGATCCTGCCGCTACCCGACACGATGGATGGAGACGCCGGCGCGATGCCGACCTTCGCCTGGCGCGGGCGCAGCCTGCCGCTGCTCGATTTGCGCGAAGGGCCGGACGATGCGGCGTGCCAGGGACCGCAGCGCGTACTGGTGGTACGGCATGCGGACCGCCACGCGGCGCTGCGCGTGCACGACGTGGTCGAGCTCCTGAGCGCGAACACCGGCGAACTGCTGGCTTTCCAGGCCGCCGGCGGCACGCGTGTGCAATTGATCACCGTCGGCGAAGGCTTGGGGCGCGTCAGCTATCCGGTGCTGGAGCTCGACACCCTCCCCTTTTTCAGCGCCAGCTAGGGATCAGGCAGGCGCCCTGGCCACCACCAGCCGCGAGAAGCTGGCGATGCTGGCCACGGCGGCAAAGGCGGCGGCGATGGCGATCGCATACCAGGTGCCGCGCAGGTGGAACATGGTCAGGCAGAAGGCCACCAATGCGGCCCCGGTCGACTGCCCGATCAGGCGCGCGGTCGCCACCATGCCGCTGGCGCTGCCGCTGCGCGATGCCGGCGCGCTGCTCATGATCGCCTTCACGTTGGGCGCCTGGAAGAAACCGAAGCCGACCCCGCACACGGCCATGCGCCAGCCGATTTCGAAGGCCGAAGGATTGCCGGACATCCCCAGCAGCAGGGCCAGGCCGGCCGCCAGGATCGCCAGGCCGACGCCGCCCAGCAGGCCGGGCGAATAGCGGTCGGACAGGCGCCCCGCCACCGGCGCCATCACGCCGACCATCACCGGCCAGGGCGTCAGCAGGAAGCCGGTCTCCACCGCCGAGCGGCCCAGCTGGCTCTCGAAGTAGAACGGCAGCGCCACGAAGGCCAGCGCCTGCGCCGCGAAGGTGCAGATCGAGGTCAGCGTGGACAGCGAAAACAGCGGCAGCCGGAACAGGTCCACCGGCAGCAGCGGCGCCGGGTGCCCCTTCTGGCGGCGCAGCAGCAGGAAGAAGAACAGCAGCGCCAGCAAGGTCTCGGGCAGCAGGGTGCGCATGCCGACGCGGTGCGCGGCATCGCCCAGCGCCAGCACCGCCATGCCGAAGGCGGCCACGTTGTACAGCCCGGCGACGCCGTCGACCTTGTGGCTGGCGCGCGCGGTTTCCGGCAGCGCCCTGCGCGCCAGGAACCAGCCGAGCACACCGGGCAGCACGTTGATCCCGAACAGCCATTCCCAGGACGCGGTCGCGAGGATGATCGAGGCCAGGCTCGGCCCCAGCGCAAAGCCGATCGCCACCACCAGCGCATTGTTGCCGAAGCCGCGTCCGTGCAGGCGGGACGGATAGACCGCGCGGATCAGCGCCGAATTCACGCCCATCAGCGCCGCCGCACCGAGTCCCTGGAACAGGCGCGCCACGATCAGCATCGGCAGCGACCAGGCCAGCGCGCAGCCCAGCGAAGCCGCCGTGAAGATCGCCATGCCGGCGATGTAGACACGCTTGTAGCCGACGGTCTCGCCCAGCGCCGCGATCGGCAGCAGGGTCGCGACCATCGCCAGCTGGTAGGCGTTGACGATCCAGACCGAGTCCGCCGGGCTGGCGTGCAGCTGCTGGGCCATGGCCGGCAGCGCCGTGTTGGCGATGGCGGTGTCGAGCGCGGACATGCCGACGCCCAGCGAAAGGACGATCACGGCCCAGATGAGCTGGCTGCCCTTGAGGCCGTCCACAGGGATCGCGGATTTCTCGTAAGTACTTGTATTTACTGGGGATTGCATGATCGGCCTGCGCTAAAAAACCGATTATAGGGGGCTTGGGCGAGGTCTGCTGGCAGGACTGAAAAACCGGCGGCATCCGATATGCAGGCACTCCGTTAATTGCCGCACGCGCTTTTTGCAATGCTTAGGCTAGGCTAGTTCGGGACTCGCTACTGCTTTCCGGGAGCCTCATGGATCGTGCCCTTTATCATTCGTTTTTTCTGAATGCGCCGATAGGGCGTATATCCTGTCGCCGAGCGCCGACCCGGTCATCCTCGACGTCAACAATGCCTTCCTGCGCAACGTCAACCACACACGCGAGCAGCTGGTCGGACAGTTATTGTTCCAGGCACTTCCCGCCGATCCGAACGACCCCTTCGATACCGGCGTCGAGGCGCTGCGAGCCTCCCTGGAACGCGCCATCGAAACAGGCCAGCCGCAGGCGATGCCGACCCAGCGTTACCCGATTCGCACAGTGAACAAGGATGGGGTCGAAGTCTTCGTCGAACGATTCTGGAATGCGGTCAACACCCCGATTTTCGACGAGGATGGCGCACTGCTATGCATCTACCACGTGACGATCGAGGTCACCGAGCAAAAGCGCGCCGAGGAGGCCTTGCGCCTGAGCCAGCAGGAAGCCTTGCGTGCCGCGAGCGAAGCCGAAGCGGGACATGCGCGTCTCAACGCCGTACTCCAGGCGACACCGGTCGGCATCATGATGGCCGATTCGAACGGCAAGGTCCTCGAATCGAACGCTGCCCATGACACCTTGTGGTCCTGCAGTTCGCTGCCGAGGAATACGGTCATCGATTTTTCCGCGTGGCGCGGATGGTGGGCCGATGGATCGGAGCGGCAAGGCCGGCGCGTCGCACCGGACGAGTGGCCGCTGGCACAGGCCTTGCGCGGCCATCCTCAGACACATGCCTTGATCGAAATCGAGACCTTCGACGAACCGCGCATACGCCGTATCGTCGTCTGTTCGGCGGCCCCCATCCGCGACCGCGACGGGCACGTGATCGCCGGGGTCGTTGCGCTGCTCGACATGACCGAACGTTTGAAAGCGGAAGACGCCTTGCGCGAATCCGACCGCCGCAAGGACGAATTCCGGGCGATGCTGGCGCATGAACTGCGCAACCCGCTCGCACCCATCATGGTCGCTGCCGAACTGTTGAGCCGTAAAACGACCGCCGACGGACAGGTCGAGCGTACCAGCGCCGTCATCCTGCGGCAGGTAAAGCATCTGACCGGACTGGTGGACGATTTGCTCGATGTCTCGCGTGTCACACGAGGGCTGGTCGTCATCGACCAACGCCGCGCCGACCTGCGGGCCATCCTTGCATAGGCAGTGGAGCAGGTCATGCCCCTCATACGTGCACGCGACCACCAGCTCGACCTGCCGCTGCAGACGGAACCCCTGGTGGTCTGCGGCGATGCGAAGCGCTTGATCCAGGTATTCGCGAACCTGCTCAACAATGCAGCCAAGTACACACCGCCCGGAGGCCGGCTGTGGGTCGAGATGGCGGCCAGGGAAGGACGTATTCATGTCGCCGTGAACGACAACGGCATCGGGATGAGCGAGGATTTGATCGCCAGCGCATTCGACCTGTTCGCCCAGGCCGAGCGTGCCGCGGACCGTGCGCAAGGTGGCCTCGGGATTGGACTTGCCGTCGTCAAGCGGCTTGTCGAGCTGCATGGCGGCGTCATCGGCGCCAGCAGCGGCGGCCTGGGAAAGGGCAGCTGCTTCACCTTGATATTGCCGATGGCGCCAGCCGGCGCCGACCTGGAGCCGCATGCGCCTTTCCCGGCATCGGCCAGCCCGGCGAGCCCGCTGCGCATATTGGTCGTGGATGACAATATCGATGCAGCCGAAATGCTGTCGACCAGAATTGCGGCCGAGGGCCATGAAGTATGCACCGAACACAGCTCGGTCGCCGCCTTGCGCAAGGCGATGGACGCCCCCGCCGATGTCTATCTGCTCGATATCGGCCTGCCCGAAATCGATGGCTTCGCTCTGGCGCGTCGCCTGCGTGCAAATCCTTCGACGGCAAACGCCGTCCTGATCGCCGTGACAGGGTATGGACGCGATGAGGACCGCGCGGCGACGAAGGCCGCCGGTTTTGATTTTCACTTCGTCAAGCCGGTCGACGGAAGCGATCTTGCTGCGCTGTTGGCCGAGATTGCGGCCAGTCGCCGTGCGTCGGCGAAAGCCACGTCACGACGATAATTTTCGTACCTCGGTGTCGTCCGGCGACACCGTGCGCCCATCCATTGTCCGAGGCGCCATGAAATCCAGGGGTTCGCCCGTCGCCTTCTCTACCAGCTCGGAATGCGGCTCATTTTCCGCGAACAGATGCCGTTCGCCCCACTGACGAAGCGCCACCACAACGGGAAACAAGGCCTGGCCTTGCTCGGTCAGCACATATTCCTGGTAGGCGGCGCTGTCCGCGGCCGGCTGGGTTGCCAGGATGCCGGCATCGACCAGTCGGCGCAGTCGTTCCGACAAGATATTGCGCGCGACGCCGAGCTGGCGCTGGAAGTCGCTGAACCTGCGGACCCCGTCGAAGGCGTCGCGCACCACCAGCAAGCTCCAACGGTCGCCGATGAGGTCAAGCGAGCGGCCCACCGGGCAAGGCTGCGAACTCATGTTCTTAGGGCTTTTCATTTTCACTCAGGCTCCAAAGTGGTTGCATTTTAAAACCAAGCTGGCTATTCTCCAACTGGTTTCGTTTTGCAACCACCTTGGAGAGACTCGATGCGGGCAAGTCAGATCACATCCACAGTCCCGGCAATGCCGCGCGGGCTCATGCTGCTGTTTGCCTGCGCGAGCGGGCTGAGTGTCGCGAATGTGTATTACGCCCATCCCCTGCTGGATGCCCTGGCTGCGGACTTCTCCATTCCGCGTGCCGGGATCGGTGCCGTGGTCACGGCCACGCAGGCCGGGTGCGCACTGGCGCTGGTGCTGCTCGTTCCGCTCGGCGATCTGCTCGATCGCCGGCGCCTGATGCTGGTGCAGGCGCTGATGCTGTCGGCTGTACTTGTCCTTGTGGGACTGGCCTGGTCCCCCGCCGTCCTGTTCGCAGCCATGCTGCTGACCGGTGCGCTTGGAACCGCGATGACCCAGGGCTTGATTGCCTATGCCGCCGCTTCCGCCCCCGAACATGAACGGGGACGGGTGGTGGGCGCAGCGCAAGGCGGCGTATTTGTCGGTCTGCTGCTGGCCCGGGTACTGGCCGGTGGCATCAGCGATATCGGCGGCTGGCGCGCCGTCTATGCCTGCTCGGCGGCGGCGATGCTGATGCTTGCGATGCTGCTACGGTCAGGCCTGCCCCGTCTGGCGAAGCCTTCGCATCGGATGGAATATCTTCGCCTGATCGGCTCGATGTTCCTGCTGCTCCGGGACAACCGCATATTGCAGGTCCGCGGTGCGCTGGCGCTGCTCATGTTCGCCGCGCTGAACATCTTCTGGAGCGCCATGGTGTTGCCGCTGAGCGAAGCCCCTTACCTGCTTTCGCACACCGCAATCGGGGCCTTCGGCCTGGTGGGCGCCGCCGGTGCCTTGTCTGCCGCACGCGCCGGACACTGGGCAGACCGGGGCTTCACGCAGGCCACCACGTTCGGCGCACTCGTCCTGCTGGCGGTCGCGTGGTTGCCGCTGTTCTTCCTGGGCACATCGCTGTGGGCGCTCGTGCTTGGCATCGTACTGCTCGATCTCGGCGGACAGGCCATTCACGTCACCAATCAGAGCATGATCTTTCGCTCGCAATCGGACGGGCACAGTCGCGTTGTCGCCGCCTACATGCTGTTCTACGCCGCAGGCAGCGGCCTCGGCGCTTTGGCGACCACCGCGGCCTACGCCGCCTTTGGCTGGACAGGCGTCTGCCTGCTCGGCGCCGGGGTCAGCCTGCTGGCGCTTGGTGTGTGGGCTGTGACGCTGCGATAAAGGACCGGAATCAAGTCATCAAGACCTTGCAAGTCCTTTCGACAGTCGCCAGAACACCGCTAGGCCGGCGATGCCGCCGGCTGCGCAGGCGGATGATGGCGACGCTTTCCAGGCTCGAGGAAGACGCGCATGGCGAAATCGTGCGGCAACGGTCGCTCCGAAAGCCCATCTGCAGCATGCGCGCGGACTTCGGCGGACGCGGCGTAGACCACGGCATCGATCAGCAAGGCAGTCTTGTAGTCGCGACGTCTGTTCATCATGCACTCCCAATAGTGGCCGGATATGCTGAGTATATTCATTCGCGACGGAAACGGCGCGCTCGGCTGTGAAGCGAATCGACCTCATGCAGCATGACTGGCAATCTAGCGCCGAAAAGCAAAAAGGCCACTTCGATGAAGTGGCCTTTTCTGGATTCTGGCTCCCCGACCTGGACTCGAACCAGGGACCTGCGGATTAACAGTCCGTCGCTCTACCGACTGAGCTATCAGGGAATTGAGGCCGAATTATAACGGCTGAGTTGCGATTTGACCAGTGCTTGCGTGCGGCACCAGCAAAGCGTGCTGGGAAGCCGTGTGGAAGTCGCGCCAGACACGGTTGATCGGCGCATCCTCGCGCATGGCGTACAGGCCGCAGTAAGGGAACAGCGCATCGACCGCGCGCCGCGATGCGTTCACCCATGCCATCGCCAGCGCCTGCATCTGCGCGGCTTCATCCTCGCTGACCGGCGCGCCCGCGGCCACCTGCGCCCAGGTCGCATCCAGGCGCGCATAGAAGCGTGCACGAACCGCATCCAGCGAAGCACGGGTCGCGTCCAGCAGCGCACGCACGGCCGGCACCTCGATCAAGGGCTCGTCCTGCCCGCTGAAGCGGTTGCGGCGGTGCGCGATGCATTCCTCGGCCAGGTCGACGAAATGATGGGCCATGCCGGCCACGTTGGCCGCCAGCGTGACGAAGGCGAACGCCATGAAAGGGAAACGGTAGAGCGGGCCCTGCTCGACTGCTTTACTAGGATCGATCGCGAAGCCGTGCTCGGCATGCACCCATTGCCCGCTCACGCGATAGGCGTGCGAAGCGGTGGCGCGCAGGCCGATGCTGCGCCAGCGCGGCACCATCTCCACCAGCGCCGCCGGCACCACGAAAGCCTGGATGCGCGGCTGGCCCGCGGCGTCCAGCAGTGCCGCGCCGTGCTCGCGCAGGACCGCATTGAAGGTGAAGTGCGTGGCCATCGGCGCGCCGCTGGCGTAGTCCCACAAGCCGGTGATGCGCCAGCCCTCGCCTTCGCGCTCGGCGACACCGGTCGGGGCGCCGCTGCCGGCCAGGCAGACATTCGGCGTCGCCAGGATCTCGCGCGCCAGCCGCGGCGCCAGGAAGCCGGCGAACCAGCCGGCGCCGGCGCATAGGGTCACGGTCCAGCCCATGCTGCCGTCGACGCGGGCGATGGACTCTTCGAGGCGCACGACGTCCGGCAAGGCCATTTCGAGGCCGCCGGCCGCTCGCGGCGCCAGCATGCGCAGCCAGCCGCGCTCGTGGATCAGTGCCTGCTGCGCCGGATGCAGCCAGCCTTCGCGGTCGGCTTCGAAAGCGTGGTCGGCGATGAGTGCTGCGTCGTTGGTGGCGATCATGGGCAGGACCTGGAAAAGCAAAAGGCCGCTTCGATGAAGCGGCCTTTCTTGAATCTGGCTCCCCGACCTGGACTCGAACCAGGGACCTGCGGATTAACAGTCCGTCGCTCTACCGACTGAGCTATCAGGGAATTGAGGCCGCAATTATAACCGCTGGATAGAATCCGGCAAGCTTTTTTATTTTGCTATAGTGTGCGCCTCCCCTCTCACCATCCAGAACCATGACGAAAGCACCCATCCTCGGCACACCCCTCTCCTCCTCCGCCACGAAAGTCATGCTGCTCGGCTCCGGCGAACTCGGCAAGGAAGTGATCATCTCGCTGCAGCGCCTCGGCATCGAAGTGATCGCCGTCGACCGTTACGCGAATGCGCCGGGCCACCAGGTCGCGCACCGCGCCCATGTGATCGACATGACCGACGGCGATGCGCTGGCCGCGCTGATCGAACGCGAGCAGCCCGACCTGGTCGTGCCGGAGATCGAGGCGATCGCCACCGACAAGCTGGCCGAGCTGGAAGCCGCAGGCAAGATCACCTGCATCCCGACCGCGCGCGCGGCCCAACTGACCATGAACCGCGAAGGCATCCGCCGCCTGGCCGCCGAAGAACTGGGCCTGGCAACCTCGCCCTACCGTTTCGCCAGCAGCCTGGACGAGCTGAAAGCGGCCTGCGCCGAGATCGGCTTTCCGAACGTGGTGAAGCCGGTGATGTCGTCTTCGGGCAAGGGCCAGTCGAAACTGGACAGCGCGGATGACGTGGAAAACGCCTGGAACCACGCGGCCGCCGGCGGGCGCGTCGATGCCGGCCGCGTGATCGTCGAAGGTTTCATCGACTTCGATTACGAGATCACGCTGCTGACCGTACGCTCCAACAACGCCGACGGCGAGATCGTCACCGGCTTCTGCGAGCCGATCGGCCACAAGCAGGTGCAGGGCGACTATGTCGAATCCTGGCAGCCGCAGGTGATGAGCCCGCGCGCTCTGGAAAGCGCACGCGAGATCGCCAGCAAGGTCACTGCAAGCCTGGGCGGCCGCGGTGTGTTCGGCGTCGAGCTGTTCGTGAAGGGCGACATGGTGTGGTTCTCGGAAGTCAGCCCGCGTCCGCACGATACCGGCATGGTGACGATGGCGACCCAGATCCAGAGCGAATTCGAACTGCACGCCAAAGCCATCCTCGGCCTGCCGGTCAATCCGGAGCTGCGCTCGGCAGGCGCCTCGGCGGTGATCTACGGCCAGCTGGAGCAGGCAGGGATTGCGTTCGAAGGCGTGGCCGAGGCGCTGCGCGTGCCGGGATCGGACATCCGCCTGTTCGGCAAGCCGGAATCCTTCGCGCGCCGTCGCATGGGCGTGGCGCTGGCGACGGCGCCGGATGTCGATACGGCGCGCCAGCGGGCGCTGGAGGCAGCCGGGAAGGTGCGGCCGGTCGCAGGCAAGTAAGACGCGTTACCGCGGTCCCGGGCCCATCAGCCTGGGATCGTAAGTCCACTTCCTGCACTTGTGCGCCACGATCCGCGCAGCGTCCGGATGCTGCGGATTGATCAGCACATTCCGCTCCTCGCTGACGATCACGGAGGGCACGATCAGCAGCGCGCTGGTATTCGCCTTGAGCCAGCGGTCGCCTTCGTCGAGGCTGGTCTTGCCGGTCGGGATGGCATCCCAGCCGACCGCCGGCGGCAGCAGCGACACCGCGCGCGCCCAGACATCGTCGGGAATGACGAGCTCGACCAGGTAGCGGTTCAGCGGCAGGCTGCCGGCCTTCAGGTGGACGAAGGTTTCGAGTACCGCCAGCGAGATATTGCTGGCGCAGTAGAGCATGGCGTTGCCGGGGCGGTTCCAGCGCCCGCCGGAGAGCTTGGCGCCGGTGCCGGTGAGGTCGTCTGCGGTGTAGCCGGGCGCGTCGGTGGCGATGCGCCAGACGCTGATCAAGCGTAGGCTCCGGTCTGCATCGTCGCGAGCAGGCGCGAGATCATTTCCTGGCCTTCGATGGTGTCCATGTAGTCGGCGGGCGTGGCGCCGCCCAGGGCGGGAATCGGCTCTTCCATCCAGTGGGTGAGCCAGCGCGCGGCGTCGAAGTCGCGCATGAGGTCGGGATCGCCCGATTCCTCGAGCATGGCCTCGACCTGGCCGATGAGTTTGGCCATGCCGACGATCTTTTCGCTGTCTTCGCGCGACAGCGACTCGTTGCGGCTGGCCTTGCGGTTGACGGTGGCGGTGGCGATGTCCAGCATCGTGAAGACTTTTTCTTGCTGGATATCGAGGCGGCTGACGAAGTTCTTGAAGTCGGCGGCGTTCACG
>Ga0308168_1002879_pt1 | contig 13731 bp, 11 predicted proteins | sample PhyCR2_FD_202133 | JGI IMG/M metagenome (GOLD analysis project Ga0308168, IMG submission 202133) | Phyllosphere microbial communities from UC Gill Tract Community Farm, Albany, California, United States - DLSLRC.R2 | ecosystem: Host-associated > Plants > Phyllosphere > Unclassified | place: USA... | reverse complement strand
CTGACGCCGGAGCAGATGCTGAGCTGGGGCTGGCGCATTCCGTTCTTTGTCGCGCTGCCACTGGGCGTTCTGGCGCTCTGGCTGCGGGTACAGATGGAGGAGACGCCGGCATTTATTCAGCAGCAGGCGCAACCTGTAGCAAAAATCGACGCCAGCCTGGGTGACACACTGAAAACGATTCTGCTGGGTATCTGCCGGCTGATGGTGTGGTCGGCGGCGGGCTATACCTGGCTGGTGATCATGCCGACTTATCTGCAGGCATCGCTGCAGACTGGCTTTAACCAGGCGCTGCTGATTGCGGTGATATCCAACCTCGGCTTTGCCGCCACGATTATTCCGGCCGGAATGCTGAGCGACAGGATTGGGCGACGGGCAGTCATGGTCTCGGCGGCGGTACTGCTGCTGGTACTTTCTCTGCCGCTGTTAAACGTGTTGCAGTCAGAGAGCGCCGGATTGCTGCTAAAAGCGCTGGTGGTGTTTATCGCGGGCGGGGTAGTCGGATTGCTCGCCGGGCCAGGACCCGCGATGCTGTCCGAAATGTTTCCGACGCGGGTGCGCTATACCGGGCTTGGGCTGGCCTATTCACTCTCCAATGCGGTGTTTTCCGGCTGCGCAGGATTAATCATCACCGGACTGATTAAGGAGACGGGTAACCCCGATATTCCCGCCTGGTATGTGATGGCGACAGCACTGGTAAGTATTGTGGCTCTGATGACGCTCAATAAAGATGACCATCTGCGGATGCTGGATGAGCCACCCGCGCGCTGAGACAGACCAGGGGCAGGGCATCTGGCAATCGTCCAGGTCTGCATCAGTGCCTGGCTGTATGTTGGGTCAAATGGGACCCGATTCTGTCGCTCATCCGGCAATACGCGCTTGATGTCCCGATATATATCGCCAACCATACTTTCCTGATTCTAACGGGAGACGATATGGAATTGTCACAAGAGGAAAGCGAAGTCGTGGCCTGGTTTCTGAGCCAGCATTGGTCGGAATTTTCGGAGATCGCAGAGTACCTTTTGGCTTCTGCCGTGCATCGGCTGGCTGAAAAGCTGGGACTGGAAAACAGAGCTGCCTGAACGAAAAAACCAGCCTGGCGGCTGGTTTTGTTTTATGCGACGGACTGCGGATTGCGGGTAAATTACACCAGCTTTTGTGCCGTGGTTTCCACCAGCGTCAGCAACACTTTGATATCATCCAGCGTCACTGTCGGGTTCAGCAGCGTCATTTTCAGGCAGGTCACGCCATCGTGCTCGGTCACGCCGACGTTAGCGCGGCCTGACTCCAGCAGAGCATCACCGATACGCTGGTTCAACAGGGCGATATCCGCACTGCTGAAGTGCGCCAGATGCGCCGGACGATAGCGGAACAGCACGCTGGCCAGTTGCGGTTTCATCACCAGCTCCAGCGCAGGTTGTTCATCAACGTACTGAGCAACCTGCTGCGCCAGCGTCACACCGTGATCGATGATTTCGGCATACTGCTTCTGACCCAGCGCTTCCAGGCCCATCCACAGTTTCAGTGCATCAAAACGGCGGGTGGTCTGCAGCGATTTGGACACCAGATTCGGCACGCCCTGCGCTTCATCGAACTCAGAGTTCAGGTAGGCCGCCTGGTAGCGCATCAGCTCATAATGACGTGCTTCCTTCAGCAGGAAAGCGCCACAACTGATGGTCTGGAAGAACTGCTTGTGGAAGTCCAGGGTGATGGAGTCGACCAGCTCAATGCCATCCAGATAATCGCGATATTTTTCTGAGAGCAGCAGTGCGCCACCCCAGGCCGCATCGACGTGCACCCAGATGTTCTCTTCCGCCGCCAGCGCCGCGATCTCACGCAGCGGATCGATCGCACCCGCATCGGTGGTGCCGGCTGTGGCAACGATCGCCAGAATGTTTTCGCCGTTGGCTTTGGATGCGGCCAGCTTGTGGCGCAGGTCATCCATGTCCATGCGGGCAAAGCGGTCACATTTTACCTGCGTGACGGACTGATAACCCAGACCCAGCAGCGCCATGTTCTTCTGTACGGAGAAGTGTGCGTTTTCTGAGCAGAAGACTTTAATCTTCTTCAGGTCGCCGGTTAAGCCATCCTGCTGTACCGAATGTCCCTGGCGGGCAAACCAGGCATCACGTGCCAGCATCAGCCCCATCAGATTGCTCTGTGTACCGCCGCTGGTGAAGACACCCGCGTCGCCAGGCTGATAACCCACCTGGGTGCGCAGCCACTCAATCAGCTTCATTTCAATCAGGGTGGCAGACGGTGCCTGATCCCATGAATCCATGCTCTGGTTGGTGGCGTTGATCAGCACTTCCGCCGCCTGGCTGATAACCAGGCTCGGACAGTGCAGGTGCGCCACACACTGCGGGTGATGCACCGACAGGCTATCTTTGAGGAAGTACTCAATGGCGCGTTCAATCGCGGCCTGGTTGCCCAGGCCCTGAGGATTGAAGTCCAGCGTGATGCGCTCGCGCAGCTCTGCGACGGTTTTTCCCTGATACATCTCAGGTTGTTCCAGCCACTTAACGACAGCCGCGCTACTCTGGGCAATCGCCTGCTGGTAGGCCTCGGTACTCTGTGCTGAGGCCGCCAGAATCGGGTTTAACCGGGACATTGCATTCACTCCACTCAAACTGGTTTCACGCCAGCTGACAGCAGGGCGTTTTCAAATTTATCCATGAACACGTCAAGTTCTGCATCCGTGATCAGCAGGGAAGGCAGCAGACGTAATACGCTGCCGTGACGTCCGCCACGCTCCAGAATCAGGCCGTTCTCGAAGCATTTCTTCTGAACCAGCGCAGAAAGCTCGCCGTCTGCCGGGAAGCTGCCCATGTGGTCAGCAGGCTCATCGGGTTTCACCAGCTCAATACCGATCATCAGACCCAGACCGCGCACATTGCCGATGACCGGATAGCGCTGCTGCAGCTCGCCCAGTTTGCCTTTCAGCCATTCGCCCTGTGCCGCGACTTTGTCAGCGATGTTATTATCTTTCAGCAGTTTCAGGGTAGTCAGGCCGGTGGCCATTGCCAGCTGGTTACCACGGAAGGTGCCGGTGTGGTGACCTGGTGACCAGGCATCGAACTCTTTCTTAATGCCGAGTACCGCCAGTGGCAGACCACCACCGACCGCTTTGGACATCACAATGATGTCTGGCTCAATACCCGCGTGTTCAAAGGCGAAGAATTTACCGGTACGGGCAATACCCGCCTGGACTTCGTCAATGATCAGCAGAATGCCATGCTCTTTGGTGACTTTGCGGATACGCTGCAGCCATTCCGCTGGCGCCGGGTTAACACCGCCTTCACCCTGAACCGCTTCCAGAATGACGGCAGCGGGTTTGCGAACGCCGCTTTCAACGTCATTAATCAGGTTTTCGAAGTAGTAAGTCAGTGCTTTTACGCCCGCTTCACCACCAATGCCCAGCGGGCAGCGGTAAAGGTGCGGATAAGGCATGAACTGCACTTCCGGCATCATGCCATCAACGGCTTCTTTCGGAGACAGGTTGCCGGTGACCGACAGCGCGCCGTGGGTCATACCGTGATAGGCACCGGAGAAGCTGATAATGCCGGAACGACCGGTGTGCTTTTTCGCCAGTTTCAGCGCCGCTTCAACGGCATCTGCGCCGGACGGGCCAGTAAACTGCAGGCAGTACTCTTTGCCCTGGCCCGGTAATAAGGAGAGCAGGTACTCAGAGAACTCATCTTTTAAAGGCGTAGTTAAATCAAGAGTATGTAACGGCAAGCCGCTGGTAATGACATGTTGAATGCTCTGCAAAACATCGGGATGGTTATGTCCCAGCGCCAGCGTTCCTGCACCTGCAAGACAGTCGAGATACTGATTATTCTCGACATCTGTAATCCAGACACCCTGAGCTTTCGCAATTGCGAATGGCAATTTACGAGGATAACTGCGAACGTTTGATTCAAATTCAGCCTGACGGGCTAAATACGTTTCGTTGGTAGCGTTTGCGTTCTGTGCATTCAAACTATCAATACGGACTTTATCCGTCATCATATCTCTCCTACAACCGGGACGGGCGTAGCGTCACAGTTGAATAAATGAATTAAAATGGGTGGCTATGTAAAAGCGCGGCCAATATAGGTGTTTTTAAGGTCCGACTCAATGTTTAATTTCATCATCAGATATCGGATTCTTTACTATAGGAATCAATAATTTGGTGGGGTTCTGAGCGCATCTATTCTTGCCGCTTCGTTAGCTGCTTTCCAATAACTGGCGTAAAAACACCAGCTTACCTGACTCCGGTTGCGCTAAGTCAATGATAATAATCTGTGTAAACAGCTGTTTCCGGGTAAAAACGCTATCAAAAAGAGGCCTTATCAGACAGAAAAGGTATAAGTCGGTTTGACTGCGGAAGCTGCATTTATAGCAGCAATAAACCGCCGACTAATTAAAATAATAAACCTTTTATTAACATTTAATTAATATCTGGTCGGTGCCGTCTCGCTAATAAACCGGTTAATCGGGTTTATGACAGGACAGCATCAATAAATTGATTTAAGTCTGCCAGTGCTTCGCGTGCTTTTTTTTCAGAAGGATTGATGGTCAGCAGGTCGGCATAGCCGTTGAGCATGGCGCTGATCTGTCTGGCGGTACGGGGCACGTTACTGCACTGCAATGTCCCATCCGTGACGCCGTCACGAATAATCGCTTCCATCAAACCCTGCCAGGCATCCGTCATCTCATCGGCCAGCGCCGCATAGGCTTCGTTATGTGCAGCCGTCTGCCAGAACGACGCATAGAGTTGCCAGGTTGCATCCGGTGCGCTCGGCAAATGGCTTTCGATAAGCGTCGCCAGCCGCTGGCGGGGTGTGAGCATTTTCAGGGAGTCAGCAAACGTTTCAAAATCCACCTGCATGAAGCGCTCCAGCGCCGCCAGGCAGAGTGTCTGCCAGTTACTGAAATAGTGGTAGATATGACTGCGTGAGATACCCACTGATTCGGTGAGTTCCCGGGTGGTCACTTTTTCAATCCCTTTTTCAATAAACAGGACTATCGCCGCATCCAGTATCCTGGTTCTCAATGCTTCAGCTGACTCTTTCATTATTCTCCCGATAATGGCTACATTGACTTTGAGCGGTTGCTCAAATAGACTGCTTTTTGTACTTGAGCGACCGCTCAATAATAATTATATCAGAAACAGAAACTATGCATTCCTCAAAAACTATCCTTCCTGTTGCGGCTCCCCGCAGCGCTATTCTGACATTAAAAATGCTTGGCCGTCGCCATAGCCGCAAGCTGTTCCTCACGCTGCTACTGGTGGTGGCGGAGAATGTCATGTATCTCCTCTATCCGCTGCTGGCAGGCTTCGCGATCAATGCGATTATCTCCGGCAGGACCTGGCATGCAGTGCTCTATGCCGCGATGGTCTTTACTATGTGGGCCATTGGCGCAGCAAGACGCAGTGTGGATACCCGCACCTTTGCCCGCATCTACGCTGAACTGGCCGTGCCGGTGATCGTGGCGCAGCGCAGCGAAAACCAGAGCGCTTCAACGATTGCCGCGCGGGTGGCGTTGTCACGTGAATTTGTCGACTTTTTTGAGAAACATCTTCCAGTGCTGATAACCTCGCTGGCGTCGATGACCGGTGCCGCCGTGATGCTGCTGGCTATCGAGTTCTGGACCGGCGCAGGCTGTCTGGCGATCCTGCTGTTCTTTGCCTGTTTTCTGCCGGGGTTTACCCGTAAAAACGACGCGTTGTTTGGTCGTCTGAATAACCGGCTGGAGAAAGAGGTGAGCTTTGTCAGCAATGCGAACGCCGCGTCACTTGGCCGTCACTATGGCGTGCTGGCCAGCCTGCGCATCCGCCTCTCCGACAGGGAAGCGTACGGTTATCTGGCGATTGGCAGCGTGGCGGCGCTGCTGTTTGCTGCCACCATTGCAGTGATGTCCAGCCGTGGCGGCACTGATGCGGGTCACATCTATTCGGTGATGACCTATATGTGGATGTTTGCCATGAGCCTGGATGATGGTCCACAGCTGCTGGAGAAATACTCCCAGCTGAAAGACATTGGCCGGCGGGTGAATACAGGCACGCAATGACTGGCCCGTAAAGCAATTATGGGCTCTCCAGGCCTGAATGACCTTCGAATCATGAACGTGTTCCCGGCGGTCTGGTTCCAATCTGCAAAGCAGGCATTGCACGCCACTGAATGCTTTTAGTGATCCAGATCACAAAATGGGTTGCTAAGCACGTTCTTCCTTTTTATAGTCTGACCGCTCTATCCGGACGGGAACATGTTCTGCTTTCTCCCTCCGGCTCACTTCCGTTTTTTTCAGTTCAGGCCATTGGGAATCAATTTTGTTAAGAAAAAATCATAAAACCGACGATGCCGGTTTTGTCCGCTGGGCATTACTGGCCCTTGCGCTGGGCGGCTTTGGCATCGGGACGGGTGAGTTCATCATGATGGGCCTGCTGCCGGATGTTTCACGCTCTCTGGCAATCACTGAGCCGCAGGCAGGTAACGCCATTGCCAGTTACGCGCTGGGCGTGGTGGTAGGTGCACCGTTTATTGCGGTACTGGCGGCGCGGATGGCGCGTAAATCACTGCTGCTGATCCTGATGGCGCTGTTCAGCATCGGTAATGTCGCCAGCGCGATGGCTGATAGCTATCACGGTCTGCTTGTTGCGCGTTTCCTCACAGGCTTGCCGCACGGCGCCTACTTCGGTGTGGCTTCGCTGGTGGCGGCATCGCTGGTACCCATTGAGCGACGTGGCCGCGCGCTGGCGTCCCTGATGCTGGGACTGACGGTAGCGACCCTGATCGGCGTGCCGCTGGGCTCCTGGATAGGACAACTTTTCAGCTGGCATGTGGTGTTCACCTTTGTGGGCGCGATTGGTCTGCTGACCTGCCTGCTGATTGGTCGTTATGTTCCTTATGTCGCAGGCGATGCAGATGCGCATCCGCTTAGGGAACTGGGCGCGCTGAAAAACCCACAGGTGCTGCTGACCCTGCTGGTGGGCGCGGTAGGCTTTGGCGGAATGTTCGCGATCTTTAGTTATATCGCACCGACACTAATTAATATTGCCGGCATCTCACCCTCGTTAATACCCTGGGCGATGGTGGCATTCGGTCTGGGGATGATCATCGGTAATCTGGTCGGCGGCCGTCTGGCGGATGGTTCGGTACTGAATATTATTGGCTGGACGCTGTTATGGAACGTGCTGGTAATGCTGGCCTTCCCGGTGCTGGTTCAGCATGTGGCGACCGGACTGCTGGCGACCTTCCTGATCGGCACCTGTTCGGTGTTGCTGCCGTCGTTGCAGATTCGCCTGATGGATGTCGCCAATGACTCGCAAACCCTGGCTGCCGCAATGAACCACTCGGCGCTAAACATTGCTAATGCCATGGGCGCGTATCTCGGTGGTCTGACGGTGTCGCTTGGCTACGGCTGGATCTCTACCGCCTGGGTGGGCGTTGCGCTGGGTGTTGCCGGTCTTATGGTGTTTGTCATGACAGCGAGACATGCTGCCCGTCAGCAGACACAACTGGCCTGATATAAAGAGAAGAGGGCGCAGCGATACATTTTATCGCTGCGCGTTATTCACACTATTACTCGTATCATTTTTCAACATTGATTGTCAGCAAGGCCTTTTACTCTGATCGTTCAATGAAGATTATCATTCTGCCTGACTGAAAATTTCAAAAGGCTAAGAAAATCAATAAAGGCGGTCCGGACGTCTGGATGTTAAAAGTAAATTAAAATAATGTTTGCTATAGTCGATAAGGTCTGGCTTAATAGCGTCATCGGTTTGGAACACAGACCTTATCAAAGCAGTTTTAGTAAAGCAGTCCTCAGTGTAAGCGATATCTCAAGATACCCCTTCTTTGTGAGTCTCCTCCTAAAAGCCTGGTAAGTTACCTTCTGAAAGACAGGCCATCTTCGCCACGTAGTGGCTCATAAATTAAGGAAATATCGATGTCTAATAAAATGACTGGTTTAGTAAAATGGTTTGACGCTGGTAAAGGTTTCGGTTTTATCTCTCCTCAGGACGGCAGCAAAGATGTATTCGTACATTTCTCTGCAATCCAGAGCAACGATTATAAAACTCTGGACGAAGGCCAGCAGGTCGAATTCACAATTGAAAACGGCGCTAAAGGTCCTTCAGCGGCAAACGTAGTCCCTATGTAAGCCCTGATTATCAATGATGCTTATAATCGCTACGACGGCAACAGCCTGAGCAGATAAGCCTGAAATTGATAATTAATAAAACCCGCCTTGTGCGGGTTTTTTGCGTTTTATTACGGCTTAATCAATAAATGTTTATTTTTTATGCTGCTTCATTCGTTGTGCGTTAAATAAGCAGTTAATGAAAGCAATAATAACGGACAGGATCAAACGAGACCGAACACTATAAGGGCTCCGGACGTCTGGATGTTAAAAATAAATTAAAACAATGTTTGCTAAAATAGGTAAAGCGTGGCTTAATAGCGTCATCGGTTTGGAACACAGACCTTATCAAAGCAGTTTTAGTAAAGCAGTCCTCAGTGCAAGCGATATCTCAAGATACCCCTTCTTTGTGAGTCTCCTCCTAAAAGCCTGGTAAGTTACCTTCTGAAAGACAGGCCATCTTCGCCACGTAGTGGCTCATAAATTAAGGAAATATCGATGTCTAATAAAATGACTGGTTTAGTAAAATGGTTTGACGCTGGTAAAGGTTTCGGTTTTATCTCTCCTCAGGACGGCAGCAAAGATGTATTCGTACATTTCTCTGCAATCCAGAGCAACGATTATAAAACTCTGGACGAAGGCCAGCAGGTCGAATTCACAATTGAAAACGGCGCTAAAGGTCCTTCAGCGGCAAACGTAGTCCCTATGTAAGCCTTAGTTATCAATAACGCTTACAATAGCGATGACGGCAACAGCCTGAGCAGATAAGCCTGAAATTGATAATTAATAAAAACCCGCCTTGTGCGGGTTTTTTGCGTTTGTCTTTTACGGAATGCTGTTAAGGAGAAGATGGCCCGCGACAGATTTCTAAACGGGCAAATGAAAACAACTGTTCAGCGTAGGCTGGCGACCAGCCAGTGCTGCAATTCTGTCAGCTCTGCCTGTTGCAACGGGAAATCCGCAACCAGCTGACTCAGTACCGGTTCAAGGGCGTCTGGGCGGTAAGTGACGTTTTGCATCCGTTGCGCCAGTGCTTCAAGCGGCGCAGGATTGAGACTGTCGCTGAAAATCTGACAACGAGTGATCACGCCACGTTCAACATCGAAGTGGATTTCCACACCGCCCCAGGCAAAACGCTGGTCAAGCAGATGCGAGAAGTCAGGTGCCTGACCGAAATTCCACGCCCAGCTACTCTGCCGCGCGAACTGTTCTGTGAAACCCGGCAGGTCGGGCAAGGCTTCAGGCGAAATCATCTCTGGTTCACAACGTTCTCCGTAATGATCGAAAAAGGCGTCAGTCACTGCTGAGCAGATCGCCTGATAGCTGATACCCGGTGCTAATTCTGCCAGATTGGTTACCCTTGCGCGGACCGACGTAATCCCTTTGGCCTGCAATTTTTTCACATCAGGATTAAGGTAGTCCGCCAGCCTGCTTAGATCGGCATCCATCAGGATAGTGCCGTGATGAAAACCGCGGTCCGGTGTTTCGCGGTAGGCAGAACCGGAGATTTTACGCAGTCCCTCAGCGGTGTTGACCACTAAATCGTTACGTCCGGACGCTTCCGCCGGGACATCCAGCGCGTTAAGTGCACGCAGGATAATGGCGGTCGAGACGCTTTTATCATACTCCGGCTTGCCAGCCATGAAGGTAAAACAGCAGTTGCCGAGGTCGTGAAATACCGCGCCACCGCCGCTGCTGCGACGCGCCAGCCGGATACCATCTTCTTCCATACGTCGCGTGTTGCACTCTTTCCACGGATTTTGCGCCCGTCCGATTACCACCGTTTCCGCATTACGCCACAAAAATAGCACGCGCTGGGTGGCGGGCATCTGCCGGAAAATGCACTCTTCTACCGCCAGATTAAACCAGGGGTCGTTAGATTCAGATAGCAGTAAACGCAGCGTGGACATCGGAGACTCCTGTTCCTTAGAGAAGCGGCCCATAGAGCAGGGCAGAAGGAAGAGTGTACCAGCAGGGACGCTGATCCACATGCCAGTTCATGCCGTGACGCGACGGCAAAAAAATATAAAATGCCGTCTGTAACGCAATCACGGCAGATCACAGCATCGCATTGTGCCAGTATGGTGTGTGAGAGTGCTGATTCTCCTGCTAATTTTCCCCATGATGAGATCAAAAACCCTATGAACGCTTCCGCTGGCATAGCGATGAAGATCACAGCTGCGTTAAGTTCAACGCTGATGCTGGCTTGTGTTAAAGGACTGGATGGCGCAATCCCGGTCGGTGAAGTGATATTTTTCCGTTCGGTGCTGGCATTGGTCCCACTGTTAATCTGGCTGAGTTTTCAGGGCAGCATCCTGGATGGCATTCGCACCCGGAATATTCGCGGACATTTTGTGCGAGGACTGGCCGGAACCGGCGGCCTCTATTTCAGTTATCTGTCGCTGCTCTACATTTCCCTGACCGATGCCACCGCAATTAACTATGCTGCGCCGCTTTTTACCGTGCTACTGGCGGCATTGTTTCTGCGTGAAAAAGTCCGGCACCATCGCTGGGTGGCGGTTTTTACCGGTTTTAGCGGCATCCTGGTCATGTTCTCCGGGCATCTCACCCTGACGAGTCAGGCAACATTCTCGCTCTCATCCTCAGTGGGCATTCTGCTGGCGTTAATGGCAGCCTTATGTACTGCCTGTGCGCTGGTTCAGATTCGGTTTCTTAACGGGAAAGAGAAGCCCGGTGCTATCGCATTCTGGTTTGCTGTCACCACGGCGCTAACGTCGCTGGTTACGCTTCCGGGCGGCTGGAAAGTCCCTCAGGGTAACCAGCTGGCATTACTGGTGGGATGTGGACTGCTGGGCGGTATCACGCAGATCCTGATGACTCTGAGCCTGCGGTACGCCGAAGCCTCACTGCTGGCGCCGTTTGATTACACGACGTTGATCTGGTCGGTGGCGGTGGGCTATCTGCTTTTGGGTAATCTGCCGACTTCCACCACCGTTATCGGTGCAATTCTGGTGGTGATTGGCGGTCTCTATTCGGTGTTGTATGAGCGATATCGCTTCCGGAAAGCGCGGGTGGTTGATGCCACTGGTTGACCTCCCGACACCGTCGTCTGGCATCGTTGATACCCGGATGGTAACGCTGCGTGAATAATTTGTGATCGGGGCAGGAGAACCTGTTACGGTAATCGATTACTTTCACACCATCAAAAAGTAATCGATTACTTATTCACGAGGTTTCCATGATTGCAACGGTGCAGGCGCGCGCAGGCCAGCGGGTGCAGCATAAGCTGCTGGTGCCGCGACTCTCTCTCATGATGTTCATGCAGTTTTTTATCTGGGGCAGCTGGTCGGTCACGCTGGGGCTGGTGATGACCCGACACAATATGCCGTTGCTGATTGGAGATGCGTTTTCAGCTGGACCTATCGCCTCAATTCTCTCGCCGTTTGTGCTCGGCATGCTGGTGGATCGCTTTTTCCCTTCGCAAAAAGTCATGGCCGTGATGAACCTGGCGGGCGCAGCCATCCTCTGGTTTGTGCCACAGGCGCTGATTGCGGAGAACGGCGTGCTGCTAATCGCACTGTTATTTGGCTATACGCTCTGCTTTATGCCGACGCTGGCACTCTCAAATAACATCGCCTTTCACAGTCTCGCCAGCAGTGAGCGGAGTTTCCCCATCGTCAGAGTCTTCGGCACCATCGGCTGGATCGTGGCGGGGATCTTTATCGGCGTGACAGGCATTGCTGACAGCGTGGCGGTGTTTCAGCTGGCGGCGCTCTGCTCGATACTGCTGGCGATTTACAGCCTGACGCTGCCGCATACGCCGGCACCAGCCAAAGGTTTGCCGTTGAAAGTCCGCGATCTCTTCTGTGCGGACGCCTTCGCACTGCTGCGACAGCGTCATTTCATGGTCTTTGCTCTGTGCGCCACGCTGATTTCGATTCCGCTGGGCACCTATTACGCCTTCACCGCCTCGTGGCTGGCGGATGCCGGTATCCGGGACGTCAGCACGCTGATGTCACTGGGACAGATGTCTGAAATTCTGTTCATGCTGATCATCCCGCTGCTGTTTCGTCGCCTCGGCGTCAAAACCATGCTGCTGATTGGGATGATGGCGTGGTTTGTTCGCTACGCCCTGTTCGCGCTGGGCATGAGCGATGAGACGCGCACGCTGATCTACCTCGGCATCCTGTTGCATGGTGTCTGTTACGACTTTTTCTTCGTGGTGGGATTTATCTACACCGATCGGATTGCCGGTGAAAAGGTGAAAGGTCAGGCGCAGAGCATGGTGGTGATGTTCACCTACGGCATTGGCATGCTGCTGGGATCCCAAATCTCCGGTTCTCTGTACAACCATCTGGTGGCGGGCAATGCCACAGCCCAGAGCTGGGCGTTATTCTGGTGGATCCCCGCGATTGCTGCAGCGCTGATTGCGATTATCTTCTTCTTCTCGTTCAAATACCGTGATTAGGCGATAGCAGGACACAGGAGTTAATGATGAGAACAATTAAGGGGCCGGGCATCTTCCTGGCACAGTTCATCACCCCGCAGCCGCCGTTTAACTCGCTGGAGGGGCTGGGGAAGTGGGCCGCCGGGCTGGGATATCAGGCACTGCAGATCCCCTGTCATCAGCCTGCTATTTTCGATCTTAAAAAGGCGGCGGAGAGTCAGACGTACTGTGACGAGGTGCGAGGGGTGCTGGCCGGTTTCGGACTGGAGATCAGCGAGCTTTCTACCCATCTTGAAGGTCAACTGGTAGCGGTTAATCCGGCCTACGACCTGGCATTTGATAATTTTGCCCCGGCGGCATTACGTGGCGATCCGGCCCGGCGCACTGAGTGGGCTATTGCCACACTGAAGAGGGCTGCGGCTGCCTCAGAGAAGCTCGGCCTGCGTGCGCATGCCACGTTCTCCGGCTCGCTCGCCTGGCCCTGGTTTTACCCGTGGCCACCGCAGCATGACGCGCTGTTTGATGAGGCGTTTGCTGAGCTGGCGCGCCGCTGGCTGCCGGTGCTGGATCTGTTTGACCATCACGGCATTGACCTCTGTTATGAAATTCATCCCGGCGAAGACCTGCATGACGGTGTCACGTTTGAGCGTTTTCTGGCGGAGGTTAATCACCACCCGCGCTGCAATATCCTGTTCGATCCCAGCCATCTCCTGCTGCAACACATCGATTATCTGCAATTCATCGACCTTTATCATTCGCGCATCAAAGCCTTTCACGTTAAGGATGCTGAGTATCAGCTTAACGGGCGCAGCGGCGTTTACGGCGGCTATCAGCCCTGGCTGGCCCGCGCCGGACGGTTTCGATCGCCTGGCGATGGTCAGATCGACTTCAGCCGTATCTTCAGCAAGCTGGCGCAGTATGGCTATGACGGATGGGCAGTACTGGAGTGGGAGTGTTGCCTGAAGGATAGCGAGACGGGTGCGCGTGAAGGCGCGGAGTTTATCCGCCGGCATATCATTCCGGTGTCTGATCGCGCTTTTGATGATTTTGCTCTGGCAGAGAACGGCCCATCAGTACGCCATCAGTTGGGCCTGGATCGTGACACCTGAGGCCATTTTGCAGATTCAGCGGCTGTGTTATGTGGGCGATCTGCACGGATTCAAACAGAAGGAGCGCTATGTCTATACAGAGAATCGCCC
>Ga0308168_1002873_pt1 | contig 13756 bp, 9 predicted proteins | sample PhyCR2_FD_202133 | JGI IMG/M metagenome (GOLD analysis project Ga0308168, IMG submission 202133) | Phyllosphere microbial communities from UC Gill Tract Community Farm, Albany, California, United States - DLSLRC.R2 | ecosystem: Host-associated > Plants > Phyllosphere > Unclassified | place: USA... | reverse complement strand
ATCAGGGAAAACAGCCCTTAAGAAGATAAACCCATAAGGAAATACGTCATGAAAAACATCAAAACTTTCGTTGCAGTTGCCGCTCTTTCTCTGATTTCTTTTGGCAGCTTCGCTCAGCCCCTGAGCGTTAACGCCTCCACCCTGGACCGTGCAGAGGCGAAGATCGCAGCTGTAGCCGCTGAACAGGGCGTGTCTTACAAAATCACATCTGCACGTGTTAATAACGGCGTGTATATGACTGCTGAACTGATTAAATAACCGGTTCAGAAAAGAACAAAGCCGCCAGCTGGCGGCTTTTTTGTGTTTGTGTGCTGACCAGTAGGACAGAATGACCTGAAAACGGGGCATATCAACCCGGTTATCCTGAACAGAGCGACATTCCAGAGCAGAGCGCTGTTATCTTTAGGCGGGCAAAGGCGGCCTTTAAGCCGCCAGGTTGCCTGGGAAAAGCGGATGTGGATTATAGAGTCTTCTGACAGACTGACATTATCCGGACGGGAAGTATTTTCATGCATCCCAATCCACGCTAAATCTATTTTGTTAAGGCAATGATACCCATCGTTACGCCAGCAACAGCTGCAGCTCCGACAGCAACTGCCCCGGCAGTATCCCAGTTATCCTGTGTCGTGCCTTTCACACATGTATTCGTATGAACTAAACGCCCCTGATCATCATATACGGGTACACAGGGTGAATCGTGAGCACAGCCAGCCAGTAAGCTTGCCAGCAGAGTTGCACTAAGAAAAATTTTGATTCTGTTCATTAGATTATTCCTGCTTTAAAAACATTAACTTGCTTCTTACATTCAGGTTTATTGTGCCTGACCAGCCCGCACACCTGGTTGATAGTAAGGGTTCCGAATATCCGGTGGTATGACGAAAAAACTAACCAGTAAAGCTTTGGTTATAGCTGCGATCTCACTAAGTGCGACGCTACTCACGGTTACTTTTTCTGCTCACCAGCCTGCACACGTTACCTGGTCTGCAAGGGCTGCCGGGCTTCCCCGACGTATCACTTCAGATAAGTAACCCTGTATTTGAGCTGTACAGGGCACAGACAGCAGAGTGATGAGCGCTCTTTTCATGGCCAGCCACTGGCGCAGGTTAAGCCAGATTACGTCTCCGGCATCAGGCACAAAATGAGAAACCCCTGGATCGGTTCCTTGCCTGCCGTTTTCCTAACGACGCTTCTCCATGAATGTTCTCAGGCGTCATATTATTCAGAAATGCTTCTGGCGAATATTCCTGAACTTCAGTAGGTACAATGATGATACGACCACCTTCAACAGCCCATCAACGTTAACGCGTGTTTGAGGATGCATCAACATAGCCGATGCTTCATTCTGATTCGCTTTATTACTCAATGTAACTGCCTCAGTCAGGTTGGCGACAGTGGATACATGTAATCGCACCAGCGTCACTGCCCCTCTATCCTGCTCTGATCACCCCCACTTAGTCAGTTGGTTATGCGTATGTACAATAATTATTGCTCTATGCTTCAATTGTTGTTCGTTTATCTTTTAATTGTACGTCAGCGGGTGTATAAGGGAGTCCAACATATTTGTTTAGCGAGGATGGCTAATGAAACGTGACTATGGCGGTGTTGCATCAATTGCTCTCAGAGCCGGCGCTTTATTAAAGGGAATGAGCTCAGACATTGAAGCCCAGCGGGAAGAGTTCGATCTTTCGGATTATCATCAGACTTTTACGCGAAACGCTACCGCCAACCTTCCTAAGTTGAGCCGGCGTATCGTTGAACAGGCTATGCGTGAGATGGAAGAGTCTGGATATCTGTTCAATAAAAAGCAGGTTGGAAACGTTGAACAATACGCCCTCACTATCCAAAACGTCATCGACATCTATGCTCACCGAAAAATCCCCAAGTACCGGGACCGATACAAAGAGCCTTACACAATTTTTGTGGTTAACCTGAAAGGCGGTGTTTCTAAAACAGTAAGTACGGTCACACTCGCCCACGCTATGCGTGTACATCACGATCTGCTGCGTCATGATTTGCGTATTCTGGTTGTTGACCTCGATCCACAGGCATCCAGTACCATGTTCCTGGACCACAAAAGCAGTATCGGTTCAGTATTAAAAACGGCTGCGCAGGCAATTCTGAACGATCTCGATACTGAAACGTTGAAGAGCGAAATCATTCGCCCCACGATGATCCCCGGTGTTGATGTTATCCCCGCTTCTATAGACGACGGGTTCGTAGCAACCGAATGGGACGCTCTCGTTGCAGAGCATCTGCCAGGTGTTAAGCCAAGTGAAGCACTGAGAAAGGTCATCATTGAGCGATTAGCGGACGATTATGACTTTATTTTCATCGACACAGGGCCGCATCTTGATCCTTTCCTGTTAAATGGACTCGCTGCCAGCGATCTCCTTTTGACCCCTACTCCTCCGGCACAGGTAGATTTTCATTCGACACTGAAATATCTGACCCGCCTGCCTGAAATGCTTGAGCGGCTGGAAGCTGAAGGCGTGGAACCCCGCCTGCAGGCAAGCATTGGGTTTATGTCCAAGATGACGAACAAGCGTGATCATGAGACATCACACAGCCTGGCCCGCGAGGTGTATGCCAGTAATATTCTGGATGCATCACTTCCACGCCTTGATGGTTTTGAACGGTGTGGCGAGTCCTTTGACACAGTCATCAGTGCTAATCCGCTGTCTTATCCAGGTAGCGCAGAAGCGCTTAAAAAAGCACGCACTGAGGCTGAAAGGTTTACTAAAGCAGTTTTTGATCGTATTGAATACATTCGCGGGTCCGTACAATGAAAAAGATAATGGCAAGAGGCAGAGTTCTGGGCAGTAATAACTCAGAATTCGCAAAAATGCTTAAAGACGAAGGCCAGACCAGGGTATTTACTCTTAAATCAGGTAAGCAGGCGAAATTTGAAAGTATCTCGATCCTCAGTGGTGATATTGAGTCCAGGACCTTTGTTGACCCGGATATCAATGGCCGCGATCAGTCTCTGTTAACGCCTGAGTCGCTGAGTGATATATCGAGGACTATTAAACTCCAGCAGTTTTTCCCGGCAATCGGAAGAGAAATTAACGGGAAAATTGAGATCCTTGACGGGTCGCGCAGGAGGGCTTCCTGCATACTGAATCATGTCAAATTCGACATCCTGGTGACCAGAGATGATATCGATGTACAGGATGCGAAACAGCTCGCAAAGGATATTCAGACGGCGCGGGAACACAGTCTTCGCGAACTGGGTAAGCGGTTCGTCCAGCTGGGGAATGGTGGTCTGACAAATGAACAGATAGCTCGCTCAGAAAATGTTTCACCATCAAAAGTGACGAGAGCATTGCAGGCAGCCTCCGTCCCTGACGAAATAATATCGGTTTTCCCACTGGCCAGTGACCTGTCTCATGCTGACTATCTGACACTGCTAAAATTGATTGGGAAGGCGCGACAGGCTGATATCAGTATCAACGAGCTGGCAGAAGATGTCAGACAACAGGTCATCAGCATAAAATCTGATGAACAACTGGATAAAACCCTGATCCTCACATTTTTCCGAAATGCGTGTAGTGGCGGTAAAGTCAAACGTGATAAGAGAGTGGAGACGGAACAACTTCGTAACTTCGCCGGACATAACCAGTTCGCACGTAAAAAAGTCGACGCTCAAAAGAGACTGGTAGTTTATGAGTTTTCCCGGATGTCAGCTGACGTTCAGTCTCAAATCGATGCAGCAGTAAAGCGAATTATTGATGAAGCAGAGGATGATTAAATCTGAAAAAAGGATGCTACAACGTCAATTTTGTACCATGCCTTTTTTATGTTTAACGTTATGATTCAAATGTGTTTTTAAGATTTATTTCAAATTGAAATTACCATGATAAAGCTGCATAAGATCTGGCTGTCACGATGGTCTTTCTCTAGGCCAGGGATGATTATTTCCTTTATTCTCATGAGATATACTGTTATCAAATCTTATGCTGTCGAAATCTCTTATCCAGTAACGGCACCCGACGGATAACCTGGCGATGGAGCGTGGAATGGTCCACGACGATATCCCCTCAGCCACTACTTCTGCGAGATAGCGCAAGCTTAGCAAATGCCCCGTAAACCCTCGCCGTTCGGGCGGGGATATAAGGGGAGCTAATCGGGTGTTTTCTGCGATTCTACATACGCTTTCCGTGTTTCAACTGTTGCGCCGCCAGCGCTACAGGCGAAGTAGGATCGTGACCAGAGCACCCCGCTATTACTCGCCTTGCGTAAATTCGTATTCAGAATGCGCACACGGCGGCTGCTGATCGACTTCAAATTATTCACCAGTACGCTTACTGCCAATTTCGGCGGGTACGCCACCAATATGTGGACGTGATCGGCCTCGCCATCCATTTCCAGTATTTCTATCTCCAGCTTTTCCGCTGCCGACATCAATGCCTCGCGAATTTGCCGGATCATCATTCCATCAAAAATCTTGCGGCGATATTTTGTCGTAAATATCAGATGCACAACCAGCTTGCTGACGCTGTGTCTGCGGGACAAGTAACCCTCTAATTCTTTGTGCACACTCACTTGAAGATATCCGATAATCGCCATATATTACAGGCATTGTATACGTGAGCGCTGACGTTAAAAAGAGCTACCAAAGTACGCGTTTACCCGACCGACGAACAAGCCGCATTCTTAAATGCGCGGTTCGGTTCGCGTACAATAAAGCTCTGCATATCAGCCGCCACATGTACCAGCGCCGCGGCATTACCCTCAAGCCAACACGAGATATAAAGCCACTCCTGGCAGTGGTGAAGAAGTCACGCCGCTACAGCTGGCTTAAAGAATATGACTCGCTGGCGCTACAGCAAGCAGTCATTAATCTGGATAAGGCATTCGCCAACTTCTTTAACAAGAAACTCAAAGCCAGATCTCCCGTTTTCAAAAGCAAACACGGCAAGCAATCCAGTTACCATCCCAACGGAAAGGTGTTAACTGACGCTGTCCGGTTGCCGAAAATCCCCGCTATCCGGGCGAACATTCACCGGGAGATTGTCGGCAAGATTTCCAGCATCACTATCACCCGCAACGCGGCGGGCAAATACTCTGCCTCAATCCTCGCTGACGATGGACAGGAGGCGGCAGCAAAGCCGATCTGCATCACTGCCGTTTCGGGCTATGATTTGGGGCTGTCGCACTACCTGATCGGCAATGGCGGCGGCAAAGTGGCTAATCCTCGCCACCTGGTCAACGCATACCGACGTTTACGCCGTGACGGCAAGGCGGTATCCCGTAAAAAGCCGGGTAGTGCAAATCGTCGTAAGGCACGCTTACGTCTTGCTGCACAACATGAGCGCGTAGCCAATGCCCGCGCTGACTTCCAGCACAAACTTTACAGAAAAATTATCGACGAAAACCAGGCGGTGATTGTGGAAACACTGAAATCAGCAAACATGATGAAAAACCGTCGTCTCGCCCGTCATATCGGGGATGCGGCATGGTCCGGATTTGTGGCAAAACTCGCATACAAAGCAGAATCGGCAGGGGTTCACCTGGTCAAATTGGATCAGTGGTTCGCCAGCGCAAAAATCTGCCATTGTTGCGGTCACAAGATGCCGGAAATGTCGCTGAAAGTGCTCGAATGGAAGTGCCCCGGCTGTAATGCTGATCATGATCGCGATATCAACGCGGCAATCAACATACAACACAAGGGCATAACAGAATTAATGGCGGCGGGTCACGTCGTCAAAGCCCATCGAGGCTTGCGTAAGTCTGGCTCTGTGCCAGTTGCAGCCTGAGAAGTGGGAAGCCTCGCCGTTTACGGCGCGGAGCAGTCACAGCATAAACGAGATAGCAACGATCACATTGGGTGATAACATCGGTGGATTGACATCCTCCCCGCCCTAAAGGACGGGGATTCCTACAGCCAGACGGCAATGTCCTGCCGCGAATATATTTTTTGACGCGTTCACATCGCGATCATGTAGCGTTCCGCACTCGCTACAAGTCCGTACTCTTATTCGCAAACCTGCTAAGAACAGGCGATTAAAAAAATATCGCTACCTGCTGCGCAGTACATAACAGCCAGCACTATCTGTATATGCCAGGAATATTCTTGCCTTGTTTCTGTCTCAGAGGACAGAAAAAGTCATCCGGATACTGAATTTTCAGTCTGTTACGCTTTATCCTGTGATGTCCCGGGGAATGTATCAAACGACGTGAAAGGGTATCGGCTCAAAAATGCCATAATCCCGTTCAGGTTAATCGATAAAAACCACTCCGGCTTTGACAATAATCCTTTACTCTTCCTGGCATCTCTCTGCGTAAGTCATAGACAGCTATTCATAACCACCTCAGGCAGCGTCTGATTACTGCGCTCGGTTACCAGCTCTACAAGCTCCTGCTCGTCCAGTGAGTTGAGCGTCTTTTGTACAGACGGCTGGTACACTATAAATGCGGGCTGATTACGGTTAAATGAATGGTTTGGATGCTCGCCGCTTGGCATATATCATTACGACGACACCCAGAATAGCGGAAAGTACAGAGCCTATCAGCACACCGACCTTCACTTCGTCTACCAAATGCTGACTCCCCGGAAAAGCCAGAGTGCCGATAAACAGGCTCATCGTAAAACCAATGCCGCACAAAAGCGCAGTACCGTAGAGTTGTAGCCATCCACATCCTGTTGGTAGTTTTGCCAGCCCTGAACGGATGGCTAATGCAGCCAGGCCAAACACCCCTATTTGCTTCCCAAGTAATAATCCCAGAGCCACTCCCAGCGGCACCGGGTCAACCAGGTTATCAGGAGATATACCTGCAAGCGATACACCTGCATTGGCAAAACCGAAGATTGGTACGATTGCAAACGCTACCCAGGGATGCAGTCTGCCCTCTAGACGTAAGAGCGGTGACCTGCTCTCATTGTCTGGGTCACCCAGGGGTATACACAACGCAAGAATAACGCCCGCCAAGGTTGCGTGAATACCGGATTGAAGCATGAAGAACCAAAGCAGTCCGCCAGCTAAAAGGTAAGGAAGAAGCCTCTTTACTCCACAGCGATTGAAGACCACCAAAAGAGCTGTTACGGCCAGCGACGCAAGAAGCATGGTGACGGACAAACCACTCGTGTAGAACAGTGCAATAATTACCACTGCCCCAAGGTCATCAAGAATTGCCAGGGCAGAAAGAAAAATTTTGGTCGACACAGGCACACGCTTTCCAAGCAGCGAAAGCACTCCGAGTGCAAAAGCGATATCAGTTGCAGCTGGAATGGCCCAGCCTCCCAGGGTCACAGCGTTTCCCCAGTTAATAGCAAGATAGATTAGGGCCGGTACAAGCATTCCACCCAAAGCGGCAAATCCTGGTAAAGCCCTTTGGCTCCAGCTGGATAGTTGGCCGACAAGCATTTCACGTTTAATCTCAAGTCCTACCAGCATGAAGAAGACTGCCATCAGACCATCGTTGATCCAATGCTCAACCGACAGGCCAAGGAACTTAACGTGCAACGTAGAAAAATAGTCAGCTGACAAAGGGGAATTGGCAACAACAAGCGCAGCGAAAGCCGATGCCATCAGGATCAGGCCGCCCGCTGACTCAGCAGCAAAGAATCGGGAAAGAAACGCAAGAGCGGAAGATCTTGCCGGGGATTTTTGAGCGTTTTTTTGACGCGAGACATCCTGGTTCATTGGGTACGGGAACTCCACGCTGCGGCCCGACATGCGTTAAGTTTTCCTGCCCTGCCGCAATATGCGGTGACACCCGGCATTTATATTACAGCAACTTAACCACCAGAGTCTAAACGAATCGCCTCGAATTTTTCAGACAGCTTTGTATAAAACTGACGGTCAGCACGGCAGTAACGAACTGTACGCCGATGCCCAATGGGGTGATTAAGTGGGTGACACATGCGGTCTGGTCTTCGCGAGTAATGATGAAAAACGCTTTATATCGCCGGTCACCCCGTCTGGGTTAAGACTTAATGAATACCCGGTTCCTGTATTTACACGGGACGGAAAAAGAACGAGTTGATTGACTACCTGCGTCGCAATCTGGAAAAACCGCACGACTTCGACTCGCTGACGGGGGTTACCAGCATGAGCAGACGGACACTTACCTGTCATTTTTTGCAACCATGACAACGCTGGGTGACTGGCTAAACGCTGAGCGTCTTCAAAGAAGCCAGGAGCTGCTGGAAACTGCGGACAGCAGTATTGAAAGCGTAACCGATGTGGCCGGGTTTCAGTCGCTAATCTCTTTTCGTCAGAGTTTTAAGGCGAAATTCAGCGTCAGCCCAAGTGTATGGCACTGGTCATTTCGCGGTCCTGTTTCTGTTAATCACGAAAAGTCCTGAGCGGAGGCTAAGAAATCAGAATAGTTTAAGAAAACTGGCAACCTGATACCGGAGTGAAAATCTGTTACTGAAATGAGTGAACTGACTCATTCTTTAGCGGCGATTTAAAATGGATTCAGTGCTACGTTTTCAAACGCTAAAACTAATTTCCATCCAGTGTGCCAGTCAGACACAGGATGACTCCCCCAGTTTCAGGGGGAGCTAGTGAGACTGAATAAAGTGATGATTATAATAATCTAACTATTTATGTCTTATCTACAATGTGAATGAAGTGAATATGCTTTTCATATTGGTCAAGAATGTCATGGATAATTTGTTCCTCACTCCACCCCATAATATCGTAATCCTGCCCACCTTCTTTCAAATAGACTTCTGCTCGATAATACTTTTGAGAATCATTGTTTTCATCATCCATGCCAACCAATGCGAAAGATGGGACCATGTAGTTTCTCAACCTTATTTCATACAGGAAGTTAATGTTATTTTCAAACTGAACCTCTAACGTAACTCTGTCATCTTTATCGTTGTAAACTGAAACTTCAGTACCTTGCTTTGCGAGCTCAGCAACTATTGACTGCAATGCTGGCTCTATGACCTCAGTCATAAAGCGCTTCACCTGGCTTCGTTTAGGGAAATACGCAATTTTACGTAGTCGACGCTGCCATGACAATCCACCACGGCTTGTATTAGGTGCTAAAGTAGCAAGCTGCTGGCTGTCTTTCTTATATACATCAATTCGTAAAGCTTTAAGCAATCCAACTATAGCAAATAATAAAATTGCAGCGAAGGGGAGTGCAGTCGCAATCGTCATCGTTTGCAGTGCTGTCAGACCACCGGCAAGTAACAGTGTAATAGCCACTGCACCCATCAGGAAAGTCCAGAAAATACGCTGCCAAATTGGTGTATGTATATCTCCACCTGAAGCCAGGGTATCAACTACCATTGCGCCAGAATCAGCTGATGTGACAAAGAATACTACAACCATCATCATAGCAAAAAATGATAACACTGAAGAAAATGGAAAGTAGTTTAAGAAATCGAAAAGAGCCAGCGCAACATCTTCTTGTACAACCCGAGCCAGGGTTTCAGCACCTTTATCACGGATTAAATAAATGGCAGTATTACCAAAAAAGGTCATCCAAAGCAGTGTAAATCCAGCCGGAACGAACAATACACCGGTAACAAACTCGCGGATGGTGCGTCCTCGAGAAATTCTGGCAATGAACATCCCTACAAAAGGAGACCATGACAACCACCATCCCCAGTATAGTAACGTCCATCCCCCTAACCACTCAGTCGACTGGGGATCATAAGCGTAGAGATTAAATGTTTTATTAACAATATCTGAAAGGTAAGCACCGGTATTTTGTACAAATGACTTGAGTAGTAGTACCGTTGGACCTAAAATGCCAATTAATAAAAGTAAAACTCCTGCCAGACCAAGATTTAGCTCTGAAAGGATACGAATTCCTTTATCAAGCCCACTTACTACAGATAAGGTTGCGAATCCGGTAATGACTACAATTAATATAACTTGTACTTCAGGGCTAACTGGAAGTCCAAATAGGTGCGCTAAACCTGCGTTAACTTGAAGAACTCCAAATCCCAGTGAAGTTGCAACCCCGAAAACGGTTCCTACAACGGCAAAGATATCTACAGCATGCCCTATTGGCCCATGAATTCTATCGCCAATTATAGGATAAAGCGCCGATCGCAATGTGAGTGGTAATCCATGTCGATAACTAAAAAAAGCAAGAATTAAGGCAACAATTGCGTAGATTGCCCACGCATGTAATCCCCAGTGAAAAAACGTAATTTCCATCGCTTCTCTAGCAGCCTGAGTAGTCTGCGGATCACCAACGGGTGGGGCGAGATAATGCATTACTGGCTCGGCTACGCCAAAAAACATAAGTCCAATTCCCATTCCTGCGGAAAACAACATTGCAAACCAGGAAAGATAACTGAATTGAGGCTGTGAATGATCGGGGCCCAACTTTATTTCACCAAACCGAGATATACCTAAGTATGAAACCGTCAATAAAATCAATGCCACCGCGAGAATGTAAAACCAGCTGGCGTTTTCAAAAATCTGTGTTTGCAATGATTTCAGTATTGTTTCTGAACGCTCGGGGAAAATCGCCGCTATTGCAACGACACTTAAAATGATAAGCGCGGAAATAAAAAATACGGGTGGATTTATTTTATTAGGTATTCGTTTTTTTGTAGATACTGATTTCATTATTATATCTCTCAATCTTGACCATCATTTTCTTAGTCGAAGTTTTTGCTACAATATTTGAACGAGTCCAAATTTCGAGTTTGTAATGTGTAACATTAGAGCAATCTTTGGTGTCCTTTTTTTTAGCTTCCTCCTGTTCTATTCAGCATGGCGCGTTGTATACATTATTTAATGCTCAGAGTGGAAGATATAAAGTCATACATTCGATTTTAGCTAAAAGAGCGCTTATCTGCCATCGCCTCGACGATATTAGGGATTGATACCTCCGAAGAGGACCTGCATGCCGGTGGGTGTATCACTGACTGCCATGTTACACAACAAACTGAATATAAAGAGATAATTAACGAGAACCGTCTCAATATCGCTAGTAAGTTTCCCTGTTTTTTGTGAAAATACCTTTAAATTTCTAGTTTTACTTGGTGCGTTACAGACATATGATGAAAATCCCCTCTCTGCCCATCATTTTCTTCTTCTGATTATACGAAATGTCCTCGGGAACCCCCCCTCTTTAAACAGACTTCCTCCATCCGCGCATCTGTTTTTGCCTGCTTTAGGGTAAAAGCGATCCGCTCTTCCGTATAACGTATCATTACTGTAATGTCATTATATCATTTAATGTAAATTGAGGGTTGGAACTATCGTTAAGTTTTGTTATTATTTGTTTTTTTATTTAAAGAGGAATTGTAATGAACTGGATGCGGATTTATGAAGATGTAATAAAGGAATATTCCTCCTGGATCTTCCCGATTTTATTGCTTATCTCGCTTGTTATCATTAATAAATTACTGGTTTGGGGGATAAGTTTTTTTGAAAAAAAAGATGGGCGGGAGAAAAGTGGCTGGCGAAATGCGCTGTTAAGCGCGGCCAAAAACCCGCTTATTCTGGCATTTTGGCTCTATAGCATAGTTTTACTTATTCGACATTATTTCCCCTTAGATGAAAAAGAGTATATTTCACTCTATAAAATAATTTTACCATTACAGAAGATTCTTTTAATATTTCTCGCCGGCTGGTTCCTGCTCCGTCTTATTCAAAATGTTCAGTCCAGCTATCTTAAAAGATCCACTATTCAGGGTGTAGAGATAGACAGGACAGCCGTTGATGCTATTACTAAAATTTCTACGGTGATTGTTTTTATTATTATAATACTGGGGACTATACAGGTGCTCGGTATTTCAATTACTGGACTACTGGCATTCGGGGGGGCAGCAGGTATTGCCGTCGGTTTTGCCGCACAGAATTTAGTGTCTAACCTTTTCGGTGGTCTGACGGTATTCGCAAGCAGAATTTTTAAAATTGGCGATGACATTATTATCAAAGATGCTGATTTGTCAGGAAAGGTTGTTCATATTGGATGGCGCTCTACTACTATCGAAAGCTGGGACGGCAAGCGTGTCTACGTACCTAACTCTGTCTTTAATACGCATAACCTGATTAATAACTCAAGGTTAACTCATCGAACGCTTTCGCAGGATATTTTGCTAAGCTTCGAAGATTATTCAAAAATACAGGACGTAGTAGACGAGGGCAATAAGTGGTTGTCAACGCGCAACGATCTGAGCTATTTCGTTTTTCGTTTCAATGGGTTCGGAGAGTCAGCGTTAAAAATTAATATTTATGCATGGGTTACTTCTGTTCCGGGCGGAAGCTTTGTTCCTTATGGAGACTTTGCAAAGTCACAGGAAGAGATATTGCTTGCGCTGACGGATATTGCTCATAAAAAAGGATGCAGTGCTATTCCAGTCAGCCATGTTCATATTAATGAATTTCATGGTAAAAATGCGGAAATATCGCCGGATATGAATATGCTGAGTGCTTCTGAAATGCGAAGATAATACGCTATCCGCCCCGGCAAAGGGCGGATATAAACATACCTGTTTACAAACAATTAATGGGCGTTAACGTCGCATCGGTGTGTTATTTTTAAATCATACAGATTTTAAGTAATGACTCCAGTTAAATAATAGTGTTTAATATTCAGATGGTGTCCAATGACCTTGTCATGTAAATCCACCGATTTTAAAAACGATAGTGACTTCCTGCCCATTCTTGCCAGATGGGTCTGGTGAGCAGAGTCTTATAAAGACAGAGTAACTCATCAATAATTATTCTGCAGAGCCAATACGATCACCATAAATGTTTTCTGGGCACTTTTTCTGATAGTGCTGAAATGTTCAGGTTGGAAGAAATTTTTCTTCTTCACGGCGCATGGGCAAGGCGTTAAATTAACACGTCTTCTAACTGGCAATAATTTCCGGATTGTCCTGGTAGTATAGGGGATCAAAACAGGGATTTTAAACAAACTGCTGACATATGGTCTTATACAGCCATTTTATCATCTGACAGTTCGATGTTTGATCTTCTTCTATTTGGGGGTAATACATAGTAATGTAGTTATTTTCGCAAAGTAGAACGTCTGGAATTGGTTTGTGAGGGCGACCAAAATAGTTATAATACTGATCGCTTTCATTTTCAGAGTTAAACCACTTTTATCGTTTCATCTCTACTTCGGAAACCCGGAGTATCATCTTTTTCAGAAATAAGGAGATTTTTTTTATTAAAAGGCTTCTTTGGTATTTATAACTATATCGGTATAGAGCTCGTACAAAGATTGCCGTTTTAACCCGCATGTAATCTATTTTATCCTCCCACTTTCTGCTTTCCGCCCGTTCTCGTTTTCACTGCGGGCGTCCGGGCATGCTGTCGTGAACGGAGCCGGTAAACCGTTTCCAGCCTTCCATCCCATGACGCAACACCATGGCCTACAGCATCCGTTCCGGATACGACGCACCTTTTACGCGTTGTATCCTGCACTTTAGGCACCCCGGTAGACTTATGCTGGGCTGTGAGGGCATGTGAGGGCAACGCCGTTTCGCACCCGCAATTCCGTCGTTGCCGGGGACCCTTCTCATTCCCTGCCTGGTTTTTCCACCCTTTTGAGTTCTTTAGCTGGGGCTGAAACAAGCACTACCGCTGTCAGCTGTCCAGGATAAATGGTACGCGGTAAACCGCGCTCCGGATATTCGCCATCGTTCGCGCTGATTTATACTCTGCATTAGCTGCCCGGTATTGGCATGTGCTTCACATCACCGACAGACCTGGTTGCATGGCTGAACTTTTGTTGAAATCATTTAATGAGAAGAGCATGGAGACGGAACAACTTCGTAACTTTGCCGGGCATAACCCAGTTATCACGTAAAAAAATTTAC
>Ga0308168_1002870_pt1 | contig 13767 bp, 9 predicted proteins | sample PhyCR2_FD_202133 | JGI IMG/M metagenome (GOLD analysis project Ga0308168, IMG submission 202133) | Phyllosphere microbial communities from UC Gill Tract Community Farm, Albany, California, United States - DLSLRC.R2 | ecosystem: Host-associated > Plants > Phyllosphere > Unclassified | place: USA... | reverse complement strand
CGGTGTTCGAGAACAGCGCGCAACCGTGCACCGAGCCGGCCTGCTTGTAGATCGACTGCTGGGTGCGGATGGTGTCGACGATGCGGTAGACAACCGATTGGGTGAGGCGCGCACTATCACTCAGGGAAATAGTCTCGACCTCATCCATTAATCCGCCAAATACTGAGCCTTGCCCGCAGCCGGTGGTGACGACCTTCTTCGCGGTGCGCTCTTCCACATCCGCGATGCCGTTACGGGTGACGACCGCCACCGCATCGACCGACCAGTCGACCTGCACCGAGACCACGTCCTCGATGCTGCGCACCAGGCGCTGGTTGCGCAGGTAGCCCAGCGTCAGGGCTTCCGGCGCCCCGCCCAGGGTCATCAGGGTGACCAGCTCGCGCTTGTCCACGTACACCGTCAGCGGGCGTTCGGCCGGAATCGAGATCGTCGAGGCCCGGCCCCGCTCGTCCAGTACGCTCACCTCGTGCGTGAGGTGGGCGCGTGCATCGGAGAGGAGCGGACGGTGGCGAGGAAGGTCAGTGTGGTTCATCTTGCCAATTGTGCCATGCCGGCGAGGATTTGGCCGCCACCGTAGCTGCTCTGGTGTGCGACCTCGCCGCCCGGCGTGACCTTGATGGCGCAGTACTTGAACTCCGGGATCTTGCCGAAGGGGTCGAGCGCGGCGTTCGTGAGGCGGTTGATGGCCGCTTCGTAGTAGCAGAAGGGGACGAAAATCGCCCCGCTAGGGGAGCTGTCGTCGGCGCGCGCATACAGCACCACTTCGCCGCGGCGCGAAGCGATGGTGATCGGCGCGCCCGGTTTCACGCCCATGCGTTCCAGGTCCAGCGGGTGCACCAGCGCCACCGGATCGGGCTCGATCGCGTCCAGCACGGTGGCGCGGCGGGTCATGCTGCCGGTGTGCCAGTGCTCGAGCTGGCGGCCCGTGATCAGCACCATCGGATACTCGGTATCCGGACGCTCGTCGGCCGGGATGATGTCGGCCGGGACGAAGCGCGCCCTGCCCCCCTCGCGCGGGAACAGCTCGGTGAACACGACCGGCTGGCCGATATCTCCCTCGTTCATGCACGGGTAGACGACGGCGCCGTTCTTTTCCAGGCGCTCCCAGGTGATGCCGCCGATGGACGGCATGGTGTGGCGCATCTCGTCGAACACTTCCGCTACGCTCGCGTAGTTCCACGGCAGGCCGAGGCGATTCGCGATCTGCTGGATGATCCACAGATCCTGCTTCGCATCCCCGGGTGGGTCGATCGCCTGCCGGCCCAGCTGGACCAGGCGGTCGGTATTCGTAAACGTGCCGGTCTTTTCCGGGAAGGCGGACGCCGGCAGGATCACGTCGGCGAGATACGCGGTCTCGGTCAGGAAGATGTCCTGCACCACCAGGTGCTCCAGTGCCGCCAGCGCGGCGCGCGCATGGTTGGCATCCGGGTCGGACATGGCCGGGTTTTCGCCCATGATGTACATGCCGCGGATCTGGCCGTGATCGATCGCATCCATGATCTCGACCACGGTCAGGCCCGGCTTCGGATCGAGTTTGGCGCCCCAGGCCTGCTCGAACTTCTCGCGCGCCTGCGCGTTGTCGACGCGCTGATAGTCCGGCAGCATCATCGGGATCAGGCCGGCGTCGGACGCGCCCTGCACGTTGTTCTGGCCGCGCAGCGGATGCAGGCCGGTGCCGGGACGGCCGATCTGGCCCGTCATCAGCGAGAGCGCGATCAGGCAGCGCGCATTATCCGTGCCGTGCACGTGCTGCGACACGCCCATGCCCCACAGGATCATCGATCCCTTCGAGGTCGCGTACAGGCGCGCGACATAGCGGATGGTCTCGGCATCGATGCCGCAGATCGGCGCCATCGCTTCCGGGCTGTACTCGGCGACGTTCTTTTCCAGCTCTTCGTAGCCGATGGTGCGGCTGGCGATGAAGGCCTCATCCACCAGGCGTTCGCTGACGATCACGTGCATCATCGCGTTCAGCAGCGCCACGTCGGTGTCGGGCTTGAACTGCAGGTAGCGGTGCGCATGGCGCGCCAGCTCGGAGCGGCGCGGATCGAGCACGATCAGCTTGGCGCCCGTGCGCACGGCGTTCTTGATCCAGGTCGCGGCGACCGGGTGGTTCACGGTCGGGTTGGCGCCGATGATGACGATGACCTCGGCGCGCGTGACGTCCATCACCGGATTCGAGACGGCGCCCGAGCCGATCCCTTCGAGCAGGGCCGAGACCGAGGAGGCGTGGCACAGGCGCGTGCAGTGGTCGACGTTATTCGTGCCGAAGCCGGTGCGTACCAGCTTCTGGAACAGGTAGGCTTCTTCGTTGCTGCCCTTGGCCGAACCGAAGCCGGCCAGCGCGGCGCCGCCATGTTCGTCGCGAATCTGCGCCAGCTTGCCGCCGGCCAGCGCCAGCGCTTCTTCCCAGCTCGCTTCACGGAACACGTCCAGCACGCGGTCCGGGTCCATCACGAAGTCGCCGGTCTTCGGCACGCCCGCGCGGCGGATCAGCGGTTTTGTGAGGCGATGCGGGTGGTGCGCGTAGTCGAAGCCGTAGCGGCCCTTGACGCACAGGCGGCCCAGGTTGGCCGGGCCGTTGCGGCCCTCCACGTAGAGGATCTTGTTGTCCTTGACGTTGTAGGTCAGCTGGCAGCCGACGCCGCAGTACGGGCAGACCGAATCGACCTGCTTGTCGGGGATGTTCAGGGCCACCTCCCGCGCCGGCATCAGGGCGCCGGTCGGGCAGGCCTGCACGCATTCGCCGCAGGCCACGCAGGTGGAGTTGCCCATCGGGTCGTCCTGGTCGAACACGATCTTCGCGTTCTCGCCGCGGAAGGCCAGGCCGATCACGTCGTTGACCTGCTCATCGCGGCAGGCGCGCACGCAGCGGGTGCACTGGATGCAGGCATCCAGGTTGACCGTGATCGCGGCGTGGGTGTCGTCGCGTTGCGGCTGGCGGCGGGTCGAGGTAAAACGCGGCTTGCCGACGCCGAGCTTTTCGGCCCAGAGGTCGACTTCGTTCTTGCGGGTGTACTCGGCTTCCGGCATGTCGGCCAGCAGCAGCTCGAGCACCATCTTCTGCGCGGCGGTTGCGCGGGCGCTGTCGGTCGTGACCTTCATGCCCTGGCTCGGGTGGCGGCAGCAGGACGGCGCCAGCGTGCGCTCGCCGTCGATCTCGACCATGCAGGAGCGGCAGTTGCCGACGGCCTCGAAGCCTTCCTTGTAGCACAGGCGCGGGATCTCGATGCCTTCGCGGCCGGCGACTTCGATCAGGGTCTCGTGCGGCAGCGCTTCGACAGCGCGGCCATTGAGTTCGAATGTCAGGGTATGGATCGGAGCGTTCATGGTTTCACAGTCTCCAGCTCGTGCGGGAAGTATTTGATGACGCAATCGAAAGGATTCGGCGCGGCCTGGCCGAGGCCGCAGATCGAAGCGTCGCGCATCACCTGCGACAGCTCGCCCAGCAGCGGAACATCCCAGACCGGCTTGTTGATGATGTCGAGTGCCTTGGCGGTGCCGTTGCGGCAAGGGGTGCACTGGCCGCAGGACTCGTCCTTGAAGAAGGCCAGCGTGTTGCGGGCGGCGGCGGTGGCGCTGTCCCGTTCGGACAGGACGACCACGGCGGCCGAGCCGATGAAGCAGCCGTAGGGCTGCAGGGTGTCGAAGTCGAGCGGAATGTCGCCCATGCTGGCCGGCAGGATGCCGCCCGAGGCGCCGCCCGGCAGGTAGGCATAGAAGCTGTGGCCGTCCTGCATGCCGCCGCAATATTCGTTGATGAGTTCCGTGATCGTGATGCCGGCCGGGGCCAGCTTGACGCCCGGCTCCTTGACGCGGCCCGAGACCGAGAACGAGCGCAGGCCGCGCCGGCCATTACGGCCGAAACTGGCGAACCAGTCGCCGCCGCGCTCCAGGATCTCGCGTACCCAGTGCAAGGATTCGAAATTGTGTTCCAGTGTGGGACGGCCGAACAGGCCGACCTGCGCCACATACGGCGGGCGCAATCTCGGCATGCCGCGCTTGCCCTCGATCGATTCGATCATGGCCGACTCTTCGCCGCAGATGTAGGCGCCGGCGCCGCGCCGCAGGTAAATCGGCGGCATGCCCTGCACCGGCGGATCGGCGCGCAGTTTATCGAGCTCGGCTTCCAGCATGGCGCGGCAGCCGTGGTATTCGTCGCGCAGGTAGATGTAGATGGCCTCGATGCCGACCGCCCAGGCGGCGATCAGGGCGCCTTCCAGGAAGCGGTGCGGGTCGCGCTCGAGATACACGCGGTCCTTGAACGTGCCGGGTTCGCCTTCGTCGATGTTAATCGCCATCAGGCGCGGACCGGCTTCGGCGCGCACGATGCGCCATTTGCGGCCCAGCGGGAAGCCGGCGCCGCCGAGGCCGCGCAGGCCGGAGGCTTCCAGCGTCTTGATCACGTCTTCGACCTGGTGCTGGCCGGCGACGCAGGCGCGCAGCAGCTGGTAGCCGCCGCCCTCGCGGTAGGCCGCGTAATCGGCATGGGTCGTTACCGCATCGGTCGTGATGCCGGCGGCCGCCTTGGCCACGACGGCATCAAGCGTCGCGTTGGGAATCGCAAGCTGCCCCACCATCGCGGCCGGCGCCTGTTCGCAGCGGCCGACGCAGGGCGCTTCCAGCAGGCGCACGTCGCGGCCCAGCAGGGCCGGCAGTTTCGCCAGCAGCTCACGCGCGCCCGCCATCTCGCAGGACAGACCGGCGCAGACGCGTACCGTCAGCGCGCTTGGCGCCGCCTCGCCTTCCTTGACCACGTCGAAGTGGTGGTAGAAGGTGGCGACCTCGTAGACCTCGGTCTGCGCCAGGCGCATCTCCTGCGCCAGCGCGGCCAGGTGGCTGCTTGCGAGGCAGCCGAAATGGTCCTGGATCTTGTGCAGGTGCTCGAGCAGGAGGTCGCGCTGGCGCGATTCGCTGCCGAGCAGGGCCTGGACTTCGGCGAGGGCCTGCGGATCGACGCGGCGGCCCTTCGGGGCTTCGCGCTTGCGCTGGCGTGTTGCGCCGGCGTTGGCGACGGCGATCGGGATGATGGGGTGGTTCATGGTTCGTCCCAGTTTTTTCGATGGTGGTTGTGGCGGTGTGGTGTTTCAGGCGGTAATACCGCGTGGGCACAGAGTGCCCACCCTACAAAACCGGGCAGTCGTAGGGTGGGCATTCATGCCCACGCGGTACACCGCCCGCACAGCGATTACTTGAAGAGCACCGACGCCTTCTGCAGCGTCACCCACACGCCGAACATCAGCGGAATGCCGACCGCCAGCCAGGCAAAGGCCGTCACCAGCGGGCTGCTGGCCGCGGCGCTGCCGCCGTTGCCGCCGCGGGCTGCGTTGACCGAGCCGATGTCGCGCTCCTGCGCCAGTTTCTTCTCATGCGCCAGTTCGGCATCGGTCATGAAATGCTTGTCCGCCAGCGGACGGATCATCGCGTTGAGCACGATGCCGACGACGATCAGGCCGGCCAGCACGTACATCGTCACGTCGTAAGCTTGCGCCTTCGGCACGCCGTGCGCAATCTGGTACTCGCGGATGTAGTTGATCAGGACCGGGCCGAGCACGCCCGCCGCAGCCCAGGCGGTCAGCAGGCGGCCGTGGATCGCGCCCACCATTTGCGTGCCGAACAGGTCGGCCAGGTAGGCCGGCACGGTCGAGAAGCCGCCGCCGTACATCGACAGGATGATGCAGATGAAGCCGACGAACAGGGCCAGCTGGCCGGCGTGCGCCATCGACGGAATCGACACGTACAGGAAGAAGCCGAGGATCAGGAACACGAAATAGGTCGCCTTGCGGCCGATGTAGTCCGAGCACGACGCCCAGGCGAAGCGGCCGCCGATGTTGAACAGCGACAGCAGGCCGGTGAAGCCGGCGGCGATCGCCGCGATCTGGCTCTTCTGCGCCGAGTCGAGTTCGTTGAAGCCGAGGTCGACGCCGATCAGCTTGCCGCCGAAGACTTCCTGCAGCAGCGGCGAGGCCATGCCCAGGATGCCGATGCCGGCCGAGACGTTCAGGAACAGCACGCCCCAGATCAGCCAGAACTGCGGAATGCCCCAGACGCGGCTGGCGTGCACGTGGCGCGCGGTGACCATGGTGTTGGTGCTCTTGGCCGGCGGGGTCCAGCCTTCCGGCTTCCAGCCGTTGGCGGGCACGCGGTAGGCCAGCGCGCCGGCGATCATGAACACGAAGTAGATCGCGGCCAGGGCCAGGAAGGTTTCCCACACGCCGACCGAGGTGGCGGTGGCGAAGTGCTTCATCAGCTTGTCGGCCAGCGGCGCGCCGATCATGGCGCCGCCGCCGAAGCCCATGATGGCCATGCCGGTCGCCATGCCGCGGCGGTCCGGGAACCATTTGATGAGGGTCGAGACGGGCGAGATGTAACCCAAGCCCAGGCCGATGCCGCCGATCACGCCGGAACCGAGCCACATCAGCCAGATCTGGTGGCTATAGATGCCGAAGGCGGAAATCACCAGGCCGCCGCACCAGCACACCGCCGACACGACGCCGGCCTTGCGCGGGCCCGCATGCTCGAGCCAGCCGCCGAACAGCCAGGCCGCAAGGCCCAGGAAGAGGAAGAAGATCGTGAAGATCCAGCCCAGCATCGAGATCTTCCAGTCGCAGGTGGTCGAGAAGATCTCGGCCATGAAGCCCATCTCGGGCGAGCAGGCGACCGATTCGGTGATGCCGATTGCTTTCGACAGCGGCAGCCAGAACACCGAGAAGCCGTAGGCCATGCCGATACACAGGTGAATCGCCAGCGCCGCCGGCGGTACCAGCCAGCGGTTGAAGCCGCGGCCCGCGATCGTGCGCTCTTTATCTAAAAAACTGAATAACCCCATTGTCCCCTCCGTTTTATAAGTATGTAATATGCTTTTTAAAGCATATCTATCAGGAATCTTTTATTGCCAGCGGAGGGTAACATGATGTTTTTGACAGCGAAATAGGCTATTTTTAGCATATGCTCACCGTTCACATCCGCCCCCACTGGGAAATCAGCGTCAAGGGAGAGGCGCCGCTCGACACCGCCGACCTGCTCGGCCTGCTGCTCTCGATCCAGGACACAGGTTCGATCGCGCAAGCCGCCAAAAGTGTCGGCCTGTCCTACCGTTACGCCTGGGGCTTGCTGCGCTCGGCGGAAAGCCTGTTTGGCGAACAATTGCTGCAAACGGGACGCGGGCGCGGCACGGCCCTCACGCCGCTGGCGCAAAAACTGGTATGGGCCGACCGCCGCATCGCCGCGCGCCTCTCGCCTACCCTGCACAGCCTGGCCTCGGAACTGGAAGCGGAACTCGCGCGCATTACGGCGAATAAACTGCGCACGCTGCGCATGGATGCCAGCCACGGCTTCGCGGTCGCCGCGCTCACCGGCTGCATCGACCGCGACGCCCTGCCGCTCGACCTGCGCTACCGCACCAGCACCGACGCCGTGGCGGCGCTGGCGCGGCGCGAATGCGACCTCGCCGGCTTCCACATCCCGCAGGGTCGCTTCGAAGCGCAGACGGTGGCCTGGTACCTGCGCTGGCTCGATCCGCACCAGCATTGCCTGGTGCGCGTCGCCGAGCGCCAGCAGGGTCTCATCATGGCGCGCGGCAATCCGCTCGGCCTGCATGGACTGGCCGACCTGGCGCGTCCGGAAGTGCGCTTCGTGAACCGCCAGGCCGGTTCCGGTACGCGCATGCTGCTGGAGATGATGCTGGCGGCCGACGGCCCGCCGCTCGAATCGATCAACGGCTACAACAGCGCCGAGTTCACCCATTCGGCGGTGGCCGCCTACATCGCCAGCGGCATGGCCGACGCCGGCATCGGCATGCAGGCAGCCGCCGCCCAGTTCAAGCTGGATTTCCTGCCGCTGGTGCGCGAACACTATTATTTCGCGCTGCGCCTGGATGCCGCCGACGAGCCCGCGATGCGCCAATTGCTCGAGCTGATGCGCGATCCTTCGTACCACAAGCTGGTGAATGCCTTGCCCGGCTACGATGCCGTCGGCACCGGCGAACTGGTGTCGATCGCCGAGGCGTTTTCCTTGCCAGGCTGAGGCTTCGTTTCCTGGCAATCCATCTTTTTGCGGGGACGCGACGGACGCAGCCCTCTTCATGGCGTCTCCTGCGCTCCCTCAAGTAAGCAGCCTCGTCCATCGTTAGGCTGGAGTCTTTGCCTCGCGAGGCGCGGGGGAAAGGACGCCATGCCCGACAGATACTTCATCACGCTCGGCGCCGCCACCACGGCGGGGGGCAAGGTCGTATCGGGCAGCCGCTTCGAGACGATCGATGGCGTACCGCTGGCGGTCGAAGGCGATCTCTGCTGGTGCCCGAGCTGCCTGTCGGAAGGCGTGATCCAGCCCGACGGGCCGCGCCTGCACGAAGCCGTCGACGGGCGCCTGGCCGCCCTGCACGACGACCTGTGCATCTGCAAGTGCACTCCTCCGCCGCGCCTGATCGCCGCCCAGACCCTGATGTGCCAGTCGGTCGACGGCGACTGGCATGCCGGCCAGCTGGCCGCGGCCGCGCACACGGTGGCCGATGCCAACGCCGCCGCCATCCCGCCTCCGCCAGACGACTACCTTCCGCTCGCGCTGGTCGACATCGATACGCGGGAGCCCCTCGTGAGCCGCCCCTACCGGCTCGCGCTGCCGACCCGGGTGGTCGAAGGCACGCTCGACCAGAACGGCTGGACCGAGCCCCTGAGCCCGGCCGAACGCGAGGCGGTCCGCACCGGACGCGCCGAAACGAGCATCGCCTGATCCCTGTTGCATGCCGAGGAGTTTGTCCATGCAGGCCACCTATGTTCCCGGAACGCCGAACCCCTGGTTCCCCCGACACAAGTATCACGGCATCGCCGTCGGCAGGAACGTCAAGCCGGTTGCCGAGTGCACGCTGCTTCACTGCGTCGGACCGGCGGCCACGGTGGAGCGCGCGGTCGCCGTTCCGATCCTGACGCCCGAACATTTGTGGGGCACGTTCCAGGCCGAGGCCGAGGAAATTCTCAAGGTGAACGGCAGTTTCGAGGGCAACGACCGCGAGCGCAACAAATGCATCAACGCGGCCTATGCCAGGTTGTGGCTGGCGGATCACCGTTTCCAGTGGGCGGGGCTGGCGGCCTTCGCGTCGAAGCAGGTCGGGTGCGGGCTGCTGCATTCGGCGGAAACCATCGAGAAGAACCGCGACGTGCGCGAGGCCGTGATGTTGTCGATTGCCCACGCGATGCCCGGTTCGGAGGCGGCGGTCGGGCTGCAGGCGGGAATGGAGACCGGCGCCGCCTACATGTACGCGAAGCTGGGCTTCGGGAATGCCCACCTGTTTTTGGATATTTATCCGTTGCACAGGTTTTTCATGGAGCGGGGGTGGGATGAGTTCAATACCTATCTCGCCAAGCGGCAGAACGACAAGTATCCGGTGCATTGGGCGGTGGACAGGAACAAGCTTCGATTCGGGACGCCGTTTGGAGAGATTAAGGAGGGATTCAGCCTGATCGAGACAGGGGACCTGAAGGGAAGCGTAGAACAGCTTGCCCAGCATGAACAAATCAATATCTTGCAGAGAATTATGTACAACGATCCCGTCTTACAGAGATTATTTGCAATGAACCAGTATGCCTGGGCGACCGGGTTTCCAACCGGGGACTATGAGGAAATAAAGTTGACCCTGTCGGCCGAGTGCAGGGCCAAGTCTGGATTTACATCGTGGTTCTCTCGGAACAAGAAGGCGGAACTATGGGTAGTCGAGCAGCGCATGCCATTCGTGCTGACCGCCGCCAGCCAATTTCACAAACTTCTACACGGACCCGAGCGTCCTTATATCGAGGCATCGATCCGCGCGATCGCCGCCGGCGGGGGTGTCGCGTGAAGCGCCGGTATCGCCTTGTCGCCATACTGGCCGGCCTCATCCCTGCTGTTATCTGGTGGCATGCGCGCACGTCCGAGCCGACTGTCCTGTCTTTCCGCCTCGGTCAGACCTTCGAGCAGGTCGTTATGGACTCCACCTATCCGGTGCTGAAGCATGCAAACCGCCCCGCCGACGATCCGGGCGGAGGCAAGTTCGGTGCGATCTGGGTTACGGCACCGGCCGTGACCATTCGTTTCACCGATCCGAAGCACGGGTTCATCCTGCCGCCGACAAAATTCGCCGCGCTCACCTTTTCGGAAAATCAGGCAGTCACTCTTTCCACCTCGCCGATGCTCGATCCGCTTCCATTCGGCGAGGCCGTCGCGATTCTGGAGAATTTGCAAAACCAGTTCAAGGCAGGCGGCTGGGAGCCTTGGGCGCGAAACGACAGCACCTGGTTCGACCTGACCCCGGAAGGAAAGAAGAGGCTTCATGCGCGGATGTTCGAGCCTGGATACATGGCATCGACCGATTTGCGCGTCCCCAACTTGTATGGAATGATCTTCCGACTGAAATGTACCGAAGGTTGCTGGACAAAAGAACCGCCCTATCTGTTTCTCATCGATATAGGTCTTGGCGATGACCTCTATGGCTGGAAGCCCGGGGAGCCGAGGCGCTGGAGGCAGCCTAAAAACGCAGTCACTGGCAGCAGCATGCGATGAACACCAGCTATTGCCGCATCGCCATCGTGACCTGCGTTATCGCCGCTGACCTGTGGAACATCTTCCAGACGGCGCCGAAGGATATCCTCGAGGACAACGGCAGTTTCGAGGGCAACGACCGCGAGCGCAACAAGCGCATCAACGCGGCCTATGCTCGATTGCGGCTGGCCGACAACCGCTTCCAGTGGGCGGGGCTGGCCGCGTTCGCGTCGAAGCAGTATCACCGCATCGCCGGACTGGCCTGCCTGATCCCTGCTGCTATCTGGTGGCATTCGCGCGCACCCGAGCCGACCGTCCTGTCCTTCCGCCTCGGCCAGACATTCGAGCAGGTTGTCAAAGATTCCACCTACCCAGCACTGAATCGCTCGAATCGGCCCAGGGACGACTGGGACGGAAACAAGTTTGGCGCGACCTGGGTCACGGAGCCGTCCGTGATTATCCGCTTCACCGATCCGCGGCACGGGTTCACGCTGCCACCAACCAAGTTTGCTGTACTCACCTTCTCGGAAAACCAGGCGGTTTCGCTTGCCACTTCGCCGATGCTCGACCCGCTGCCTTTCGACAAGGCCGTCGCCATCCTGGAAGACCTGCAGAACCAGCTCAAGGCGGGCGGCTGGGAGCCTTGGGAAAAAGACGACAGTAGCTGGTTCGATCTGACGCCACAGGGCAAGCAGCGGCTGCATGCACGCATGTTCGAATCGGCCTACTCGCAGGAGGCAACGCTCCGCGTCCCCAAGCTGTACGGCATGATCTTCCGCCTGAAATGCAGCGAAGGTTGCTGGACGAAGGCACCGCCCTATCTGTTTCTCATCGATATTGGATTAGGCAGCGATGTTCATGACCGGGAGCCGGGCGAGCCGAGACGGTGGGAGCAACCCGAGAATGCGCTCACCGGGAGCGCCGTGCAATGAAGCTCGATTATCTCCGCCGCTTCTTCCAGTTGTAATCGGCCCCCGTCACATCCACCCCCGGATGCCCCACCAGATCCGGGTGTTCCGAGCACATCGTGATGAAGCGCACGCCCTCGCCTTCGCGCTGGCGGCGCCTTAACTCTTCCATGAAGCCCATCGCCTTGACCATCTCGTCGGTGCCGAAGGCCTGGGCGTGCGGGCGGCTATCGGTTTCCTCAATGACTGTCCAATACACCATATACATTTGCCGCTCCACAAGTGATTTTGACGAAATTGTCGGGTGAACAACAATGTCTCAAATTTTGCGCTTGACCAAAAACACGAAGCGCACGTTTTCGTTGAAGATAGCATATATTTAGCAGAGGAAATGGATATGAAGACAAAAAGTAGGACTAGTCCGAAATGTGTCTTATATGTTATCCGGTTCACATAACAGCCTGCGCAGGACCGTTAGTCTAGGGCCTGTCTCATTACTCGCAGGTATTCTCATGAACATCGACAAGCAGATCCAGCCTGAGACCGCAACCGAGCTGGCGCTTTGGGGCGGACTCGAATGCACGGTCAACCGTGTACGCGACAATTACTTCAGCCAGATGGACCGCAATGGCCACGCCGACCGGGTCGACGACATCGAACGATTCGCTTCCCTCGGCATCAAGGCAATCCGTTATCCCGTGCTCTGGGAGCGCACCGCACCGAACGGCGTCGAGAGCGCCGACTGGTCCTGGTCCGACGCCCGCCTGCCCGCGCTGCAGCGCCTGGGCGTGACGCCGATCGTCGGCCTGATCCACCACGGCAGCGGTCCCGAACACACAAGCCTGGTCGATCCAGCCTTCCCCGAAAAGCTCGCCGAGTACGCCGGCGCGGTAGCCCAACGCTACCCCTGGGCCGAGTACTACACCCCCGTCAACGAAATATTGACGACGGCGCGCTTCTCCGGCCTGGCAGGCGTCTGGTACCCGCACGGGACGAGCCACACGACCTTCATCCGCGCCCTGCTCAATCAATGCAAGGCCACCGTGCTGTCGATGCGTGCGATCCGCGCCGTCAATCCGGAGGCGAAACTGGTGCAGACCGACGACCTGTCGAAGACCTACGGTACGCCCGAGATGGCATGGCTGGCGAACTTCTTCAACGAACGGCGCTGGCTGGCCTGGGACATCCTGTGCGGGAAGGTCGATCCCGAACACAAGCTGTGGGGCTACCTGACGGAATCAGGCGCTACGCCCGAGGAACTGCTCTGGTTCCGCGAAAACACCTGCCCGCCCGACATCATCGGCGTCAACTACTACGCCACCAGCGAACGCTGGCTCGACCACCGCACCGAGCGCTATCCGAAAGACCGGGTCCACGAGTACGACGGCCACCTGCACGCCGACATCGAGACCCCGCGCGCGCTGGCCACGCCGACGCCCGGCATCGGCCCGCTGCTGATGGAAACCTGGGAACGCTACGGCCTGCCGATCGCCATCACCGAGGCCCACATCGACGCCAACCGCGAAGACCAGATGCGCTGGCTGCTCGAGATCTGGAATGCCGCGCAGAAGGCCAAGACCCAGGGCGCCGACGTGCGCGCCGTCACGGTCTGGGCCCTGCTCGGCTCCTACGACTGGAACTGCCTGGTCACCGAATGCCGCGGCTACTACGAGCCCGGTCCGTTCGACGTGCGCAGCCCGCAGCCGCGTCCGACGGCAGTCGCCAACCTGATGCGCGAGCTGGCCAGCGGCCGTCCGCTGTCGAACCCCGTGCTGCAGGGCCAGGGCTGGTGGCGCCGGCCGGGCCGCTTCCTGTGCAAGCCGGTCGCCACGCGCACGGCGGTGGCCGACATCGCGGTGCGCAGCCAGTTCAAGTCGAACCACGTGCAGCCGATCCTGATCACGGGCGCCACCGGCACCCTCGGTTCCGCGTTTGCGCGCATTTGCGAGAAGCGCAATCTCGCGCACCACGTGCTGACGCGCCAGGAGATGGACATCACCGATCCGGCTTCGGTCGAAGCGGCGATCCAGCGCTTCAAGCCCTGGGCGATCATCAATGCCGGCGGCTATGTGCGCGTCGACGAAGCGGAAACGGACGTCGAAGGCTGCATGAACGGGAACACCCACGGCCCGACCGTGCTGGCCCTGGCCTGCATCCGCCACGCGCTGCGCTTCATGACCTTCTCGAGCGACCTGGTGTTCGACGGCGGCAAGGACACGCCTTACGTCGAATCCGACCCGGTGGCGCCGCTCGGCGTGTATGGCCGCAGCAAGGCCGAATCCGAACGGCGCGTGCTGGAAGCCGATCCGCAGGCACTCATCATCCGCACCAGCTCCTTCTTCGGCCC
>Ga0308168_1002868_pt1 | contig 13768 bp, 15 predicted proteins | sample PhyCR2_FD_202133 | JGI IMG/M metagenome (GOLD analysis project Ga0308168, IMG submission 202133) | Phyllosphere microbial communities from UC Gill Tract Community Farm, Albany, California, United States - DLSLRC.R2 | ecosystem: Host-associated > Plants > Phyllosphere > Unclassified | place: USA... | reverse complement strand
AGGCCTGGAAAGACGCTCGTGTCGAAGGGGACGGGGTGGCAGAGGCATTTTCCGACGCTTACGGTCTGACCATCAGCAAAGAGAAAACGCCGGAGCAGTACCGCCTGGTGAAGAAAATGCGTGAAGACGCGGGTGACCTCGCGACGCGCAGCGCCAAGCAACACTACATGCGCATCCGTCCTTTTGCTTTCTATCATGAAGCCACCTGCCGTTCCGATGACGAAGGCAAACTTTCCACCAACGGTTCTTACCCTTCAGGGCACACCACGATAGGCTGGGCGACGGCGCTGGTACTGGCAGAGATCAACACTGACCGCCAGGGGCAAATTCTGCAACGTGGCTATGAGATGGGCCAGAGCCGGGTGATTTGCGGCTATCACTGGCAGAGTGACGTCACTGCGGCTCGCGTAGTGGCCTCGGCGATTGTGGCACGTCTGCACGCGGAACCGACCTTTGTCAGCCAGCTGCAAAAAGCCAAAGATGAATTCAAGCGTCTGAAAGGCAGCGCGCTTTAAACGAATATCCCCCCGTAGTGGGCGACCTTTTTTCCGGTCGCCCTTTGAGAGATTGTTTTCCGGTTACCTTTTCTTAAGCCAGTTTTGCCAGTATTTCCAGCGTAGTAGACTCATTTTCAATTAAGCGGATCAGCAAAATGGCCTGTTTATTCGGCTTTGCCCGCCCCTGCTCCCAGTTCTGATAGGTGGTTAATCCAGTCTGTAAGTACTGTGCGAAGACCGCCTGAGAAAGCTGTAAGTTTTCACGGATAGTGCGTAATTCCTCCGGGGCAAGTACCACCTCAGCTTTTGCCGCCAGGCGATGCGTTTTCAGCGTTTTCTTGCCCTGGTGATGTTCAGCCAGCGCGGTAAACCCCTCGACCAGTTCATGGTAAAGATCGCGTTTTTCCATAAAATCACCCTCCTTTAGTCAGGTTTGCCAGCAGCGAACGTAAGCTGTCGCGCTGTGCCGGGGAGAGATCGCTTGCCTCTCCTTTGCTGTAAACAGTGAACAGCAGAAAGTGTGCCTGTTCCTGCCACCAGTAATAAATCACCCGTGAACCTCCGCGTTTTCCCTTATGGCGATGGGCATCGCCTACTCTGAGTTTACGCAGCCCTCCGGTGTGCTGGATAACATCACCGCAGGTGGGACAGAGCATTAACAGATTCTGCAAACTGCGAAATGCATCGTCAGAAAAATAATCGGCACGGTGACGTGCGAAAGGCGGAAGTTCAATAAAGATAGCATCCACTGCTGTATCTCCTGATGGGCTTAAACTATCCCCAATAATGAGTTAGTTCAAGTGAATTTTGTTGGTTTTTTGAACCTGATGATTTTGCCTCCTTCCTGCTGATATGTCCCGGGCTTGCTCAATCCCTGCGCAACGCCTCGCAAACCTGCACTGTTAACGCTCAGAAGATTTGCTTATTTATAAAATAAAACGATATAAATCAATCAATTGATTTTATGGCATTAAAATTGCCTTACCTGAAAGAGGTTGAGTTGTTGGGCCAATTTATCAGGGGGCAGCATGTCATCATTGAACGCCAGTTTGTCACCGATAGCGGTACAGCACAGCGATGTGTTGGTGCTGGATGCGCTGACGCGCTATGTGGCGCAGTCCGGGACTCAGATTGGTGAACGTCTGCCGCCAGAACGTGTACTGGCAGAGCAACTGGGGGTGAGCCGTAATACGGTACGTGAAGCGCTGAAACGCTGGGAGGCACTGGGCATTATTGTGCGCCGCAAAGGCAGCGGCACCTTCCTGCATGCCGAAGTCACCAGCAATGACAGTTTCCTCTCCCTGCGTTTTAAGAACGACTCACAGAACATGCTGCATGCGCTGGAGGTGCGGCGCATCATCGAGGCCGAATCCTGTGGCCTGGCGGCGATCCGCGCCAGCCGTGAAGACCTGCTGCTGATAGAACAGCGGCTGGTGGAGATGGAGCGGGTGCATCTTTCCATTGGTTCAGCCGGGGCTGAAGACTGGGCGTTTCACGCCAGCATCTATCAGGCCGCCCATAACCCATTGCTGCTGCATATGGTGGTCGGTTTGTACGATACCCTGCACGCGTTCTTCGAATCTCCCCCCGAACAGGCGCTGTTCAGCGACTCCTTTCCGTTGCACCGCACGCTGTTCGAGGCCATTGCACGCCGTGACGCCATTGAGGCGAGGCGCGTCAGCCATTTAATTCTCGATATCACCGAACGTGACATGAAGGACGTGATCCATGCAGCCAGAAAAATATAAAGACCAGACCCAGCTAACGCACGATGTCCGCCATGATAAAGGCGCGGTATCGCCACCGATTTACCAGTCGTCTCTGTTCAGCTTCAGCGACTACGACAGCATGATCGCCCGTTTTCGCGGTGACAGTGACCAGCCGCTCTATTCACGCGTGGACAACCCGACGGTCAAAGCGTTGCAGGACAAAGTGGCCTTGCTGGAACAGGGGGAAGCCTGTCTGGCCTTCAGTAGCGGGATGGCGGCCATCAGTAACGCCATTCTCAGCGTGGTGTCACCGGGCGATAAAGTGGTGTGTATCAACCACGTTTATCCGGATACCTATCGCTTTCTACGTGGCTTCTGCCAGCGTTTTAACATCAACAGCGAGTTTGTAGACGGTGATTCTCTCGCGGCGGTAGAAGCCGCGCTGCCGGGGGCAACGCTGCTCTATCTTGAAAGCCCGAGCAGCTGGGTGATGGGCGAGCAGGATCTGCGTGCGCTGGTCGCTCTGGCCAAACGTTATGGCGTGACCACGATGATTGATAACAGCTGGGCATCGCCGCTGTTCCAGAAACCGCTGACCCTGGGCGTGGATATTGTGGTGCATTCTGCCTCGAAATATATCAGTGGCCACAGTGATGTGGTGGCCGGGCTGGTGATTGCCAGCCGTGAGCGCATCACGGCGATTACCCGCGATGTCAGCCCTTTCCTCGGCGGTAAGCTCTCTGCTAACGAAGCCTGGCTGCTGATCCGCGGCCTGCGCACGTTGCCACTGCGTATGCGCCAGCACCATCACAGCGCCCTGACGATTGCGCAGCAACTGCTGGACCATCCACAGGTCACCCGGGTTTATCACCCAGGGCTGGACCCGCAGCCCTTCTCAACACTGAGTGGTTACAGCGGCCTGTTCTCCTTCGAACTCGATGACTCGGTGGATATTCCGCGTTTCTGTAATGCCCTGAATCTGTTCCATATGGGCGTCAGTTGGGGCGGCTTCGAGAGCCTGGTGATGCCGGCTATTTCGGTGCTGAATCAGGCCGGAGAGTTTAACTCGGCGCGCGATTTTGGCGTGTCACCGCGTGTTGTCCGTATTTCTATCGGCCTGGAAGAGACCGATGACCTGTGGCTCGACTTGCAGCAGGCGATTGCTGCTGCCCGCTAACTTCACCCGACAAGAGGACAGTATGATGCAACATCCTTTGCGCTCTGCATTATTCAAAAGCGTGGTATTGACCCTGGGAATGACCACCGCCTTCGGCACTATCGCCGCCACTAAGCTGACGCTGGTGGAAGTGATCACCAGCCCGGCGCGAACAGCCGTGCTGCAAACCATGCTGACGGAGTATAAAAAACAGCATCCGGATACGGAAATTGAAGTGATCTCGCTGCCGTGGGGCCAGGCGTTTGAAAAACTTGGCACCATGCTGCAAAGCGGGCAGGTGCCGGATGTGGTGGAGATGCCGGATACCTGGCAGGGATTGTATGCCAGTAACAATATGCTGGAGGATCTTGAGCCACGCCTGAAAAGCTGGCAAAACACACCAGAGCTGACGGATAAAGCGCTGACGATGGCGCGTGCCGCCAACGGTAAAGCCACGATGGTGCCGTACGGTTTCTATCTGCGCGCCATGTTCTGGAACAAGAAGCTGTTCCAGCAGGCCGGGCTGAGCGAAGCACCGAAAACCATGGACGAGTTCGTCGCGGACGCGAAGAAAATTACCGCACTGGGTAATGGCATCAGCGGCTACTGCATGCGTGGCGGCGTTGGCGGCACCAATGCCTGGATGATGTTTATGGCAGCGATGAACGGCTCTCCAGACTTCTTCGATAAGCAGGGTAACAGTACGCTCACCCAGCCTGGTGCACTGAAGGGCGCACAGCTGCTGGTGGATTTGTACAAAAGCGGCGGCGCACCGAAAGACAGTGTGAACTGGGGCTTTAACGAGATCGTATCCGGGTTCTACTCGGGTAAATGCGCGATGCTTGACCAGGATCCGGATGCGCTGATCGCAATTAAAAACAGCATGCCAGCGGACGATTTCGCGGTAGCACCGATGCCGGTGGGGCCAGCGGGTAAAGCCTTCCCGACGATAGGTTATACCGGCTGGTCGGTGTTTAAGCAGGCGAAACAGAAGGATCAATCCTGGCAGTTGATCCAGTTCCTCAGTAACAAAGAGAACAACCTCACCTGGTCGAAGTTCGTCGGTACGCTGCCCATCTATAAAGGCGCAGAAAGCGACCCTTACTACCATTCACCGCAGTTCGCAGGCTGGTTCGCCGAACTGAATGACCCGAAATATGTGCCGCTGACCATGCCGACCCATCTGAAAGGCTGGGGCTACTTTAACTCGGTGATCGTCAAAGAGAGCAGCCAGGAAACATTACTCGACCAGAACGACACCGAATCGATGGTTCAGGACTGGGCGAAGTATCTGACAAAAGAGCAGAAAGCCTGGCTGGCTGCGCAATAACCTGGTGATCGGGCCGATCGGAGCAGACGATCGGCCCCCCGCCAACCTCATACCGGAGACGCCCTATGATGCTTGACGCCACCACCGAACCCGCCGATCGAGCGCCACGCTTTTTGCGCCTGCGTATGCTGGCGGAACCCTGGCTTTACCTCACCCCAACGCTGGTGTTGATAGGGCTGTTTATTTTTGTACCAATGATGATTGGCATCTCGTATGCCTTCCAGAATATCCAACTGCTGAACCCGATGGACAGTGGCTGGGTCGGTCTGGATAATTTCCGCACTATGTTCGATGACCGACGTTTCTTTAAGGCGCTGGGCCATACGGTGAACTGGACGCTGACCTCGCTGACGTTGCAATTCTTCCTTGGTCTGGGGTTGGCGCTGCTGCTGAACCGCGAATTCCCGTTACGGCGCTGGGCACAGGCACTGGTATTCCTGCCGTGGGCGGTGCCTGCGTTTCTCTCCGGTCTGACGTGGTCATGGTTGCTGAATCCGGTGATCGGTATTCTGCCGCACTGGATGGTGGATCTGCATCTGATCAGCGAACCGTACAACATCCTGTCCGATCCCACCCTCGCGTTATACGGCCCCGTGATTGCTAACGTCTGGTTTGGTATTCCGTTTTTTGCCATCACCCTGCTGGCAGCGTTGCAATCCATTCCAAAAGATCTCTACGAGGCGGCATCCATGGACGGTGCCAGCGGCTGGCAGCAGTTTAAGCGCGTCACGCTGCCATTTCTTGCACCGATGATTGCGATTACCGTCATGCTGCGCACCATCTGGATTGCCAACTTTGCCGACCTGATCGTGGTGATGACCGACGGTGGCCCTGCGGGATCCACCTCGATTCTCTCCAGCTACATCTTTACCACTGCCTACCGCAAGCTCGACTTTGGTTACGCCTCAGCGATGGCGGTGTTCCTGCTGGTGCTGATGACCTGTTATGCATTGGTGTTACTGCGTATTCGCCATCAGTTGTTGAAATAAGGAGAGGTCGATGAACGCACTTTTACGTTTGATTGGGCACCGCGCCGGTATCCTGTTCTACCTGCTGTTTGCGCTGTTCCCGCTCTACTGGGTGATTAAAATTGCCTTTACGCCCGACGCGTTGTTGTTCAGCGAAGGGGTGACAATGTGGCCGGCTGCGCTGACTCTTGACCATTTTAAGCGCGTGCTGGTGGAGAGCGATTTCCCGACCTTCTTTACTAACAGTCTGATTGTGTCGTTTGGCACTGCGGGTTTGTCGACGGTGGTGGCAGCGGCTGCGGGCTACGCATTTTCACGCTTTGGTTTCCGTGGCAAAACGGTGATGGCGGCGCTGCTGCTGTTTACGCAGATGTTCCCGCTGGTGATGATCCTGGCCCCAATCTACAAAGTGATGGCACCGCTCGGGCTGACCAACAGCCTGCTGGGCCTGATCCTGGTTTACAGCGCATTTAACGTGCCGTTTGCCACTTTTTTGATGCAGTCATTTTTCGATGCAATCCCGAAAGATCTGGAAGAGTCCGCCATGCTGGAAGGCTGCACGCGTTTTCAGGCGCTGTACCGCGTACTGGTGCCACTGACACTGCCGGGCATGGCCGCCACGCTGGGATTTGTCTTCACTGCCGCGTGGAGTGAGCTGCTGTTCTCACTGATGCTGATCAACCAAAACGATGTGATGACCTTCCCGGTGGGGTTGCTGAGCTTCGTGTCGAAATTCGCCGTTTCCTGGGGAGATATGATGGCCGCCGCCGTGCTGGCGCTGATCCCCGCTTGTCTGTTTTTCGCTTTCATTCAGCGCTACCTGATCCAGGGGCTGACGGCTGGCGCAGTAAAAGGATAATCCTGATGGCTCAAATTTCTCTGCGACAAATCCAGAAGCAGTACGGCAATGTTGAAGTGCTGCGCGATATTAACCTGACCATCGCCGACGGTGAGTTTGTGGTGCTGGTGGGGCCTTCGGGCTGCGGGAAGTCGACGCTGCTGCGCACCATTGCCGGACTGGAACTGGCGAGCAGCGGTGACATCCGTATTGGCACGCGGCTGATGAACGAGGTGGCACCGAAAGATCGTGATATTTCCATGGTGTTTCAGAGCTATGCGCTCTATCCGCACCTGAGCGTGGCGCGCAATATGGGCTTCAGCCTGGAAGTACAAAAGCGGCCCAAAGCGGAAATTGAGGCTGCGGTGCAGCGTGCGGCGGAGATCCTCAGCCTGACGCATTTACTCGACCGGCGGCCAAAAGAGTTATCCGGCGGCCAGCGCCAGCGCGTGGCGATGGGGCGGGCGATTGTGCGGCAGCCGCAGGTCTTTTTGTTCGATGAGCCGCTGTCGAACCTTGATGCCCAGCTGCGCGGTCAGATGCGCGTGGAGATCAAAAAGCTGCATCAGCAAATGAATAACACCATTGTTTATGTGACCCACGATCAGGTAGAGGCCATGACGCTGGCAGATCGGATTGTGGTGCTCAATCACGGTGTGATCCAGCAGGTAGGCAGCCCGCTGGAGCTGTATGACACACCGGCGAATAAATTCGTCGCGAGCTTTATCGGTTCACCGCCGATGAACTTTATCAGCGGTACCGTGCGTGCCGGGGATCGTGGTCCTTGCGTCGAGGTTAGCGCACCGTTGGTGCTACCCTTGAGCGAGCGCGGCTTGCTGCCACAGGGGAAGGCGGTGACGTACGGCATCCGCCCGGAAAATATCACGTTATGCGATCTGGCGGATGAAGGGGCGTTGCCGTTACAGGTGTCGTTGATCGAACCGACAGGCTTATCCGAGCTGATCCACGGAACCCTGTACGGTGAGCCGGTGATGATCTACAGCACTTTGCGTTCGGGCTGCCGGGCAGGGGAGACGGTAGGGATGAAGATCGATGTGGATCGCGTGCTGCTGTTTGATGCGGACAGTCAGGTGCGGCTGTAGGTGCGGGCTATATATAGCCCACACCGGGTCAGGCGTGCCTGACCCCTACGACAGCGCGACTTTAATCCCCAGTGCAATCAGTACGCCACCCAGCAGTTTGTCAACGATGCGCTGGGCTTTGGCCAGCCCACGACGCACCGGGGCGCTCTGGATCAGCACCACCAATAGCGGCCACCATAGCGTCGACAGGCCGAGGATAATGCCCGCATACAACAGCTTTTCATGCACGCTGGAATTAACACTCAGTACCTGGGTAAAGATCGACAGGAAAAACAGCGTGGCTTTGGGGTTCAGCAAGTTGCACAGATAACCTTGCATAAAGGCTTTCTTCAGCGAGGTGTGCTCAGGGGCCACGTTACTGAGATCCATTTTACTGCTGCCACGGGAACGCAGTGCCTGGATACCGATATAAATCAGGTAACCGGCACCGGCATATTTCAGCAGCATAAACAGCCACGGCGTGGTGGTGATCACCACGGCCAGCCCGGCAACGCAATAAGCCATATGCGTGGCAACGGCGCAGTTCACGCCCATCGCGGTCATCATGGCCGCGCTGCGGCGGTAGCGGGCAGCATTTTTGATAATCAGGAAAAAGTCTGGGCCGGGAGAAAGCATCCCGAGCGCCGCAATGGTGGCGACAAATAAACTGGTTTCTAACATAACGAAAGTCTTTAGCTGAACGAGTCGCGGATTCTATCATGCCTCCTGGTTTAATGTGGGGGAAAAACAGGCAGAAGGTGACGCAACCGATAACCTGTAAAACCTTTACTGAATATCCTCTGGTTAGCTATCGACGAAAGTTTCGCCTTTCCGTATGATGGCGCCAATTTTACCCCCTGCTGAGTTTTATATGATGATTAGCCTGATTGCGGCCCTTGCGGCCGACCGTGTGATTGGGATGGAAAATGCCATGCCATGGCATCTGCCGGCCGACCTTGCATGGTTTAAGAAGCATACTCTGAATAAACCCGTAATCATGGGGCGCCGTACCTGGGAATCCATTGGACGCCCGTTGCCAGGCCGCCTGAATATCGTGATCAGCAGCAGTAAAGGGGATGCCGACGGTGTGACCTGGGTGACCTCTATTGATGAGGCGTTAAAAACCGCAGGTGATGTGGAAGAGCTGATGGTGATTGGCGGCGGGCGCATTTATGAGCAGATGCTGGCGCGTGCTGACCGTTTGTATCTGACGCACATTGATGCTGAAGTGGAAGGGGATACGCATTTCCCGGACTACGAGCCGGATGAGTGGCAGTCAACCTTCAGCGAGTTCCATGATGCTGATGAGAAAAACTCGCACAGTTTCTGCTTTGAGATTTTAGACCGTCGTTAAAATAATACGGGTCGGGTATGCCCGACCCGTACAACAACGATGTCTTTTACAATATTTCGCTTTTCCGGTTTGATACCTGCACAAACACCCGCTTGTCTTCCCAGCGTAGCATTGTCAATGTTCCTCCCCAGCAACAACCGGTATCAAGGGCGAGAATCCCTTCAGGCGTTCCTTTTCCTTCCAGCGATGCCCAGTGACCGAACGCAATGGTGTAATCATTCGATACTGGTCCGGGAATGGTGAACCAGGGTTTTAGCGGTGGGGGAGCGCTGTCCGGGGCTTCTTTCGCGATCATATCCAGCTGACCATTCGGAAAGCAGTAACGCATTCGCGTCAGAGCATTGGTACTGAAGCGTAAACGCGCCAGACCGCTGAGTTCCGGTGTCCAGTTGTTGGGCATATCGCCATACATCGCATCCAGAAACAGCGGATACGTATCGCTGCTGAGGACTGCTTCCACTTCACGCGCGCAGCTTTGCGCCGTCTCGATATCCCACTGCGGAGTGATCCCGGCGTGGGCCATCACCAGCTTTTTTTCTTCATCAACCTGTAACAGCGGCTGGCGACGTAGCCAGTTTATCAGCAGGTCAGCATCAGGGGCTTCCAGCAGCGGTGTAATGCGATCTTTAGGTTTATTGCGACTGATACCGGCGTAGACCGCCAGCAGATGCAGGTCATGATTGCCCAGCACCATTTTTACGCAGTCCCCGAGGTAACGAACATAACGCAGAACTTCAAGCGAAGCAGGCCCACGCGCGACCAGATCGCCGGTCAGCCAGAGCTGATCAACCTGAGGATCGAAGGCGACCTGGTTAAGAAGCGATCGCAATTCTTCGTAGCAACCGTGGACATCACCGATTAAATAAGTGCTCATGCAAAAAGGCCGGGTTAGTGAATATGAGTGGCAATCGCCAGGCGGAAGACCGGGATATCAACGGTGAACGGTTCGCCGTTGGCATCGATCATCTGATAGTGACCCTGCATGGTGCCCATTGGGGTTTCGAGAACGGCCCCGCTGGTGTACTGAAACTCGCCGCCAGGCTCGATGTGCGGCTGCTCGCCGACCACACCTTCGCCCTGGACTTCGGTTTCACGGCCGTTACCGTTAGTGATGAGCCAGTAACGGCCAATGAGCTGAGCCGGGATACGCCCCAGATTACGTATCGTGATGGTGTAAGCAAACACATAACGTTCTTCTTCAGGTGCAGACTGTGACGCAATATAGGCACTTTGTACCTGAACACAGACTTTGGGCGTATCGTTCATACTCAGTTCTCCTGCGGCTGAGGATGCGCAGTCAACCAGTTCGCCATACGGCAATATTGTGCAACGCTGATATTCTCTGCACGCAACGTCGGGTCAATCTCCATTTCTGCCAGTGCTTCCGCAGAGAAAAGATGGCCGAGGCTGTTGCGCAGGGTTTTACGGCGTTTACCGAAGGCTTCCGTGGTGATGCGGCTCAGGGCACGAATGTCGTCAACCGGGTGTGGGATCTGTGCATAAGGCATCAGACGCACCACGGCAGAGTCGACTTTCGGTGCCGGGGTAAAGGATTCGGGTGGCACTTCCAGCACTGGGATCACCTGACAGTAATACTGTGCCATGACGGTCAGACGACCATAGGCTTTGCTGCCAGGCCCGGCAACCAGGCGGTTAACCACTTCTTTTTGCAACATAAAGTGCATGTCCTGAATGGCACCGGTATAGCTAAACAGGTGGAACATCAGGGGGGTAGAGATGTTATACGGCAGATTACCGAACACACGCAGCTTTTGACCTTTTTCCTGCGCATAGGCGGCGAAGTCAAAGGCCATCGCATCCTGCTGGAAAATGGTCAGTTTAGGGCCAAGGAACGGATGAGTTTGCAGACGCGCGGCAAGATCGCGGTCAATCTCAATCACGGTCATGGCATCCAGACGCTCGCCTACCGGCTCGGTAAGTGCAGCAAGGCCTGGGCCGATTTCGACAATCGTCTCGCCCTTTTGTGGGTGGATGGCATTGACGATGCTTTCGATAATATACGGATCGTTAAGGAAGTTCTGTCCAAAACGTTTGCGGGCGAAGTGGCCCTGGTGAACGCGACTATTCATTACTGCTCTTAATCATGGTAATGGCGAGGTTAAGCGCCGTCTTAAAGCTGCCCGCATCAGCCTGGCCGCTTCCAGCCAGCTCGAGAGCTGTGCCGTGGTCAACAGACGTACGGATAAATGGCAGACCGAGGGTGATATTCACCGCCCGACCAAAGCCCTGATATTTTAGCACTGGAAGCCCCTGATCGTGATACATCGCCAGCACCGCATCAGCATGTTGCAGATACTTGGGCTGGAACAGGGTATCCGCTGGCAGAGGTCCAGTCAGTTGTATACCGCGCTGGCGGAGTTCATCCAGCGCCGGGATAATCACATCGATCTCTTCACGGCCCATATGGCCGCCTTCCCCTGCATGGGGGTTCAGACCGCAAACAAAGATATGCGGTGAAGCCAGACCAAACTTGCTTTGCAGGTCGGCGTGGAGGATGGTGATCACTTCATGCAGGCTGTTGCGGGTAATGGCGGCCGCCACATCTTTCAGCGGCAAATGGGTGGTCGCCAGCGCAACACGCAGCTCCTCCGTTGCCAGCATCATCACCACGCGCTCACAGTCAGCGCGCTCGGCGAAGAACTCGGTATGCCCGCTAAACGGGATGCCGGCATCGTTGATGACACCCTTGTGCACCGGTCCGGTGATCACGGCGGCGAATTCGCCGCTCAGACAGCCGTCACAGGCGCGGGCAAGGGTTGCCAGCACATAGTGACCATTATCCACGCAAAGCTCGCCTGCAACCGCTGGTTGTGTCAGCGGAACGGGCAGCACGGTGAGCGTACCTGCCTGCTGGGATTGCGCCGGGCTTCCCGGAAGATATTCGCGCAGGGTCAGGGGTAAATGCAAAGCTGCCGCGCGGGTGCGCAGCAGCTCGGGGTCAGCACAGACAACCAGTTCAATCGGCCAGGCAAGCTGTGCCAGTTGAACGATTAAATCGGGACCAATCCCGGCGGGCTCGCCGGGGGTCACCACCACACGTTGATTACTGAGCATTCGCATCCAGAATTTTCACGTAGGCGGCAGCACGTTGTTCCTGCATCCAGGTTTGCGCTTCTTCCGAGAATTTACGGTTGAACAGCAGGCGGTAAGCACGCTCTTTCTTCGCCGCGTCAGTTTTATCCACCTTGCGGGTATCCAGCAACTGGATCAGATGCCAGCCGAAGGAAGAGTGAACCGGGCCGCTTACCTGGCCTTTTTGCAGACGCAGCAGGGCATCACGGAAAGCAGGATCGTACACTTCCGGTGAGCTCCAACCCAGATCGCCGCCCTGGTTCGCTGAACCCGGATCCTGCGACAGTTGTTTAGCCGCGTCGGCAAAGGTCAGCTTGCCACTTTTGATCTCAGCGGCCACTTCTTGCAATTTCTGACGCGCCTGATCGTCAGTCATGATCGGCGATGGCTTCAGCAAGATATGGCGGGCGTGCACTTCGGTCACCGAAATGCTCTGGTTATCACCGCGCATATCGTTAACTTTCAGAATATGGAAACCCACACCTGAACGGATTGGACCAATGATATCGCCTTTTTTCGCTGTCACCAGCGCCTGAGCAAACAGAGATGGCAGCTCCTGAATTCGGCCCCAGCCCATGTTGCCGCCTTTCAGCGCCTGTGGGTCAGCAGAATAGGTGATGGCCAGTTTACCGAAATCGGAACCGGATTTGGCTTCACCTGCCAGCTGCTTCGCCAGGCTTTCCTGATCGTCAACCTGCTGCTGAGTCGGGTTTTCCGGCAGTGGCAACAGGATGTGGCTGAGGTTTAGCTCAGTGCCAGCATCATTCTGCGATGCCATCTGCGTTGCCAGCTGATCCACTTCCTGAGGCAGGATCGTGACACGACGACGCACTTCGTTATTACGTACTTCTGAGGTAGTCATCTCTTTGCGGATCTGCTCGCGGTAGGTGGCATAGTTCATGCCATCGTACGCCAGGCGGCTACGCAACTGGTCAACACTCATTTTGTTCTGCGCGGCGATGTTACCAATCGCCTGATCCAGCTGCGCATCACTCACCTGAATTCCGGCCTGCTTGGCCATCTGTAGCAGGATATTGTCCATCACCAGACGTTCAACGATCTGGTGACGCAGGGTTTTATCATCCGGTAACTGCTGGCCGGCTTGCTGCGACTGGCCTTTCACGGACTGCATCATGCCGTCCACGTCACTTTCTAACACCACGCCGTTATTCACGATGGCGGCAACTTTATCAACAACTTGCGGGGCTGCGAACGCAGTGTTGGCTGTCAGGGCTGCACCGAGGATCAGCATTCTCCAGTTCTTCATACTTTTTCCATTCTTCTATTCGCACTGCGGGTTTGCATACCAAACATTACAACATCAGAAAGCGCGTTGATAAGGCAGGATGCCCTGACGCAGCATTTGACCGGTACCTAAGCCATAGCTTGGGCTGAGGCCACGCAGTTCAATGTTGAACGAGATTTTATTGTCATATTTACTGCTGTCGTTTTCCCAACTGGTGATTTTACGTTCATAGCCCAGGCGGAGTGCATAACAACAGGAGCTGTACTGTACACCGAGCAGTTGATCGGCAGCCTGGTTTGCATTGGTATCGTAATACCATGCACCGACCACTGACCATGCATCAGCGATAGGCCAGCTAGCTGTTGCACCGACCTGCGAAATCCCTTTCTGGTACAACGCATTGTTGTACTGGGTCAGCGTTTGCTGGACATACTCCTCGCTGGTATAGCGGTAGTTCAACTGCACCATACGGTCAGCATCACGACGCCATTCCAG
>Ga0308168_1002860_pt1 | contig 13782 bp, 22 predicted proteins | sample PhyCR2_FD_202133 | JGI IMG/M metagenome (GOLD analysis project Ga0308168, IMG submission 202133) | Phyllosphere microbial communities from UC Gill Tract Community Farm, Albany, California, United States - DLSLRC.R2 | ecosystem: Host-associated > Plants > Phyllosphere > Unclassified | place: USA... | reverse complement strand
GTGCAAAGGAGGTTTCTTGTAATTAAAAGATAGGTTAAGTATATATTACCATAGTGAGCACCTTCTGCTCAATTTATTAACTAATGGAGTTTTAAATGGAACGTAAGATCAAGCTGTTTAAAGTTGACGAGACTGGTAAAGGTCTGTCTAAAGAAACTCGCGACTTCTGGGCTAGCGAACTTCGCACCGTAGTCGAAGAAAAGAAATTCACCAACGATAACATGTCGTTGGAAATTAAGTTGGTACAGCTACCGAATAAGGACGAAAAGAAAGGTCCAATCTTCGGTCTGTCCATGGACTTAATGACCAATGGTTATACTGCCCGCTACGTCAGTAACTCATACGTGGACAAACGTTTCGTTAATGAGCTGCGTCAGGCTATTGCTGATGTTGATAAAAGCAGCCTGCCAAACCTCGCGAAGCAATTCACCTTCTGCGAAGCTGACGGTAAAGAGTTCGACTTTGAACTCCAAATCTTCTCGCTCTTTGATGTACCTGAAGATAAAAAAGAAGACCGTCCTGGTTTTGATCGTGCAGTGCCGCGGGCAGATCGCCAGCGCCGTGAAGGTAATGACCGCCACCGCCCTGGTCGCCGTCCTCGTGACGATGATAAAACTGCGCGTGATGAAGACCACGACTACCGTGGTCGCTTCGGTCACCGTAATTCAGAAGACCATCGCCGTAACTTTGTCTCCAGCCAGGAGATCGCTAAGCATCTGTTGAAACCCGTTCTGGGCTTCGACTGCACTCGCTCTTTCTTCCGGGAGAACGAAGTGGTTGGCGACATTGATACACTCGGCGCAAAATTCGATCGCGTAGATGGCGGCCAGGTTATTACCCTGGTTGTACAGATCAAGATCGAAGACATTTAATTTAACTTACTAGAGGATACTAGAATGGAAAACCAAGAATTGAACTTTGAGCATGTACTGACCCGTAAATTCACCTTCGGCGATGCAACCATTACTTACACTGACAACGGTGTTAAGCGCAAAGCTGAACTGCGTTATAAAGGTCAACGCATGGCTCAATGGGAGGGAGACGACAACAATAAGTGGATTGCATCTGCACTGTGCGACTTTGCCCGTCAGCTGCGTACTAAATCTTTCACCGGCACCACCAACTATGCCATCTTCTGCTGCATTGGTTATGCAATGGCAGAGAAAAATGTTGGTCGCTATTGGCATGAATACAATAACCCGAACGAGATCCAGGCAGCTATTGCAACCTGTCAGGCACGTACTAGCCGTCTGTTCAAAGTACCGGGTAATAAATTACAAGATTATAATAAACCGATCTCGGCTGCAATGCAGACCGTTGGTCAGCAGGCACCTGCGCAGTTCCATTAATCCAGTTTCGCCCTGTCGTGAGGCAGGGCTTTTAACAGTTTTAAGTCAAGTTGCTACCACATTCGTTTTAGGGGTTTTAAATGAACAATCAAGCAGTCGGCTCTATTTTACCAAATGAATCATGGATGTTTGATGGACTTGTTACCGATGCTGAAGGAGCAGAAGTCGGTATTCATCTCGTTATCGAGTCCGAAGGAAAAGCACCGACTTATAAGGTGGTATTCCCGGACTACGAACAACTGGCTCCAATTGGTCTTCGCACCTATAAGCCAATCGCCGCTATTCCGCCAAACGAACTCAGCCTCAAGGGGAATTTCACCACCGTACCAGGAATTATTGTAGCCCAATTCGCTGATGGCTCGGACCTGACCGCATTGATTTTACTCAATGACGATTCCGGCATCAGCAAAACTGAACCCCCAATCGGGACCATCGCTATCAGAAACAGTTCTAGTGTAACCGGTTCGGCTCGCTGGATCTATTCTGAACCTAAACCCTGGCATGAGGTATTCGCTGAATATTTGAACCTCATCGCCTTTAAGACCAAAGGTAAGGAAAGTAGTATGTTTAACGAATCACGCGCTAAACCTCGGGAAGTATGTGTTGACCGGCCGCGTGCTGATGACCCCATGCAGCAAAAGGCTATGGCGGCTAAAGAAATGATCGAGTCCTTCTTCGGAAACGGGGACTTTGTACTTAACCTCAATCTGGAAGGTCGTACTCTCGCAAACGGTGACCGGGAACTCACTGGCGGTTTTACTTTCACGATTAAAGGTGAAAGCGAATAAGTTACATGTTCAGTAAAGAAGAACTTCATCCAGATGCACTTTTGGATATGCTGACACGCCCTCGGGAGGCTGGAATACCTTTTGTAATCTGCCTCCCGGACAACACTCACATTGAGGAATACTCAGAAAATGGAAGAAGAACTCATGTTCAACATCGACGCAATCAATCCGCAACATCCGAAGGCCGTAGTGTACAGCAGCGATAACAAGGAACGTTGCGTAATACAACTCGGTCGATCTATCCATCTCTGGCACATTGATCTGGTTCTGGCTGCTTATCGCCTGTATTGGACCGGTGAAGGTAAACGCGATGCTTCTCTTAATGAAGAGGATGGCATTACCTACATTGCGCCGCCGGGTATTAAAGATATTCCGAAGGATATGGCAGTACTGGCCAAGCGGATTATCAACGCAGTTTGTCGAAATGGCCGTTACGATCAACCCAACCTGCTCCGTAAAATAAACGATGGTCGATATATCCTTTTGAAACGGGACTTTAAGAAAGACGTTGAGATTTATGTAAGCGGTGGATATGAGAAGCCTTACTTCTTTGTCCGTCGTATAGACTCTGCTGACGTTATTCAAAACTTCAGTAGATTCGAAGATGCTTTGGCATACACCCACTAAATAAACTTTACTAGAATTTCTAGGAGAATACGAAATGAAAGACGCTACCCCTATGGTCCGCCCTCTGGCTGATTCAGAGATTCAGATCAAAATGAATCGCCGTGAAGTGAAACGTGCTTTTGATTACCTGACTGAAAAGTTAGCAGGTAAGATCGAACCCAACGTTGTGCTCGATACCAATAACTATAGAACCTTCTTTAGCCACTTCACTGGCAAGGAGTATCGTTACGAATTAACCTGGAATGAAGCATTGCGCCTTCACTCCTATTTGCGTTTCTATATCGAGCGAGATAAGAAGAATAAGATCTCTATCTCAATGTCGCAGATTCGCAACTTCCCAATTTATGGTTTAAATGTCGTCAAGGAGTTTTAAAATGACCACCGCTAAAAAATCATCGCCGTTAGCTGTCCAATTGAAGTTTGCTAAGTTAGCCGCAATTGCCGCTGGCGGTAGTGCAGAACATGTCGAAGAAGATTTCGACAACTGGCTCAGTATTCGTACTAAACCAGACGAGAAGGAATTGGCAATGTACTTAGCCCAGTATATTGCAACTGCCCAACCAATCCCTCGCCCTGAGTTCCGTATGTCGTATTCGGAGTACGCTAACCTTACTTCTTTCCTTCCAGCAAAAGGTGGTCGTGGTACGGTCGTCGCTCTGAAAAGAAACGAGAATAACGATCTTCTGTTCGCCCTTGAAGGCGATACGAACATCACTCGTTTCGGTCAGCCAGAAGAATAGTTATAACGTGCAGTAAAAATTAAGGGAAAGAGGATATTCACGTATCCTCTTTTTTTACTCTCGTGCCGAATATAATGACCACTTATAAGAGGAAATAATAAGAATGTTTTCCGGTAATGATTTTCCAAAGTATCTGCGCAGTACTCCGATCTTAATGGAGAAGGATCATCCTTTTGCGCTGATGGAACCAAACTCAGGTAATCAGATTTTACCCGAGCAGTACAACACCGTCCTTTCGCCTCGTCAGCGTAAGGTGATTTCGGATCTGCAAGTCTGTATCCGTGACTGTAATACCTACGGCCAGTTGATCGACTCGCTGGATAAACTCCGCACTGATAAACCGGATGCTATCGGCGAAGTACTTCATCGTCTCCTCGAAGATGAAGATGGAAACTTTAATCTGGGAATGCAACTTGTGCTGGTCGGCGCGAAAGAAGACTTTGAGATCTTCTTAGCTACAGCCTTCAAAGTGAAGTTCGATCCAGAACTGTTCCAGGATATCTACCTGGACGAAGAGAGCCAAGAGGTTGATGATCTCACTATGCTCTCTGTCACTGCTACTAACGCCATGACGATGTTAGTGCAGAACTGCGATACCGAAAACCCGTTGGTTATCATGGGTATCGAAGCTCAGTTGTCAATACATGACGTAATCAACGAACAACGTTGGGCTGGCGTCAAGTGCGAGCTCCTGGGCGGTATCCCGGCTGTCATTGTAATGCGCCGCTGGGGATTGTTAAACAGCACCACCATTGTTGAACATGGCGTAGATGAAAATGCTATCTTCAGCGATCTGGTAGAAAGTCTTCTGGAAGGTAAGTAAATGAGCGAAATAAAGAAAGAGATCCTCGACAACATCGAGGTTATTCTTGGTGACAACGTAGCTATTGTCGATGACTCTAGTTACATTTGGGATGGGGAACATCATCGTGCGCCGATGGAGCAGGAAGCAACTGCGAAAGAGCAAACCCCCATCTTTGTCATGCTGCCGTTTATGATCAAGCAACTCGAACGTCCCGAAGTTGAAATGATCATTATTGACGGCACTGAAGATAGATTCCAGATCGTAGCGAAGACTGCGGATGGGGTTGAGCTCTTCACCGCTCACGACATTGCCTTCACGCAGCGTCTGGCAGGGGAAAAGATAAAGACCAATCTGGCTCTTTATTTCAAGACTTATTATTTGCTAAGGTATTATCTCCTTGGCGGTAGTAAAAAATACGCAGTAACAAAACTAAATGAGGGCTTTGTGGTTTACGCCAATGATGCAGAAAATCCGCATGTTTGGGCAGGACACAAAGTTTACTAAGCTCTCTAAATCCCCAGCCAATGGAGCAGGTAGCGTAGCCTGCTCCAGTAACAGAGGACGAAAAGAATGAACCTTAAATGGTTTTTATTACCCGTATTGCTTGTAATGAGCTTCGGGATTTTGGCTTCAACCAGCACCTCGACTGTTAAGTTTAACGAGAAGGGATGGAACAAGCACCGTAACGCTATCACAAGCGCTGCATACCGTACCAATCAACCTGTCGATGCCTTGGCCGCTTTTGCCAGTATCGAAACAACCATGGGATTATCGAAAGACAGAAAAGGTTTATTCCAATTCGTAGATCGAACTTGGCGGGACCAAGTCAAGCGAAATGGAAAGAAGTATGGGATTCGTATAGGAACACCGCAGACCAATGCACGTGCTAATGCACTCATGGCTGCCGAGTATATGCGAGAGAATCGAGAATACCTCGAACGCAAGCTCGGACGAACAGTATCCCTATCCGAAATCTATATGGCGCATATGCTAGGAACATATGGCGCAGAAAAAATGCTGAAAGCTTCCAACGGAAAGCTAGCTAAAAATATCGTCCGCCCAGGCGGTAACAGGGCCTTCTTCTTTACGAAAGGGAAGGCAAGAACCGTCGGCCAATTTAAACAGTATATGGAGGCGTATGTAGAAAGACATGCGTCTACGTATAGACTAACCGCAGTGGCCTACATGGACACGCGTTTCGAATCTACCACACAGTTAGCAATGCGCTAACTATTTTTGAAGAGGGGCCTTGGAGCCCCTTAACTTTAGTTGTCAAGGACTAGCGATGAAAAAGAACTTTTTAGGTGTAGTAGCAGCATCTGTTTTATCTTTAACCGCTTTCAACGCATCAGCGCAACAAGTTCAGATGAACGAATGGACCCGTGCTGAAAAAGGCGATTCGTTAATTGTATTAAACGTTAACCGCCAGCACGATATCCTCTCAGTAAACTGCCAGGCCGGGGACACATGGATCTCCATCGAAACAAGCCTCGGTCAGTTAATCTACCCGGATCCAAATGCACGTCCGGGAGATGATTCCTTGTCATTAGAGTTATTAGTCGTAACGAAAGACGGGACCCTCGTCCGTTGGACTAAAGACGACCTCGACTTTACCAAACCGAATGGAGCTGGACAACAGCGCGCCCAGATTCTGTTCGACTCTTTACACGAGGCCAAAAAAGTAGAAGCATTACTCGGTGGCGAAATCGTCATCCCATTTGAGGGCGCACCTTCTAAAGCGTTTCCTAAATTCAAAGAAGTTGTAGGCTTTTGTAAAGCATAAACTGGAGCTGTATAATGACAGAACCGAATTCAAACCCTACCGAAACATTCGAGGTCCCTGGAAGATATCTTAATATCAACTCCATTGAAATCCGTCCAACGGACATCTGTGCTTTGGTTGAAAAACCAATCAACTTTGTTCAACCCGCTAGCGACCGTTTCCGTGTAACTGATCTTACGCATCACGATCGTTGGCGTCCCTACCGACTGAGCATTAACAAGGTTCAGCATCTGGTATTGTTCAATAAAACGTTTGCGGCAGATAAGAAGGCAGTTGATTACTACATCACTCTTCTGCAACGCTGCGTTTCACTTGCCATCTCAGATGATGCAAAGTCACCTGGTCGACTGCGCATTGAAACTGACCCTGGACTCATTACCGGTGCCAAGGTTCAAAGTCCCCGTCTGATGGAGTTCTCAACGTTCTGTGATCTGTTGAGCAACGAACTTAACTTCGACCGTAATCGCCATCGCGTGATCGTGTCGCTGTTACATTCCTTCGGCGTTAAACTGCAAACTCATGTAGAGAACGCAGTTATCGCTAAATTCCCTAAACTGGAGACAACGACTAAATCTCAGTCAAAAAATAATCCAACCGGTAATCATTTGAAGAACACTCCGCCAAAATCTGAAGCTCCCCCGCACCAGACAGTTATGGCGGCCGCGTTAAAAGAAGCGCAGGACAAACAAAAATCGTAATGGCGTTGGGGGCTTCGTGCCCCCAATTTTTTTGCTTGGTCTGAAAAGGAAAAGAAAAAGATGAACGTAGAAGACGAAATCTGTCTGTTTGTTCGCCTTCCGGTGTTCACCATCGGGAAACTGGCGGATATGCCATACCAGCTTATGGTACAAGGAGATCTGAACACGACGTCAGCTAATGGCCTGCGTGTAACTAACCGCGTGCGAATGACTCAGTTATCTGACGATAACAAAGTGTTCACCACCGCAACGAAGTTCCGTTTACCGCGTAAGTCGGGTAGCGTAAGTACTCAGGCTCCTCAGGTTGAGTTTGAGATTAACGAAGAAGACTTTAATACCGTAATGGGTGCATGCGAGTCCCGTTATGTTAAACGCCGGTATAGCGTAAAGATCCCTTCCGGTGTTACGGTTGAAATTGACCGTTACATGGAAAAGAATAACGACTTCTCTAAGTTTGCTAAAATCGATATCGAAAAAGCAGACGAGACGATGCTCGATATTTACCTGGCTGAACTTAAAGAGATCGGACTGCATGTCGGCGCGATTATCAACCCACCTGGCGTAGAGAGCCAGGAAATAAAAGAACAGATTGACGAGCTCATGGGTCGTCAGTGGAATTTGGTATCTAATTAATCTCCTGTTTATAACAGTCTAAGGAGCCTTTAATGGCATCTGTCATTTGTGAAGAAGTAGTTTGTCCGTGCTGTAAAGTTGAACGTCCTGCTGCTGAAGTTGTCTGCGTGGATGAAAAGGCTAACTACTGGCAGTGCAAGATTTGCATCATGCTTGCAAAAGAGCCTACCGTACCTGGTAAACCAAAAACAAAAGCTGAGATCGAAGAGCTTAAAGAAGCCGTGACGGCTCGTAAGCTTGGTATGAATCGACCTAAGCCAAAAGTAGAGGTAACCTCTGCGACTTGTCCTGGTTGCCTTAAGACTTTGGATATCGTGGAATTTAAAGGTGTGGGAGGCAGGGTATTCTCTCACTGCAATTGTTGCAGAGATAATAATATTAAAATGGGTGATGAGCGCGCCAAGCAGCTTCTTGGTGGCGGACTATTCTCAGGAGTCTCTCTCACACTGGGTCGCTGTATTCAGTGTGGTCATACTGGGCAGATTACTACAGACTTCCCAGTTGATACGAAAGAGCCTACCGGGTATAAGCGCTACTGTCTCAAGAAGTGCGGCGGTCGCCGGAGATAAGCCAATGAAAGTTAACGTTGAATTAGTCGATGATAAAATCGATAAGATAGAGTTGATCAAGGATGGTGTAGCTCTCTTCACGGTAACTCGCTGGCAACAGGAAGGTCTGGGATTAGTAGCTTACAACGGAACAAGCTTAGACCTTTACTACATCTATCGTCATGAAGTTGCGAGAGCGCAAGAAAAGCGTTTCCGCTATGGCTTGGACGTGATAGCCAGCCGTTTATTAAAATACCACGGCCTGACATTCAAAGGGCTATTTTGGGGTATACCAGTTTCAACAGAATATCTAAACGACCTGTGGTACGGGTTGGGTAATACGTTAATAATGTCTAACACTGGCGTACTATCGGATTCATTAAAGGATGCGATGGTAAGGACTAAGTGTACAGGTGCATTAACGGACGAACTGTTGACCAAAGTAAGGTTGTACGTGAATTATTAGTCAGACAGCAAAAAGAAGGGCCCGAAGGCCCTTCTTTTTTTTTTGGTTAACGTGCCTGTCCAGCAATTAATCCACGGAGGAAAGTCTGGTGACGTGCACCATCATTCATGGCGTTCACTGCCTGGATAACTTCATCGCGGTAATCGACGTAGTTGTCGTTAGCGTCAGCATACCCATCAATGATCTGCTGAATACGACTTAGTTCAGCACCACCATAAAGGTAGCCGCTATCAAGATCAATGATAGTGTTAGACCACACCCATGCCTTAGCAGCCATAACAGCGTAGCGACTGAGATGGAAGATTGCCGCACCATTCCAGTTACTAAGCTCTTCATCCTGCCCGACACGTACTGTCAACGAACCCTGTTGCACCTTACCCATGTAGTCGTTAATTACAACGACGTTCTCGCCAATCAGTTCAACGTTAGCGGAACTGTTGATAGGAGCAGGAGAAGCTGCACGTAAGATCTGCTGAGCAGCACCCATCATCGGAGAGTTACCGCAACTCTGGATGTTATAGGACGATGTCTGCCAGCCGTTGTTTAAATCCGCAGCCACTGTATTGAACCAGTAGTTAAATGCAATGACCTGAGAAATAGGTCGGCCCTTAGTCAACGACTTAGGAACACGGAGGACCGTTCGATAATCCTGGTTCTCCAGGAACTGAACTTCAGCGTGCCGTAAAGGAACGTTAATAGTTTCAGCACCCAAGATAGAAAGATCTACACGGATACGCGCATCAATAACCTTGTTACGGATTTCCCAATCCAGGTCACCTGCATACTTGTGGTTACGTCCTTTACGCTTCATGAAAGCGACTTCGAGAACTGGCGGTGGGATAGCCTGCTTAATCTCGAAGATTAATTTATCTATTACCGACATACTACCTCCAGTCGCAGTATCTGTGTAACAGTTTATTTTTTAGGTAAATTAACCTTGTTGTGTAACAAACTCACACAAGAAATCAACTAAAGAGGATATCATGGAACAGACTAACAAAAAGATCGGCATCTACGGTTGCGGCGGTGGCGGTACTAATCTTCTGGCAATGGTCGAGAAGAAAATCAAAACCGAAAACCTGGCTGGCGTTTATGCCCCGTACAACGCTGTTTATATCGACAGCTCCGAATCTAACTTCGACGATCTGATCCCGGCTGGCGCGCAGAAATACCGCATCTCTGACATGGACGGTGCAGGTAAGATCCGTGACGACATGCTCGAACCGGCCCGTCGCGAAGCGCCGAACATCCTTTTCCAGTACCCGCCTCAGGATGTTAACATTCTGGTCTGTACAGCAGGCGGCGGTACAGGTGCTGTCCTGGCAACCGTACTGGCTGAGAAAATGTGGGAAGCAGGCAAGCGCGTTATCTTCGTTTCTCCGGCATCTATCGAATCCGGTAAAACTGCGAAAAACTCCCTGGGCCACATCCGTACCCTGAACAACCGCGCAAAAGCCAACGGCCAAACGTCGGTGCTGTTCTACGACAACAACGAAGCCGGTAACAAAAACCGTAACGAAGTTGACCGTGGTATGGTGTTGGGTATTTGTGCACTGCTCGATCTGTACAGCGGTAAACATCGTGAGATGGATACCAAAGACGTTGAGCAATGGCTGAACCTGGGCAAATCCGCGAACCTGGAACCGCAGCTGGTACTGCTCGATATCGATACCAACATCGAAGACGCGAAAGCTCGCCAGTACCCGATCTCTATCAACGCGATCTACTCCGAAGCTGACGCGGCCAAAGGTTCTCCTTCTGCTGACTACCTGTCTGAAGGCTATCGTCGTGATGGCGGCGGTTCTCTGTTCTTCAGCATCCACACCGACGGCCTGGGCAACATCGCCAATGAGCTGCAAGCGGTAGTGACCAGCTACGAACAGCGCGCTGCTGCTCGCCAGTCAAGTGCTAACAACGCACTGGGCTCAGGCACAAGCAACGACGGCTGGGAACTGTAATCCCAAGGAGGAGTCATGTTCTTTACATACGGCTCCTCTACAAAGGGAATGAGCCAAGAACAATTAGCGGTGCTTCGTAGGGCCGCTATCTACGAGATTAACCGTGATGTGTATGCTGACAAGCGTATTATCGAGGTTAAGATTGATGTCGTTAATAAAACGATTAAAATCGTAGTCATTGTTGCTAAGGAGGAAGTATGTTTGTCAAATGGGAGCGAGGACTCTACGGCATCCGTCCCGTTATCGAGTTCAACATTATGCAACCGGATGATCAACTTACTCCGGCGCAACGTGTTATCAAGAAGCTTCATTTTGATTATAATCGTCGAGCTTTTAGCCTTCCACTGGCGGGAAAGATCACGATAAAAGATCTGGGTGAAACTCTGGCTGAGTACTATAGAGAGCCTCAGTGGTCTAACGAATGGAAGGGAGGTTAGGCAAATGCCGGTACATTACCGTTTGCCCAAGGTTAGCTTTAAACCGTCCTTAATGGATCGGCTTTTAAAGCGCCGCTTGACGATGTGCAAGTAAAATAATACATCCTATGTAGAAGACCGCTTGCGCTTCACTTATCATCCACGCTCGCGGTCATAATTCTACATTAAAAATCTGGCAACTCACAAGCCGCTTTGGTGCGGAATGAGAAAGGCGATCTTCTGCGAAATTCGCCTGGTAGGGAATCGACACAATGCTGCTTTGGCTTAGCGCTGCACGAGCGTCTGAGGACTAGCGGCTGAAAGTTCGTAGTACTTACTGTAAACTGAGATCTCTCCCTGCCTGATGGCAGGGTAGAGGTCACACCTTTATTTTTTTTTGTTTAAGCAATTTACGAGTATATATTATCATTGTGTAATATAAGCTCTGTAATCAATTTCTAAGAACTTTTCTTATTAAATGATGAAACGGTATCAGTTGATGTAAAAAACTCGGGAGGAATCGATCTATGGATTCTGAGAAGGTAGAGTTGCAAGCTTTTATATTCGGAATGAGTTCAGTGCTTAAACTTAGCCATCGTAAAGGTAAGTTACCAGCACCTCTTCCGAAATTAGTTGCAGCTGCTATTAGTGCCTATTGGGAGAATGGGTCTTACGAAGGATTCTGTAAGATAATGTCGGAAAGGATTGTCGACGTAGCAATAAAAGAAACAAGGATGCTGGCCGAGATTCCAGATCGGCTTTATAGTGAGAAAGATCATGCGGCATTCCTGGAAGCGTTATACCAGGAAGTGTATAGCTTCTTCGAACTGTGTTTCATGGATGACTATCGGTATCTCGCTCGCTCGTTTTATACAGGTGACTCGATCATGGTCGTGTTTGCACGCAAACCGTGTACGGTAACCTATATTGAGACGGGTCCATTCACTGGCGTCTATAAGGTCAGCACGACCGAAATAAAAGAAGATGAGAAATGATAAGTTAACGGTAATAGTAGATATTAAAAGACTCTTTCGCATCTGCGACGAGTTCTTCCCTTTCTTAAGTCAGAATGATTACAACGAAGTCATTCGATATAAGTTAAGTAAGGAGAACTGTTATGATGTCGAGGGATTTAGTCATCAGCATGTAAGTTCCTTCACTCACATGCTACTCAATCAAATACAAAATGCAGGTGGTTTCTTTATCCGGCTGCCTCCAGGAGTAATTAGCATTGGGGAGATCACGACGAATAAGACGACTGCTCGAATCGTCTGCTCCGGAAGGGGAGGAGTGTTTAATTCTGACGGAACCGTCCGCACTGCGGATACTGCGTTACGACTTGGTGTTCACCAACAAGCTGAAAGACAGCGAGATAGAAGACTTGATTTTATCTTGGGTGACCGCTTACCAGGCACTTCGAACACCGTTCGAGTCATTCTGGGAATTTAGACTCTCTGAACGCAAGAGCTATATTGACGATCTAGGTGAGCACTTACAAGCCTGGTTCTACGATAAGTTCTTGTTAGACTTCACCGAGGATCTTAACGAAGAAGAAAAAGACAAGATCGAAGAGCGATGGTTCAATTGGCTCGACGTGATTGAGTTAGTCCAAACTTCTGATTACTTCGAACTGCTATACCGTTTCATCGAACAGATAGCGGATGTTGATTACGAAATCGACAAAGTCAAAGTGACCAGACGAAAGGTGATAATTGAGTATGGACAACGTAGTAGTAATTGACCTCAGAAGACTTATCCTGAATGCAGACATCTATATCGAGCGTCTGTTACGCGAACATCCTAAACTTGCGACGCGTATTACTTACAGCCGTAGCAAGCGTGGGCCGTTACGCGAATACATCTATAACCGGTTCTGGAATATTCTCAACGAAACGACGAAGTATAAGTTCGATGAGTTGGAAGAAGACCTTTACCTCGGTCAGATGTTCAAAGACTGGAACCCGCAAAGCTGGTATCGTGACGAGAACAAAGAGCTTGTTATCGATGACCAGGGTTCTTTCGATTTTCTTGGTGGGTGGGTAGAAGAGCTTGATGGTGATCTCAATACGATCATCAGTAAAGAGCGTCTGCATGTCGGTTGGAAGATACTCCAGATCGATATCTCGAATACCACACTTACCGTAGAGTTATACGGAGATTGGCGTGCGCAGAAATGGTGCGAGGAGAATAACATCGAATACAAACTCTAGACCGGCTTTTATAATTCCAATATCTGGTCAATTACGGTACTTCATACACGCAGTTGAAAAACTCGACGAAGATGCGGCGTTAGGTGTTAATGAGAAAGACGTTTTCCGTTGCCTTATTACTGACGCCCTCGACATGGATGACCCCAGACTTGCTCGTAAGTATGAACGCTTTGTCGACGAGTATGGGGCATTCGGTATCGATCGAATGGATATAATGACCTTATTCGAAGAGGTCGTTTTTAGATTAGAAGAATTATTTAGAGAGCACGGGGTTCATCCAGGACCCCGTTACTCTTTTAGCTGGCTTCCGAATAGCAGAAATGTATTCATTTACGAAGAGGACTAACTATGTATTTGATAGACGCTCGGCGTAAAAACAAGGAATTAATTCGCCTGGCGAAAGAAGCTAAAGATCGTTACCGTATTCAGTTAGTTGATTTCTATCGACTGGCTACGATCACGGCATACGCAATCGAAATAACACCAATAACAAGAAGGTCGCAGCATTACGCAACTGATATGTCTACCCTTACTTATGTCACGGATGAAATTATTCGTATATTAGGTGAGGATTACTTAGACGGAGAGTATCGTGGGCTACATGCGTTAATCGGTGTTGCAGGGACCGCCATGAGAAGTAACCTACCTCCCATCGACGAAGATACAGACTTACGTCGTCTTCGCGTTGCTCCTGACTTACTTAAAGGGTTGATCTATGCGAGGGAGAGATGATTATAATTCTACCAATGTCGAGGCCGCTA
>Ga0308168_1002836_pt1 | contig 13851 bp, 9 predicted proteins | sample PhyCR2_FD_202133 | JGI IMG/M metagenome (GOLD analysis project Ga0308168, IMG submission 202133) | Phyllosphere microbial communities from UC Gill Tract Community Farm, Albany, California, United States - DLSLRC.R2 | ecosystem: Host-associated > Plants > Phyllosphere > Unclassified | place: USA... | reverse complement strand
AAACGCTGAACGGCGTCAGGGGAGCGGATAGACCTGGCCCTTGCCGGCGCGCTTGGCCGCATACATCTGGCGGTCCGCTTCCCTGATCAGGTCTTCCGCGCTGGCCTTGCCGCCCGGGGTGAACACGGCGATGCCGATGCTGGCGCCGACGCCGGCGCTGGCCCCGTCGAGCGGCACCAAGCGGGCCACCTCGTCGATGATCTTGCCTGCTACCTGGCGCGCATCGCCGAAGGTGTCGCTCATCGATTCGAGCAGCACCGTGAACTCGTCGCCGGCCAGGCGGAACACGCTGTCGGTTTTACGGACCACGTCCTGCAGGCGGCTTGCCACCGCGCGCAGCACCGTGTCGCCGGCGTCGTGGCCGAAGTCGTCGTTGACGGCCTTGAAGCCGTCCAGGTCGATGAACAGCAGGGCCATGCTCTTGCCGTTACGGGCCGCGCGCGCCTGCGCGATGGGCAGCGTCTCGAGCAGGGCGCGCCGGTTCAGCAGGCTGGTCAGCATGTCGTGCCGGCTTTCGTATTCGCGCCGCGCCTCGGCTTCCTTGCGTTCGGTGATGTCGTGCAGGAAGGCGCTGAACATCTTCTGGCCGTGCAGCTCGAGGACGTTCATGCGCAATTCGACCATCAGCGCCGAGCCGTCCTTGCGCTTTGCCGGCACTTCGATGCGCTTGCCCAGCACCGTCGACGTCCCGGTCGTCACGTAGCGCAGCATGCCCTCGCGGTGGGCGCCGGTCAGCGTGTCAGGAATGATCAGGCGGTCGAGCGGGACGCCGATCGCTTCCAGCGCCGTATAGCCGAAGGTCTGCTCGGCCGCGCGGTTCCATACCGTAACCACGCCGCGCTGGTCCAGGCCGATGTAGGCATCGTTGGCGTTCTCGATCACGCTGCGCAGTTCCAGTTCGCGCTCGTGCAGTTCGACGGTGCGTTCGGCCACGCGCGCCTCCAAGTCGGCATGCAGCGCGCTGAGGGCCGCTTCCGCTTCCTTCTGGGCGTTGATGTCCTTGATCACGGAGATGAAGTATTCGACCTCGCCGGCCTCGTTGTGCTTGGCGCTGACGTCCAGGTTGGCCCATACCAGGGCGCCGTCCTTGCGGATGTAGCGCTTCTCCAGCGTGTACTGCTCCAGCTCGCGGCTGCGCAGCTGCTGCAGCAGGTCGAGGTCGAGGTCCAGGTCCGCGGGGTGGGTGATCTGCTGGAAGGTCAGGCGCTGCAGCTCCTCGGGCGCATAGCCGAGCATCCTCGACAATGCCCGGTTCACGCTGACCCAGCCGCCCACCGGCGAGACCAGCGCGATGCCGATGCTGGCCAGGTCGAAGATCGAGCGAAAGCGCGCTTCGCTGGCGTTCAGGACCGACTGCGAACGCAGTACGTGGCGGCCGGCCACCGCCAGCCGTTCGCGGTACTGCACTTCCTTCTGCACGATGTCGGCCAGGTCGATCATGACGCACAGCTCGTCGGCGCTCAGGATGCGCGCCTTGTCGTCGATCGCGCACAGGGTGCCGATCGGCAGGCCGCCGCTCGAGCGGATCGGCACGCCGGCATAGAAGCGGATGTTCGGCACGCCGGTGACGAGCGGATTGTCGGCGAAGCGCGCGTCGTTGCTGGCGTCGGTGACGACCAGCGGCTGGTCCTGCAGGATGGCGTGGGCGCAGAAAGCCTGCTCGCGCGGCGTTTCCCTTGCTTCCAGGCCGACACGCGACTTGAACCACTGGCGGTTCTCGTCGACCAGCGAGAACAGGGCCACCGGGACTTTCAGCAGGCGGCTGACGAGCCGCGTAACGCGGTCGAAGACTTCTTCTTCCTCTGTGTCGAGCAGGTCGAGTGACCTGAGCAGTTGCTGGCGTTCGAGTTCGTCGGCGGGTAGGTGGGCTGCTGGCATGGGTTCCTGGTGCGGATGCGCCGCGAGCTACGCATCGTGCATGTAACGAAGGTTTCCGAGACTGTAGCAGATCGGCGTCATGGCAAGGCTGTGCGCGCCTTTCCGGTGCGGATTGATAAAGCGGCAATTGTGTCGCGTTCGCGCCAATACTGTGCGCAATTTCACGAATTTTTCAAGCGAGTTAACAAACACCTATCGATTTTGCCGATTTTGCGCCGTAATATACTTGCCCTATGGCAATTTGCCTTTTTCTGATTCAACCCCGGGCCTCGCGTGCCCTTCACGAATTTTGGAGTTAACGTGCTTGAAGCAAGCAGTAAGCAGACCGATACGGAAGTGCTGTCCTTCCGTCTCGGGACGGAAGAGTATGGCATCGGCATCCTGACGGTGCAGGAGATTCGCGGCTATGAAGCGCCCACCCGCATCGCCAACGCGCCCGACTGGATGCTCGGTGTCCTCAACCTGCGCGGCCAGATCGTGCCGATCGTCGACATGCGCCTGCGCTTCAGCCTCGGCCAGGTGCGCTACGACAAGCTCACGGTCGTCATCATCCTGAACATCGGCCAGCACGTGATCGGCATGGTCGTGGACGGCGTCTCGGACGTCGTCACCCTGGCGCCCGAGCAGGTGCGTCCCGCCCCCGCGCTGGGCGGCAGCATCGACACCGAATGCCTGCACGGCCTCGGCACCGTCGGCGAACGCATGCTGATCCTGCTCGATATCGAACGTCTGATGACGGCGCCGGAAATGGGCCTGGTCTCGAGCGCTTCCAAGGCCTTGCCCCTGGCGGCCTGATTTCATCTTTTCCAACGCATTTCTATGAAACTCGCAAACCTGAAAATCGCCCAGCGGCTTGCGCTCGGCTTCGGCGCCTTGTGCCTGATCCTGGTCGCCACCCAGACCTTTGGCATCAACACGCTCGGCAAAGTCAACGAAGGCACGGCGGATCTGGTCACGCGTCGCGTGCCGAACATCATCGCGACCAATGCCGTGCTGTCCGAAATTAATGACATCGCGATCGCACTGCGCAACATGATCCTGTCGAGCGATCCGGCCGACCACCAGAAGCAGCGCGACGAAATCGCCGCTTCGAACAAGCAGGGCCAGGACAACCTGGACAAGCTGCGCCAGAGCGTGCTGTCGCCGGAAGGGCAGGCACTGGTCACGCGCGTAGCCGCCGCCAACGAGCGTTATGTCAAGGGCCAGCAGGAACTGCTCGCCCGCATCGAGGCCGGCGACGAAGCCGAAATGCGCCGTTTCCTGAAGGCCGAGTTGCGTCCGGCGCTGGCGGACCTGAAGAAGGCGGTCGGTGAGCTGCTGGCCCAGCAGGTCAGCGTCGCCGAAAAGACCGCGCTTGACGCCCAGCACGCCTTCGAATCGACCCGCATCCTGATGATCGTGCTGGGCGCGCTCTCGCTGGCGCTGGCCGCCCTGATCGCCTGGTGGAATACCCGCTCGATTACCCGTCCGATGGCGCGTGCGCTGGAGGTGGCGAACACGGTGGCGGCGGGCGATCTCACCAGCCGCATCGAGGTCGACAGCACCGACGAAACCGGCCAGCTGCTGCGAGCCCTGAAGACCATGAACGAAAATCTGGTGCGCACCGTGCAGACCGTCCGCAGCGGCACCGACGCCATTTCCACCGCATCGAACGAAGTCGCGGCGGGCAACCTCGATCTGTCGGCCCGCACCGAGCAGCAGGCCAGCGCGCTCGAGGAGACCGCCTCGTCGATGGAAGAACTGACCTCGACCGTCAAGCAGAACGCCGACAACGCGCGTCAGGCCAACACCCTGGCCGAGGCGGCGTCCAGCGTGGCCGAGCGCGGCGGCCGTGTGATCGGCGACGTGGTCGGCACCATGGACAAGATCAACAGCTCGTCCGGCAAGATCGCCGACATTATCGGCGTCATCGACGGCATCGCCTTCCAGACCAACATCCTGGCCCTGAACGCGGCCGTGGAAGCGGCGCGCGCCGGCGAGCAGGGGCGCGGCTTCGCGGTCGTCGCGACCGAGGTGCGCAACCTGGCCCAGCGCTCGGCCGCGGCGGCCAAGGAAATCAAGGGCCTGATCGACGACTCGACCGAGGCGGTGCAGGCAGGCGGCAAGCTGGTCGGCGAGGCCGGCGCGACGATGCAGGAAATCGTCGAGAGCGTGCGCCGCGTCACCGACATCATGAGCGAGATCACCTCCGCCAGCCAGGAGCAGACGGCCGGCATCGAGCAGATCAACGAAGCCATTACCCAGATGGACCAGGTCACCCAGCAGAATGCGGCCCTGGTCGAGGAAGCGGCGGCGGCATCGGCCTCGATGCAGGAGCAGGCTGCGAACCTGACGCGTGCGGTGAGCGTGTTCACGGTCGCGGGCGGCGCGGCGGCAGCGGCACCTGTGCTGCCTGCTGCGCCGGCCGCCGCCGTGCGCCCCGAACGGGTACGTCCGGCACTGGCGCGCCCGGCCCAGCGTCCGGCGGCGCCGGTGCGCAAGGCGGCCGCCAAGCCGGCGGCCAAGGTGGCGGCAGGCGAGGCGGACTGGGAAGAATTCTGATCCTCCCCGCTTGACCCATGTTCTAAAGGCCCGCGCAAGCGGGCCTTTTTTCATGCGCGCAAGCCTGCGCGGCCAGCTGCGGCGACCGTGCTAGCATCGCATCACGACAGGCCACGACAAGGACCCGAACCAGTGCAAGCGCCCATCCAGCAAGCTCCCTTCGCCCGGCTGCCCGACGGCCGGCAGGTCCACGTCTTCACCCTCTCCAACGCGGCCGGCATGCGTGTGCGGATCCTGGACCTGGGCGGCATCATCACCGAGATCCACGTGCCCGACCGCGACGGCGTGTTCGCCGACGTTGCGCTCGGCTTCGATACCCTCGATCCCTACCTTGGCGACAGCCCGTATTTCGGCGCCCTGATCGGCCGCTACGGCAACCGCATCGCGGCGGGGCGCTTCACGCTCGACGGCCAGGCCTACACGCTGCCGGTCAACAACGGCAAGAATCACCTGCACGGCGGCGTGCCCGGCTTCGACCGGGTGCTGTGGCGCTCGCGCATCGAGGGCAATGAGCTGGTGCTGGACTACCGCAGCGTCGACGGCGAACAGGGCTATCCGGGCAACCTCGATGCGACCGTGCGCTACAGCCTCAGCGAAGACAACGCCATCGTGGTGCGCTTCTCGGCCGTGACCGATCGCGCCACGCCCGTCAACCTGACCCAGCACAGCTACTTCAATCTCGCCGCCGGCGGCGACATCCTCGGTCACGAGATGATGATCGATGCGGACAATATTGTCCCGATCGACGCCGGCCTGATCCCGACCGGTCAGCTGATGCCGGTTGCGGGCACGCCTTTCGATTTCCGTACGCCGCAGCCGATCGGCGCGCGCATCGATGCGCAGGACGAGCAGCTGCAACATGGCGGCGGCTACGATCACTGCTTCGCCCTGAACGAGGCGGGTCCGGGCGCGCTGCGCCTTGCGGCGCGAGTGCGCGAGCCGCGCTCCGGCCGCGTGCTGGAACTGTTCACCCAGGAGCCGGGCGTGCAGTTCTATAGCGGGAACTTCCTCGACGGTTCGCTCGCGGGCAAGGGCCGCAGCTATGCGTACCGCAGCGGGTTTTGCCTGGAACCGCAGCACTTTCCCGATTCGCCGAACCAGCCGTCCTTCCCGAACACGATCCTGCGGCCGGGCGAGACCTATGCCACCGAATCGCGCTTCCGTTTTTCCAGCGAGGCCTGAGCGAATGGTCGTGGTGTGTTGTCGAATTGTCTCGTTTTCAAGCGCCACGCATAGACTTCACTCGCCCTGCATGATCCGGTGACGGGAGGCGCCCGCGCGCTTTTTTAGTGCGCATCAGGTCGCTATAATCGGCTGATTCACACCGAGCCGACCCGGCATCCATCCCGCATGAACCGAGCGATGCGCGCACTACCGTTCGATGCCGACAACGACGGCGTGCGCGCGCTGCTGCGCGCCGTGCCGCTGGCCGGCGGCATGCCGTGGCCGGAAGGCTTGCGCGCGGTCGCAGCCCTGATGCTCGATTCGCGCTTCCCGATGTTCGCGGCCTGGGGCCTTGAACGGCGCCTGGTCTACAACGACGCCTTCGTCGACCTGCTGGGCGAGCGCCATCCGGCCGCCTTCGGCCAGCCTTTGGAACGGGCGTTCACCGATTCCTGGGCCGACCTGATGCCGGTGCTCGAGGCGGCGCTGGCGGGAGAGACCGCGCTGCTGCAGGACCTGCCGCTCGACCTGGCGCATCCAGGCCCGGCCCGCAGTGTCGTCGCGGCGCGCCGCTACCTCACGCTGTCATGCTCGCCGCTGCGCGTAGGCGAGGAGGTGGCCGGGATGCTGTGCGTGCTGACCGATACCACCGAACGCGTGCTCGCCGCGCAGCAGCATGGCTTCCAGCGCGAGCTCGGCGCCACCTTGCGCGAACTGCTCGATCCCGTGGAGATCATGGAAGCGGCCGGCGCGCTCGTCGGGCGCCATCTCGGCGTGGGGCGGGTCGGCTACGGCGAGATCGATGCGGGCGGACAGACGATCAGCGTCGAGCGCGACTGGACCGACGGCAGCATGGCCAGCCTGGCCGGCAAGACGCACGCGCTCGACAGCTTCGGTGCGCAGGCGAAGCACGCCCTGAGCGCCGGGCGCTCGCTGCGGATCGAGGACGTGCAGCGCGATCCCTTGACCGCACCGTACGGGGCCGGTTACGCGGACGTCGGCGCGCGCGCGATGATCGTGGTGCCGATCATCGAGGCCGGGCGCCTGGCGGCCGTGTTCTATCTGCACGCGGCCGCGCCGCGCCGCTGGAGCGCGGCCGAGGTGGCGCTGGCCGAAGACGTGGCGCGCCAGACGCGCGAGGCGGTGCGCCGCGCCCGCGTGGAGGAGACGCTGCGCGACGAGACGCGCATCCTCGAATTGCTGAACCGGACCGGCCAGGCGCTGGCCTCCACCCTCGACACCGACATGCTGCTGCAGGCGATCACCGACGCCGGCACCGAATTGAGCGGCGCCCGCTTCGGCGCCTTCTTCTATACCACCGAGGACGAGCAGGGCAACAGCCTGCTGCTGTATTCGCTGTCCGGCGCGCCGCGCGCAGCCTTCGAGCGCTTCGGCCATCCGCGCCAGACGGCGGTATTCGGCCCGACCTTCCATAACGAAGGCATCGTACGGAGCGACGACATCACGCGCGATCCGCGCTACGGCCTGAGTGCGCCGCACTTCGGCATGCCCAAGGGGCACCTGCCGGTGCGCAGCTACCTGGCCGTGCCGGTGGTGGCGCGCTCGGGCACGGTGCTGGGCGGCCTGTTCTTCGGCCATCCGGAGCCTGGCGTGTTCAGCGAACGCACCGAACGCATCGTCGCCGGCGTGGCGGCGCAGGCGGCGGTGGCGCTCGACAACGCGCGCCTGTACGAGGCGGCGCGCAAGGCGGCGCTCGAGCGCGAAGCGCTGCTGCAAAGCGAGCGCGCGGCGCGGGTCGAGGCCGAGCGCCTCTCCCGCATGAAGGACGAGTTCCTGGCGATGCTGGCGCACGAATTGCGCAACCCGCTGGCGCCGATCAGCAGCTCGGCGGCCCTGCTCAACATCCAGTTCCGCGACGAGCCGCGCATCCGCCAGGCCAGCGCCATCATCGGCCGCCAGGTCAAGCACATGAGCCGCCTGGTCGACGACCTCCTCGACGTCTCGCGCGTGACGCGCGGCCTGGTGACGCTGCAGGTGGACGAGGTCGACCTGTGCGAGGTCGTGCGCAGCGCGCTGGACCAGGCGCGGCCCCTGATCGACGAGAAATCGCACCGGGTCGAGCTGGTCCTGCCGGATGGCCCGGTGCGGGTGCGCGGCGACGCGACGCGCCTGATCCAGGTGGTCGTCAACATCCTGAACAACGCCGCGAAGTACACGCCGCCGGCCGGCACCATCCGCATCGGACTCACCGTGGAAACCGGCCGCGCCTGCATCGAGGTGCGCGACAACGGCTCGGGCATGCCGGCCGACCTGCTGCCGACCGTGTTCGAACCCTTCAGCCAGGGCGCGCGCACGCTGGCGCGCTCGCAGGGCGGGCTGGGGCTCGGTTTGGCGCTGGTCAGGAAGCTGGTCGAGATGCACGGCGGCGAAGCCCGGGCCGCGAGCGAGGGAGTGGGGCTGGGCAGCGTGTTCACGATCGCGCTGCCTTGCCCGCAGTGCGAGGGCGGCGCCCCGGCAGCCGGCGGCGCCGCGCGTCCTCCCGATGCGGCGGCCTTCCGCCCCTTGCGCGTGATCGTGGTCGACGACAACGAGGACGCGGCCGACAGCCTGGCCACGCTACTGCGGGTGCAAGGCCATGCGGTGACGGTCGAATACACCGCCAAGGGCGCACTCGCACGCGCGGCGCACGAGCCGCCCGACGCGATGGTGGTCGACATCGGTCTGCCGGACATGGACGGCTACCAGCTCGGCGCCTTGCTGCGCGCCCGGCCGGGCATGTGCGATGCGCTGCTGATCGCGGCCACCGGCTACGGGGGCGAGCAGGACCGCATGCGGGCGCGCGACGCCGGCTTCGCGCATCACCTGGTCAAGCCGGTCGACATGGGGGCGCTGGTGCGCATTCTGCAGGACGCGGCCAGCGCGCCGTGGTAAAGCTCAGTTGTCGATCAGTGCGGCCATTTGCGCGAGCAAGGTGGCGCGCGAGGCGTCGATCTGGCGCGCGTTGGTGCGCGAGGACAGGGTGGCGCGCTCCTTGCGGCCGAGGAAATAGGCGACCCGTTCGGCATTCGCGCCGGACGGATGCGGCAGGCCGTGCAGGATGCGGTCGCGCCGGATCACGCCTTCGCGTGCCAGCCAGTCGAGGCCTTCGGCGACGCTGCCGCCCATCGGGATGTAGAGCGCGTCGGGCAGCTGCGCCGCCTCCTGCGCGAAGTAGCGCAGCACCTGCTCGCGCAGGAACGGCAGCTTGGCCATCCCCGGCGTGCCGCTGTAGTTGCGGCCGTCGACGAACACCGGATGGCGCAGGATGGCGCTGATCTGCACCAGGTGCGCATCGAGGTCGAACAGCGAGGCGCAGCTGGCGATGCCGAGCCAGCGCTGCACGCCGATCGCGTCGAGCAGGGCGACGAAGTTGGGACGGATCGCACCGCTGAAGGCGCCCGCCAGGCGCGCCGCGCGCAGCACCTCGTCCTGGCCGGCCCCGGCCTTGACGCAGCGCTGGGCTTCGCGCATCGCGTTCCTCCACTGCGCGAAGCCCGGTGCGATGCCGACGACGACGATGCGCGCCGCCGGGTTCACGTATTCGAAGGGGATGTAGTGCACGCTGAACTTGCCTTCGCGCGCCAGCAGGAAGCGTTCCGGCAAAGTGGCTGCGGAATCGATCGCCGCCAGGTCGAGCTCGCGGATCGCGTCCGCATACTGCGGAAACAGGACCGGACTCATGGCCGGCCTCGCGCAGCGCCCAGGCGTGCCCGCGCCTTCATGCGGGTCGCATGCAGGGAGGTGGTGCCGATCCGGAGAAGCGCTTGGATGTACATACAATTGAGCAAATACAGTTATATTTAAGAAAATTATAGTTCCTACAACTAACTGAGTAAAGCCTCCTGTTCCGCTAGCGTGCGGGCGGCCCTTGCGCCGCGTCCGGTGGTAAGCTGGAGCTAGGAATCCACCTCATTGATCAGGCCGATTCCTAATCCTCTACGTTACAGGAGGTCGCCATGCCCCAGGTCGCATTGATCACCGTTCACGGAATGGGCGAAACGCCGCGCGATTACGCTGCCGGCGTGTTCGGCGAGATGCGCACCCGGCTCGGCCCGGCCCTGCGCGAGCGCGCCGCCTTCTATTCGGTGTATTACCAGGACATCCTGCAAAAGAACGAGCAGACCGTGTGGGAGCGCGTGGATGCCGGGAGCAAGGTGCACTACGACCAGCTGCGCAAGTTCATGCTGTTCGGCTTCGCCGACGCCGCCGGCCTGGAGAACCGCAAGGAAGACCCGGGTTCGGTCTACGAGCTGGCGCAGGGCCAGATCGCGCGTGCGCTGCTGGCCGCCGCAGTTGCCAACCCTGCCAATCCCGTCGACGCCGGCATGCCGGTCGTCTTCCTCGCCCACTCGCTCGGCTGCCAGGTCCTGTCGAGCTACATCTACGACGCGCAGAAGGCGCTCGGCGGCGGGCGGGTCGAGGCCGGCATCTGGCGCGACATCGATGCCTGGTCGCGCCCGGCCCTGGGGCGCCTGCTCACCGACCGCGAGCGGCACTACCTGGCGGGCGGCACCTGCGCCAGCCTGGTCACGACCGGCTGCAACATCCCGATTTTCGTCGCCGCGCACAAGGAGATGCACATCAAGCCGATCGCGCCGCCGACGCCGATGTTTCATTGGCTGAACCTGTACGATCCGGACGACGTGCTGGGCTGGCCCTTGCAGCCGCTGTCGGAGGGCTACCGCGTGCTGGTCGAGGACCGCGCCATCAATGCCGGCCAGGGCGCGGTGGGCTGGATGCTCAAGAGCTGGAATCCGCTCTCGCACAACGGCTACTGGCAGGACAGGGAGGTGCTGGAGCCGCTGGCGGCGATGCTCCGGCGGCTGGTGGCGTAGGGTGGGCATTCATGCCCACGCGGTATGACCCGTTGCGTCCCGTGATCATTTCCAAGGGACGCAAACGTGCGAAACCGCGTGCGCTCGAGAGCGCACCCTACTCGTTATGCGTGCTGCAGCGTGAACAGCGGCCGGATGTCCCCGGCCACGGCGCCGCGCGCGTTACGAATCAAGGGCTGGCGGAAGCGCTCCAGCACCGTGCGCTTTTCGTCGTCGAGCAAGCCGAGCTGGTCGAGCACGTTGTAGGTGATGGTGTGCAGGCCGCGGTTGTTGCCGTCGGCGATCTTGATCGCGATGCCGATGCCCTTCGAGCGGATGCCGACCGCCTGCACGGCGTCGGCGCCGATCTTGGCGACCCAGTCGCCACCGCCCGCAGTCATCAGGACCAGGTCGCTGCGTTCGGTGCCCGAGACCATGTCGGGGCGGTGCGTCATGGCGTCGAACAGGGGGCCGAGCGCGTGGCCGAGCCGCGCGTCTTGCGGGCCCTGGGCCAGGCGCGCGTACAGGTGGGCCAGGCTGGCCAGGGGCAGGGCGTAGTTGGGCGCCGAGCAGCCGTCGATCCCGCGCGGCAGCTGCGCTTCCGGCAGGTTCACCGCATCGGCCAGCGCGGCGCGCACGGCCAGCTGCAGCGGGTGATCCGGGGCCACGTAACCGGTGGTCGAGACGTCGTGCTGGCGGCACCAGGCCAGGAAGCCGCTGTGCTTGCCGGAGCAGTTGTGGTGCAGCGCCGTCCAGGTCTGGTCCTGCGGCACCGGCATGTTGTTGTACTCGTAGTAGAGCGGCACGCCGCAGCCGCATTCGAGGTGACCGGCGTCCAGGCCGATCTTGCCGAGGATGGAGCGCACGCCGTGCAGGTGCTTTTCCTCGCCCGAATGGCTGGCGCACAGCAGCGCCAATTCTTCTTCGAGCAGGCCGAATTTGGCCGGGCCTTCCGACAGCAGGAAGGGCAGGGCCTGGAAGGGCTTCAGGGCCGAGCGGGTGAAGGTGGGGTACTGCGGGTCGCCGGCCCAGGCCAGCAGGCGGCCCGTGGTATCCACGACGGCGATCGAACCGGCGTGGACGTTTTCGACGGTGTAGCCGGTTTCGGCATAGCCGCGCGTGGTGGCGGCGAGGGGGACGGCGTGCATGCTCGGATCTCGTGAAGTGGACGATCCGTCCACTCTAAACGAGGCCGAAAAAACGCAGCGCACCGCCCCTCGTCGGCATTACATCGGCGGCCCGAATTTGCCGGCCTGGTAGTCGCGCACAGCCTGCTCGATCTCTTCGCGCGAATTCATCACGAAAGGGCCGTAGGAAACCACCGGTGCGCCGATCGGCTCGGCGTGCCCGAGCAGGACCACGCTGTCTTCCAGCGCCGTCATCTCGAACTCGTCCTCTTCGCTGCCCAGTTCGACCAGGTGGAAGGCGCTGACGCGGTCCTGCGCCATCCCTGCCTCGAGCGCGCCGCGCACGATGTACAGGAACACGTTGCGCTCGGCCAGGCCGCGCACGCGCAGGCGCCCGCCGGGCTGGAACACGACGGTGCTCATGAAGACGCCGGTCAGCGATTCGACCGGTCCGCGCCGGCCTTCCCACTCGCCCGCGGTCAGGTGCATGGTCACGCGGCCGCCGTCCAGGGAGAGTTCGGGAATCTCGTCCTTCTGCAGGCCGGTATAGGCCGGCTTCGTCATCTTGAGGTGCGGCGGCAGGTTGACCCACAACTGCAGGATCTCGAGCGGGCCGCCACTCTGCAGGAATTCGGGCGGCGAGATTTCGGCGTGAATCAGGCCGCTGCCGGCCGTCATCCACTGCACGCCGCCGGCGCGGATGATGCTCTCGTAGCCGGCGCTGTCCTTGTGCATCAGCATGCCTTCGAGGATGAAGGTGACGGTCTCGAAGCCGCGGTGCGGATGCGGCCCGAAGGGCAGGCCGCGGTTGTGCGGCGCATAGGTTTGCGGGCCGTGGTGGTTCAGGAACAGGAAGGGATCGACCTGCTCCAGGTGCGCGGAGGGCACGGGCCGCTGGGTGATCAGGTCGCCGATATCGTCGCGCAGGGCCGGGTGGATGCGGCGTACCAGTTTGTCGCTCATGTCTTGCCTCGTTCGTGTTGTCGTTGGCTGCAACGATACCGGAATGCGGGCCGGCTTGCCGCTGGGCGCTGTGCTAGACTCGTTGCGCCTATGCAATGGAGACACCTGCAACCATGAAAAGAACGATCCTCGCCAGCCTGCTGCTGGCCTGCGCCGTACATGCGCACGCCGCCCCGAAGACCGCGGCACCCAGTCTGGACGCGGCCGCCGTAAAGGCCGCCAAGTACGCCGTCACCACCTACCGGACCGACGTCGTCAAGACCCTGGCCGGCCTGGTCAGCTTCAACACGGTGGCCGACCCCAAGCTTCCGTCCGACCAGGACCCGCAGCACATCGCCTTCAAGAACTACCTGAAAACCGAGACAGACCGTCTCGGTTTCGACTTCGCCGACCACGGCTGGGTGGTTGTCATCGGCATGGGCAAAGGAGAGGAGCGGGTCGGCATCGTGACCCACGGCGACGTCCAGCCGGTCGACCCGTCCAAGTGGAAGAAGTCGCCCTTCGTGCTGGACCAGACCAGCGAGCCGGGCAAGCTGCTGGCGCGCGGCGCCGAGGACGACAAGGGTCCGATCGCGACCGCGCTATATGCGATGAAGGCGCTGAAGGACCAGCAGCTGCCTCTGTCGAAACGCATCGAACTGTACGTGTACATGGGCGAGGAATCGAACTGGCAGCCGTTGGTCGACTTCCTGAAAACCCACGAGCCGCCGCAGATGAACATCACGCTCGACGCCGAGTATCCGGCGGTGGTGGCCGAAAAGGCGTCGGGCACGATCGCCGTCACCTTCCCGAAAGCCGGAGCGGTCGTGCCGGCGGCGGGCGAAGCGCACATCGCGGCCTTCGGCGGCGGCTTCTTCGGCAGCCAGATTCCGGAAGACGCCAGCGCCACCATCGCCAACGCGACGCCCGGGATCGAGGCCCAGGTGCGCGCACGCGGCGCGCAGCAGGAGGGCATGCGCTACGAATTCACGCGCAAGGGCAATGAGCTGGAAGTGCGCGCGCATGGCGTGTCGGCGCACTCCTCGAAGCCCGAGGACGGCGTCAACGCGGTGGCGATGCTGGCCGATGCGCTGGCCGTGCGTCCCTGGCCGAACACGACGGCCGGTGCGGCGGTGAACTACCTGAACGAGCTGGTGGGCACCGGCCTGTACGGCGAGAAGTTCGGCACCATCGCCTACCGCGACAGCTTCATGGGTCCGATGACCGTGGCCCCGACCGTGATCCGCCAGAAGGAAGAGGGGATCGAGGTGTCGATCAACCTGCGCCGTCCGCGCGGCAAGAGCATCGAACAGCTGACCAACGAAGCCAGGGCGGCCATCGATGGCTGGCAGAGCCGCAACCTGGCGCTGGCGAACGTCACCGTG
>Ga0308168_1002827_pt1 | contig 13869 bp, 10 predicted proteins | sample PhyCR2_FD_202133 | JGI IMG/M metagenome (GOLD analysis project Ga0308168, IMG submission 202133) | Phyllosphere microbial communities from UC Gill Tract Community Farm, Albany, California, United States - DLSLRC.R2 | ecosystem: Host-associated > Plants > Phyllosphere > Unclassified | place: USA... | reverse complement strand
CGCCAGGTTGGCCATGTCGATGTCGGTGTTCGGCGCCGGCGCCGGTACCGCAGCTGGCGTGGCGGTGAAATCGGCGCCGAAGTCGGCATCCAGTCCGTGACCCAGCAGGTCGTCGTCCGTCGGATGCGGATCGGGCTGGGGCACCGGGTTCGGTGCCGGCGTGGCGCCGAAGTCCATGTCGAAGGAGAAGTCGAGCGGCTCGTCGGCACCGGCCGGCGCTGCCACAGCCGCCGTTGCTGCCGGCGGCGGCAGGTCGAAGCCGCCCATGTCGAATTCCAGGTCGCCCACCTCGTCGCCGCGCGCCGCCGTGATGTCGCGCACATCGGCGCTGGGCAGCGCGGTGTGGTCGGCCGCGGCCGGCGGCTCGAAGGCCAGGCCGCCAAGGTCGAAGTCGAGGCCGTTGTCGTCTTCCGCCGGCGGAGCTGCGGCAGGCACCGATGCCGCCGGCTGGGCGGTGGCCATGGCGTCGGCGAAGTGCTGGTCGAAGCTCAGCGGCTCGCGGGCATTGTCTTGCGCATTGTCGTTGGTAGTGGCGGCATCGGCGGCCAGGAAGGCATCGTCCAGGTCCTTCGACAGCAGCGCGTCGTGGCTCGCGGCCACCGTACCTGCCGCAACAGCCGCGCCGGCACCAACCGCCGCCGCCGTGGCGAATCCGGCGCCGGTGCCGTTGTTCGCATACAGCGGATTATTCGGATCGATCGACTGGCCCAGCGCCGCCGCTTGTGCCCACTCCTCGCCCTGCCCGCGCGTGATGCCATACAGTTCGCCGGCCTGGGTTTCGAAGGCGCGCTGGTCCTTGCGCGCGGCGTAGATCTCGAGCAGCTTCAGGCGCACCGGCAGGCGGTCCGGATGGACGCGCAGGGCTTCCTTGAGGATTTCCTCGGCCTGGGCATCGCGGCCATAGGCAATGTAGACATCGGCTTCCGCCACCGGATCGACTTCATTGGTGTCGAGCTGGCTGGCCGAAGGCGCGAAGCTGGAGTTGAACACGCTGTTGTTGGTGTCCACGCTCTGGCCGCCGGTCTCGGCGAACAGGGAGTGGCCCGGCTCGGTCGGCACGCCCAGGATCGACGGCTCGGACACCGCCTTGACGGTCGCCTTCTTGCGGCGCTGGGCGATGCCGAGGCCCGCCAGCAGCAGCACGGTGGCGCCAGCGCCCAGGTAGGTCAGGTTGTCCATGATGAAGTCGAACAGGCCCGGTTCCGGCGCCGGCTCGACCGGTTTCACTGCCGGCTTGATGGCGGGCAGCTTCTTCGCGGCCGGCTTTTCCGTGGGTGCCAGCACGGCCGGCGCGGCAGGTGCCGCCGGCGCCGCAGGGGTGGCAGCGGCATTTTCCTGGGCTTCGGCGCCGGCCTTGCTCTTGACCTCGGACAGCTTCTGCAAGTCGGTAATGTTGCGCTCGAGTTCCTTCACGCGCGCCTGGGATTCCTCCAGCTCGCGCTGCTTGGCGATCTTGTCTTCGCTGCTCAGGGTGGCGCCCTTGCCGGCCGGCGCGTTCGGCGCCGCCTTCGACAGGCGCAGCTGGTCCTGCGATTCGTTGGCCGCGGTCGGGCGTTCCTCGACCTTGGCGGTGACGCGGCCGGTGCCGCTCTGGCTGGCGCGCGGCGTCTTTTCGGCGTCGGAGGCGGCGACCTGGCCGGCCAGCTTGTTGCGGTAGGCATTGAAGTCGGCGGCATGCGCGACCACCACGCCGCGCGCTTCGCCCTCGCCGATGGCGCCGACCGCGCCGGCGTCCGGCACCGTCAGGATGCGGCCCGATTTCAGGCGGTTCATGTTGTTGCCCATGAAGGCTTCCGGATTGGCGCGGTAGAGCGCCACCAGCATCATGTCGAGCGACACCTCGGCCGGTTTGACCTGGGTGGCGATCTTGCCCAGGTTGTCGCCCTGTTTGACGCGGTAGCGCGAGCGCGCCGCGGACTGGCCCTGCCCCTCCTCGGCGGCGCGGCCGCCATCTTCGATGCGCTCGGCCGGCGTGCGGCGGTTGCGCGCGGGGCGTGCGGTGTCCGAAGACTGCGCAGTCGACTGCGCGGCGGATGCCGCCGCAGTGCCGCCCGGCGCCGGGTCGGCACGCGTGCCCGCCGCGGCGACCTGGGCCGACTGCGTCGCGCGCAATTCAGCCGGGTCGAGCAGGAAGGTGTATTCGCGCACCAGGCGCCCGTTGTTCCACGAGACTTCCAGCAGCAGGTCGACGAAAGGCTCGTTCAGCGGCTGGCTCGAGCTGACGCGGATGAACTGGCGGCCGCCGCGCTGCTCGACGTTGAAGCGCAGCGACAGCAGGGCCGGATTGAATTCGATGTTGGCGGTCCGGAAGGCATCGGGCGACGCCAGCTTGGCCACCAGGCCGGCCGCTTCTTCGGGCGATACCGACGTCAACTCGATCTCGGCGCGCAGGGGCTGGCCGAGTGCCGACAGCACGGTCAGCTTGCCCAGGCCGGCCGCATGAGCAGCCGAGCTCAGGACCAACGCACTGGCGACCGCCGCGGTAAGCTTCTTCAGTGCGGAGGACTTGAACGGGAGGCGGTGGGAAGAGTGCATAGTCGGAACCGAGTGAGTTGAGCGGGAGAAACACGTTGCCCGGAGGTCTCAGCAACATATCATCATGCCTTATGGCATGCAAGTTTTAGGGGAGAAACATCGACTGCCTATGCGCTAGGTAGATGTTTTTTTGCTGGCAAGATATCAATTCGTTCACGGGACTGGCCATATCGACATCATACCAATCGAGGGTCATGTGGCGCGCGCACCAATGAAACAGATAAACGTCGTCCCCGCGAAAGCCGGGATCCATACCCACGAACCGCGCCGCAAACGCGGACTCCGGCAGCTCGGTACGGATCCCCGCCTGGGCGGGGACGACGGTGGTGCGCCAAATGCGCTATGAAAACGCTAGCTTACTTGTCCAGCACGATGCGCAGCATGCGGCGCAGCGGCTCGGCCGCGCCCCACAGCAGCTGGTCGCCGACGGTGAAGGCGGACAGGTATTCCGGGCCCATCGACATCTTGCGCACGCGGCCGACCGGAATGCGCAGGGTACCCGTGACGGCGGCAGGGGTCAGGTCGACCACCGAGGCTTCGCGCGTGTTCGGCACGAACTTCACCCACTCGTTGTCCGAAGCGATGATGTCGTTGATCTCGTCCAGCGGCACGTCCTTTTTCAGCTTGATGGTCAGTGCCTGCGAATGGCAGCGCATGGCGCCGATGCGCACGCACAGGCCGTCGACCGGGATCTCTGCCGAACCAAAGCCTTGGCCGCGGCCGAGGATCTTGTTGGTCTCTGCGCCGGCCTTCCACTCTTCCTTCGACTGGCCGTTGCCGAGGTCCTTGTCGATCCAGGGAATCAGGTTGCCGCCCAGCGGCACGCCGAACTGTTTGGTCTCGTCGGCGGACAGGCCGTGCTGGGTAGCCAGCACGGTGCGGTCGATTTCCAGGATGGCCGAGGCCGGATCGTCCAGCAGGTGCTTGACCGAGCTGTTGATGGTGCCGAACTGGGTCAGCAGCTCGCGCATGTGCTGGGCACCGCCGCCGGATGCCGCCTGGTAGGTCATCGAGGTCATCCAGTCGACCAGGTCGTTCTTGAACAGGCCGCCCAGGCCCATCAGCATGCAGGACACGGTGCAGTTACCGCCGATGAAATTCTTGACGCCGCGCGCCATGGCATTCTTGATCACGTCCAGGTTGACCGGGTCCAGCACGATGACGGCGTCGTCCTTCATGCGCAGGGTCGAGGCGGCGTCGATCCAGTAGCCGTTCCAGCCGCTTGCCCGCAGCTGCGGGAAGACTTCGGTCGTGTAGTCGCCGCCCTGGCAGGAGATGATGATCTCGCACTTGGCCAGTTCGGCGATGTCGGTGGCGCTCTTCAGCGTGGTTTCGTTCTTGGCCATCTTCGGGGCGGCGCCGCCCGGGTTCGAGGTGGTGAAGAACACCGGCTCGATGTGGGCGAAATCGCCCTCGTCCTGCATGCGCTGCATCAGGACCGAACCAACCATGCCACGCCAACCAACCAGACCTACAAGTTTCATTATCATCCCTCTATTAATATCGTGACGTTTGTGTAACGCCGGCTTCCGCGTGGGCACGGGGTGCCTACGCCGGCCGCGCCCACCCTACGATCCTGCTAACGTTTGCTTATGCCAACGCGTTGACCACCGCGTCGCCCATCTGTTCCGTACCCACGCGGGTCGTGCCTTCTTCGAAGATGTCCGGCGTGCGCAGGCCTTGTGCCAGCACCGCCTTGACCGCGTTCTCGATGCGGTCGGCCTGCTCGGTTTTTCCGAGCGAGAAGCGCAGCATCATCGCGGCCGACAGGATGGTCGCCAGCGGATTGGCCACGCCCTTGCCGGCGATGTCCGGCGCCGAACCGTGCGAGGGCTCGTACAGGCCCTTGTTGTTGGCGTCCAGCGAGGCCGAGGGCAGCATGCCGATCGAGCCGGTCAGCATCGCCGCCGCATCCGACAGGATATCGCCGAACATGTTGCCGGTCACGATGACGTCGAATTTCTTGGGCGCGCGCACCAGCTGCATCGCGGCATTGTCGACGTACATGTGCTCGAGCTCGACGTCCTGGTAGTCCTTGTGCACCTCGGTGACGATGTCGCGCCAGAACTGGAAGGTTTCGAGCACATTCGCCTTGTCGACGCTGGTGACGCGCTTACCGCGCTTGCGCGCCGCCTGGAAGGCCACGTGGGCGATGCGGCGGATCTCGCCTTCCGCGTAGCGCATGGTATCGAAGCCCTCGCGCTGGCCGGCGAAGGGGCCGTCCGGGCACTCCCTGACGCCGCGCGGCTTGCCGAAATAGATGTCGCCGGTCAGCTCCCGGATGATCAGGATGTCCAGGCCCGACACCACTTCCGGCTTGAGCGTGGAAGCGCCCGCCAGTTCCGGATACAGGATCGCCGGGCGCAGGTTGGCGAACAGGCCGAGTTCCTTGCGCAGGCCGAGGATGGCCTGCTCCGGACGCAGCGCGCGCTCCAGATTGTCGTACTGGTAATCGCCGACGGCGCCGAACAGCACCGCGTCGGCCGCCTTGGCCAGCGCCAGCGTGGCCGGCGGCAGCGGGTGGCCGTGGGCGGCATAGCCGGCGCCGCCGACGTCCGCGCTTTCCAGCTCGAAGCGTTCGCCCAGTGCGTTCAGCACCTTGACCGCCTGCGCCGTGATTTCGGGGCCGATGCCGTCGCCCGGCAGGATTGCAATCTTCATGTCGCTGCTCTTCTATCAGATGGTGTTGGCGAGCCAGGGTTGCTGGCGCAAATGACGCTCCTCGAAGGCGCGGATCTCGTCGGCGTGGCGCAGGGTCAGGCCGATGTCGTCCAGGCCGTTCAGCAGGCAGTACTTGCGGAAATCGTCGATCGCGAACTCGAAGGCCAGGTGGCCGTCCGCGCTGCGCACCACGCGCTGTTCGAGGTCGACCACCAGCTTGAAGCCGGGGAAGGCCTTCACTTCATTGAACAACTGGTCGACCTGGGCTTCGCCCAGCACGATCGGCAGCAGGCCGCTCTTGTAGCAGTTGTTGAAGAAGATGTCGGCGAAACTGGGCGCGATGATGGCGCGGAAACCGTACTGCTGCAGCGCCCAGGGCGCGTGTTCGCGCGAGGAGCCGCAGCCGAAGTTCTTGCGCGCCAGCAGGATCGACGCTCCCTGGTAGCGCGCCTGGTTCAGCACGAAGTCGGGATTGAGCGGCCGCTTGCTATTGTCCATGCCCGGTTCGCCATGGTCCAGGTAGCGCCACTCGTCGAACAGGTTGGGGCCGAAGCCGGTGCGGCGGATCGACTTGAGGAACTGCTTCGGAATGATGGCGTCGGTGTCGACGTTGGCGCGGTCGAGCGGCGCTACCAGTCCTTCGTGTACGGTGAATTTGTCCATGCCGTAGGGGTCAGAGCCCGGTTTTGTTTTTAAAAGGGCTCTGACCCCGGAGTTCGCGGCCCAAGCCCATCAGACGATTCATTTCCCACCAGCGCCAGTAATGACCTGGCCAACCTTCTGCACATCCTTGCCGACGCCGGAGATGGTGTTGCAAGCGCTGACGGCGAAGGCAATGAGTGCGAGGGCGATTAGTTGTTTCATGCTGTTCCTGATTGTTCTTGATTTCAAAGCGGCCGTGCGACGGCCGGCAACTCCGGGGTCAGAGCCCCTGAAAAACTAAACCGGGCTCTGACCCCTCCGGACATCGACGAAATGCCCGGCGATCCCGGCCGCCGCGGCCATCGCCGGCGACACCAGGTGGGTGCGGCCGCCCTGCCCTTGCCGGCCTTCGAAATTGCGGTTCGAGGTCGAGGCGCAGCGTTCGCCCGGCTCCAGGCGGTCGGCATTCATCGCCAGGCACATCGAGCAGCCCGGCTCGCGCCATTCGAAGCCGGCGGCCTTGAAGATCTGGTCCAGCCCCTCGCGCTCGGCCTGCTCTTTCACCAGGCCGGAGCCCGGCACCACCATCGCCAGCTTGACGTTGGAGGCGCGCTGGCGGCCGCGCACCACGGCGGCGGCGGCGCGCAGGTCCTCGATGCGCGAGTTGGTGCAGGAGCCGATGAAGACCTTGTCGATGCGGATGTCCTCGATCGGGGTGTTCGGCTTGAGGTCCATGTAGACCAGCGCCTTTTCCATGGCGTCGCGCTTGACCGGATCGCGTTCCTTGTCGGGATCGGGCACCCGGCCGTCGACCGTGGTCACCTGCTCGGGCGAGGTGCCCCAGGTGACCTGCGGCTTGATCTCGGCGGCGTTGAGGGTCACCACCATGTCGAACTTCGCGCCCGGGTCGGTACGGAGGGTGCGCCAGTAGGACACCGCCTGCTCCCAGTGGGGGCCGGCGGGCGCGAACGGGCGGCCCTTGATGTAATCGATGGTGGTGTCGTCCACCGCGACCATGCCGGCGCGCGCACCCGCTTCGATCGCCATGTTACAGAGCGTCATGCGGCCTTCCATCGACAGCGCGCGGATGGTCGAGCCGGCGAATTCGATGGCGTAGCCGGTACCGCCGGCGGTGCCGATGCGGCCGATCACGGCCAGCACGATGTCCTTGGCGGTCACGCCGGCCGGCAGTGCGCCGTCGACCTGCACCAGCATGGCCTTCGACTTCTTCGCCAGCAGGGTCTGGGTGGCCATCACGTGCTCGACTTCCGAAGTGCCGATGCCGTGCGCCAGGCAGCCGAAGGCACCGTGGGTCGAGGTGTGCGAATCGCCGCAGACCACGGTCATGCCCGGCAGGGTCGCGCCCTGCTCCGGCCCGATCACGTGCACGATGCCCTGGCGCTTGTCGTTCATGTTGAAGTAGGTGACGCCGAAGGCCTTGGCATTGCTGTCCAGGGTCTCCACCTGCAGCCGCGAGGTGGGGTCGGCGATGCCGTCGCGGCGGTCGGTGGTCGGGACGTTGTGGTCGGCCACGGCAAGGTTGGCCGAGGTACGCCATAGCGGGCGGCCGGCCTCGCGCAGGCCTTCGAAGGCTTGCGGGCTGGTGACTTCATGGACCAGCTGACGGTCGATATACAGCACGGTGGTGCCATCTGCATCGGCACGCACGACATGCGAATCCCAGAGTTTGTCGTAGAGCGTCTTTACCATGATCTTCCCATTCAACGGACCGCTTCATGCGGGCACGGTCTTTGATTATGCCATATTTGTGCACTGCGGAAGGGGTGCCTCTTGGCACGATTATTCCAATACGCAGTCATTCATGCAAATATTATTCGCAAGCCATGCCAACGATGCAAATAAAAAAAGCCTGTGCGTTTCGGGCACAGGCTTTTCTTGGGTTTGTTGCTTGTCGTTGCAAAGGGGTTTTTCGCCCCTTTCTGGTGCTTTTAGGCCGCCAGGCGCACCGTCGAGCGCGCGCCGTCCATCAGGAAGGACAGGCCCACCACCAGCACCAGCGAACCTTCCGCCGAGCGTGCGGTACCGGTGATGCCGTCGACGCTGAGGGCCGTCATCGGCTTGATCACCAGGTCGGCCGTGCCGTCCACCGCTTCCATCGCCAGGATGTAAGGCTGGGGCGCGTTGATCACGATGCCGACGCGTTCGATGCAGGGCTCGTAGCCGAGCGACAGTGCCAGCGAACGCACCGGCAGCGGACGGCCCTGGTCCTTCAGCACCGGGGCGCCGCCGACCTGCATGAACTCTTCCGGCAGCTCGACCACGCGCTCGACGACGGCCATCGGCAGCGCCAGCTGGGCGCCCGAGGTCGACACCAGCATGGTCGGCACGATCGACAGTTCGATCGGCAGGCGGATCGAGAAGCGGGTGCCGGTGCCGAGGTTGGAGTCGATGCGGATCGCGCCGCGGTTCTTCTCGACAGCGGTCTTCACCACGTCCATGCCGACGCCGCGGCCCGAGACCGACGAGGCCACTTCCTTGGTCGAGAAGCCCGGCAGGAACACCAGCTGGTAGGCTTCGTCGTCGGAGGTGGCCTGGTGTTCGCCGATCAGGCCTTTTTCCATCGCCTTCTTGCGCAGGCTGATCGGATCCATGCCGCGGCCATCGTCCTGCAGCACGATCATGACGCTGTTGGCTTCCTGCCAGGCTTTCAGCAGGATGAAGGCCTTGGCCGGCTTGCCCTTGGCGACGCGGTCTTGCGGACCCTCGACGCCATGGTCGAGCGCATTGCGCAGCATGTGCACCAGCGGATCGTACAGGCTGTCCACCACCACGCGGTCGACTTCGGTCTCGGCGCCTTCGATGGTCAGCTCGACGTCCTTGCCGAGGTCCTTGGCCAGCTCGCGCACCAGGCGCGGGAATTTCTGGAACAGGCGGCCCACCGGCTGCATGCGGGTCGCCAGCGTGGCGCGCTGCAGTTCGGCCGAGTAGCGCGAGGCGCGTTCCAGGGTCTCGGTCAGGGTCGCCATCAGGGTGGCGGCCTGGCCTTCGAACTTGAACTGCGACAGGCGCTCCAGGAGCACGGCGGCCTGGTTGGCGGCCTGCACCGACTCGCCCGCCACTTCCAGCAGCGCGTCCAGCTTGACTGCATCGATACGGATGCTTTCGTCCTTGGCCGGCGCGGCGTTGGCCGGCTTGGCGTCGGCGGCGCGGCGCTCGTTGCCGTCCCAGCCCGGCTTGGCCGGTACAGCGGCAGCATCAGCCACCGCGACCGCGCTGGCTGCCGAAGCTGGTGCGGCGGCAGCCGGTGCGGCGGCAGCCGGCGCGGCCGCCACTGGTGCGGCGGCGGCCTGCACCGCCGGCACGTGCGTGCCCGGCGGGACCACTGCGGCATACATCGCTTCCCAGTCGAGGCCATCGGCGCCGGCCCCTGCGGCGACCGGGGCTGCGGCGGCGACGGTGGCCACGGCGACCGGCGCGGCAACAGGTGCCGGTGCTGGTGCCGGTGCTGCCGGCGCGGCCTGGGGCGCGTCCAGGCCCGCGATCGCATCCTTCAGCATGCGTTCGAGGTCGTCCGGCATCGAGGCCAGCTGGTCCGGCGTTGCGCCGTTGTTCAGGTCGTTGAGCTGGTCGGCCACGAAGCCCGACGCCTGCAGCGAGGCTTCGATCGCACCCGGCGTTACCGGGGTCGCACCGGTGCGCAGCGCATCGAACAGGTTCTCGGTCAGGTGGCAGGCGGCGACCAATGCCGGCAAGCCCATGAAGCCCGCGCCACCCTTGATGGTGTGGAAGGAGCGGAAGACCGCGTTCAGCGTTTCCTTGTTGTCCGGATCACGTTCGAGGCGCAGCAGGTGCTCTTCCACGTTGGTCGCAAGATCCAACGCCTCGACGACGAAATCCTTGAGCATTTCATCCATTAGAATCCCAGATCGGCAAGAAGGTCATCGACACTGTCCTGGTCCATCGCCACGGTGGGCGCGGACGGACCCGACATCAGCTGCACAGGCTGTTCCTGTTCCTGGACAGCCTGTTTCTGCGCCAGTTTTTCCTTGACGTCGGCCGGTGCGCTGTCGCGCAGCAGCTGCGTCAGTTCGTTCTCGATCGTCTTGGTGATCATGACCACCTTCTTGATCAGCTGACCGGTGATGTCCTGGAAGTCCTGGGCCATCATGATCTCGAGCAGGCGCGCCTTTTCGGCTTCGGTTGCTTCCGACACCAGCTGGGCAAACTGGCGGGAGTCGCCGGCCAGGGTCTTGAACTGGTCGATCGACAGCTTGCCGGCGAACAGCTCGGCCCAGCGGTTTTCCATGTCCTTGGCCTGCTTCGACAGCACATCCTGCGCCGGCATGCCTTCGTCGAGGGTGTTGAGCACCTTGTTGGCGGCTTGCTCGGTCAGGCTGGCGACATATTCCAGGCGGTCCTGGGCGTCCACGATCTGGGACGAGGCCTCGGTCAGCGCCTTGTCGTAGCCCAGCTCGCGCAGCGAGTCGTGCATCACGCGCACGATGCCGCCCAGGCGCTCGTACATGTTCTTTTCCTGCTCATCGGCCGGCTCGGTGGCGGCGGCAGGTGCCGTGGCAACTGCCGGAGCCGGTGCCGTGGCAACTGCCGGAGCCGGTGCCGCCACTACTGCGGCGGGTGCGCTGTTCGACATCTGGTCGAACAAGGCTTCTAGGTCGTCTTCGTCCGCGGCGGCGGGAGTGGGTGCGGGGGCGGGCGCAGGTTCGGGCGCACTGGCGCGCTGCGCAGCCACTTCCTCGAATAAGGCGTCGAAATCGTCAGCGGCGTCGGTCATAATCCCTGCTTCTCCATAATGTAAATGTCGCGTGAGCTGTGCTGTGTTGGTGCGGTGCAGGAACAAGTCGATCAGTGCCGACGTCAATACACACCGCCAAAAGATTAGTACGAGTGTAGCAGCGTGGTTGCCGTAGGTAAATCTTTCAAAACGGCGGCGTTGCGAATGCCCCAGTAAACTTGGCGATGCAACAAGCATTTACTGATTTTTGTGAATATTTTCACAAAGCAAGTGTTGTATTTTATTATCGTGGGTGTTGTGGCAGATGCGGTTTCCAGGCGGACAAGCGAACACATCTCTGAGTAAGATCAATCATTTACAAGCCTCCACGCCGGAAAAGCCGCACTACAATAGAGGTAACGTGACGTGAGGGAGGGCTCACCATGTACCAGAAAATTCTGATCACCACCGACGGATCTGCGGTTTCGCAACACACTGCCTGCGCCGGCGTCAAATTCGCGCAACAAATGGGCGCCGAAGTGCTTGCCCTGTTCGTCGCGCCCGATTACCAGTACCCCGTGTACGTCGAAATCATCCCGCCGTCCTACCCCAGCGAAGAGGAATACATCGACCAGATGAAGCGCATGGGCCAGGAATACATGGGGTCGATCATGCGCTCGGCGGAAAAATGCGGCTTGAAGCATGCCTGCATGACGGCATTTTCCGACGCCGCTGCCCTCAAGATCGTCGACGTCGCCGAACAACAACAATGCGACCTGATCTTCATGGGCTCGCATGGACGCAGCGGCTGGGGCCAGTTATTGCTGGGCAGCGTCACCAACAAGGTGCTGTCGCAGACCACCAAGCCGGTCCTGGTCCACAGGCTGATCCACGAGCCCGGCACCTGATCCGGCCCTGGAAGCCATATCCGAGGCGTCACTGCGCCGTGACGGAAAGGCTGGCGCCAGCCTGGCCGTCAACGGGAATTTCGTTAAAAAAAACACATGAACTTGCTGGGGGTGCTAGCATGCACCAGCAGCAAGCGTGTACTTACAGGGGAGTGTCATGATTCGCATTGTCATCGCCGACGACCACACCATCATGCGCGAAGGACTCAAGCGCATCCTCGATGGTGCGCTCGACATCGAAATCGTCGGCGAGGCCATCAATGGCTTCGAAGTGCTGTCGCTGGTGCGCCAGGGCGGTTTCGACCTGTTGCTGCTGGACCTGTCGATGCCCGGGCGCAGCGGGGTCGACCTGATCCGCCAGGTGCGCAGCGAGGCCCCCAAGCTGGCGATCCTGATCCTGACCATGCATGAGGAAGAACAATATGCGGTGCGTGCCATCCGCGCCGGTGCCCAGGGCTACCTGACCAAGGAGAGCGCAGGCACCCAGCTGGTGGGCGCCATCCGCAAGGTCGCTTCCGGGCGTCCCTACATCAGCACCGAGGTGGCCGAACAGCTGGCCCTGAACATCATGGCGCCGAACGAGCAACTGTTGCACAAGCAGCTGTCGGACCGCGAATTCGAAGTGTTTTCGCTGCTGGTGGGCGGCAAGTCGATCACCGAGATCGCCAACAACCTGCACCTGTCGGTCAAGACAGTCAGCACCCACAAGACGCGTATCATGCAGAAAATGGGCATGACGTCCCTGTCGGAAATGGTCCAGTACGCCGTGGCGCACCGCCTGCTGGCGCCGCTGAAAGCCTAGCGCGGTAGCCGATCTGCCTTGAAACCGGCGCCGGGCGGGATGAAAGATCCCGGCATGCAATCTATTTCGACCTTTTGACGCAACATTAGTGCGTTTTCGCCGGCCCCCAATCCGCCACCGGCGCAACAGGTCTGACGCTATCTCCTACACCGTTCGGCACACCTTCCCCTCTGTGGCAGCCCCGGAAAGTCAGAAAAGTCCTACAAGCTGACGCTCCGTCCTACCTACACATTCAGCCGTTGCTGATATGAATGCCGAACTCGTGTTGGCATACTGGTTTCAGCGTTTCGACTTGCTTGCGGTCCATATCCAGGTTTAGCCAGCCAGCGTGGTGCACTTCGCACCCGTCATACTGACCCGCCAGGAACCGCTGAAACCTTGATTTCCTTTACCTGGAGATGAGTATGCAGTCCCAGCCAATGTCAGAACAACGCAATGCCACCCAGTCGACCCTGCACTCGTCACAGATGGAAGCCGGTCGCCAGCGCCAGGGCCGCCTGTGGTCCAACCTGAAGGAAGTGTGCGACCTGCTGCACATTCCCGCCGCAGTGTCGATGAACACCGAGGAACTCCTGTTCCAGCACGTGCAGTTCAAGACGGGCCAGCGCGTGCACACGATCGGCCAGGCCTTCGATACCTTATATATCGTCAACTCCGGCTTCCTGAAAACGGTGCTGATCGACGAATTCGGCAACGAACAGGTGCTGAGCTTCCCGATGAAGGGCGACATGCTCGGCGTCGATGGCATCCACACCCGCCACTACGCATCCGAAGCGGTCGCCCTGTCCGACTGCGACCTGATCCTGGTGCCGTTCAAGAAGCTCACGGCCCTCGGCCGCGTGCACGCCGAACTCGAGAACCTGATGTACGGCGTCATGAGCCGTGAACTGGTGCGCGAACAGGCCATGATCGGCATGCTCGGCGCCCTGTCGGCCGAGGCGCGTGTGGCCCGCTTCCTGGTCTCCCTGGCCGACCGCTTTGCGGCCATGGGGTATTCGAGCAAGTTGTTCAACCTGCGCATGACACGGCACGAAATCGGCAGCTACCTCGGCCTGACCCTGGAAACCGTCAGCCGCACGCTGTCCGCCTTCAACGAGATCGGCCTGATCACCGTCGACCAGCGCACCATCGGCATCAAGGATCCGGAAGCGCTCAAGACCCTGCGCCGCCTGCCACCATCGCGTTCGCGTGCCAAGCAGAACGCGAAGCACAAGGCGGATGCCGATTCCGGCGACGGCCAGGTGCTGGCCACGGTCTGAGCCTGCACAGTTCGCGTCGCCGGGAAACCGGCTGCGCGGCAACTGGCTGCGCGTGAACTGACTGTCTGATGAATTGGCAGCCTCTTGGACTGCCAGCGGGTGATTTGGTCGCGCGATGACCAGTAGCGCTGCGATTCGCCTGCCTCGGCACGCGATCCAGCTACGCCAGCCGATCTGGCGATCTGGCGATCTGGCGAAAAGAAAAAGCCGGCTCCTTGCAAGAGCCGGCTTTCTTTTTCGCATATCTGAGTACGTCAAGGCGACCAACCCTGATAATTCCTGAGCTCCCTCTCGCGTTTTCCGACAGCCGCCCCGGCAATGCTGGCAGTCCCGACCACGCCTATGCTGATAGGGTCACCTCAAACATTC
>Ga0308168_1002815_pt1 | contig 13924 bp, 8 predicted proteins | sample PhyCR2_FD_202133 | JGI IMG/M metagenome (GOLD analysis project Ga0308168, IMG submission 202133) | Phyllosphere microbial communities from UC Gill Tract Community Farm, Albany, California, United States - DLSLRC.R2 | ecosystem: Host-associated > Plants > Phyllosphere > Unclassified | place: USA... | reverse complement strand
CTGTTCGTCGGAAAAACGCTTCTTCATGGGGGTGTCCTCATGTGGCTTATGAAGACATTACTAACATCGCGGTGTATTAATCAACGGGGAGCAGGTCAGTGAGCCTCGTTCAACCCAAGGTTATAGACTTATTGAAAATCAGAAAATATCTCAAAACAACCTGAATGACTTTCATAATAAAATTGTAGAGATAATTAAAGAAAGCATTGAACTAACCGAGCGGGGGGAAAGGATATGTCTCAACTTCACCCCTGATGCTGAGGAGATTTGGATAAAATTCGCTAACGATGTTGAATTGCAAATTAGAAAAAACGGACTTTTAGAAAACTTTAGAGATTACGCATCCAAAATGGCAGATAACATGGCTAGAATTGCCGCGTTATTACACTTCTTTGGTGGGTATTCAGGCGATATCTCCGCAGATGCCGCTATAAGCGCAAGAGAAATTTGCCTTTGGTTTGGAGAGGAGCACATTCGGTTATTCAGTCAAAATTAAGTCAACAACTCTATAATTGATGATGAGACCGAATTGTGGATGTGGATATGCAATTTCTGCAATCATAACTTAGTTAAGCATGGCAAGCCATACATGAAGAAGAACTCCATTTTACAATATGGGCCAAACCGATTCAGAGACAAGATAAAATGTGAAGAGGTTTTAACAAAACTTGTTAATAAAGGCAGGATAGAAATTGGAAAAGAACGAAGAACAACTGTAGTAAAGCCTGTTTCAGTAAATGAAATCATTGATGAATTACTTGAGGGGATAAACTTTTAGTCACTATCAATTGCACATTCTAATTGCAGAGTGAAAATATCATAAAATCACAGGCCTGCGTTACGCTCATTCATTGTTTAGATGTAGGAAATGGTATTATAACAGCATCCTTGCATTAACAAGAGATAATGAATTTGATAGATAAAATAACCATTAGGTTATGATGACATATCATTAACAATACCTCAACCCAATAATTACTCTAAACATCAAAATTGTACAACTCTGCCTATATGGTTATAACTGAACTTTCTTCTGAACATCGTTATATTACGATACAGGAACATTCTATGAATACATATATTGGGACACACGGATTACACAACGAAGATAATCTTGATCAAATGATTGAGGTAATTGAAAACGCGAACAACGAATTTAGCAGCATCATGGCTTTGCGCGTTGATCTTCATTATCCCCCTAACCTTGAAGATACAGTTTGCTGCTTCCACAATCGCGAACCAGGAGCAATATCCCGGTTCATTAACTCATCGAATGAGATACTGGAAGCCAGCGAACATCGCAGGGAGCGAAATGGAGTTAGGGTTCATCCCAATACCCTACGTAGTATATGGGCCAAAGAATTTAGTGGGTCAGGGAAATGCCACTTCCATACCTGTCTGGTGTTTAACAAGCAGGCGTATTACTACTTAGGAGACGACAAGAGCGAAGACTCGTTGAAAGGGATGATCACCAAAGCCTGGTACAGTGCATTAGGACTGGAACTGGATGACTACCCAGGGCTGGTTCATTTTCCTGAGAACTGCAAATATATCTTGGACAAACATTCACCTGATTATCTCTATAAATATGGCATGCTATTTGTGCGGCTGGATTACTTGACCAAGCTTGAAAGTAAAATTTACCAGAAGGGTCAAAGGAACTTCGGTTGTAGCCGGAAATAGCAGTCTGAATTGGCCTTCTTTGCGTGAGAAGGCCTTTTATATTAGGGGTAATTGATATATCCCATATCTGTTAGCTATAAGTTGCTGTTACGCCATGCAGGGGATTACCGTGTAGCGTAATAATACGTAACTTATCTTTACATGACTCGGTTGAAAACTTCTGACGCATATGACGACGAAGACCCTGGCTTGCAGTAGTCAGTACCAGGCGCATATTGGGCTCACTATTGGTAAGCATTCTGAAAACGTCCATCATAGCGACCCGGTTGAGGTCATCCAGGTGAGCAACCGGTTCATCTAGGAAAAACGAACCTTTTAAAGTCCGCGCTCTTGCAAGAAAAAGAGAGAGCGCAAGATCTTGTCGTTGTCCTTGGCTGAAGTGCGTCTGTGCGTTTAAGGTCGTGAGGGGCGTATATTCATCAGTACATCCCACACTACGTTCGGGCACATTGTTCATAACAGCTTCCCAGCAAAATGCACCCTGATCTTTTCCCATACTGAGTGCCTGATATACTTCATTGGCATGCATGCGCGAAAACAGTTCAGATGCGGGTAGTAATAGCTGATCAAGACTCTGTTTTGCAACGTTATCTATATGCCTATCCCAAGCATCTCGTGTTTGTGATGCAACGGTAACAATCTGTTCACGTATAGCGAGCTTATGTTGAACCTGTAAGAGGGAAGCTTTTGTTTTTTCGAGCGTCGCCATGTCAGAGCTGACTTTGAGAGCAGCTTTAACCTGTTCTAGCAATTGATGCGCCTGATTCAGTTTATCCGTTTCATCTTCTAATGTCTGGCTTATTACTTCACGGTGCTGAATATTTATATCAAGATTGTGCGCTATTGTTTTCCAGCTATCAATCAGATGTGAGGTCTCTTCAAGCAACCTGCGCAATCCAGATTCATTTTCGCTGAGAGCATTATCTGCACTCAACTTTTCTTTGTCAGCCTGAGTAAGCTTTAGTGCGTCCTGTTCATTATTATATTTGAGTTGTGCGATGACCTGCTGTGCTTCACTTGTCTCTTTCTGGAACCATTCTCTGGCATGCTTTACTCGTTCTGACAGGAATACATTTAAAGCGGAACCTGCGGTCACCTCAAGCGAAGTTAAGGCTGAATTAAACTCCAAGAATTCTACAGCGAGTTCAGCCTGGACCATCGCATCACCAGAAACTCTAATGAATTCAGTGATACTTGTATTAGGCTGCCACTTTCGAATACCAGAGGCTAGAATGACTTTTTCGGCATCGGCCTCGATTCTCAGGATATCTTTATGCGCCTGATCCGCATCCTGTTTTAACTTAGTAGCTTCGTTCAGCGCCTGCTCGGCCCTTTGTAAGTTATTTAGTGACTTCGCAACAGCATTCTGAGCAAGCAATGAAAGCGAACCTGCAGTAGAAGACATCTTTTTGAGTTGTATGATCAGAGCATCGTGACTTCCATGATGAGTGCCACATAGCGGACAGTCGTCTCCATCACCTGATCCCGCCACTTGCATACCTAGAACCTGAAGCTGCTCATGACTTGAACTCAGAGAATTGAAGAGATCAGTCTGTTTTGCATGTTCATTGCGGTGAACATGCACCTCCTCCTGCAAAAGCAAAATGTTATCTTCACGCGGTGCCGCAAGGATCCGACTATTCAGGCCTGCAATAATCCCAGGAACATTTTCCCAGCGCGATTGTGATTCGGTGAGACGCTGCCATGCTGCAAGATACGTTCTGCACTCGTTTTCATCCATACGCGTGGCAGGGATGAGCAAATTGATTAAGTCAGTATTCAGCATGGAATGCGCCGTACCGGTCTCATCACTCAGCCTATCAGACAACTGTTCCCATTCTGATATAGCATGATGTTGTTCTGAGATATAGTTCAACCGACTTTGTTGCAGAGTAAGTTCATCCGAATCTTGATGCATTTTTTTGTGCAATGCCTCAATTTCTGAAATCAGTGGCTCTCTCACTTTTTGCAGCTTGTCGATAGAAACATTAAGCCCCTTTTCTCGCTGTGCAGTACTCTCTAAGCTCGCCCAGCCAGCAATGATATTGTTAAGATGCGCCTGGCGTGAGGATAGGGAGTGCTGCTTCGTTGCTAGAAACATCGCGGCATTATCACACTGCTTATCAGGTAACTGCTGCTCATCAGGAGAGAACCCCGTAAGCTGGCTAAATTTAGAAATGTTATCAATAATTTGCCCCTGCGATACATGATCTGTACGCACCACACTTTCTAACGTCTTAATTTCATCTTTCAGACGGGATTGGCGCGACAATAGTTCACGATCGGAGGAGAGATTTTGCACATACAATCTAAGGTTTTTCTGCATAGGTAGCAGATGCCCATATCCAAGAATATTGGCAAAAATTTGCTGGCGGTGTTCTGCATATTCATTATCTACAAGCATAGATAATGCGCTGGAATAGAGCCAACGACTTCTTCTTAACCACTCTTTTTTAACATTAGGCCGTGATTCTTCGCCCAGGCCAAAACCAGGAACGTTCTGAGTAATTAAACTTAAAAAGTCTCTGTCGCTGATTTTTCTGTTTTTTTCTTTTTGGACCTGAAACAAGCCTTCTGGCCTACGCAGAAGACTTATTGAGCTACCACCCAGACAGCACTCTGCACTGACAAAAGTCTCTCCCTCTCCAGACTTACATCGCAATGAGTCTGGCGTGACGTTATCTGAAGTACCGGCAAGTAACCATTCAATGGCTTGACATACCGAGCTTTTACCGCTGCCGTTTGCAGCGCTAATAAGTGTAAGAGGTGCGGAAAGATCAAGGTTGAGGTATCCGGGTATACCTCTGAAATTTTGGATTTGTAACTGATTAATAAAAAACTCAGACATGGGCGACTCCCCATTTAGCTACATGCTGCTGTGCAAGTGTTGTAGGGGCCGTGGATTCTAACTCCGAAATCAACGCAAGGCCCTCTTCGCTGATTCCGGGTGGCTGATCAACAGCGACCGTTTCTCCTACTTCATTCAACGCGAGCACACCAATTCTTTCAACACGGTTCCATATCCCCTCTTTGTAGGTGACTACATGCTTGCGTACTAAGCGAGTGTTCTGCTCTGTATCTGTGATAAGCATATTCAACTGAACGGGGTCTTCTTGAAAAGCTAGGATGAGGTAGCCATCAAGCGCAGTACCCGGCATTTCTAGTCCCACAAGCAGCGCATCCAGATATCGTTCTGCTGCGAGTGTCTGACGCGTAAATTCACGCGGTGTGTCAGCTGTTACGTGATGTAAAGATATCAGTGCGTAGTCTGAGTACCAGACATGCTCGCTTTGCGTTTGCGTGGGGAAAAAAGATGAAGCAAGAATGTCTGGCTGTTTTAATTCTGCCTGTTCTCTAAGCTGGTTAATTACTTCTTCATCGATTCTGACAAAACCACTTCGTTCCGCTTTAGTATTAATAATCTCAACCAACGTATCCCATTTACTCATCCGTGTTTTCCCTTAATTCAGCGAGAAACGCATCGATGCCTGTGCCATCTGCATCATCCATATATCTTTCTTCGAGTTCCGCAAGCCAATGCAAGCTGACCTGCCTGTTTATTTTATATTCCGTTATATCACTGTCACCTTCACGTCTGTGGGGAAAGAGAATATCGGCTCTCAGAATCTCGCCGGGCTTAGCTGCCCAAGGTCTGAAGATCCCCATTCCCTTAGCAAGTACTGTCAGTGGAGGATGTTCACCTGCTTCACTTGCCCAAGTCACAATCTCCGCGCGGAATTGGCGAGAATTGAAGTCAGGGTTGTCAAGTGTGACCAGATGAACAGTCGTGGGTATTTGATCCCACTTAAGGGTCCCGCTTTTTGTACAGTCACTTTGCCATTCAAGTGCTGCATGCCCACTGAGATAACTATTTAATTCCGCAAGTCGGGCAATGCGCAAGCTGTCAGTAAAAAGCTCATCTGGGTGAACCTGAGTAAAATTTCCAAGTCTGTTTATACTGTGATGGACCAAAAGATCTGCTGATTTTCCGTTATCAGCTGAGTACTGCATCTTCAGCTGATCAGCGGCTTTATACTGGTATGGCGAATTAACTTTTTCATCATGAAGTTGAATTGTAGAGAGAAGCTCAATAAAGAGCGCAGAATACTCTTCCTGTAATTCCCCCCCCTGATACTGGAACAGTGCTGAGTCGATGATTTTTAAAACAGAGTCATTCCAGTTTGCCCTAAACAATGCAACAGATGTATGTTCAGAGCGCACCACAACGCCCCCCGACGCAGTCGTACGAGTGGCCATCAGTGTATGGCTCTTATCCATACCGGGATAAAGACCTGTGAAAGAGCGTAGTTCTGCACCATACAAGCGCTCAGAAGGATGACAGGAAACCAGCACAATATTAGAGTTACTCTGCAACACGTCCAGATGAGCGATGGTCAGTCTGAAATTATCCATCGGCGCGCAATTTTCAGCACTTAACGCCACAACGTGTTTTTTACTATCTGTTGTTTGTTCAACTGACATTGCGAGGCGACTTAACATGGCTTTTGCTGGCGTTACGCCACAGAAAAAATCATGCCCAATAACCGGCCACAAATAGGCATCACGAAATATGAGGCAGAGCTGATGTGTACCCTGTCCTCTGTTGGTACGGTCTGGAACATTTTCAATCATTAAATGACAGTGGGTCTCTCCTGAATAGGCACTTACCCAACACCAGCCCACCTGATAATGTTGAGAGCTTGCTGGAATCCATTCGGGGTCAGGAAACAAAATCTCAGTAGCACCTCGCCAATGCATCAACTGAGAACCAGGGACGATACCGCATCCCGCGATGAGCACAACATTTCCCCGAGTCTGACTGATTAAATCATTAATGATGACGTAATCATCGGGTTTGAATGCGCTTGCATGAGAAACAATGATTGTGGAGGCCGAACCGAAATGTTCATTGCGCAGTTTTGCAATAACGTCTTGCAAAATGCTCAATGCCACCTTGCTTTCTGGCAGCAAAACTACGTTGAGATTATCCCCCTCCATCAGGCTGTCGGGCACTACCGCAGTAACGACTTTTTGTGTCTCATTGAGATCATTGATACTGACGTTTGTGCGCTTCAAAAACTGGCTTAACGGTCCGATAAGGTCATTGATATCGCCAGTGGTGACTTTCTGAACTTCATAGTAAGTATCTCGGACGGTATTTAACTGACGTACCCGCTCAGATAACTCAGTCCTGCGCATGAAGTCTGTTTCAACCTGAAGCAGACGGGACCATATATGATCGGCAAGCCCTGATTGATCCAGAGATTTAAGAGTATCATGCTCCCGCAGCGTTACAGACTCATTGCGGGCTTTGAGGACGGCTGCTTCAATGTCTGCACGATACTGCAAAAGATGAGGTTCGCCCGCACCTGATAAAAACTCGCTGGCCTTATCACCCAGTGACTCCGAGACAGCCATAAACCAATAGAACGTTTCACCCAAAGGCGGAAACATTGAAGGTTTAATTGTGGCGTAAAGGAGGTACTTGGTTAACTCTTCAAGCACTGTATCCAGCTGAACGTTGGATTTAAAACGTTTACATTGAATAGCACCAATACAGACACCATCATTGTGTAAAATAACATCCCGCCCTGCATCGGCTCCGCTACTGAAACGCTGAACTTTATCGTACCAGTCCCATCCGTTTTGGCCCATCTGGGCATGGAAGATATCACTGACAAAGAGCTCAAAGTGATCGGCGGAAAAGTGACTCATGGGATACTGACCGCCATACAGCGTCAATAGGGGCACACGTGAATCAGCCAGACTGTCTCTTAAATTTTCGATGAATTTATCAATCTCACCTGGACTTACGGGACGTTTCAACCTCTTTTTTTTGGGCATCAGCTCTCATCCTGTTGCTGAGACGGCTTTACGACAATGATTAATCAAAAGAGGATGATAATAATTTTTGTATCTTTAAAGAACACTCCGAACCAAATAATTTAAGATTTTCGGAGTTGATTTTTATTAAATAAATGAAATTTATGTAATTTATGGCATTGATAACCTCAAGTTACGGCAGCTCGATGGCCAATTTTTGGCCGAAAAATATAAATCGGTCTGAACATTTACAGTTCATCTCGTTGCCGAGACATATCTGCCAGCTTCTGTTTGATGTATAGACTATCCGGAATAATATGGCTCTCTTTCCTGGGCTACGTGATCGAACTGTTGCGCGACATGAAGTCACATGCACAATTGAGCATCTGTACTCACAACGCTAATTTTCCAGTACTGATGACGCGGAGCAAGTTAAAGCCTGTCGGTATCAGGACGAAACAGTCATAATGCAAAGCGGTAGTGTTGATTCCCATCCTGTGCAGGAACTATTAATAACATCGTGGAAAGGGCCTGGGGGCCTTTGACCGGCATAAAAGGGTTCTTAAATATATGACTATGGAAATCGCAGGGCTGGTAGATATCCTCATCTATGTCGAGAACAGTCGCCAATCGTTCAAGGCTGATGTCTTGGCAATCGTAAAAATACCCTCAGCAATACACCAAGAGAAAATATTTTTACAGCCCCTCCCGCTATATACCGAGATTGCTAATGGTGCCACAGTATGAGTTATAGCTTTAAAAATCTATCATCAGCGGACTTTGAGGATCTCGCTCGGGACCTCATCGGAAAAGAAGAGGGGCTTCGCTTCGAGGCATTCTGCGCGGGGCCTGATAGTGGTATTGACGGCCGGCATGCATATGCCAGCGGGAACGTCATCCTACAAGCCAAGCATTATGAGGGGTCGACGTTTAGTAAACTCACGGCCACTATGAAGCGTGAGCGTTTATCGGTCAATAAGCTGGCCCCCATCCGCTATATTTTAGCAACCACCTGTAAGCTCACCCCGGCTAGCAAGGGCAAGCTTGCTCCACTCATCGGCCCGAGCCTGAACTCTGAGTCGGATATTTTTGGTCCAGAGGATATCAACGGTCTTCTGCGCAAGTATCCAGAAATACTTAAGTCACATATTAAACTGTGGCTTTCAGGAGCGGGTGTTCTGGAGCGTGTCATACGCGCGGCAGCCCATAACTTTGCAGTTTTTACGCAGGAAGAGATTGAAAAGAAGGTTCGCGTTTACGCATCAAATCCCAGCTTCGGGGAGTCACTCATAACGTTAGAGAAGCATAGACTTCTCATTATCTCCGGGCCGCCGGGCGTAGGTAAAACGACACTGGCCGAAATGCTTTGCTACACCTTTTTGAACGAGCAATGGGAATTAACCCCCATCCGTAGTTTGGAAGATGGCTTTGCTGCCATTACCGACAGCAAAAAGCAGGTCTTTCTCTTTGACGACTTCTTGGGAAAGGTCGCCCTCGACAGGCAAGCATTGGCGCATAAGGATTCTGATTTGATGCGTTTCATGAGTCGCGTGCGCCGTTCGCCAAACGCTCGCTTTATCCTGACGACGAGGGGCTACATATTTGAGGAAGCTCGGAGAGTTTCAGAGTATCTTGCCGATCAGCGCCTCGATGTAACGAAGTACGTGCTTGATGTTGGTGTCTATACCCGCCGAATCAAGGCGCGGATTCTGTACAATCATTTGCTCGTCTCAGAGACACCGCTATCGCACATCTTGGCACTTTTGGAGAGCAATACGCTCGCAGAAATTGTTGATCATAAGAACTATAATCCACGGATCATCGAGGCAATGACTGATTCATTACGCATCGATGATATCGACCCCGCCAACTATCCAGTAGCTTTTATCGACGCTTTGAATAATCCCAACCAGATTTGGGATACCGCCTTTCGCACGCACATTGATCATCGGTGTAGACATCTCCTGATAGCGATGTTTTTCCTCACTGAATACGGAGTTTCTCTTCCCACTCTTCACTCATCTTTCGATGCCCTGCATACCTCAATGAGCATGGCATACGGACTGGCGTATGGACCCAAGGATTTCGAAGAAGCCCTTCGCATTCTCGAAGGTAGTTTTGTAAAAATCGTTAACATCAGCGGTCCGGTAGTGTCTTTTATCAATCCCTCGCTCAAGGACTACCTTTCAGTCTACCTGTTGGACACGGAACTCCTTATTCGACTTGTTCCAACGGCGGTCTCAATTGACTGGCTGTTAAAGCTATGGAACTTCGTATACCCACAGGGGCTTAGTAAAGCTGATCAAGCGAGAATTGCCAGAGCTTGCATTTGCAAGGTAGAGATGCTCGAAACGCGTCCACATTGGCGTCCGAAAGCTGGTGACGCTCGCTCACTAGAATACAACGACGCTGCAAACTCCAAGCGACTCCGAATGCTAATGGATTGGTGGCAACTCTCTGACGAACAGCGTTATGCCGACAGCATCATGGCGATTGCCCGCAATCCACAACAGGGCTTCAGTGCATGGTCGGATGGAGAGACCCTGATCGACTTCTTTTCCCAGCAATGTGAAAAAGGCTATGATCGACCGTTTATTTACGAAGCCGAATTATTAGAGCTCCTAGAAAAGGGTCTCACTGACACAATACGCTGGAGTTCAAGTGATATGCTTGCGACACTTGTTGATTCGGTGGATGCAGCGAAGGGACTCCCCGCCAGTATTACACGAGCCTTGCAGACGGCGGTGCTCGAAGAGTTCGAAGAGAACACCAGCCGCATTAGCGAGGATGATAGCGTATCCTCTCTGTCGGACCGGATCGATGCGTTGAAAAAGTTCGCTCCGCGTTTTGAGGTGCCAAATAGTGTGTTGAATTGTGCCGTCTCAGCCATTGAGGAACGTATAGGAGAGATTGAAGATAGGAGCAGTAGCGCCCCCTCTCCAAGTTTCCCGTTGTCGAACAAGTATGAACAGGAGACTTTTGACGACAGCGCTCTTCGAGACCTTTTTACAACTCTCCTTGATCGCTAGGCTAAATTTGCATGTCAGGCTTGTTGCCCTTCCTTTAGAAATGCGAGCCATTGACATTCATTCTCTTTCTGCAGGCTATCTTAGTGAATTGTCTTTTTTACTGTCTTTGTTTGTCTTATTGCAGTAATGGCGGTTGTGATTCAGCCATTACTGCGTAAGCGTTTCTTTGTCTGAGAACGAAACTAGGCCACTTTTAGCTCCCCCGTGGGCTGGATTGTCAGCCCTACTGCCGCTCCGGGCCGGTTGATGAGTTCTAATGGCGGACAGTCTCGCTTACCTCTGCATTTTTTCACGGCAAAATGGCAGGCTATGAAGGGGCAAACTTCTGTATTACGTAATATTCCCCTTCAACCTCGTAGCTACTTTTTCCGCTGAACTTAGCCTGTTTTGATGCCCACCATCGTTTTAAATCGCTGCGGTAAGCGACAGGGTCAATTAGCTTAAGCACGCGCCTTTTTTCTGCTCTGCTCATGCTGTAGTAGGCATCAATGCCCTTACATATATAGATAATGTCCTGGCGGGTCACACCTGTTAGCTGAATATGTAACTCAAGATTGCGCAAGATGTCATAGGGTGTCGCATCACTGAGGCGCCAGCAAGGATTACCATTATCGCCTTCACGTCTTCTTATGTTGTGAGCTCTGAATACAGCGTCTACCGCCTGAGGTGTCAGTGTTTTCACCATTGCCCCATCAGCAACTAGCTGCTCCAGCAGCGCACCCAATTTCATGAATGGGTAACCCAAGTGAAATATTTTTTTGTTATCTCCATTGAGACGGTAAAGGCGGCGATTATGCAGTCGGCATGCCAGCGCTAATATTAGGGCCTCATCATCTTTAGTAATATCTTGCCCCTTTTTCAACGGTGCTCCGGGCATACCCAACTCCCTTTTGTTAAATGGCGTGATAAACCAGTATTGAGGGAAGAGTCTGTCATTCGTTGGCAGATTATCTATTAGCACGTTCAACAAGGGCGTTAGTTCATTTGTGATTATGCGATACGTCGTTGACAGGGATACGGCGATCAGCGAGCTCGCCAGTGATACACCATAAAGTCCAAGTTGTCGTTCATTATGCAGCGCCACAGTCATCTTTTTTAGGGCCAAAAACGCCATTTGCTGGATTTGGTGATGACGTTTCTGAATGTCCTCATGTGGAGCGCCCAAAGCGTACTCCATTTCTGCATCAATCCGAAGGCATTCCATTTCCTCTCTGTTCAGATGATGCTGAAGGTGTTCCGGAGCATGTTCCTCGCAGAAGTCATACACTTCTTCTAGGTAATAGTCTTCAGGGCAATTGATAAGCTTATTCTCGAATGCCTGAAGAAAGAGCGCTGGCCAGAGACGATTTTTGTCTTCCTGTGACATCAGGTTAGGATCCCCGTTATTCGCGTTTGTCACAACCTCAACATGCCCTATGAACTGATAAAACAGATTCGCTTCTTGTGCGAATAAATCTAGGAAAATATGCGAACCACCAATCACATTCGCCGCGTAATTTGTGAACTTTTGCGCGGTTTTTTCTTGCTGCTCAACACCCATCTGGCTATTGCGCTTTCCTCCCCCCAACCATTTATCGACGGTGCGCAGAATGGCCCCCCCACGGAATAGCAGAGAAAGTTGCTGGAGTATGTATTCAGCTTCTTGCTGGTTTTGGCCTCCTGCTGTTAACTGAATTCCTATTTCCACAAATAGCTCATGTTGGTCTTCTGCATTAAAGGAAAAAACGCGACGGTTGCGATTGTTGTGCATCTGCATCCTGACATCTGTGCAGCATCCATGCGGCAACAACGCAATGACTCGTTTGTTGAGGAAGCTATCTGCGGTTTGCAGGTGGCTTACCGCCTGATAGTCCTGCAGCAATGACACAACACTACGTAACAGGACAGCTTCCTCACTTTGAAAGGCAATCTGCTGACGCAGCGATATCAGAAACGGTATTACCCATATTTCATAAAATGCCTGCCGACATTTCTTATCCGATGCACTAGGTAAAAGATGTAATGTTCGAAGTTCACGCAACCCAGCTTGGACAACATCAAGATAGATTGGAAGCAATAGGGTAAGTTGCTGATTTTTTCCAGCAAGACTCTTCACTATCTTGTCTAACAGATCGTTGGATTTACTTCGTTTGCCGTTCAACGAATAGGTTTTTGAAAGTTTTTTCGCTCCGCCAGCAAGCGTTAAAAATGCAGTTGCCATGCTATCAACTGCTTGACTCCAGTCGGGTACACGCCACATAGGTTATTCCTTCTACCTGATTAAATGAATGCGCGACGTTCAGTGCTGTATTGCACGTAACGCCCGCGCCATGAACTCACAACCTGCATTAAATAGTTGTAGACACGTCCGCTTTCGCTGGCATATTCGTAGCTACGATTTTCGTAGGCAACCATGTCGTTAAACTGGAGTTTACGCCATTTCTGACCGTCAAAAACTGAGGCCAGATAATAACCTGAATAACCGTAATTTGTATGACGCCCACGACGGTAACTTGCCCCCTGGCGATCATCATTGCGGTAGAGATAAATATCGCCAGGTGCGGCGACATAGCGATTGTTCGTCACGCTTCCGGACAGGGTGATGATATTAATTGTGGATGCAGCCATGCTTCATTCCTCTTGCAATTAGGGTGTTTGCGAAGAATAGAATTTGCTGAAGTGTCCACCAACCCCGATTCAGAAACCGACAACAAATTATTTTTTACTATCTGATTAAGATCAATAAAATCAATAGATTATTTTTTAGGATGGTAACATTTTGCAGTTGGTTGAGTCTGCCTGTGGTCATATCCCATTTTGTCAATGCGCGTACGTCAGGCAGAGCTATCCAATATTAGGTTTACGTGGTAAGGGGGGAGCCGGCTCCCTGCTGATTCATTCGCGCAACGATTTAATAGGTGTTGTATCCATCGGTTGAACTAACATCACATAGCAGGCTACCGCTCTAAAATCATTACAACGGAAGCCATTGGCTTTTGACTGGCATTCCAAATAATTTCAGATAGATATCATCTCCGTGAGTCCCCCGCATCCTTACCGGATTGCGGGGATTTTTATTTTCACGCTGAGATTTCTGTATGAGAAAATCTGACGGCCTTCAGGCCATAGAGAAACCGCTGTCTTCCCTTCCTTCCACTGTTAGAAATCTTATCCTCGACCACTTTCACACACTTACTCGATACGAACCCGTGATTGGCATCATGGGGAAAACAGGATCGGGCAAAAGTAGCGTCTGTAACGCGCTATTTGCTGGCAACGTTACTCCGGTAAACGATGTCGCCGCATGTACACGAGAGGCGCTGCGTTTTCGTCTTTACAGCGGCGACCACAGCCTAGTATTGGTCGATTTGCCTGGTGTTGGCGAAAGCGAAATGCGCGATGAGGAGTAC
>Ga0308168_1002810_pt1 | contig 13949 bp, 13 predicted proteins | sample PhyCR2_FD_202133 | JGI IMG/M metagenome (GOLD analysis project Ga0308168, IMG submission 202133) | Phyllosphere microbial communities from UC Gill Tract Community Farm, Albany, California, United States - DLSLRC.R2 | ecosystem: Host-associated > Plants > Phyllosphere > Unclassified | place: USA... | reverse complement strand
TAGCTTTTGGTGCCCACGGAGGGACTCGAACCCCCACACCTCGCGGCACATGGACCTGAACCATGCGCGTCTACCAATTCCGCCACGTGGGCATGCAAACAACTGAACCAACCAACAACAAAACAAACTTGGTGCCCACGGAGGGACTCGAACCCCCACACCTCGCGGCACATGGACCTGAACCATGCGCGTCTACCAATTCCGCCACGTGGGCACTGCACCTTCTTTTGCTGCTTTGCTCGACGTTGCCGTCGAATTCCGCTACGATATCAGGCTTTGCCAGTTTGCGCCAGACCAACTTTCGTTTGCCTTTTGCAGGGCTGCGGCCGATCGCACCGCCTTCGTGCTTTGCCTGACTGCTGCATCGCCGTTTTCGAAGAGAGCGAGAGTATAGCGGATCAATTGCAAATGTCAAAGGGCCAAGTTATGCCCTTGCGCTGTGCCTGTCGCGCTGCCCGCGCCTTATCCCGGTCCGGCGCTGGCGCCGGCTGGCACCCCGGGCACTGTTCGCAGGCCATGCTAGGCGAATCGCTTCGTCCTCCGTTACACTACGCGTGAAGACGTGTCAATCCAACCATTGCGCCGGCAGCCGGCGAGTCCCTGGCCCAACAAGATTAAGAAAACGATTTGAAGCAACCAACCTACACCATCCCTAGCCGAGAGGAAATCCTCGGCATCTTCCGCCAGGCCGGCGCACCGCTCGACAGCAGCGCCCTGGTTCGTGCCCTGCAAGTCGACCCCGAAGCGGAAGGCGTGTTGACGCGCCGCTTGAACGCCATGGAGCGTGACGGGCAGATCCGGTCGAACGCCTCCGGCGAATTCCAGCTGACCGACCATTCGAGCTTTGTCTCGGGCCGCGTCAGCGCCCACCGCGACGGCTTCGGCTTCGTGATTCCGGAAGAGGGCGGCGACGACCTGTTCCTGCCCGATAAGGAAATGCAGAAGGTCCTGCATGGCGACCGCGTGCTGGCACGCATCATCGGCACCGACCGCCGCGGCCGTCCCGAAGGCACCATCGTCGAAGTGGTCGAGCGTGCGAACACCCACATCATCGGACGCCTGCTGCAGGAAGACGGCGTCTGGAAAGTCGCGCCCGAAGACAAGCGCATCGGCCAGGACATCCTGCTGGAAGGCCGGCCCGACAAGGCCAAGGCCGGCCAGGTGGTCAGCGTCGAACTGATCGAGCAGCCCTCGCGCTTCAAGCAGCCGACCGGCCGCATCGTCGAAGTGCTCGGCGAGCTGGACGACCCGGGCATGGAAATCGAAATCGCCGTGCGCAAGTTCGGCGTGCCCCATGTGTTCTCGGGCGGCGCGCTGAAGCAGGCCGCCAAGCTGCCGTCGGAAGTGCGCGACACCGACCTCGGCGAGCGCGTCGACCTGCGCGACGTGCCGCTGGTGACGATCGACGGCGCCGATGCGCGCGACTTCGACGATGCCGTGTACTGCGAACCGGTGAAGGTCGACGGCCGCCGCGGCTACCGCCTGCTGGTGGCGATCGCCGACGTCAGTCACTACGTCAAGCCGGGTGATCCGCTCGACGACGATGCCATCGAGCGTTCGACCTCGGTCTACTTCCCGCGCCGCGTGATCCCGATGCTGCCGGAAAAACTGTCGAACGGCCTGTGCTCGCTGAACCCGGCGGTCGACCGTTTGACCCTGGTGTGCGACATGGTCGTCGGCGAAGACGGCGAAGTCGGCGCCTATCAGTTCTACCCGGCCGTGATGCACTCGGCGGCGCGCCTGACCTATGACGAAGTCGCGACCATCCTCGGCAACACCGCCGGTCCGGAAGCGGGCCGCCGCCCCGGCATCGTGCCGCATTTGCTGCATCTGAACGAGGTGTTCCGCACGCTCTTGAGGGCGCGCCAGAAACGCGGTGCGATCGACTTCGAGACCACCGAGACCTATATCGTCTCGAACGCGCAAGGCAAGATCGAAAAGATCCTGCCACGCACCCGCAACGACGCCCACCGCCTGATCGAGGAGTGCATGCTGGCGGCCAACGTCTGCGCGGCCGACTTCCTGATCCGCCACGACCAGCCAAGCACTTTCCGCATCCACGCGGTGCCGACCGAGGAAAAGCTGAACCAGCTGCGTACCTTCCTCAAGCAGGCGGGCCTGAACCTGGGCGGCGGCGTGACCCCGGCGGCGCGCGACTATGCCGACCTGATGACCCGCATCAAGGAGCGTCCGGATGCGGCCCTGCTGCAGACCATGCTGCTGCGCTCGATGCAGCAGGCGGTCTACAGCCCGGACAACGTCGGCCACTTCGGCCTGGCCTATGAACACTATGCCCACTTCACCAGCCCGATCCGGCGCTATCCGGACTTGCTGACCCACCGCGCGATCAAGGCGGTCCTGAAGGGTAAAAAATACGAGCCGACCGGCATCGACCTGTCCAAGCTGAACACCACGATCTCGAATTCGGCGCGCAAGCAGGCCGCCAAGGACAAGCTCGAGGGCAAGCAGAAGGATCCGAAGGACCTGACCATCTGGGATGCGCTGGGCGTGCACTGCTCGGCCAACGAGCGCCGTGCCGACGAAGCCTCGCGCGACGTCGAGAACTGGCTCAAGTGCTACTACATGAAGGACAAGCTGGGCGAGGAATTCACCGGTGTGATTTCCGGCGTGACCCCGTTCGGTATCTTCGTCCAGCTGGACGAGCTGTTCGTCGAAGGCCTGGTGCACATCAGCGGCCTGGGTACCGGCGATTACTTCCAGTACGACGAGGCACGCCATGAGCTGCGCAGCGACCGCAGCGGCAAGACCTTCAAGCTGACCGACCGCGTCACCGTGCAGGTGGCACGCGTCGACCTCGAGCTGCGCAAGATCGACCTGGTGATGGCCCAGGCCGAAGGCATGCTGCCGGCACCGGTGGAGCGTGCCCGCGCCGCCGCCCAGGAAGCACGCGAGCCGAAATCGTCGCGCCGCCGCAAGAACCGCAACAAGGACCGTGGCCGCAACGGGCGCCAGGATGAAGTGCAGGACCAGCCGCTGACCTGGCCGGTACCGGTGGATGCCGCCGAAGCGGAACCCGCCGAAGCGAGTGCCAGCGACGAAAGCCCGGCCGACGAAGTCTTCGTGCCGCCGAGCCGCAGCAGCCGCCGCCGCAAGGCCAGGAAGGCGCAGCGCGCGGAGGCCGCGGCGATCGCAGCCGAAGCGGCGAACGCACCCGAGCCGGCTGCCGTGCGCGCAGCGGCTCCTGTTGCGGCTCCGGCTCCTGTGGCAGCACCGGCGCCTGCACCAGCGCCTGCACCTGCACCTGTCCCAGTGACGGAAGCAGCACCGGCCGAACCGGCGCCAAAGAAGAAGCGCGCCGCGAAAAAGCCGGCGCAGGAAGCGGCTGTCGAAGCGCCTGCCGAAGTGAATGCGGCACCGGTCGTCGAGATGCCCGTTGCGCCAATCGCTCCAGCAGCGCCGGTCGAAACCCCTCCCGCCAAAAAAGCGGCGAAGAAACCCGCTGCCAGGAAGGCGGCGGCACAACAAGTCGGCACCCAGGAAGGTGCCGTCGAAGCGGACGTGGCCGAGCCTGTCGCCAAGCCTGCAGCCAAGGCAGCCGCCAAGGCGCCGGCCAAGGCAGCAGCGAAGCCAGCGCTTAAGCCTGTAGCCAAGCCGGCAGCCAAAGCAGCAGCCAAGCCAGCGGCGAAAGCAGCAGCCAAGCCAGCAGCGAAAGCAGCGGCAGAGCCAGCCGCCAAAGCACCGGCCAAGACTGCAGCCAAGCCGGCAGCCAAAGCGCCGGCCAAGACTGCAGTCAAGCCAGCAGCCAAAGCACCGGCCAAGGCGGCAGCCAAGCCAGCGGCAAAAGCACCGGCCAAGGCAGCCAGCAAGGCAGCAGCCGATGCACCGGCCAAGGCACCGGCCAAGTCCGCATCCAAAACCAGCAGGAAGAAGAACGTAACGAATGAAAAATAAAATGATTTTTGGTTTCCATGCGGTGACCTCGCGGCTGCGCCACGAGGCTGCATCGGTGGAAGAGATCTTTGTCGACGCGGAACGCCAGGACCGCCGCATGCAGGACCTGATCGCCAACGCGAAACAGGCCGGCGTGCGCGTCATGCCGGTGGAGTCAAGCCGCCTCGACAAGATCGTCGGCACCCGCCGGCACCAGGGCGTGATCGCTTTTGCCAGCCAGCTGTCGCTGGCGCGCAACCTGGACGAGTTGCTGGACGTGGTGGAAGGTCCGCCGCTGCTGCTGATCCTGGACGGCATCACCGATCCGCACAACCTGGGCGCCTGTCTGCGTGTGGCCGACGGCGTCGGCGCGCATGCCGTGATCGCCCCGAAGGACCGTTCGGTGGGCCTGAACGCCACGGCCGCCAAGGTCGCCAGCGGCGCGGCCGAGAGCGTGCCCTACATCACGGTCACCAACCTGGCGCGCACCATGCGTGACCTGAAGGAGCGCGGCATCTGGCTGATCGGCACCTCCGATGACGCCGACAAAGGCCTCTACCAGGGCGACTTCACCGGACCCACCGCACTGGTGATGGGGTCGGAAGGCGAGGGCATGCGCCGCCTCACCCGCGAAACCTGCGACGTGCTGGTCAACATCCCGATGTTCGGCTCGGTCGAGAGCCTGAACGTCTCGGTCGCGTCCGGCGTCTGCCTGTACGAGGCGCGTCGCCAGCGTTTGGCGAAAGAACCGCAGTAAAAAGTTAGCTACCTCGTCGTTTCCGGCACTGCCGGAAACGTGTCCCCCCCCCCCCCCCCCCCCCCCACGCCCCGCCTTCGCGGGGACGACGATACCCCCTCCAAATTTGTTTCCCTCATAAGCAAGACCGCCCCGGATACGCTACCATGCTGTCTGTTTGCCACGGTTTTCGTCTATGTTTTCCAATCTGCGTGAAGATATCCAGAGCATCATCGAGCGCGACCCTGCGGCGCGCAATGGATGGGAAGTGCTCACCTGTTATCCCGGCCTGCATGCCGTGGTCATGCACGGCTGGGCCAACGCCTGCTGGGGCGCCGGCCTCAAATGGCTGGGCCGCTTCATCTCGTATATCGCGCGCGTCATCACCGGCATCGAGATCCACCCCGGCGCGACCATCGGCCGGCGTGTCTTCATCGACCATGGTTTCGGCGTGGTCATCGGCGAGACCGCTGTGGTGGGCGACGACTGCACCATCTACCAGGGCGTGACCCTGGGCGGCACCACGCTGGTGGCCGGCACCAAGCGCCATCCGACGCTGGAGCGCGGCGTCATCGTCGGCGCCGGCGCCCAGGTGCTGGGTGCGTTCACGGTCGGCGAGTACGCCAAGATCGGCTCCAACGCGGTGGTGGTCAAGCCGGTGCCGAGCGGCGCCACCGCGGTCGGCAACCCGGCCCACCTGGTGCGCAAGGAAGAGCAGGCGCGCAGCGCCCAACTGTTCGCGGCCTATGGCGTTACGCCCAACGGCGACGACCCGCTGTCGAAAGCCCTGCGCAACCTGATCGCGCACGCCGCGGCCCAGGACGAGCAGATCGAGCGCCTGTGCGCCACCATGAAGGCGGCCGGGATGGCCTGCCAGAAAATGGACGAGAGTGATAAACTCGACCAGGTCCAGCTGAACCGCCTGGTCGATTAGCACGTTTTAAGTTAGGAACACCATGCAAGACGACATCCCGGGCGCCTTCGACCCGGCATCCGACCTCGATCCCTTCGAAATCCGCGTCCTCGCCGTGCTCGCCGAAAAAGAGGCGCTCACGCCGGACAATTACCCGCTCACGCTGAACGCGCTGATGAACGGCTGTAACCAGCTGTCCAGCCGCGACCCGGTGATGCAGTTGCCGGAAGACGTGGTCCACGACACCCTGCAGCGCCTGATGCAGCGCAAGCTGGTCAACGTCATCACCCAGGCCGGCGCGCGCGTCGTCAAGTACGAGCACCGCATGCGCATCAAGTGGTCGCTGGAGCAGGACAAGGTCGCGATCCTCGCCGTGCTGATGCTGCGCGGCCTGCAGACCGCCGGCGAGATCCGCTCGCGCAGCGGCCGCCTGCACGACTTCAAGAGCGTGGCCGAGCTGGAAGCCGGGCTGCAGTTCCTGATCGACAAATACCCGCCGCTGGTGGCGCGCCTGGAGCGTGCCCCCGGCACCAAGGAGCCGCGCTACGGCCAGCTGTTGGGCGGCGAAATCAACCTGGCGCGCGAGGATTCGGCCTTTGGGGCAGCCAGCGCGCCGGCCGCGCCATCGTCCGGCGCTCGCGTGGCCCAGCTGGAGCAGGAAGTGACTGCGCTGCGCGCCGAGGTCGACGAACTCAAGGCCCAGTTCGCGGCGTTTCGCCAGCAGTTCGAGTAAGGGTTTCCACCTCCGCCGGTGGCTCGGCCGGCGCGAACGCCAGCTCGATCAGGGCGTCGTTGCTCCAGCTGGTGTCGCCGATCGGCACCCGGAACGATGTGCCGCTGACCTTCAGCGCCAGGCTGCGCTCGCCGTCGCGCAGTGTGGCCGCGGCCAGCCTGGCGTCCGCATGGCGCGGCCAGCTGCGGTCGCCGCCCTTCGGCGTCGCGCCCTGGAACCACGAACACCAGTCGGTGGTGAGCAGGACCCCGTTGACCAGCCCGACCGCCCAGAATGGTATCTCCGCCTTGCCAATCGCCACCTTGACCCGGCAATCCAGGCGGATGTCACCCATCCGCACCTGGTTGTCGGCCAGGCCAGGCGTGCGCACCCAGGTCTCGACGCGCACGTCGTGCTTCCTGCGGTTCAGGACCAGCTCGGCCTTGGCATCCCAGGCGGCCTGGCTGCGCGGCACGCTGAAGCGCGCATGCTCGTCCAGCGTCAGGGGAATCGAAAAGTCGTCGGCGGCAATGCGCGCCAGTGGCGGCTCGCCTTCTAGCTTCCTCCCACCGCGCGCCTCGACCTGGAAGCGCAGCTGCGGCACGGCGGGTGCCAGCGCATGCTGGGCGTCGAAGGTGTCGAGTCCGGCCACGATGGCGCGGTAGGCGCGCAGCTCGGGGTTCTTGACGGCGTTGATGTGGACCGTGCCGGGCTGGTCATCGCCGTTCGCTGTTTCCTGCGCCGTGGCGGGGCAGCAGAGCGCCAAGCCGGTTGCCAGCGCCATGGCGAGGACCGGAGGGAAGGGGCGCATGGCTTAGCCCTCGTCGCGGTGACGGCGCAGACGCACCGCGCCGTACAGCATGGCCGCACCCAGCGCGAAGCCGATCCAGGCGTCGGCCGTGGCCAGCGTCGCATACGAATGCGTGACCAGGCTGTTCATGTCGATGCCGTTCTCGGTGGGGCGCAGGTTGGGCAGCACCATCTTGTCGTAGCTGAACCAGATGCCGGGCACGACGCCGGTGAGGAGACGGGCGACCAGGTCCTGCGCATGGTGCATCAGGTTGAGCGGTGTGCCGGACAGGCTTTGCAAGGCCACGCTCATCCATTTCACGATCATCAGGCCGATCAAGGGACCGCCCACCGCCCACATGCTGGGCTTGGTGCGGGCCCAGCCAGACACCAGCAGCAGCCAGCCGACGGTCGGCAGCGCCCACACCATGTACACGGGCAGCAGTGCGACCAGGCGCAGCGGCGACAGGTAGAGATCGGGCGAGGTGAGTACCGCCCCCATCACGTTCATGCCGTTCAGGCTCAGCGCCAGGCAGCCGACCAGCAGCAGGATCAGCGAGGTGAGCGTGGCCAGCACGATGGTGATGATGGGCGCCACCAGCATGGCGGTGAGGGCCTTGGACAGCACCGTCATCTCGTCCGATACCGGCAGAGACTTCCAGAAAAGGATGCTGCGATCGCGCCGTTCGTCGTGCAGAGCGCCGAGGCAATACGAGAACACGACCGCGGACAACAGGCCGAACAGCGGCAGGGCGGCGACCAGGTAGACGCTGGTGGCCATCTTGGCCAGCCGGACCTTGGTGTCGAGCGCCACCGTGATGCCGTGGTCCATGGACTGGCCATTGATCGTCAGGTGGGTCGGCAGGTGCTGGCCGGACAGGGCGTAGACGATGGTGCCGCCGAACAGGGCCACCAGCAGCGCGGCCACCGCCACCGGGCCCCAGAACATCGCGCCCTTGTATTCCCAGAATTCGCGGCGCAGCAGCCATTTCATGGTCACGGTGTTCATGCGTAGCTTCCTTTCATGGTGGCGACGAAGAGGTCGGCCACGCTGGGATTGCGGGTTTCGCCGAGGGCGGCCAGCTGCTGGCGCGAGATGCCGCCGGATGCACCCGGCACGCCGGCGTCGAACAGCATCACCGACTTGCCGAACACCGTGCGGCGGTCGATCGGCTGCAGGGCGTTGGCGGCGCTGATCTTGTCGTGCGAGACCATCACCTCGATGTAGCGCTCGCCGATTTCTTCCATCGAAGCCGCCAGCACGATGCGGCCTTCGCGGATGAACATCAGGTCGGTCAGGATGTGCTCGACCTCTTCCACCTGGTGGGTGGTGATGACGATGGTCTTGTGCTCGTCAAAATAATCTTCCAGCAGGTTCTGGTAGAACTGCTTGCGGTAGAGGATGTCCAGGCCCAGCGTCGGCTCGTCCAGCACGAGGAGCTTGGCGTCGATGGCCATCACCAGCGCCAGGTGCAGCTGCACCACCATCCCCTTCGACATTTCCTTCACCTTCATCGAGGGCTTGAGCGAGGTGGCGGCGAGGTAGCGCTCGGCTTTTTCGCGGTTGAAGCGCGGGTGCACGCCGCCCACGAAATCGATGGCGTCCTTGACCCGCAGCCAGCGCGGCAGGATGGCGACGTCGGCGATGAAGCAGACATCCTGCATCAGGTCGTCGCGCTGGGTGCGCGGATCGAAGCCCAGCACCGACAGCTCGCCCTCGAAGGGCACCAGGCCCAGCGCCGCCTTGAGGGTGGTGGTCTTGCCGGAACCGTTGGGGCCGATCAGGCCGACGATGCGGCCGGCCGGGATGTCGAAGTCGATGCCGTCGACGGCGGTGCGCTTGCCGTATTGCTTGCGCAAGCCCCTGGCGGAAATCACGCTGTTCATGCCCGGCCTCCTTGCTGTGGACGCAGCAGCGCCTCGGTATCCAGACCCAGGCGGCGGATGCGCTCCAGCATGGCCGGCCATTCGTCGCGCAGGAAACGTTCGCGCTCGCTTGCCAGCAGTTTCTCGCTGGCGCCTTCGGTAACATACATGCCGATCCCCCTTCGTTTCTCTACGAGTTGTTCGTCGACCAGTTCCTGGTAAGCCTTGGAGACCGTGATCGGATTGAGCTGGTAGTCGGCCGCCACCTGGCGCACCGAGGGCAGGGCGTCGCCAGCCTTGAGCGCGCCGTCCAGCATCATGCCGATCACCTTGTCCTTCAGCTGCCGGTAGATGGGTGTGTTGTCATGCCAGCCGATGGTCATTGCCAGCCTCGCTTTCCCGCGGTGCAGTCTGGATTGCCATGCCTGCCTCCCTGTTGGTGATGTGATGAAGTGGTGTTGTAGTGAAGTATAACACTAAGGTTGTTACTGTCAACACGGGGAAGGCGCGTGCCTACCTGTCAGTTCTGCCAGGGGCGCTCTAGCCAGGGGCACTCGGGCCCCGGTCGATCAGAGTGCGCTGCCGTCGAGCGTGTGGCGGGTGATGTTGCCGTCGGCGTCGATCGCGATCCAGCCGCCGCGTACCGGTTCCTCGTCAAGTTCCCAGTCGGGCAGCACGAAACGGCGCAGCCCCTCCTGCCGGTGCAGGGCGGGGCGGTGGGTGTGGCCGTGGATGATGGTGTCGGCTTGCGCGTGGAGTGCCGTCACGGCCTCCGCCGCCACGTCCATGATGTCCATGGATTTGTCGGCATGGGCCGAGCGGCTGCCTTCGCGCAGGCCGGCGATGATCGCCTTGCGTTGCGCCAGCGGCATGGCCAGGAACTGCGCTTGCCAGGCCGGATCGCGCACCTGGGCGCGGAAGGCCATGTACTTGAGGTCGCCGGTACACTGGGCGTCGCCATGCACCAGCACCACCTGGCGGCCGCCGAAGCTGGCGAGGTGGGGCTCCGCCAGCAGCGTCAGGCCGGCCGCTTGGGCGAAGCCGGGGCCGACCAGGAAGTCGCGGTTGCCGGCCATCCAGTAGACCGCCACGCCGCGTTCGCCGAGTTCGCGCAGGGCGGCGGCGATGGCGGCGTTGAAGGGTGTTTCGAGGTCGTCGTCGCCGGCCCAGTATTCGAAGATGTCGCCGAGCAGGTAGAGCGCCTCGGCCTGCGGCGCCTGTTCGGACAGGAAGCGGAAGAAGGCATCCGCAGTGCGCGGATGCGATGCCTGCAGGTGCAGGTCGGAGATGAAGAGCGCGAGCGCGCGCGTGGGAGTGTTCATGGATTCCGTGGACATCCCACGCGTGCGTTCGGCTGGACTGGCGGATTACTGGACGACTTCGATCTTCTCGATGATCACCGCGTCGGCTGGCACGTCGGCATGCATGCCGGCGCGGGTGGTCTTGACGTTGTTGATCTGGTCGACCACATCCTGGCCTTCGACGACCTTGCCGAACACGGCATAGCCCCAGCCGTCCTGGCCCGGGTAGTTCAGGAAGTCATTGCCTTTGGTGTTGATGAAGAACTGGGCCGAGGCCGAGTGCGGGGCCGAGGTGCGTGCCATCGCCAGGGTGTACTTGTCGTTCTTCAGGCCGTTCTTGCCTTCGTTCTCGACGGTCTGGTCGGTGTCCTTCTGCTTCATGCCCGGCTCGAAACCGCCGCCCTGGATCATGAAGTCCTTGATCACGCGGTGGAAGATGGTGTTGTCGAAGTGACCCTTGTTCACGTAGTACAGGAAGTTCTCGACGGTCTTCGGCGCCTTGGCGTCATCCAGTTCGGCCTTGATGTTGCCCTGGTTGGTGGTAATGAGAATGGTGGTCATCGTGTGTCCTGTCCTGAATTGGTTAAGAGTTCGTTATTTTACAGCCTTGTCGCCCTTGAGCACGGTCGCGGACTCGATCACCACCGGCGTCACCGGCACGTTCTGCTGGCCGCGGATGTCGTCGACCAGCACACCCTTGATCTTGTCGACCACTTCCTTGCCCTTGACCACCTTGCCGAACACGGTATAACCCGCATCCACGCGGTTCATGGCGTCGAGGCCGAAATTGTCGGCGACGTTGATGAAGAACTGCGAGGTGGCCGAATCCGGGCTGTCTTCGCGCGCCATCGCCACCGTATAAGCTGCGTTGGACAGGCCGTTGGTCGATTCGTTCTTGATCGGCGGACGGGTCTTGCGGTTGGCCATCTTGGCATCCATGCCGCCGCCCTGGATCATGAAGCCGTCGATCACGCGGTGGAAGATGGTGCCCTTGTAGAAGCCGGACTTCGCGTACTGGAGGAAATTGGCGACGGTGATCGGGGCCTTTTCCTGGTCCAGTTCCAGCACGATCTCGCCCATGCTGGTCTTGAGGGCCACCTGCGGATCGGCCGCGTGGGCGGCGCCGCACAGCAGCAGACTGGCAGCGGCGGTGGCAGCGGCCGCGGCGGCACGGGACATCAGGCGTGTGACAGGCAGGCGGGTGCCAATCGGCGTTTGTATGGACATCTGTAGCTTCCTCTCGGTGGATAAATCGCAAACTGCTGTCAAGGGTTTTGCAGAAAAATAAACTGTCGGTATGTGCGGCCAGTCAGGATTTTATCAATGCTATACTTCGCGACGGACTGTTGATTTTATCAAACGGATCACCGCGTCAAAATGGTGCCGACCTTGATGAGCCAGTCCTGACGATCCCGACGCAAGCCCAGGCCGTGTCCCGGCGGCGCCCAGCGGCGCCAGCGTCCCGAGCGTCATGCTCCAACTCTCTAGCCAATTCCGATGAGCCAACTAAAGATTTACAACACGCTCGCGCGTGACAAGCAGGTTTTCGTTCCGATCCAGCCCGGCAAGATCAATATGTACGTGTGCGGGATCACGGTCTACGATTACTGCCACGTCGGTCACGCCCGGATGATGATGGCCTTCGACATCATCTACCGCTGGTTCAAGGCTTCCGGCTATGAAGTCAAGTATGTACGCAATATCACCGACATCGACGACAAGATCATCCGCCGCGCTGTGGAAAATGGCGAAACCATCACCCAGCTGACGGCGCGCTTCATCAAGGCGATGGAAGAAGACAGCGACGCCCTCGGCATCCTGCCGCCGGACTACGCGCCGCGCGCGACCGAGCACGTGCCGCACATGCTGTCTATCATCGAGCAGCTGGAGCACAAGGAACTGGCCTACCTGGGCGAGGACGGCGACGTCAATTACGCGGTGCGCAACTTCCCCGGTTACGGCAAGCTGTCCGGCAAGTCGCTCGACGACCTGCGCGCCGGCGAACGCGTCGACGTCAATACCGGCAAGCGCGATCCGCTCGACTTCGTGCTGTGGAAGGCGTCCAAGGACGCCGAGCCGGACGAAGTCAAATGGGATTCGAAGTGGGGCAAGGGCCGCCCGGGCTGGCACATCGAGTGCTCGGCGATGTCGTGCGCGCTGCTGGGCGAGCATTTCGACATCCACGGCGGCGGCGCCGACCTGCAATTCCCGCACCACGAAAACGAGATCGCCCAGTCGGAAGGCGCCTTCGGGGCGCCGATGGCCAACTTCTGGGTCCACAACGGTTTCGTGCGCGTGGATAACGAAAAGATGTCCAAATCGCTGGGCAACTTCTTCACCATCCGCGAGGTCCTGAAAAAATACGATGCCGAGGTGGTGCGCTTCTTCATCCTGCGCGCCCACTACCGCAGCCCGCTGAATTATTCCGACGCCCACATCGACGACGCCAAGGGCGCGCTGACCCGCCTCTATACCGCGCTAGCCGGCATCGACCTCGGCGCCGAACCGGTGGCGGTCGACTGGGATGAAGTCCACGCGCGGCGCTTGCGCGATGCCATGGACGACGACTTCAATACGCCGTTGGCGGTGGCCGCTCTGTTCGACCTCGCCAGCGAAGTCAACAAGAGCAAGTCGGTGCAAGACGCGCGCCAGCTCAAAGCCCTGGCCGGCGTACTCGGCCTCCTTGAGCGCAGCCCGCAGCAATTCCTGCAGGCCGGCACGCCGGACGCCGGCGGCATGGACGAAGCCGCGATCCAGGATGCGATCGCGCGCCGCGCGGCCGCCAAGAAATCCCGCAACTTCGCCGAGGCCGATGCCATCCGCGCCGGGTTGACGGCCGCCGGTGTCGTGCTCGAGGACAAACCCGACGGCAGCACCAACTGGCGCCGCGCCTGACCAGCCCGAGCAAGAACAGGCATGGCAATTTCCAAGGACCTCGCGGGCGCCGACCCGGCGCTGCCCGACGTTCCGCCTTACTGGGCGGAGGCGAAGGCCGAGCTCATGCGGCGCGACCGCATCATGAACAAGCTGATCCCGCAATTCGGCGACATGCATTTGCGCGGCCATCCGGACCCGTTTACCACGCTGGCGCGTTCCATCGTCGGCCAGCAGGTGACGGTCAAGGCCGCCGAGGCGGCCTGGGCCAAGTTGCGCGAACTGTGCCCGAAGATGACGCCGGCGCAGGTGCTGAAGGCCGGCGCCGAGCCGGTGGCTGCCTGCGGGCTGTCCAAGCGCAAGACCGAATACATCCTCGACCTGGCCGACCATTTCAAGGCCAAGCGGGTGCACGCCGACCAATGGTCGGAAATGGCTGACGAAGCCGTGATCGCGGAGCTGGTACAGATTCGCGGCATCACCCGCTGGACAGCTGAGATGTTTTTGATATTTAATCTGCTCAGGCCCAATGTGCTGCCGCTCGACGATGCCGGCCTGATCCAGGGCATCAGCCAGAATTATTTCTCGGGCGAGCCGGTCTCGCGCAGCGATGCGCGCGAAGTGGCGGCCAACTGGGAGCCGTGGCGGACAGTTGCTACATGGTATTTATGGCGTAGCCTGGACCCAATTCCAGTAGAATAGCGCCCTTGCCGCCGCAGGCCCTGCTGAGTCACGCGGGGCGCGGCCACGAAAACACCCGGAGGTACAATGAGTAAAACAACTTTCCTCAGTTTCGAGCAGCCGATTGCCGAGCTCGATTCAAAGATCGAAGAACTGCGCTTCGTGCAGGACGATTCGGCTGTCGAC
>Ga0308168_1002806_pt1 | contig 13958 bp, 9 predicted proteins | sample PhyCR2_FD_202133 | JGI IMG/M metagenome (GOLD analysis project Ga0308168, IMG submission 202133) | Phyllosphere microbial communities from UC Gill Tract Community Farm, Albany, California, United States - DLSLRC.R2 | ecosystem: Host-associated > Plants > Phyllosphere > Unclassified | place: USA... | reverse complement strand
TGGTGCTCGACGCCGTGGAATCATTGGGGTTTCTCAGCGATGCGCGGGTATTGGCACTCAACAGCTATGAAAACCGCGTCTACCAAGTGGGCATCGAGGGCGAGCAGCCCTTGATCGCCAAGTTCTATCGACCCGGTCGCTGGAGCGATGCAGCCATCGTCGAAGAACACCGCTTCACGGCCGAATTGGCCGGCTGCGAAGTGCCGGTGGTAGCGCCTCTGCAGCATCAAGGCAACACGTTGTTCGAACACGGTGGCTTTCGCTTTACGCTGTTCCCGCGCCGTGGTGGGCATGCCCCTGAACCCGGCAACCTCGATCAGTTGTACCGCTTGGGCCAGTTGATCGGACGCCTGCATGCCGTGGCTGCCAGCCGGCCGTTCGAACACCGGGAAGCGTTGGCTGTGGATAACTTCGGGCACGCCTCACTGGACACACTGCTAAAAGGCGGGTTCGTGCCCCGGGAACTGTTGCCCGCCTTCGAATCGGTCGCGCGCGATGTACTGGCTCGAGTGGAAGCCATCTATGCCCGCACCCCGCACCAGGTCATCCGCCTGCACGGTGACTTGCACCCGGGCAACCTGATGCACCGCGACGAGATCTACCATGTGGTTGACCTGGACGACTGCCGCATGGGCCCTGCGGTACAGGACCTGTGGATGATGCTGGCAGGCAATCGGGATGAGCGTCAGGGCCAGTTGGCCGAGCTGGTCGAGGGCTACAACGAATTTCACGACTTCGACCCGCGTGAGCTGGCGTTGATCGAGCCGCTGCGTGCCCTGCGTCAACTCCACTACAGTGCCTGGCTGGCGCGTCGCTGGGACGATCCGGCATTTCCGCCCAGCTTCCCGTGGTTCGGTCAGCCTAGGTACTGGGGTGATCAGATTCTGGCGCTGCGTGAGCAAATGGCCGCCCTCGATGAAGCCCCACTCAAGTTGTTCTAGATCGACCGTCGGCGCTGTCTACAATAGCTGCCGTTAATCAGCATCTTAAGCAAGGACTCTGCATGCACGCTGCAAACCCGCGTCGCGGGTATCTACTGGGCCTGAGTGCCTACATCATCTGGGGCCTGTTCCCCCTGTACTTCAAAGCCATCCAAAGCGTCCCCGCCGTGGAGATCATCGTCCACCGTGTGCTGTGGTCAGCGCTGTTCGGCTCGATACTGCTCGCCTTCTGGAAACACCCCGGCTGGTGGCGCGACCTGCGCGACAACCCGCGGCGCTTGGCCATCCTGGCATTGAGCGGCACATTGATCGCAGCCAATTGGCTGACGTATGTCTGGTCGGTGAACAACGGACGCATGCTCGAGGCCAGCCTTGGCTACTACATCAACCCGCTGATCAACGTGCTGCTCGGCATGCTGATTCTCGGCGAGCGCTTGCGCCGTTTGCAGTGGCTGGCGGTCGGCCTGGCCGCGCTCGGCGTCATGCAACAGGTCTGGCAGGTGGGCAGCCTGCCCTGGGTATCCTTGGCACTGGCGCTGACCTTCGGGTTCTACGGGCTTATTCGCAAGCAAGCCCCCGTGGCGGCCCTGCCCGGCCTGGTTGTCGAGACCTGGATGCTGGTACCGCTGGCGCTTGGGTGGTTGCTGCTGCACCCCGGCGCGATGAGCGCGCAAGGTGAGTTCTACACCACAAGCGAGGCCTTGTGGCTGATGGCTGCAGGCCCCGTGACACTGGTGCCGCTGGTGTGTTTCAACGCTGCCGCACGGCATCTGCCCTACACCACGCTGGGCTTTCTGCAATACCTGGCGCCAACGCTGGTCTTGCTCCAGGCCATCTGGCTGTTCGACGAGCATCTATCCCCAAGCACGCTCACGGCATTCATGTTCATCTGGGCAGGGCTGGCGTTGTACAGCGTCGATGCGTGGTGGAGTTTGCGTAAAAGTCGCTGATCAAAAAACGATCATGTCTCTGTACGCCTTGATATACATGGCCTGCAGAGACATCTCCAGAGCTTATCCACACCCTCGTCCCCGCCGTTTGTGCACAACCTCTCTACATTGATCAATTTTCGATCAAATCTCTGCAGCCCTTGCAAGCCGGGCGCTGGGACCCGATAGCCCCAGCTTATCCACAAGGCCGTCCTCTCTAAATCGGGATAACCTCTGCCAGAGTCTGCGGCAGTGGCGAGCCGCATTTACTCATCCGCGCGCAACCGCAACTCCACCATCAAGTCATCGGCCAGCGCTTCCAGACGTTGCTGCAGCTGCTCCAGCGGCAGGGACGCGGGTAATGCCAGAAGGGCCTCGGCATGAAACAGGGGTTCGTTGCTCATCGGTGCCGGGCGTACCTCTGTGGCAATCCGTTCGACGTTCACATTCAGCTCGGCCAGCACACGGGTGATATCCCGCACGATCCCTGGCCGGTCGTTACCTACCAGCTCCATGCCAAAGGGTTTGGATGCATGGGCAGGCTCGCTGCCACTTTCGGCCAGTTGCACGCGAATGCCGTGTGCGGACAATGCCCCGAGCGCGTCCACCAACGCGTCATACCGATCCGCCGGCACTGCCACCCGCAGGATGCCGGCAAATTGCCCAGCCATGCGCGACATGCTGCTTTCCAGCCAGTTACCCTCGAAGTCGGCGATGCACTGGGCGATCCGCTCGACTTGGCCGGCCTTGTCCGGGGCGATCACGGTAAGCACAAGATGTTCCACGGAATGTTCCTCGAGTGGGGTTCAGGCCATACAGCGCCAAGGTGTCGCCACAGTATAGGCAAGGCGCGTCAACCTGCCGCAGGGCAATCCTCCTTATAAATCGTGTACTGTTTTTAGATTTATCTGGAACAATCACTCCGTTTTTTGCGAACATGGCGCTTCCTTGCAGGATCCTGTGCGACCAACAGGTCGCCTGACGGCGCTTTTAGTCTGATAGTGCCCAGCCGGCTGCTTCATGTAGTATCCGTGGGCGCGGACTACACAACGTCGTTTGAAGGTCTGTCGAGGCGCCTGTGAAGAATGCACGTTGCTTGCTGTCAGGCAGGCAAACCGCACCCAGCCGCGTCCGGGCTTGTACCGGAGGCATGCACTGGTGCCGTGCGAGGAGAAGCGCTACAGGCTCAATACAAAAGAGCGAAATAGCTGAGCAGAGTGAGGCAAGCAATGACTGGATACGTTCAAGTCGGTGGCCTTCAGGTCGCCAAAGTCCTGTACGACTTCGTGAACAACGAAGCCATCCCCGGAACCGGCATCATCGCCGAGCAGTTCTGGGCAGGTGCTGAAAAGATCATCAACGACCTCGCTCCAAAGAACAAAGCCCTCCTCGCCAAGCGCGACGAGCTGCAAGCCCAGATCGACGCCTGGCACCAGGCCCGCAAAGGCCAGGCCCACGACGCCCCGGCCTACAAGGCTTTCCTTCAGGAAATCGGTTACCTGCTGCCACAAGCCGACGATTTCCAGGCCACTACGCAAAACGTGGACGAAGAAATCGCCCACATGGCCGGTCCGCAGTTGGTGGTACCGGTCATGAATGCACGCTTTGCCCTGAACGCCGCGAATGCCCGCTGGGGCTCGCTGTACGACGCGCTCTACGGCACCGACGCCATCAGCGAGGAAGGCGGCGCCGAAAAGGGGCAAGGCTACAACAAGGTACGTGGCGACAAAGTGATCGCCTTCGCCCGTGCCTTCCTCGACGAAGCGGCACCACTGGCTGCTGGCTCGCACGTCGACTCCACGGCCTATCGCATCGAGGCCGGCCAGTTGGTCGTCACCCTCAAAGGCGGCAGCAACACGGGCCTGCGTGACGACGCCCAACTGGTCGGGTTCCACGGCGACAGCAACGCCCCCACTGCCGTGTTGCTCAAGCACAACGGCCTGCACTTCGAAATCCAGATCGATGCCAGTACCCCGGTGGGCAGCACCGATGCCGCAGGCGTCAAGGACATCCTGATGGAATCGGCACTGACCACCATCATGGACTGCGAAGACTCCGTGGCGGCAGTCGACGCCGACGACAAAGTGATCGTGTATCGCAATTGGCTGGGGCTGATGAAAGGTGACCTGGCCGAAAGCGTCAGCAAGGGCGGCAAGACGTTCACCCGCACCATGAACCCCGATCGCGAGTACGCAGCGCCGAACGGGGGCAGCGTCACGCTGCATGGTCGCTCGCTGCTGTTCGTGCGCAACGTGGGTCACCTGATGACCAACCCGGCCATCCTCGACGCGCAGGGTAACGAAGTCCCGGAAGGTATCCAGGACGGTCTGTTCACCAACCTCATGGCGCTGCACAACCTCAACGGCACCACCAGTCGCCGCAATACCCGTACCGGCAGTGTGTACATCGTCAAGCCGAAGATGCATGGCCCGGAGGAAGTGGCGTTCGCCGCCGAGATATTCAGCCGGGTCGAAGACCTGCTGGGTATGCAGCGCAATACCGTCAAGGTCGGCATCATGGACGAAGAGCGCCGCACAACGGTCAACCTCAAGTCCTGCATCAAGGCCGCTGCCGAGCGCGTGGTGTTCATCAATACGGGCTTCCTCGATCGCACGGGCGACGAAATCCATACCTCCATGGAGGCAGGCCCGGTCGTGCGCAAAGGCGCCATGAAGAACGAGAAGTGGATCGGCGCCTATGAAAACAACAACGTCGATGTAGGCCTTGCCACCGGCCTGCAAGGGCGTGCGCAGATCGGCAAGGGCATGTGGGCCATGCCCGACCTGATGGCCGCCATGCTGGAGCAGAAGATCGCTCACCCGCTGGCCGGTGCCAATACCGCGTGGGTGCCTTCGCCGACGGCAGCCACCCTGCACGCCCTGCACTACCACAAGGTGGATGTGCAGGCGCGCCAGCGCGAGCTGGCTTCGCGCACACCGGCTTCGGTCGATGACATCCTGGCCATTCCGCTGGCGACCAACCCCAACTGGTCGGACGAGGAAATCCGCAACGAGCTGGACAACAATGCCCAGGGCATCCTGGGCTACGTGGTGCGCTGGATCGATCAGGGTGTGGGTTGCTCCAAAGTGCCCGACATCAACAACGTGGGGCTGATGGAAGACCGCGCCACCTTGCGCATTTCCGCCCAGTTGCTGGCCAACTGGCTGCGACATGGTGTAGTCAGCCAGGAGCAGGTGCTCGAAAGCCTCAAGCGCATGGCGGCAGTGGTCGACAAGCAGAACGCCAACGACCCGCTGTATCGCCCGATGGCGGGCAACTTCGACGACAACGTTGCCTTCCAGGCGGCAGTCGAGCTGGTGCTCGAAGGTGCCAAGCAGCCTAACGGCTACACCGAGCCTGTGCTGCATCGCCGTCGCCGTGAGTTCAAGGCACGCAACGGGATCTGAACGACCGGCGTATAGCGTGAGCTGCTTGCAGCGTTGATCGGCGGGGCCTTCGGGCCCCGCTTGCACATCAGGCCAGCTTCAATTCGCGCTTCACCAGTTCGAGCAGTTTCGCCAGGTCGACGGGCTTCAACAGAAAGTCCACAACCCCCAGGTGCATGACATCAACGGCCTCTTTCACATCGGTATCGCCTGATACCACGATGATCGAAAGCGCAGCCCGGTCCGCTTCCTGCATCTCGCGCACCTTGTGGATAAGGTACAGCCCATCCTCGGGCTGCATCCGCAGGTCGGTGATCATCAGCGCGATGCGAGGCTCCCAATGGAGCTTGAACAGCGCCTCCTGGGCGCCATCGGCCGTCATGCCGTCGATACCCTTGCTTTTGAGATACAACATCAAGGCTTCGCTGTTGACCGGATTATCGTCGACCACGAGCACTACCGGCCGGGCAGGCGGCGGCGCACTCACAGCAGCGAGTGCCGCACGCTCTGCGTCGCTCAAGATGTCGGTGTGCTCGGACATGGTCGTCTCGTATCCATTCGCTCTACTGGTAAGACCGCAGATTCTCCGACACCCAATTTACCTTTCGTCGGATTATTGACGTGTTCGTGCCCTAGACTTACGTCCAATGGGCACCACGCCCTCTGCAGGCCGACCATGAATGCCGAAAACAACAAAGCCGACCCTATAGATAGATATATATAGTTCGGCGTAGCGATACGGTCAGGTCGATGAGCAAAAAAGACGCCTACCAGCAAGCGGGTAGAACGGCAGTGCTGCAAAACATCCAGGGCACCCTGCAATTCCTGCAGCGCTTTGCGCCCTTCAACCAGATGGAGCAGAGCCATCTGGCCTACTTGGTCGAGCAGTGCCAGCTGCGCTTCTACGCCAGCGGCGAAAGCATCATCAAGCCAAGCGACGGGCCGGTCGAGCACTTCTACATCGTCAAGCAGGGCCGCGTGGTTGGTGAGCGGCAGCACCTGGTCAAACCCGGCGTCGAAACCACGTTCGAGATTACCCACGGCGAGTGTTTTCCACTGGCAGCCTTGCTCGGCGAGCGAGCCACGCGTACGGAGCACCTGGCCGGTGACGACACCTTCTGCCTGCAACTGAACAAGGCGGCATTCATCCGCGTCTTTTCCCTTTCCGAGGTGTTCCGCGATTTCGCCTTGCGAGGGGTCAGCAGTCTTCTGGATCAGGTCAACCAACAGGTCCGTCAACAGGCGGTGCAAACCCTGGGCACCCAGTATTCCCTCAATACACCGCTAGGCGAACTGGCCATGCGTCACCCCGTGGCCTGCGCCCCCGAGACACCGCTGCGCGAAGCCGTGCGGCTGATGCATGAGCAGCAGGTTGGCTCGATCGTGATCGTCGATGGGCAGCGCCAGCCGACGGGCATTTTCACCTTGCGCGATCTGCGCCAGGTGGTTGCCGCAGCCGATGCCGATCTGGGTGCACCCATTGCACGGCACATGACCGCCGCACCGTTCTACCTGAGCCCCCAGGCGAGTGCCTTCGATGCGGCCATGGCGATGACCGAGCGGCATATCGCGCACGTGTGCCTGGTGGAGAGCGGGCGGTTGTGTGGGGTGGTGTCCGAGCGCGATCTGTTTTCCCTGCAGCGGGTGGACCTTGTGCACCTGGCGCGTACCATTCGTCATGCGCCGCGCCTGGACACGCTTGTTTCCCTGCGAGGCGAAATCAGTCAGTTGGTCGAGCGCATGCTCGCCCACGGTGCCTCCTCTACGCAGATCACCCAGATCATCACCTTGCTCAACGACCACACGGTATGCCGGGTCATCGAACTGGCGCTGGCAGAACGTGGCGATCCGGGGGTGCCGTTCAGTTGGCTCTGTTTTGGCAGTGAAGGGCGGCGCGAGCAGACCCTGCACACCGACCAGGATAACGGTATCCTCTTCGACGCAGCCGATGACACCGAAGCGCAGGCCATCCGGGCGCGGCTGCTACCGTTGGCGCAGTACATCAACCAATGCCTGGCGCAGTGCGGTTTTACCCTGTGCAAGGGCAATGTCATGGCCGGCAACCCTGCGCTATGCCTGTCCCACAGTGAGTGGTCACGGCGCTTTGCCGGCTTCGTGCGTGACGCAAGCCCGGAGAACCTCCTGGGCTCGAGCATCTACTTCGACCTGCGAGTAGTCTGGGGCGACGAACACACGTGCGAGGCGTTGCGCAGCACATTGCTGACGCAGATAGCCGACAACCGTATCTTCCAACGCATGCTGGCTGACAACGCCCTGCGCCAACGCCCGCCTGTGGGGCGTCTGCGCGACTTCGTGCTGACGCGCCAGGGCACTGACAAGGCTGGCACCCTGGACCTCAAGGTTCAGGGCCTGACGCCCTTCGTCGATGGCGCACGTGTGCTGGCGCTGGCCCATGGGATCGGTGCTTGCAATACCCTGGAGCGCATCCGCCAACTGGTGGTCAAGGGTGTGATCGATCCCCTGGACGGCGCCGCCTACGAAGAGGCGTACCATTTCATCCAGCAGACCCGCATGCAGCAACATCAACGCCAGGCACGCGACAACCTGGCCTACTCCAACCGCCTGGACCCAGACAGCCTCAACCACTTGGACCGGCGCATCCTGCGCGAGTCGTTGCGCCAGGCTCAGCGGTTGCAAAGCAGCCTGGCCATGAGGTACCAGCTGTGAGCTTCTTCGCATGGCTGCGCCCCCAAGCTCCGCAACTGGCGCTTTCGCAGCGCGAACGCCTGGCGGCCTTGCCCCTACCCACCGCGCTTGGCACCTGCACCCTGCGCGAGCAGCGCTGGGTGGTACTTGACCTGGAAACCAGTGGCCTGAACACCAACCGCGATCAAGTCCTGTCCATAGGCGCAGTGGCCATCGAGGACGGGGCAGTGGACTTCTCGCAGCAGTTCGAGCGGACCCTGTACCGACCTGAGCAGAAGACCAACCCCAGCGTCCTGATACACGGCCTGGGCCCAAGCGCCCTGGCAGCGGGCTGCGACCCAGGGCACGCACTGCTTGACCTGCTCGAGTTCATTGGCACCAGCCCGGTGCTGGCTTTCCATGCGCCGTTCGATGAGCGCATGCTGGCACGGGCCCTCCGACAGAGCCTGGGTCATCGTCTGCAAATACCCTTCCTCGATGTGGCCGAGCTGGCACCCATGCTCAATCCCGACACGGTGTTGCGAGAAGCCGGTCTCGATGACTGGGTAGCGCGTTTCGAGCTGCAGGTACAAGCGCGTCATCACGCCAGCGCCGACGCACAGGTGACCGCAGAGCTGGCGTTGATTCTGTTGAGCCAGGCGCGCCGCCAGCACATCCAGAGCCCGGCGCAACTTGAGCAATGCCTGCAGAACTGGCGACGTCGGATGGCCCAGCGCCACGGCCTATAGGCAACGGGTCAGGCAGCCGGCCCTTACTACGTGATGGCGGTAGCGGGCTAGCACGCATGCCCCTGCCATATCGCCCAGGCTCGCGATCTCTCTAAAGGAGTTCGCACCATGTCATCCGTCTCACCCTTGCAACATTTCGAGTCATTCGACGCTGAAATCACTGCCCTACTGGCTCCCCTGCCCTTACCAGACCTGCAGCTTTCACCGCTGGCGGGCCGGCAACAATTCTTCGGCGCGCTGGCAGACTACTGGAACCTGCCGGACGAAGCAGGCAGCAACCGCCGTGCTCGGCTCATTGCGCTTCGGCGACAACAGCTTCAGGCCGAAATGGACCTGCGCATCGCTGACGCAACACTGGAGCCTCTGGCAGCATCGCTATTACAGATGTGCCTTGACCAACCCATGTCCTGGACTCGCCAGGGCATCGAAGCGTCCAAGCGCCCACAGCTCTATCGGCTGCTGCTCGATTGCTCAAGACCCAACTGGCGGGCCTACTTGCCCGGCGCCATACTGCTTGTACAAGGCAGTATCGAGGGACAGATGATGACGGGCGATGCGGCCGGCGGCCCAGCCTTGTTATGCAGCCTCTCCCACGGCATCGAAGCGTTCGCCGATGTCCAGAGCCTGCACCTTGAGCTGTGCGAGCGGCTGGATGATCCCCTGCAAAGTCAGCCGATGCTCAAGCTACTGGCGCCTGGTGATGCCGACCGCGCCCATAACGCACAACGACTGCGTTACGACTGGCTGCCCGACGATCTAGTGGAAGTCCAGATTCAGGCCTTGATCGATGCCCAGCGGGCGCGATTGAACGCGGTATGGGGCAGCCAACCCGTGGATCAAACTGGGTTCGCCGAACGCCTGGCAACGGCCGCAGACCTGCTGCCTTGGGTGACCAGCAAGGCAGCGCTGCCGACGCGTTATGGCCTGCTGCTTGAAAAGCACGCTCCTGCCTGGCTCAAGAAGACCTCTACCCAAGGGCTCACGCATATCATGCAGACGATGCAGGAGCTGATCGTGGCCATCGATCAGGCCGCAGCGTCGGGCATTCCTACGCTTGAACAGTTCACCGAACGCAACAGCCTGCTGCAGTGGACCCGCGCCCGCCTCAGCGAGCGATTGAGACTGGACCACCAACTCGATCTGGCACCCGAACAGATCTTCATCAGCGTCACCATTGCCCGTCAGACCGGCCCGGTGATGCCTCCAGCTCAGCCCAGCAGCTATATACCCATCGCTAGCCGGCCGCAGACAGGGGACACCGTGGAGTTGGTCAGGCAAACCTACAGTCTGGATCAGTTGGCGTTGGTGAATGTGGGCTTGCTGGACCTGGACTACTGGCTGACCGCTCGAGTCCACCATAAGGACGAGACAAACATTCAAGGCTTGTCCCCTGCGCAGGCTCGGCAGATGGTCCGTGAGCTCAATGTCGGCGACAGCTATTCACGCTTTCTACGCAGCCACCTGATCGATCTGGAGCAAGGCCAGTGGCGACGGGATGCACATGCGCGAATCAACTGTGCTCGCATGCGGGCTGAAGCCGCCAAAGCCCGCTATGCCGGCCACTTCATGCCCGACCCGCTTGAGCAGGGCTATCGCTGGAGCAGGACCGTGCTCAACTACCCCGACAGCGACTGGCGCCCCCTGGTGCAAGAGAACCGCCTGAGTGTACGGCAGTTGCTGATTGCCGGGCACACCGTACAGGGGGTACTGCTGATCACGCCTGAAACACCGCAAATGCAGCGCTTTCTGGTGTATGCGCCAGATGCACCGGATCGCAGGCCTTGGCGCGAATACGCCAATGCGCGTGCGCTGATCCGATCGCTCCGCGCCAACCCGGATCTACGCACCTACGTGATGGACCGCATACCCTTGGCCCGGCGCAAAACCATCGAGCGCTTGCTGACCAAGGGCGGGCTCGCTCAGCGTCTGAGTCGCCCGGTCATCTCCGGCAATTTTTTGCACGCCTGTTATCTGGCAGAGGTCCGCGCGCTCATGTCGACGGTCGATGCCAGCACTAACACCAAACTGGAGCTGCTGGGCGAGGCCAGCCTGCATGCGTTGTGGATAATACTCGACTTGCTCAGCTTCGTGATTCCGGTACGTGGCCTGGCGCCGTTGGCATTCGCCCGCGCGGTGCTGAGCGTGCTGGACAGCCTTGAAGCGCTGGAAAAGAAAGATCGGGTAGGCGTGCTCAAGCATATGGTGGAGGCTTTTACCCACATGAGCGACGGGGTCAACAGCATCGGCGGCACGACAGTGATCAGGCGCGCCATTCGCGCCATGCCTCCCAACCCACCCTTGATGCTACCGCCTACCTTCCAGGTACGTCCGGACACCGCCAAGTTGCGTTACCGAATCGACGGCATCCATAGCGAAGGCGTGTATGAAAAGCCATCCGAACGTGCGGGACTGGCCCTCTACTACATCCAGGACAAGCAAGGCCGGTACTATCAGGTGGCGTTCGACGGTTATCGCTGGCGTGCCATAGACCCCAGGAAAACCGATGCCTACAGCAAGGTGGCGGTCAGACGGAACGCTGAAGGTGAATGGATCGTCGACTCACCCGTGCTGTGGCACGACGGCCTGCCAGACCTCAACGCATTGCTGGAGCTCTGTCAGCTTCCCGCGCCCCCAGACGGGATCCCACTGGAAGGGGCGAAGGAACTGTACGAAAGCGACGGCCAACCTTACTTGCTTGCCGGTGGCCATGCCTTGCCCGTGCGTGCCCACCTGCTGGCGGATCACTACCATCTGCTGATACCCGGACAGCCCGCTGCGACCACCACCGCATGGGCAATCCTGCGCTGGCACGACGGTCAATGGCGTATACGCGTGCGCCAACCGGGGCGAAGCAGCGACTGGCTGGCACTGCCTGCCGCTTATGCCGTCACTGTAGGCAGCACCTGATCCAGCCGTTGGTACAAGGCACTCTCAGCCGGCCAGTTGCGAAGTAGCCTCGCCCGGTCCCGAGCGAAAGCCGGCGCGAAGCTGCCCTGGCTACCGTGCTGGCACATGGCGTCCAGGTCGATCAGCGACCACCGGCCCCGCTCCCAGAACAGGTTGTGCCCCTTGAAGTCACCGTGGCTGATGCGCTCGCCGATCAGCTGTTGCATGAGCTGCACCAAGGCCTCCACCTGTTCGGCCGGCGCATCGCCCTGCTCGACGAAGGGGGCAAAGCATTCGATGAGGTCGGGGCCGTCGATGTAGTCGGTCACCAGGTAGGCGCGCGTGCGCAAACCCAGTACTCGCTGCTCCAGCACCGCCAGCGGGCGCGGGGTAGCGATGTCGAGAAACGACAGGCGATGCCCTTCGATCCACGAGTGCCAGGCCCTGCTCGGTCGCCAGAAGCGCTTGAGCCAGTGGAGGGTGTTCTTGATGTTGTAGCGTTTGATGACCCGCTTGCGGCCATCCACCTCGACCCGTGCCACGCTGGCTGCGCCGCCAGTCTTGTACAGGTGCCCACGGTCGATCAGCTCATCCGCCTGCTCAAGCACCGGCAACAGGGCCTGGGCCTCGCTACGGACCACAGCCCGCAGGCTCGTCAGGCTGCGCTCCACACTGAACAGGCTGCAATCGCGGCCGGCCTTGTTCAGGAAGTCGCGTTGGCGCCAGACGCGGATCTTGTCTATGTGCTTCTGCAACGCCTCCATCGGCAATGCATGCTCGGCATTGGCCAACAGGTAATGCACCAGCAGCTCCTCGGTGTACGGTTCCAGGCGCTTGGGTAGCTGCGCGAAGAACACACCAAGGTTTTCCAGCACGCGAGGGCGAGAAAGCTGCTGGCCTGGCGTTTCAGCCTTGATACCGGCCCCATCGATCAGGTACAGCTTGCCTGCATGACGCAGCAGGTTGTCCAAGTGCAGGTCCTCCTGCCACAGCCCCTGCTTGTGCATCTGCGCCACAGCCGCCAGGGCCTCGCCCAGCACCTGCTGCTGCTCGTCGGCGAGCACAGGCAGGTGCTCGACCGCCGCCCAGGCATCGGCCAGGCTTTGCGCGCCATCGAGGTACTCGAACAACAGCCAGCCGCCCTCACCCTCCACCAGGCCATCGGCGAGCAGCACCGGCGTAGTCAGCCCCTGCGCGGCGAGCAGCTTCACGCCTTGCAGCTCACGCTGGAACTGGCGCGCGGCATTGCTGCCCACCAGCAATTTGGCCAGTACCGGCCTGCCACGCCATACCCCGGCCCCCACATAACGCTGGCCCGGCAGCACGCGCAGTAGACTGAGCAACTGCAGCTCGGCGCTACCGGCGGCATCGGCGAGGTTGATGGCAAGCGGCAGCGATGGGCTGCGTCCTGTGTCCTTCAGCTCGGAAAGCTGCATCAGCGAGCCTCCTTGTGATGACGGCGTTGTACCAGGCGGTTGACCCAGGTTTGGACCAGCGTGCTGTCGATGGGTTGTGCGAGGTAGGCTGCCAGCAATGTGCGTATCTCGCCGTCGCTCCATACCGGTGCCCGGCGCAGCAAGGGCTCGAGGTCCTTGAGGCGGTCGCGCATGCCGAAGAGCAAGGGCCGGGTCTTCTCCAGGTCGATCAACTGCGCCTCCCAGCCTTCTTTGCGCTTACGCAGGAAGATGTGCTTGGGGTAGAAGCAACCATGTACCTGCCCAGCACCGTGCAGCGTGCGCGCCAACTGGCCGCAGGCCTGGAGCATGCCATCGCGTACCGATGCATCGAGTTCGGACCATTGCAGCAACTGGCTGTCGAGGTCGCGCCAGTCGTCCAGCGCGCGGGTCATCAACAGGGCCCGGTGCTTGCCACCTTGCTTGCGCTCACCGTAGAACACTGCCTCCAATGCAGGAATGTGCAGCTTCTGATAGCGAACGATATTGCGAAATTCGCGAGCGAAGGTCGGCTCGCCAAAGGGCTTGTGCAGGCTACGGGTAAGGTAGTCGCTCTGGCGCTTGAGGTAATACCCTTTGCCCTCGAGTTCCAGGCGGTACACGCTGCTCCATCCGCCGCGGCCGGTATTGGGCTCGTCCACCGCGTCGAGTTCGAGCGCCCACAGCGCCTCGAAGTCGTCCAGGCCATGGCGCTGGAGCAACGCACGGTCTGCGCTGGCCATATAGTCGGTCATTCCCTTCCCTCGAAAAAGCCCAGTACCTGACGAATGCGCTTCTTGTCACGGGCATTGAGCCGGTCGCGGCCTCGGTACTGCAAGTAAAAGCGCAGGCGCTGGGTTGCCGAAAGGTGGTACTTGGCGACCTTGTCCAGGCAGGCCAGGTCCTTGATCAGGCGATGGCGCCACATGAACCCACGCCAGAAGTCACCCGTGGGGCAATCGATGAAGAACAGCGTCCCTTGGTCATC
>Ga0308168_1002805_pt1 | contig 13961 bp, 11 predicted proteins | sample PhyCR2_FD_202133 | JGI IMG/M metagenome (GOLD analysis project Ga0308168, IMG submission 202133) | Phyllosphere microbial communities from UC Gill Tract Community Farm, Albany, California, United States - DLSLRC.R2 | ecosystem: Host-associated > Plants > Phyllosphere > Unclassified | place: USA... | reverse complement strand
TCGCGGCGGCGCATCAGGTAGACCGCGGTGCCGACCACCGCAGCGCCGATGGCAACTTTTTTCGCCAGGCCAGCCTTGTTGTGCTCCCATTCGGACTTGATGCCCATCTCGGCCAGCACGTTTGGCACCTTGCCCTTGGCCAGGTCTTCGCCGATGCCTTCGACCACGTTCACGCGGTCGGCGGCCAGCAGGATCAGCCAGTGACGCATGTCGTTTTCGGACCAGCGGTAGGCGATGCGGCGCAGCACACCCGACAGGCCTTTCGGCGGCTGGGCGGTGCCGAAGATCGGCGTGATGCCGGGACGCTCGGTCGAGGTCAGGATCTCGACCGTTTCTTCCTGCTGCGGCAGCTTTTCCTCATGCGCGTGGATGAAGCGCGGTGGCGTGCGTTCCATCGGCACGGCCGGACGGTTCTTGCGGTCCAGGTCCGCGCCCCAGCCCTTGATGTGGGCCAGCTGTTCGCGCGTGGGGCGCTGCGGCTTCATCGGGTAGTCCTGCTGGTGCTCGTCGGCGTGGCCGACATGGTGGTGCTGGTGCGAGTGCGGATCGACTTGGTCGGAAGTTTGCATGGGGGCTCCTTATTGCACGGTGCTGGCCTTGACCGCGCGGACCTCATGGGCGCGCGGCGGGATCAGGACAGTCTTGATGCAGTTGTCGAGTTTGCTCGAGAAGATGTGGTAGGCGTCGGAGATCTCTTCCAGCGGCACGCGGTGGGTGATGATGTCCTTCGGCGACAGACGGCCTTCGCGAATGTGCTCGATCAAGCGCGGCAGGTGGCGCTTGACGCTGGCCTGGTTGGCGCGGATCGTCAGTCCCTTGTTCAGCACATTGCCCATCGGGACCATGTTGAAGGTCGGCCCGTAGACGCCGACGATCGACACGTTGCCGCCTTTGCGCACCGAGTTGATGGCCCAGTGCAGCACGGTGGAGGAACCGGCCTGCGCCTTCATCAGGCGGCCGGTCAGGGTCTGGGCGATCGAGCCTGCGGCATCGCCGCCGACCGCGTCGATGCAGACGTCGGCGCCCATCCAGTCCGTCATCTTCTTGATGTGCTCGGCCATGTCCTCGACCTCGCGGAAGTTCACCACCTCGCACTGGGCCCAGCGCTTGACGAATTCCAGGCGGTACTCGACCTCGTCGACCACGATCACGCGCCCTGCCCCCATCAGCCAGGCCGACTTCGCGGCCAGGATGCCGATCGGGCCGGCGCCGAAGATGACCACGGTATCGCCTTCGTCGATGTCGCCCATCTCGGCCGCCTGGTAGCCGGTCGGCGTGACGTCGGTCAGCAGCACGGCGTCGTCGTCGTGGATGTCGTCGGGGATGATCATCGGGCCGACGTCGGCCATCGGCACGCGCACGTATTCGGCCTGGCCGCCGTCGTAGCCGCCCGCGGTGTGCGAGTAGCCGTAGATGGCGCCGACCGCGGTCGCTTCCGGATTCGTGTTGTGGCAATTGCCGTAGAGTTCGTGCTGGCAGTAGAAGCAGGATCCGCAGAACAGATTGAAGGGCACCATGACGCGGTCGCCGACCTTCAGGTTGCGCACGTCCGAACCGATGTCCTCGACCACGCCGATGAACTCGTGGCCGAAGGTATGGCCGATACGGGTATCGGGCACCATGCCATGGTACAGGTGCAGATCGGAACCGCAGATGCAGGTCCGCGTTACGCGCACGATGGCGTCGCCCGGATGCTCGATGACCGGATCAGGCTTGTGATCGGCGCGGACGCGGTAGGGTCCGCGGTAATTCATTGCCAGCATAATTCCTCCTCGATTGATGAACGGCCGGACTGAGCAGGCCCTTCATGAACGTTATGTCAAAACGCCAAGAAAGGCGATATGCGAATGGAAACGTGCGCGGGTTTCTGAACAATTTCTTATGTATTTGTTTTTAAAGGGAAATTTCTTATTCTTCGGAAACGGAAACGGCCGCATGAAGCGGCCGTTCGATCGATGCGATAACGAAACTCAGGTCATAGCTGGCGGGCGTCGAAGGTATTGCACTGCTCCACCGAACCGGTCTGCAGGCCTTTCGTGAACCAGCGCACCCGTTGCGCCGAGGTACCGTGCGTGAACGAGTCCGGCACGACTTCGCCGCGCGACTGGCGCTGCAGCGCGTCGTCGCCGATTGCACTTGCCGCGGCCAGGGCGGACTCGACGTCGCCCTGCTCGATGATCTGCTTGGCCTCGTTGGTGTGGTAGGCCCAGACGCCGGCGAAGCAGTCGGCCTGCAGTTCGACGCGGACCGACAGCGCATTCGCTTCGGTCTCGGACAAGCGCTGGCGCATGCTGTCGACCTTGCCCGAAATGCCCAGCAGGTTCTGCACGTGGTGGCCGACCTCGTGGGCGATCACATAGGCCTGGGTGAATTCGCCGCCGACCTTGAAGCGCTGCTGCATCATGTTGAAGAAGGTGAGGTCGATGTAGACCTTGCGGTCGGCCGGGCAGTAGAACGGGCCCACCGCGGACTGGCCGGTGCCGCAGCCGCCGGTCGGCGTGCGGCCGTCGTACAGCACCAGTACCGGCGGCGTGTATTGCGCGCCATTGGCCTTGAATATCTGTGTCCAGGTCGTCTCGGTAAAACGCAGCACCGTGGTGACGAATTTGGTTTCGCGGTCATTCGCGGGCGGGTGCGACGGCGCCTGCTGCACCTGCGCCGGCGAACCGCCGGACAGCAGATTCAGGATCGTGCCCGGCGACACCCCGAAGAACCAGGAGCCAAGCAGCGCAATGGCGATAGTACCGATACCGACGGTACCGCCGCCGATGCCGAAACCGCCGCCACCGCCGCCACCGCGCCGGTCCTCGACGTTCGAACTCTGTTCATTTCCTTCCCAACGCATGGCTTTCTCCTTATCTTCCCGGCGCCCGTTTCAGGCAAACCGAACCGCGCTGTTCGCGCGCATCCTTGATGCGGAATTCCTCGTCCGCGGCCAGCCCGGCGCGCTGCTCGTCAAGCAGTTCGCGCTCGTGGCGTTCGCGCTCGACTTCGCGCTCCAGGCGCTGGCTCAGGCCAGCGTCAGACATTCTCTTGCTCATGGCTATCCTCCCTGGAACGCAGTATGCGCAAGCGGGCACACCGGGTATGTACGAGCCTTCACATAAACGCAATTTTAACGGAAGGGCCACTATGTTCGCTTGCGCACGGAGCAGGTGCGCGCTGCCGGTCATGCTGGTAAACATGACCCTGAACCTGCGCTCTCCCTCCGCTCTCTCCAGCCTCGGCCGTCAGCTGCGCAGCGAGGATTACCGCTTCATCACCGTGACCCCGGCCACCCACCGCCGCGTCAACCGGCGTGCGGAAAATGCCTGGGCGCACGGGCTGCGCGATGTCTTCGGCTGGAGCCGGCCCTATCGCGAAGGCGTGCTGCCGGCGGAGATCGACCGGCTGCTGGAGGAAGCGGGGCTGCGCGAAGATGCCGGACAGAGCGCCGGCGAAACCGGCCACCGGGCCTGCATCCGCGCCTCCACCATCGGGCGCCAGCTGTACTTCCACTCGGCGTTTCCCACCTCGGATGACGATGCGGTCTTCTTCGGCCCCGACACCTACCGCTACGTGGCGGCGCTGAAGCGTTCGCTGGCATCGCCGTTGCTGCGCCGTCCGGTGCGCCGCGCAGTCGATATCGGCTGCGGCGCCGGTCCGGGCGCGATCGAACTGGCCCTGTGCTGTCCCGACGCCACCGTCTACGGCGCCGACATCAACGACGATGCGCTGGCGCTTGCCGGCATCAACGCCGAACTGAACGGGGCTGCGAAGCTGATCCCCTGCCGCAGCAACCTGCTGGATGGCGTCGATGGCCATTTCGACGTGGTGATGTCGAACCCGCCCTACATCCTCGATGCCGACGAGCTGCCCTACCGCCACGGCGGCGGCGAGCACGGCGCCGGCCTGTCGATCGACATCGTCAAGGCCGGGCTGGCGCGCCTGCTGCCGGGCGGCAGCCTGCTGCTCTATACCGGGGTCGCGATCGTCGCCGGCGAGGACCGCTTTCTGTCGGCAATCCGGCCCTTGCTGAAAGAAGCCTGCGACGACTGGCTGTACGAAGAGCTGGATCCGGACATCTTCGGCGGCCAGCTGGAGTGCGAGGGCTACGAGCAGGTCGAGCGGATTGCCGCGGTCTGGCTGCATGCAGTGAAGCGCGGTTAAAAAACCACGAATCGATAGGCAAATTGTAATAACCGGTCAAAATTTCTGTTCGGCAATATTCATTGCACATATAATCGGCTGCTCCCGTCTTGAACAACCGATTCCTCATGAAGATCAGCAATCTCAAGGTATGGGCGCGGCTCGCGCTCGGTTTCTCCATCGTCCTCATCCTGATGGTGGCCCTGGCCATCAACGGCGTCGCCAACATGGCGACCATGCAGGAAAAGATGACCCGCATCGTCGACAGCGACAACGTCAAGGTCCGCCTGGTGGCCGGCCTGCGCCAGTCGGTCATGAACGCGATCATCAACGGCCGCAACATCGCGCTGATGAGCGACGAAGCCGAGATCGACGCCGAGAACAAGCGCCTGGCCGCCAACCGCGCCGAGTACAAGGTCCTGTTCGAAAAGCTCTCCGCCATGCTGTCCACCGATGCCGAGAGGGCCGACCTCGACAAGATCGTGGCCGCGCGCGCCGCTTCGGTCGACGTGGTTACCAAGATGACGGCGCTGGTGAAAGCCGGCCAGCGCGAAGATTCGAACCGCGTGCTGCTGAACGAGCTGCAGCCGTTGCAGACCAGGACCATCGTCGCCATGAACGAGATGGTGCAGCACCTCGAGCGCGAAGTGAACGCCGCCGCCGACCAGGCCGCGGCAGCGCACCAGGCCGCGCGCCGTCAGACCCTCCTGATCACCCTGCTCGCCACGCTGGTCGGCGGCGGCATGGCCTGGCTGATCACGCGCAGCCTGCTGCGCCAGCTGGGCGGCGAACCGGGCTACGCCGCCGACATCGCCGGCCGCATCGCCAACGGCGAACTGGACGTGCAGGTCGCGCTGCGCGACGGCGACCGCGGCAGCCTGCTGTTCGCGATGGACACCATGCGTGCGCGCCTGGCGGAACTGGTCAGCCACGTGCGCGAAGCCACCCACCACATCGCCCACGCCTCCAGCGAAATCGCGACCGGCAACGCCGACCTTTCTTCTCGCACCGAAGTGCAGGCCGGCTCGCTGGAAGAGACGGCATCGACGATGGAAGAGCTGACCTCGACGGTCAAGCAGAACGCCGACCACGCCCACACCGCCAACGAACTGGCCCGCACCGCCTCCAGCGTGGCTGCGCGCGGCGGCGCGGTGGTGGCCCAGGTGGTCGACACCATGGGCTCGATCAACGACTCTTCCAGGAAGATCGTCGACATCATCTCGGTCATCGACGGCATCGCCTTCCAGACCAACATCCTGGCGCTGAACGCGGCGGTGGAAGCAGCGCGCGCCGGCGAACAGGGCCGCGGCTTCGCGGTCGTGGCCGGCGAAGTGCGCAACCTGGCCCAGCGCTCGGCCGCGGCAGCCAAGGAAATCAAGGTGCTGATCGACGATTCGGTCGGCAAGGTCGGCGCCGGCAGCCGCCTGGTCGACGAGGCCGGCATGACGATGAGCGAAGTGGTCGACAGCATCGGCAAGGTCGCAGACATCATGGCCGACATCAGCGCCGCCACCTCGGAGCAGACCCACGGCATCGAGCAGGCCAACCGCGCCATCATGGACATGGACGGCGTGACCCAGCAGAACGCGGCCCTGGTCGAGGAAGCCGCCGCAGCGGCGCAGGCGATGCAGCAGCAGGCGGCCGAGCTGGCGAAGCTGGTGAGCGTGTTCAAGGTCGGCGCGCAAGCACCGGCTGCAGTCCAGGCGCCGGCGAAACGCGCGGCGCTCGCCATGCGCTGAAGCTCAGGGCGGCGGCTGGCCGGACGCGCTGTCCTTGAGCTGGCGCGTCAGGCGCCAGGCCATCGCCGCCAGCGCCGCCACCCCGCACAGCAGCAGCGCCCATAGCCAGAACTCGCGGCGCTGGAACATCCCGGCCGCGCCACCCATTTCGCTGAACCCGTCCGCCGCTTGCTGGCGCACCGCTTCGCCGCTGGTCGCCTGCTCGAGCGAGGCTAGTTCGGACAGCGAAAATCCGGGCGCCACCTGGTCGAGCGGCTGGAACACGGGCTGCACGCCGGCGCGGCCGAAGGCCAGCGTGTAAGGTCCCTTCCCGCCGGCCATGAACACGATGGCCGCCGGTTTCCACAGCAGGCGCAATTCCGGGCGGTCCGCCAGCTTCGCCTGCGGCCTCAGCACCCATTCCGATGCATGCGTGAGCGGCACCTCGACATTGCCCGACACGCGCTGCCGGCCGTCCTGCGTCAACTGGTAAAAGGTCGCACTGGTGAGCGCTTGCAGCTCCCTGCCCTGCTGCTGCCGATACTGTCCGATCGCGGCCGGCAGCACGGCATTCTCGCCATGGAACACCACGCCCAGCGCCTGCACCGGAATTGCGACCGGCGCCGCGTAGACCAGATCTTCCCCGGGCATGGCGCTAGCCGCCGCCAGCACCACGCTGTCCCATTCCTGGGCCGCCTGGTGCGAGACCACGAATTCCGCCGCGATGCCGAACTCGATCGGCTTGCCTTCCACCCAGGCGATGCGGGCATAGCGGAAGGGCCGCGGCGGGAACGCGATCCGGTCCTTGCGCACGCGCGCGCCCTGGCTGTTGACCAGCCAGCTCACCGATGCTTCCGTCAGCGGCTGCCAGCGCTGCAGGTCGTCGCTGGTGTCGATCACGAGCCGCGCGTGGTAGCTGTCGACGCCTTGCGGCAGCTGCAGCGCGAGCGCCGAGACGGCCACGCTTTCATCCTTGCCGGGCGCCTTTCCCGGGGGCTGGATGTCGAGGACGAGACTGGCCAGTTCATCCCCGGCGCCGCGCGCGGCAGGCGTCGTCACCGAAATCACGGCGCCGTCCTCGCGCGTCTGGATCTGCAGTCCTTCCGGCAGGCCCTGCCTCGCGCCTGCGGGCGCACGCACCGGGAACACGGCTGCCGGCGCGGTCGCCTTCGATACCTGCGCCTGCTGCATCCGCTCCACCAGCGCAAACGGCATCGCGGCGCCGGCCGCATCGAACAGGCGCAGGTCGCTCAGGCCGGCGGTGCGGGCGCCGAGATAGACCGCGCGCGGCAGCCGCAGCTGGACGATGGCCTGCTTGCCGCTCACGCCGACCGGGATCGTGTAGGCATAGTTGGCGGGCGTGTCGGCGGCGGCTGCAGCGCTCGAGAGGACGAGCATCATGCCGGCGATGATCTGGTCCATACGGCGCCGGCCGAGGAATGCAAACATGGTGTCTCCGCGTGCGCTCAAGTTGTGGACGGCGGCGCAACCGCGCCCTCCGCCGTCTTCGGATAAGGCGCGAAATAGCCGATCAGGAGCATCAGCAGGCCGACGCCGACGAAGGAGACCACGCGCGCCATGCTGCCGCCGTTGGCGAGATCGACCGCGAACAGCTTGCCGACGACGACGCAGAGCAGCAGCGCGCCGGCGCCCCAGGTGCGGCGCATCGCCCGTTGCGCGGCGTAGCGCATGATGACCAGGGCGCTGGCGCTCCACACCAGCGACAGCATGGCCTGCACGAACTGCGATGCCGCGAGTTCGTCGAAGCGGTAAGGAATGCCGAGGTAATGCGCGGCGCTGCGCAGCAGGATCAGGTTGAACCAGGCATAGGCCAGGACCAGGGCCGCGATCCGCAGGCGCTGGCTGGTGGACACCTCGACTGCACTGGCCCACAGCACCAGGGCAAAGCCGGTCGTGAGGTCGAGGGGATTCAGCAGCGGCAGATAGGGCAAGGGCAGCATCGTGCCGTCCTGGCTGAGGTTCCATACCGCCGCCAGTGCCAGCACCAGCAGAGCGCCGCCGGGGATGAGCACGCTGCGGTACCAGCCGGCGAGCGGCCGTGTTGGCCATTGGCCGCTGTCGCTACCAGCGTGGCTGCGGCGGCGCAGCGCGGCCAGCACCAGCATCATCGCCCAGGTCGGGAGATAGTTGCCCCAGGCGGCGCTGGTCGCCCAGCTGTCCGCCGCGGCCAGGTCCGGGATGCTGTTCGATACGCGCAGCCAGCCGTCGATCAGGATGGAGCCCGCCGGCCAGAGCGCGAGCCATGGCCCGGCGGTCCGCAGCAGGTGCACGGCCTGCAGGCCCCGGCGGCTGCGCGGCGTTCTGCTGCCCGGCCGCTGCAGCAGGAGATATTCGCCGCTGGCCAGCAGCACCAGCCAGGCCAGCCACACCGCCGACGCGGGCAGCAGGCGCGCGCCGTACAGGTCGCTCAAGGCCGCCAGCGTCACCGCCGCCAGCGTCAGCCAGCAGGCCATGCCCAGCCGGCGCAGCTGCCTCCACTGCAGGCGCCGTCCCAGCAGCGTGCTCGCAACAACCGTGAGGCCGACGCCGAGCGCGTACAGCAGGGTCCAGCGCGCAGCCGGCGTACCGAACGCGGGCGGCAGCCAGGACAGCAGGCGCGCGGCCGCGATCGCGATGACAGGACCGAACCACCAGACCGCGCCCCACCCGAGGAAGACCGGCGCCAGGCGCCTGCTGGCTACATCCGCTGGATCGGCACGATCGGCTTCGGCGCGTCCGGTCATGCGGCTGGTCGCGAAGGCCGCCAGCGCGATCATGAGGGCGCCGAGCAGCGGTTTGTCGCGCAGCTGTTCGATGAGGTCGAGCCTCGTCCAGCCATCCATGCTGACCGCCAGCAGGCCGATGGCGCCCGCCAGCTGCGCGCCCAGCGCCAGCCAGCCTGCCATCCGCCAGGCCATCTTCGCAGCGATGAACAGCAGCAGCGCCGTGGCGAGAATGGCGCCGCTCACCAGCCAGTTCGCCAGCACGCTGCCGCTGGTGCGGAGCATGGCTTCGGCCCACCATCCTGCGACGAGCCAGACGGCGGCGATGGCGAGCGCCCAGTTTGCAAGCGTCGACACGACCGGCGCCTCGCCGCCCGCATGGCGCCGCAGCGCCGCCGCCATGGCGAAAGCGCTGCCGGTCAGCACCGCAAAGCCGAGCCAGAGATGCGATGCCAGCGCGGCGCCCGCATCCAGTCCGGCCGCCGAGCCGCTAAAACTCAGCCACGCGCCAATCTGCAGCAGCATGCCGAACATCCAGGTGCGGCGCTGCCCGCGCCGCAGGCCGATCCACACGAAGCCTGCGCCTTCCAGCGCCCACGCGCCCGAGGTCCAGCGCGCATCGAGCGCGAACGGGATCGCCAGGGTGCCGAAGATCACGCCCAGCGCGGCAAAGGTTTCGACCAGCAGCCGCCAGCGCTCGCGCCCCTGGCGCCACAGGACCGTCGCCAGCGTCAGGTAGAAGCCGCCCAGCGCCAGCGCCGACAGCGCCAGGCCGAAGTGCCTGTCCTTGACCAGGCCCACCTGCAGGCCGAAGGCCAGCAAGGGCGTGCCCAGCACCAGCGTGGCATCGACGTAATCCTTCAGGCGGGTCTGCTGGCGGCGCGCATAGGCCAGCGCGATGGCGACGTAGAAGACGAAGAACAGGATCAGGAAGCCCTGCGCCGACGGGTAGTTGTCCGGCGTATAGCGCAGGCCGCCCCACAAGGCGCCGACCACGAAGGTGAAGCCGAAGCCGAGCAGGTTCAGCGGACGCCAGTTGCGCTGGACGGCCAGCGCGAACACACCCGCGTTCAGCAGCGCATAGTAGGAGAACAGCGCGATGTGGTTGCCCTGTCCCGTCGACACCAGCAAGGGACTGGCGAAGCCGCCCGTGATGCCAAATACCGCCAGCCAGAACGCATCCTGCAGCACCGCGAGCAGGCAGGTGAAGGCGGTCAGCGCCACCAGCAGAGCGAAGGCGAAGCCGGCCGGCAGCAGGCCGTAGCGCTGGTAGGCGCCGAAGATGACGAGCATGAGGATGGCGATCGCCGTGCCCTGCACCGGCAGGCCGATTTCGCGGCGCGTCGAACGCAGGCGCCAGCCCCAGCCCAGCAGCGCCAGGTCGGCCAGCACCACGCCGGCCAGGCGCAGCTCGATCGGCACGACGACGGTCCCGGCAACGTATTTCATCAGGAAGCCGACGCCGATGAACAGGATGACCAGGCCGATCTTGGCAACCGGATTGCCGGTCAGGAGCCAGTTCTTTGCAGCGATCAGCCAGCGTGGCGGCGTGGATGCGGGTTGTGGCGGGGTTGACCGGGTTGACGGGGTTGGCGGGCTTGGCAGCGGTGGCGCGGCGTGCGTGGCGAGGGAGGCTGCGGCAGCAGGTTCGGCTTCGGGTTCCGGCGCCTCGGCGCTTCTGGCCGCAACGGTTGCGCGGATGGGCTCGGTTTGCCACTCTTCCGGCGCGGGTTCGGGGGCAGCAGCTTCTTCCGGCAGGGGGAAGGCCTCGGACTGCGGCTCAGGCGCGGGCGTGGGGGCGGCTGCAGTAGCCGGCTCGGCGCCATCCGCCGTTTTGCGCTGCGCTGCCTCGAGCGCCTTGCGCAGCGCAGCCACTTCCTGCTCCAGCGCTTCCAGCCTGCGGCCGCGCCCGGCGCCAACCATCCAGGCCGCAATGAAGGGGTAGGCCAATACCAGGAACACGAGGAAGATCACACCGTCCATGCCGCCTCCAGCCTCAGATGTCAGTTCGAATTACGTGGGCGCGATGTTGCGAATTATTAAAATAATAGCGTGCCGCTTTTGGTCTCGGAATAATTTGGATTTGGTCTTGCGCAAAGCGACCAGGGGTATCGCCATTTACGCCGTTCAGCCCTGCATGGCGCCGATCTGCAATGGCATTGGCACGTGCGAGCGCACCTGGTTGCGTCCGGCATTCTTGGCAAGGTAGACGGCGGCATCGGCTGCGGCAAACAGCTCGGTAATACTCTGGCCTTGCTCCATGGTCGCCACGCCGATCGACACGGTGGCCTGCACTTTCGGCTTGGTCAGCAGGGGCGTCTGCGCGATGCCTCGGCGGATACGCTCGCCAATGTCGATCGCTACTGCCAGGGACGTATCCGGCAGAACGACGACGAACTCCTCGCCGCCGAAGCGCGCGCAGACATCGTCCGAACGCAGAAACTCGCGCAGCTTCTGCGCGAACGCGCGCAGCACGTCGTCGCCGACGAGGTGACCGAATTCATCGTTGATCTTCTTGAAGAAGTCGATGTCGAGCATCAGGATGGAAAAGGTGTTGCCGGAGACGGCGCGGCGCTGGACCTGCTGCTTGAGGACGTCATCGAGGGCCCGGCGGTTCCACTGCCCCGTCAGCGCGTCGGTCGCGGCATCGAGCTCGACCTTCTGGAGCGCCGTACGCAATTGCGCCGCCAGTGAGGCATTGGCGTGCTGCAAGCGTATCCCTTCGAGCAAGCGTTGTGAGATCGCACGTGTGTAATAGGCGGTGAGCCCGATAAAAACGCTCAGGCCGGCAATGTAATCGAGCGCACTCTGGCTACCGGTCAGCAACAAGCCGGCGACGGCGATCGCCCACAGGATGCCGATCTGGCCGTAATAGGCCACCACATAGGTGCCATAGACCTGCGCATTGATCGACGTGACGCCGCACAGCAGCGCCATCAGCACGGCGTCCAGCACGGGGTCGTGGCCCATCAGGAACCATGTCAGCAGACCCCAGGCAAAACCATCCAGTCCGGCAATCCACCGAAGCTGCCTGCGATGCGAGTTGCGCGTCGAGCCGGCGCCGATCATGTTCTGCAGCACCCATAGACTGCCGGCCCAGATCGCGGCCGCGATTCCCAACCACAGCACGATGGAATGGACGGGAACGCGGTCCCAGCAGAACCAGACGGCGAGCAGCCACCCGCTCGGGGTGGTGGTGAGGGCGCGGCGAAGCGCGATCGCACATTCCGAAAAGCCGGTCGCGCGCGCGAGGGAAAGGTCGGATTCGCTGATGGGCTGATTGGTGTTCACGACATGCCTGTGCGCTGGGTGATATTCAGCTGAGCATAACATGTTGCTAATCTGAAAAAATCACAGATTGTCACGGTTGGCATAAAGGCCAACCACGAACGAAAAAAGGGCCCCCTTTCGGGAGCCCTTTTCTTTTTTGGCGGAGAGGGTGGGATTCGAACCCACGGTACGGTCACCCGTACGCCTGATTTCGAGTCAGGTACATTCGACCACTCTGCCACCTCTCCTGGTAACCGGTCGCTGTATTCGCGAGAGCACGCATTATAGACGCGGGTTGAGATTCTCGCAAGGGAGACAGGCGCGGCAAATAGGTCAGTACGCCCCAACTGGGAGAATTTTTGAAGTGTTGCTCTTGATGTTGGCGCCAGCATCTTGCTTGAGGGCCGCTAACGCATCAGTTCCGTCAGCGGGCAACAATCAGTTTTTTCGGCACGTGATTTGGCGGCCTAAATCCCTTTACCCACCTTGGAGATCAGCATGGCAATCGATGCATACCTGCAAATTGACGGAATCAAAGGCGAATCGCAGGACGCAGCACATCAAGGCTGGATCGAGATCACCTCAGCACAATGGGGTGTCCTGCAGCCCAGGTCCGCAACCGCATCGACAGCCGGCGGGCACACGGCGGAACGCTGCGAACATCAAAACATCGCACTTACCAAACTTGTTGACCTCTCCTCACCGCTCTTCATGCAGATGTGCTCTGCAGGAAAGACCCTTCCAAAAGCGCGGCTGGAGTTTATGCGCGCCGACAGCGACGGCAAGCCGGTCAAGTATTACGAGGTGGAACTCGAAAATGTTCTGATTGGCAGTATCACGCAGGCCGTACATGAGGGGGGTTTAATGCATGACCAGATCGGCCTCAAGTTCTCGAAGGTCAAGTGGAAATACACGCAGCAGAAAATAAGCGGTGGATCGGGCGGTAACACAGCCGGCGGATGGGACTTGGCAGCCAATCGAATCGCCTGAGGGAGGACAGGCCATGCTCGAAGTCCAACCTAAGGATTCACGTGGCTACTTCATGCTGCCGCAGCGCCCTGAAGGAGCCGGGTATTACGTCTATGGCACACCAACAAATGGCGGAGGACAGTATGGGCACCCTGCCCTACTGACTGTGCTCTTCTGGATCGAGCGGGAGTGGCTGGCTACAGACCACCGTCGCTTTGGAATTGGCAACATCAGTCTAGCCAATGGCGGGGAATACAAAAAGCACAAAAGCCATGCGGATGGCCTGCAAGTGGACGTTCGAGCGATCCGGCTCGACGGCGCACAGGACCGGGTAACACGCTTTCAACGCGACTTGTACGACAGGAAGGCCACGGCAAGATTGATTGGTATTTTCTTTTCCCACCCCTTGGTCAAGACCGTGCTTTTCAACGACATGGACATACCCGGCGTCAGACCGTGGGAAGGACATGATGACCATTTTCATGTCGACATCCGGGTGCCGGCAAAATGAAGGCTCTGCCACTTCTTCTATTCATCGTCATTTCGAGCGCGCCGCACGCTCAGGAGAAACCTGTTTATCCCGCGCCCGCCAAGCCGCTGAAGGCCGAGTACACGATTTATTCGGGTGGCCTCGGGGATGAGCAGGCACCAACGAAAACCGAACGCAAGCTGGCCATCGAGGTCACTGGGCAAGGCGCCAAGGATATCTTCGATTCCTTGTATCCGGATGCCAAAGGCGTGTCGTGCAGCAGCGAGAAAGGTGAGCGGCTGCGTCGCAAGGGGCACGTGTGGTGTTCGTATTCGCCTGGTGACGGCTACCGGTGCTTCCTGGGGTTCGATTTACGCACTGGGGAGAGTATTGCTGGGGGGAGTTGCTGATGCTTTGTTGGCGGATTTAGCGCTGCGAAGTCAGATTAGGGACGCGCGCCCTCGGCGCGCGGCGCTGCCGCCCCTTCGGGCGGCAGCAGATGGCCGATTCGAAGAGGGCTGGCCTTGCAAGGCCAGCCCTTCGAATCCCACACGCGAGGCGCGCAGGCGCCTCGCTCCTCACCGCCAAATCGGGATAGGGGCCGCCAGTCTAACTGACGGGTCCCCTCCCACACCACCCGGCATGCGGGTCCGCACCGGGCGGTTGGAACGGTTGAGGTCGTAG
>Ga0308168_1002801_pt1 | contig 13971 bp, 12 predicted proteins | sample PhyCR2_FD_202133 | JGI IMG/M metagenome (GOLD analysis project Ga0308168, IMG submission 202133) | Phyllosphere microbial communities from UC Gill Tract Community Farm, Albany, California, United States - DLSLRC.R2 | ecosystem: Host-associated > Plants > Phyllosphere > Unclassified | place: USA... | reverse complement strand
AAGCGCTTACGTGGACGGTTGGTACTCGAACTGAAAGCGCAACGACCCGGACGAAAATTTGACCGCGTCGTTAAGGCAGTAGCTCAACGGTATCCAGAAAAACGACTATCGAGAAAACCTTAACTTAGCGGCATTATACTCTGACCCTCATTGTCGGGGTGGCAGGAGTCAGCGGCGGCCGAACATCATCAGGTCGGCGAGGAGCGTGCGCGCCGGGCGCGCCAGGTCGAGGGCGGCGAGGCCCAGGCCCAGCAGTGGCTGCAGCGGCTTGCTGCCAGTGAAGGCGCGGGCCATGGTGTCGGTCAGGCCGATCGTCAGCTTGCGGTCTTGCGCGCGCTCTTCCAGGAAGCGGCCGAGCGCGGCCGAGTTGGCGCCGCGCGCCAGCTGGCGCGCCAGGACGGCGGCGTCGCGCAGGCCCAGGTTCAGGCCCTGGCCTGCGACCGGATGCAGGGTTTGCGCGGCGTTGCCGATGGCGACCGTGCGCGCCGTGGCGCGCGCTTCGGCGTTCAGGCCGAGGGGGAAGGCGACGCGCGGGGAGACTTTCGTGAACGTGCCGAGGCGCGTGCCGAAGGCGTCGCCGAGTTGTTGCAGGAATCGGGCGTCGTCCAGGTCGAGGATCGTGCCGGCGCGCTCGGGACGCACGCACCACACCAGCGCATACTGGTGGCCATCGGGACCGTCTTCCGGCAGCAGGGCCAGCGGGCCTTCGTCGGTGAAGCGCTCGAAGGCGCGGTGTGCGATCGGCGCGTCGCTGGTCACGCGCGCGATCACGGCGCTCTGTTCGTAGTCGCGGCTCCTGGCGCGACCGTCTTGCTGGCCGAAGATGCCGCCTTCGGCCTGGATCGCCACCTGGGCGCGCACCGTGCGGCCGTCGTCCAGCGCCAGCAGCGCACCGTCAGCGGTTTCGTCCAGCGCCTGCACGCGCGCCGGACGCAGCATGACGACGCCGGCCGCCTCGCCGCGCCGCGCCAGGGCGTCGACCACGGCGCCGTAGCGCGTGACGTAGCCCAGCGCCTCGACGTCGTGGTCGCGCCGGTCCATCAGGCTGCGGCCCAGCTGGCCGCGGCGCGAGACGTGGATCTGGTGGATCGCCGTGGCCGGCAGCGGCCAGGCTTTGAGCTCGTCCAGCAGTTGCACGCTGCCCCAGGACAGCGCGATCGAACGCGGGTCCGAGATCGCCTGGCCCAGCGACTTGCCGTCGACCAGGGCGATGCGCGCACCCGGCACCCCGCGCCGCGCCAGGAAGGCGGCCAGCGCCAGGCCCACCGGGCCGGCGCCGCAGATCGCCACGTCGAAATCCAGAGTTTGTTCCGTCATCGTGTTTCCCGCATCAGTGCTTCCGCATCAAAGCTTCAATATCCGCCACTTCCTTCGGCGCGTCGGCGCTCAGGATGTGGCAGCCGGCGTCGGTCACGACCACGTCGTCCTCGATCCGGATGCCGATGTTCCAGAATCGTTCCGGCACGCCCTCGCCGGGCCGCACATAGATGCCCGGCTCCACCGTCAGCGCCATTCCCGGCAGCAGGGGACGCGACGGCTTGTCGGGCAAGGTGACGTCGCGGTAGGCGCCGACGTCGTGCACGTCCATGCCCAGCCAGTGGCCGGTGCCGTGCATATAGAACTGCGTGTAGGCGCGCGTGGCGATCGCCTCGTCGAGCGTGCCCACCTTGTTCCGGTCGAGCAGGCCGAGGTCGAGCATGCCTTCGGTGAGCACCCGCACCGCCGCATCGTGGATCGCGCTGTACGGCCGGCCTGGATGGATGGCCGCGAGCGCCGCGGTCTGGGCGCGCAGCACCAGTTCGTACAGGGTGCGCTGGGCGTCGCTGAAGCGGCCATTGGCCGGATACGTGCGCGTGATGTCGCTGGCGTAGCCGTCCAACTCGCAGCCGGCGTCGATCAGCACCAGGTCGCCATCGGTGATACGCCGATCGTTGGCGTTGTAGTGCAGCACGCAGGCTTGCGGGCCGGAGGCGACGATCGAGGGATAGGCCGGGAATTGTGCCCCGTTGCGGCGGAACTCGTGCAGCAGCTCGGCCTCGATCTCGTACTCGAACATGCCGGGCCGGGTGGCGCGCATCGCGCGCGCATGGGCCTGGGCCGAGATCACGCCGGCGCGCGCCATCAGCGCAATCTCATGCTCGTCCTTCAAGAGCCGCATTTCGTCCAGCATGGCCAGCAGGTGATGGGTCGTCTGCGGCGCCGTCACGCCCGTGCGCCCGCGTGCGCGCACCGCCTTGAGCCAGCCGGCCACCCGGGCGTCGAGTTCGGCGCCGTGGCCCAGCGCGTAATACAGCGCCGGCGCATCGGCCAGGATGTCGGCCATGCGCGCATCGAGTTCATCGATCGGCCAGGCCTCGTCGAAGCCGAACGCATCGCGCGCCGCTGCGGGACCGAAGCGAAAACCCTCCCAGATCTCGCGCTCGACATTCTTCTCGCGGCAGAACAGGATCGTGCGCGCCGGCCGTTCTCCCCGGGCCGCGACCAGCGCCACGAAGCTTTCCGGTTCGGCGAACCCGCTCAGGTAATAGAAATGGCTGTCGTGGCGGTAGGGATAGTCGCTGTCGCCGTTGCGCGGCACTTCCGATGCGGTGCCGAGCACGGCGACCGCGCCCGGCTGCATCCGCCCCAGCAGCTGCGCGCGCCGGGCGGCATGCGCAGCGCAATGCGGCATCATGACGCCGTCTTGGCCGCCCGCAGCGGCGCGTTCAGTTCTTCCAGCTGCCCCACGGTGCCGACGTTGACCCACTGGCCCTGGTAGATCTCGCCGCCGACGCGGCCCTGTTCGATGAACTTGCGCATCAGGGGCCCGAACTTGAGGAATTCTCCGGCCTTGATCCCGTCGAACATCTCGGCGCGATACACGCCGATGCCGGCGAAGTTCCACTTGGTGGCGCCGTCGTTCTTGAGCGTGTACATGTCGAGCGCGAAGTCGCCCTCCGGGTTGTGCCACGGGTTCGGCGTCAGCCACAGCCAGGCGATGTCGCGCTGGTCGACCGGGTAGGGAACACCCACCGCGTCTTCATCCTTCAGCGCGTCCAGCGCCAGCGAAAAATCGAAGTAGGGCGCATAGATGTCGCCCGACACCGCCAGGAACGGTTCGTCGCCCAGCAGGTGCAGCGCATTGGCGATGCCGCCCGCGGTCTCGAGCGGCGTCGGCTCGTGCGAGTACACGATGCGCGCGCCATAGCGGCTGCCGTCGCCCAGTTCTTCCTCGATCATGTGGCCGAGGTGGGAGTGGTTGATGACAATCTCGGTAATCCCGGCGCGCACCAGGTTGAGCACGTGCCAGGTGATCAGGGGCCGCCCGCGCACTTTCAACAAAGGCTTCGGTAGCAGGTCGGTCAGGGGCCGCATGCGCTCGCCGCGGCCGGCGGCGAAAATCATCGCTTTCATGCGGACCTCAGAAGGTGTAGCCGACTTGCGGCGCCTTGTTTTCCAAGGCGTCGAGCAGGCGCAGCAGCGGCTTGAGTTCGGTGTAGCGGTTCGCGGTCTTGCGCACGTAGTCGATCACCGTCGGCAGGTCGCCCATGTAGTGCGACTTGTTGTCGCGGTAGTTCAGGCGGCAGAAGATGCCGAGGATCTTCAGGTGGCGCTGCATGGCCATGAACTCGAAGTCGCGGTAGAAGGCGTCGATGTCCGGGTTGACCGGCAGGCCGGCCCCCTTGGCGCTCTGCCAGTAGCGCACCACCCAGTCCAGCACGATCTCTTCGTCCCACTGGATGTAGGCGTCGCGCAGCAGCGAAGCCAGGTCGTAGGTGACGGGGCCGTACACGGCGTCCTGGAAATCGAGCACGCCGGGGTTGCCCTGGTCGAGGAACATCAGGTTACGCGAATGGAAATCGCGGTGCATGAACACCTGCTGCTGCGCCAGCACGTTCGAGGCGATCGCCTCGAATACCTTGTCGAGTTGCGCCTGCTGCTTGTCGTCGAGCGTGACGCCCAGGTGGCGGTTCAGGTACCACTCGGGGAAGATGTTCAGCTCGCGCAGGATGAAGGCGCGGTCGAACTCGGGCAGCACGCCAGGCTGGCTGGCCATCTGGAACTTGAGCAGGGCGTCGACCGCGTCCGAATACATGAAGGCGGCGTTGTCGCTGGACAGGCGCGCCAGGTAGGTGGTGGTGCCCAGGTCGCCCAGCAGCAGGAAGCCCTGCTCGACGTTGCGCGCGGCGATCGCCGGCACGGTCACGCCGGCGTCGAACAGCAGGCCCTGCACGTGGATGAAGGCCGGCACGTTCTCGCGTTCCGGCGGCGCGTCCATGGCGACCAGGGTCGCGCCCAGCTTGTCCTGCATGGCGGGCACGACGTCGTAGCGGAAGTAGCGGCGAAAGCTCGCATCGACGGAGGCAGGGCGGCCGGTTCCGACTTCCACCAGGCCGGTCGAGGCCAGCCAGTCGTTCAGCTGTGCCAGGCGCGGATCGGTATCAAGCGCGGCGCTGACAGAAGTGGAAGAATTTTGATACAAAGATGACATGAAGCGGCCTGACGAATCCGGTTGGTTGAGCTAATTCCCATATAATAAGGGATTCATTCTAAAAAAACCGCCCTTTATGGTGCACGTCCGATTTTCCATGAGCTGCGATTTTCCATGAGCTGGTCGTCAAGCCAACCTTTCCCACCGCGGCAGGTCCTCGCGCTCTATGCATTGGTTTCCGCAACCGCGGTTCCGGCATTCGCACAGAGTGTTCCCCCTGCGCCACAAGCTGAAGACGAACTTCCCGTCGTTATCCAGGCCGAGGAGATCGGCGGCCGTCCCGACCGCCGGCTGGACCTCAACCGCAACGTCGAGATCACGCGCGGCCAGAGCGGCATCACCGCCGATACCGCCTGCTACCTGCGGGTCGAGGACGAAGTCACGGCCACCGGCAACGTGAACATGTGGCGCTTCGGCGACCGCTACAAGGGCGACGAGCTGCAACTGAACCTCGAGACCGGCAAGGGCTACCTGCTCAATCCGACCTATTTCCTGGCCGACAGCAATGGCCAGGGACAGGCCGACCGCATCGACTTCCTGGGCGAGCAGCAGGCCCTGGTGCGCAACGGCACGTACAGCACCTGCGAAGGCCCCGATCCCGACTGGTATCTCAAGTCGAGCACCCTGCGCCTGGACAACGGCCGCGACGTCGGCACCGCCGGCAAGACCATCATTTATTTCAAGGACGTGCCGATCATCGGCACCCCGGCGATGTCGTTCTCGCTGTCGGGCCAGCGCCGCTCCGGCTGGCTGCCGCCCACGGTGGGCTTCGGCTCCCAGGGCAAGGCCGAGGTGATGGTGCCGTACTACGTCAACATTGCCCCGAACCGCGACCTGACGCTGTATCCACGCATGATGTTCGACCGCGGCTTCCAGATGGGCGCCACCGGCCGCTACCTGGGCAGCACCTACCAGGGCGAGACCCACGTCGAGGTCTTGCCGGACGACCGCGAGACCAATACCACGCGCTGGCGCGTCGACTCGCTGCACAGCCAGTCGATCAAGCCGAACTGGTCGTACGGCTGGAACCTGCACGGCGCCTCGGACGACGAATACCCGTCCGACTTCTCGCGCACCGTCGCCGCCAGCGCCGAGCGCCAGCTGCTGCGCGAGGTGCGCACCGATTACTATGGCCAGTTCTGGAGCCTGACCGCGCGCGCCCAGAACTACCAGGTGCTGCAGGACCCGGCCGCCGCGACCAATCCGAGCCTGACGGTGCCGCGTCCCTACGACCGCCTGCCGCAGATTAACTTCCGCGCCGCGCGCTACGACGTGGCCGGTTTCGACTGGTCGATCGACGCCGAGGCGACCCGCTTCGATCACCCGACCCTGGTCACCGGCAACCGCGCCGTGGTGCAGGGCCAGGTGAGCTATCCGATCGTGCGTCCGGGCTGGTTCGTCACGCCCAAGCTGATGTACAACGCGGCCAAGTACGACATCCAGGACCATATCGACCGGGCCGGCCTGGACACCAAGCTGACGCGCACGATCCCGACCTTCTCGTTCGACAGCGGCATGGTGTTCGAGCGCCAGACCACGCTGTTCGGCGGCGCCGCCACCCAGACCCTCGAGCCGCGCCTGTTCTATGTCTACACGCCGTACGAGAACCAGGACGACGTGCCGCTGTTCGACACCGGCCGCGCCGGCTTCAACTACGCCCAGCTGTTCTCCGAGAACCGCTACGTGGGCCTGGACCGCGTGTCCGACGCCAACCAGGTCACGGCCGCCCTGGTGTCGCGCTTCATCCAGGAAGACGGCGCCGAGCGCCTGCGCCTGGCCTTCGGTCAGCGCCTGTATCTCGAAGAGCCGCGCGTGCGCATCCCTGGCGAAGAACAACACAAGAGCCGTTCCGACCTGCTGCTGGCCGCCGCCGGCACCATTTCCGAGTCCTGGACCTTCGATAGCGGCGTACAATACGATGCGAACGGAAGCAGTTTGTACAGCTCGAATGTGGGTGTACAGTGGCGTCCGGGGCCGATGAAGGTGTTGAACGCCGAATACCGTTATCAGCGTGACAGCTTCCGCAATATCGACCTGTCGGCGCAGTGGCCGATCGGCCGCCGCTGGTATGGCGTGGGCCGGGTCAGCTACGCGCTGCGTTCGTATGGGGTGGGGCAAGAGGTCAATCCGGCCACCGGCGGCAAGCTGATCGAGAGCCTGATCGGTCTCGAATACAAGGCCGATTGCTGGGTGTTCCGGATGGGCGCGCAGCGTTTCGTGACCGCGGCGCAAGAGACGTCGACGCCGATCTTCTTCCAGCTCGAGCTCAATGGCTTGTCGCGCCTGGGCCTGGGTAATCCGCTCGAGTCGTTCAACAAGAGCATCCCGGGCTATACGCGACTGAATACCGGAATTGGACGTCCATAAGCAAGCGTTCAGACTAGCAGTCCATAATTCGTCCTTGATGTGAACTATCCTGAAATGAGTGCTTTCCAGATGATGCGTACTACCCGTTTGCAGTCCCTCCAGATGGCGGCAGCACTGCTGTGCGCGCTGTCCGCCGGCCAGGCGCTGGCCCAGGCCGCCACCACGCCAGCCGCCAAGGCGGAAACGCCGGCGTCCACCGGCGGCGGCTTCCTGCCGCCGGCATCGGCCAATGCCAAGGTGATCGATTCGATCCAGGTCGTCGTCAATGACGAAGTGATCACCCGCAATGAAGTGGCCGGCCGCGTGGCCCAGGTCAGCCAGAACATGAAGGCGCGTAACGCCCAGATGCCCGACCCGGCCACCATGGAGCGCCAGGTGCTCGAGGCGATGATCGTCGAACGCGCCCAGCTGCAGCTGGCCAAAGAGATGGGCGTCAAGGTCGACGACCGCACCCTGGACGCCACCATCGGCCGCATCGCCGAAAATCAAAAGATGTCGGTGCAGGACATGCGCAACCAGATGGAAAAAGAGGGCATGCCGTTTGCCCAGTTCCGCGAAGACATCCGCAACGAGATCATGATGCAGCGCCTGCGCGAGCATGAGGTCGACAGCAAGATCCAGGTGTCCGAGGCCGAGATCGACACCTATATGGCGGCCGCCAAGGCTGCCGAGGCCGACCGCATCGAGGTCGACATCTCCCAGATCCTGGTGCGCGTGCCAGAGAACGCCTCGCCCGAGCAGATCGCCGCGCGCGCCGCGCGCGCCGAGGAAGTGATGCGCCAGCTGCGCACCGGCGCCGACTTCGCGCGCATGGCCTCGACCTATTCCGACGCGCCCGACGCGCTCAAGGGCGGCGAGATCGGCTGGCGCGACGCCGACCGCCTGCCGCCGATGTTCTCGACCGAGCTGCGCAAGCTCGAAGCGGGCCAGGTCACGCCGATCCTCAAGACCAACGTCGGTTTCCACATCCTCAAGCTGGCGGGCAAGCGCTCGCTCGGCGGCGAGACCGAGAAGTCGGTGGTCGAGCAGACCCACGCGCGCCACATCCTGATCAAGGTCACCCCGACCATGACCGAGGGCGAGGTCAAGCGCAAGCTGCTCGAGCTGAAAGAGAAAATGGACAACAATGCCGGCACCTTCGAAGACCTGGCGCGCCTGCACTCGCAGGACGGCTCGGCCTCGAAGGGCGGCGACCTGGGCTGGTTGTACCCGGGCGACACGGTGCCGGAATTCGAGACCGCGATGAACGGCCTGAAGCCGGGCGAGGTGTCGGACGTCATCCAGTCGCCGTTCGGCTTCCACCTGATCCAGGTCATCGGACGCAAGAGCGAAGACGTCACCCAGCAGAAGGAGCGTAACGTGGCGCGCCAGGTGCTGCGCGACCGCAAGATGCAGGAAGCGATGGAAGACTGGATGCGCCAGGTGCGCGACCGCGCCTACGTCGAGTTCCGCGAGGAGCAGTAACAAGATGGTTGCGCCACAGGCGCCCGGGCGCCCGTTGGCGCATTGGGGGGCCGCATCCCCAAGGCCCGTGCTCGCTATTACAGTCGGCGAGCCGGCCGGCATCGGTCCCGAGATCGCGATCCGCGCCGCCTGGGCCCTGCGCGAGCAGGCCAACTGCGTGCTGGTCGGCGACGCCGCCTTCCTGGCGATGACGGCCAGCGATATCGATCCAGCTATCCGCCTGTCGGCGCTGTCGACCCAGGCCCTGCGCAACGGCGGCCTGCCGCACTTCGGCGCCGACCGCCTGGCGGTGGTCGACGTGCCGCTGGCGGCGCACGTGGTGCCGGGCCGGCTCGATCCCGACAATGGTCTTGCCGTGCTGGCCACGCTGGACCTGGCCATCGAAGGCTGTGGCTGTGGGTGGTTCGACGCCATCGTCACCGCGCCGCTGCAAAAAAGCACGATCAACGATGCCGGCATCGCGTTTTCGGGACACACCGAATACCTGGCCGAGAAGACCGGCACGCCCAAGGTGGTCATGATGCTGGCCGGCGCGCCGGCACATGACCAGCCCTACCTGCGCGTCGCCCTGGCCACCACCCACTTGCCGCTGAAGGATGTGCCGGGCGCGCTCACGCGCGACAACCTGACCCAGGTGCTGGACATCCTGCACGCCGACCTACGCGACAAATTCGGCATCGCGGCGCCCGTGATCCTGGTCACCGGCCTGAATCCGCACGCCGGAGAAAACGGCTATCTCGGCCGCGAAGAGATCGACGTCATCACGCCGGTGCTCGAGGCCGCCCGCAGCCGCGGCATCGATGCGCGCGGCCCGTATCCGGCCGACACCCTGTTCCAGCCCAAGTACCTGAAGGATGCGGATTGCGTGCTGGCGATGTACCACGACCAGGGCTTGCCGGTGCTGAAGCACGCGACCTTCGGGCGCGGCATCAACGTCACCCTGGGCCTGCCCCTGATCCGCACCTCGGTCGACCACGGCACCGCCCTCGACCTGGCGGCCGAGGGCCTCGGCCTGGCCGACTGCGGCAGCATGGAAGAGGCGATCCGCGCCGCCATGCACATGGTGGCCGCGCGCCGCCAGGCCACTTCCGAATAACCAAGAAAGCAAGCATGAAACACGTCGCACGCAAGCGCTTCGGCCAGAACTTCCTGACCGATGACCATGTCCTGAACAATATCATCGACGCCATTGCGCCGCGGCGCGGTGAAACGATGGTCGAGATCGGCCCGGGCCTGGCGGCGATGACGGCGCTGCTGCTCAAGTCGCTCGACCATATGCACGTCGTCGAGCTCGACCGCGACCTGGTGGCGCGCCTGGAAAAAGCCTACCCGCGCGAGCGCCTCAGCGTGCATTCGGGCGATGCGCTCAAATTCGATTTCGGTTCGATCCCGGTGCTGGAGGGACAAAAACTGCGCGTGGTCGGCAACCTCCCGTACAACATTTCCAGCCCGCTGCTGTTCCACCTGGCCGAGTTCGCCCATCTGGTCGAGGACCAGCACTTCATGCTCCAAAAGGAAGTGGTCGAGCGCATGGTGGCCGAGCCGGGCACCAAGGCCTACAGCCGCCTGTCGGTGATGCTGCAATGGCGCTACGACATGGCCATGCTGTTCATCGTGCCGCCGACCGCCTTCGATCCGCCGCCGCAGGTCGACTCGGCCATCGTGCGCATGGTGCCGACCCGGCGCCAGTTGCCGTGCGACGGCAAGCGCCTGGAGGCGGTGGTGGCCAAGGCCTTCTCGCAGCGGCGCAAGGTCATTCGCAACTGCGTGGCCGGCATGTTCACCGAAGCGCAGCTGGTCGAGGCGGGCATCGATCCGGGCGTGCGTCCGGAAGCGGTCAGCCTGGAACAATACGTGGCGCTGGCCAACCTCCCCGTATCCTGACCCAGGGTGGTCGGCTACGCCGACCACGCGTTCAGCATCATCTGCCCCCATCAGCGCCGCCCGTCGGCGCTTTTTTGCGTCCAAACACGTCCTGCTGCGCCGCAGCATACGGGTTATCACGTATTTTCGGGCGCCTGGTCGCCGTTTTACGCAGTCTGTCGCATCCCGCTGGAGAACTGCGGCCCCATTTTCTATAGTGCTCACATGGACAGCCGATCCGGCGCCTCAACCGACCCACAGGAGCAAGAAATGAACGTCCTCAAGCACATGGAAGCCATCTTCATCGCCGCCGCCATCCTCGCCGGCTTCAGCAGCTACGCCGTCGCCGCCAATGCGCGATCGAGCGAGGCTTACCAGTCGCAGGTGTCGGTGGGCATGGAAAAGATCGCCGTGGTGAAGGTCAGCGCCGCCCGCTGAGCAGCGCCGGCACACCGTACCGATGCGGCAGGCAAAAAAAAGCCCGCTCAAGGAGCGGGCTGAAATCCAATTCTTTTCTGAGGAGAGTTGGAGGAGACAGGAGTTATTATGCTGCGCGACAGCATATAAATCCAATTTTCCTTTCAAATACTCGACATAAGAATTGTGTATATCTGGCCAGGCTTACGCCGCGACGCAGTTGACCTGGATATTGGTCACTTCTGCATCAGGCATGACGCCAGTGCCGTTGACCACGGTGCAGACCTGGCCAGTCGGGTTGGTAATCACCACCACGCCATAGGTCGTGCCATAGCTGACATTCGGCAGCTGGAAGTCGATCGGCGTCGTGACGCCGGCGGCCGGCTTCGTTACCGTACCCGCGCCGCCGGTGCTGCCGTTGGCCAGCACCAGGCCGTCGGCGGTCAGGCCATTGACCTTGCCGCTCAGCGGATAGTTGTTCACGATGCAGACGTAGGTGACGTTGATCTCCGCCAGCCGGCCCGCCGTATCGTTGAAGTTCGGGATCGTATTGTCCGGCGTAACGCATTGGCGCTGGAATTGCGGCGTCGACTTGAAGACGACGTTGTACACGTCACCATACTCGAGCTTGTTCGGGAACTCGAAGTTGACCGGGTCGCCCGGCTTGGCAGGCGGGTCGATCGGCAGGTCCATGCCATTGGTGGTCAGGACGGCGCCCGGATAGACGATGCCGGAGATCGTGCCTTTCACGGCGAACTCGGCTTTGTCGCTGCCGCCACAGCCGGCCAGGCCCGCGGCCAGCGCCAGCGCGAGGGCCGGACGGATCAGGGAAGACTTCATGCGTAACGCTCCAGGAAAAATTAAGGGGTGCAGGTGACGGCCACGTTGGTGACGTCGGCAGGTCCCACGGTGCCGCTGCCGTTGTTGACAGTGCAAGTCTGATTGGCAGGCTGTTGCAGGATGGTGACACCGTAAGGCGAATCTTCGGCGACATCGGCCATCTTGAACGAGGTGGCGCCGGCCTGGAGTGCCACACGGTCGGAACCGTTGACCAGCACCAGCTCACCTTTCAGGTTGCTGACGCTGCCAGAGAGAGCGTGGCGCTTGAGCGTACACGTGATGTAGACGGTGTAGACGTGATAGCCCGCGCGGCCACTCGCATTCTGGATATCGCAGCGCTCGACGTTCGATGGCGTGGATTTGATTTCGACGGAATAGCGGTCGTCGGTCGAGATCAGGTTGTCGAATGCCCAGGTCGCCGCACCGGTGCCATCGGCCGGCGGCGTGATCGCCTTTTCCTGGCCGTCGTTGGTCAGTACCAGACCGGTTTTGGTCACACCGGAAAAACTACCGCCCAGCACCAGCTGGCCATCGCTGCCGCCGCAGGCAGACAGTGCGACCGCGCAGGCCAGCGCCGCGCCGGCACGCAGGTAGGAACTCTTCATAACATCTCCAAAAAATCTAGCGGGAAAGCGCAGCTGCGCGGTGAGAATAGAAAAATCGCTCAACATTTTAGTCCATTTGGCAAGCAGCTGGTCCATTTCGGGCGTATATGGTTTTGTATCTTGGTGTAACCATAATTCAACAAAGGCAACATTCCAGCGTGCAAACGGCGTGCGCATTGCGTTCGGCGTAGCGCGTCGCTATGCTTGGGACGCACCTTTTCTCCTTAGTCTGGAAGCCGATGACCCGCCAACCCTGGCCGAAAGCCGTCCTGTTCGACCTCGACGATACCCTGTGGCCGATCGCGCCCGTGATCCTGGAAGCCGAAAAACTGTTGTATGCCTGGCTCGGCGAGCACGCGCCGCGGGTGGCCGAACGCTTCACGATCGACAGCCTGCGCGCTGCGCGCCTGGAATTGCTGGCCGCGCGCCCCGAATTCGGGATCGACCTGGGCGCGCTGCGCCATGCCGGCCTGGTCGCCGCCTTCGAACAGGTGGGCGAGGATCCCGGCAAGGTCGAGCTGGCGATGACCGTGTTCTTTGCCGCCCGCAATGCCGTGACGCCCTACGAGGATGTCGTGCCCGGGCTCGAGCGCCTGAAGCGACGTGCCCTGGTCGGCTCGGTCACCAATGGCGTGGCCGACCTGCAGACCATCGGCCTGGCCCACCACTTCCAGGCTTCGGTGGCGGCGCGGCAGTATGGCCGCGCCAAGCCCGATCCCGGCATCTTCCTCGCCGGCTGCGCCGCGCTCGGCGTCCTGCCTGGCGAGACCCTGTACGTGGGCGACGACCTGTTGCTGGACGTGCAGGGCGCCCAGCGCGCCGGCCTGCGCGCGGCCTGGATGAACCGGACCGGCAAGGTCAACGAATTCGCCCATGAAGTCCGGCCCGACGTCGAAGTGGCCAGTCTCGACGCGCTGCTCGACTGGCTTGAATCCTTGTAGAAGCGCGAGCACGAGCGTTGGACATGCGTCACAGCAAGCCTTGCGCTGCCCGTGCCATGCCCCAACCTGCCTATAATGCACACGTTAAATACGCGCGCCATTAAACGTTTCCCGGAATCATGCAACTCGACCAACGTGCCCACACCCTGCTCAAAGCCCTCGTCGAGCGTTATATCGCCGACGGCCAGCCGGTAGGCTCGCGCGCGCTGTCCAAGCTGTCGGGCCTGGAATTGTCGCCAGCCACGATCCGCAACGTCATGGCCGACCTCGAGGAGATGGGCTTCGTCGCCAGTCCGCACACCTCGGCCGGCCGCATTCCGACGCCGCGCGGCTACCGAGTGTTCGTCGACACCCTGCTGACGGTGGGGCCGATCGACGACAAGGCGGTCGATGCCGAGCGCATGCGATTGCCGCAGCCCTTGTCCAACCTGCAACCGCAGAAACTGATCGCCAACGCGGCGCAGATGCTGTCCTCGCTGTCGCAATTCGCCGGCGTGGTGCAGAGCCCACGCCGCGAATCGGTCTTCCAGCAGATCGAATTCCTGCGCCTGGGCGAAAAGCGCATCCTGCTGGTGATCGTCGATCCGCGCGGCGACGTCCAGAACCGGCTGCTGCTGCTCGATAAGGATTATTCCCCGGCGCAACTGACCCAGTCGGCCAATTACCTGAACCAGAACTTCGCCGGGCTGTCCTTCGACGAGGTGCGCAAGCGCTTGAGCGGAGAGCTGCAGCAATTGCGCGACGATATGGGCCGCCTGATGCAGGCGGCGGTCGAGGCTGGCAGCGAAGCGATGGCCGAGGGCGACGACATGGTCATCGCCGGCGAGCGCAACCTGCTGTCGGTGTCCGACCTGTCATCCAATATGAGCTCGCTGCGCCAGATGTTCGAGATGTTCGAGCAAAAAACCGGCTTGATGCAATTGCTCGACGTATCGAGCAAGGCTGGCGGCGTGCAGATCTTCATCGGCGGCGAGTCGAAGCTGGTGCCGATGGACGAGATGAG
>Ga0308168_1002798_pt1 | contig 13979 bp, 10 predicted proteins | sample PhyCR2_FD_202133 | JGI IMG/M metagenome (GOLD analysis project Ga0308168, IMG submission 202133) | Phyllosphere microbial communities from UC Gill Tract Community Farm, Albany, California, United States - DLSLRC.R2 | ecosystem: Host-associated > Plants > Phyllosphere > Unclassified | place: USA... | reverse complement strand
GCCCAGGCCAAGGAGTCGGCCGCCGCCGAGATGCACGGCATGATGAGCGAGCTGCGCGCCATGCGCGGCATGATGGAGACACAGCTGTCGGAACTGTCCTGGGGCAGCACCCAGCAGCGCGAGCCGAACAAGGCCGTGGTGCTGCGCGAGATGCTGGGCGCCGGCTTCTCGGCCAACCTGTCGCGCTACCTGATCGACAAGATGCCGGTCGGTAAGGATGCCGCTGAATCGATGCGCTGGATCAAGACCGTACTGGCCCGCAATTTGACCACGGTATCCAACGAAGATGCGATCCTGGACCGCGGCGGCGTGTTCGCGCTGGTCGGCCCGACCGGCGTCGGCAAGACCACCACCACCGCCAAGCTGGCCGCGCGCTGCGTGATGCGCCACGGCGCCGACAAGCTGGCCCTGATCACCACCGACGCCTACCGTATCGGCGGCCACGAGCAGCTGCGCATCTACGGCAAAATCCTGGGCGTGATGGTGCACTCGGTAAAGGACGAAGCCGACCTGCGCATCGCCTTGAAGGAACTGCGCAACAAGCACACCGTGCTGATCGACACCATCGGCATGTCGCAGCGCGACCAGATGGTGACCGAGCAGGTGGCGATGCTGACCGACAGCGGCGCCAACGTGCAGCGCCTGCTGTGCCTGAACGCGACCGCGACCAACGAAACCCTGAACGAAGTCGTGCGCGCCTACCAGGGCAGCGGCCTGGCCGGCTGCATCATGACCAAGATGGATGAAGCCGCCTCGATCGGCAATGTGCTGGACGCGATCATCCGCAACAAGCTGAACCTGCACTACATCTCGAACGGCCAGCGCGTGCCGGAAGACCTGCACCTGGCCGACCGCGCGCTGCTGGTCGACCGCGCCTTCCGCAGCAAGCGCGACGCCGCTTCGCAACTGCTTGATGCCGACCTGGCGCCGCTGATGGCCGGCCTGGGCAACCTGAACAACGACCGTTCGCTGCGCGAGGTGTATGTTGGCTAGTTTCGACTTTGATCAGGCCGAAGGCCTGCGCCGGATGCTGGCCGGCCCCAAGCCGCGTATCGTGACCTTCCTTTCCGCCACGCCCCAGGACGACAAGGGCGCCATGCTGGTCAACCTCGGTGCTTCGCTGGCCCAGGCCGGCAACGACGTGATGATCGTCGACGCCTGCGCGCGCGACTACGGCGTGGCCCGGCGCCTCGGCGTCGACGGCGGCGCCAGCCTGCTGCAGGTGGCGCGCCAGGAGTGCGCACTGAACCAGGTGATCCATGCGGTGCCGCAGGGCTTTTCGATGGTAACTATGGGAAATGCGCCGCGGACCCACGACGATGCGCGCCGTCTGGCCAACACCTTCGACGTGCTGGTCAAGCAGTCGGCCGGCAGCATCATCATTGTCGACGGCGAGTTCTCGCCGGAGGGCGCATTCCCGGTGCAGGTCATGGCGTCGTCGGAGATCGTGGTGCAGGTCTCGACCAGCGCGACATCGATCACGAATGCCTACGCACTGGTCAAGCGCCTGTCGCAACACTTGGGGCGGCGTCCTTTCGGTATCCTTGTCACCGGCGCAACCGAAGCCGAGGCGAAAGTGGTATACGATAATATGGCATCTGCGGCAACTCGTTACCTGGCAGTAACCTTGAGCTCGATGGGCTCGGTGCCGGCCGACGAATACCTGCAGCGCGCGGCGCGCCTCGGCCGCGCCGTGGTCGACGCCTTCCCGCTGGCGGGGGCGTCGGTGGCGTTCCGGCGCCTGGCCGGACGCTTCGCAGGATCGGGTACAGGCGCGGGCATGGACGTGCAGGGCAGGGCCGCGTGAGCGGCGGGATCAATCTATCATCGAATTCAATGTACACGGTCAAAGGGAAAGCGGACAAGAATACTTTGCTGACGGAGCACATGCCGTTGGTGAAGCGTCTCGCCCACCAGATGAAGGCCAAGCTGCCGCCGTCCGTCGAGGTCGATGACCTGATCCAGGCCGGCATGATCGGCCTGCTGGATGCGATTCAACGCTACGAGGAAAACCAAGGCGCCCAGTTCGAGACTTATGCGGTGCTGCGCATCCGCGGCGCCATGCTGGACGAACTGCGCAGCAGCGACTGGATGCCGCGCTCGACGCGCCAGAACATGCGCAAGGTCGAGGCCGCGATGAACACGCTGCAGCAGCAGCTGGGCCGCCCGCCGAGCGAGTCGGAAGTAGCGAAGTCGATGAAGCTGTCGCTGGAAGATTACCAGGACATGCTGGGCGATTCCGGCGGTCACCAGCTGCTGTATTACGAGGATTTCCACAGCGGCGACGGCGACGAGGGCAGCGACAGCTTCCTCGACCGCTATGCCGTCGACGACGCGGATCCGCTGCGCGCGCTGCTCGACACCGACTTCCGCCAGGCCGTGATCGACGCCATCGACAACCTGCCGCCGCGCGAGAAGATGCTGATGGGCCTGTACTACGAGGAAGAGCTGAACCTCAAGGAAATCGGCGCCGTGATGGGGGTGTCGGAATCGCGCGTCTCGCAGCTGCATACCCAGGCCGTGGCGCGCATGCGTGCCTACCTGAAGGAGCTGGCGTGGACCTGAGCAGCCTGCTCGGCCTGGCGCTGGCGCTGGCCGGCATCTTCGTCGGCCATTCGCTCGATGGCGGCAAGATGTCCTCGCTGGTGCAGCCGGCCGCGTTCGCGATCGTGGTGGTCGGCACCTTCGGCGCGGTGCTGCTGCAATCCAAGCGCAAGGCCTTCCTGCGTGGCGTGCGCATGCTGCGCTGGGTGTTCGTGCCGCCGGCCGACCGCCGACCCCAGCTTGCGCGCGAGATCCACCTGTGGAGCCTGTCGGCGCGGCGCGACGGCCTGCTGTCGCTGGAACAGTACATGGCCAAGGCCGACCCCTTCATCCAGAAGGGCCTGCGGCTGGTGGTCGACGGCATCCAGCCCGACAAGCTGCGCAGCCTGATGTACACCGAGATCAACAACTACGAATTCCGCGAACGGCAAGCCGCGCGCATCTGGGAATCGGCGGCCGGCTATGCGCCCACGGTCGGCATCCTGGGCGCCGTGCTCGGCCTGATCCACGTGATGGAAAACCTGAGCGACCCGTCGCGCCTGGGTGCCGGCATCGCGGTCGCCTTCGTGTCCACCGTGTACGGCGTCGGCCTGGCCAACCTGTTCTTCTACCCGGTCGGCAACAAGATCAAGGGCATCGTCACCGAGCGCGTGGCCGAGTACGAGATCCTGACCGACGTCTTCCACGACATGGCCACCGGCGACTACACGCGCGTGATCGAAGAGCGCGTGGCCTGCCTGCTGGCCGAGCACTGAGCGCCGCACTCATCATGCCGCGCCGCAAACGCTACCAGGAAGACGACGAGAACCACGAGCGCTGGCTGATTTCCTACGCCGACTTCATCACGCTGCTGTTCGCCTTCTTCGTCGTGATGTATGCGGTCTCGGTGGTCAACGTCGGCAAGTACACGGTGCTGTCGGCAGCGCTGGGCGACGCCTTCGGCGGCCGCGGCGCGGCCACCCGGCCCAACACCCAGGTCGAGCTGGAGGCGCTGCCGCTGTCGAACATCATCGCCCACAAGCGCCTTGAAGCCGCCAAGCGCGACCGCGAACGCCTCGACCTGCTGGCGCGCAAGCTCGACAGCGTGCTGGCACCGCTGGTCCGCAGCGGCAAGGTGCGCGTGACCCGCAATGCGCGCGGCATCACCATCGACATCAACGCCAGCATCCTGTTCATGGAAGGCGATGCCGGCCTGACCGGTCGCGCGCGCGACACCTTGCAGGCGGTGGCGCAATTGCTGAAGGACGATCCGCACGCGATCGAGGTCGAGGGCCATACCGACGACGCCCCGATCGCGAATGTGGCTTTTCCGTCCAATTGGGAACTGTCGGCGGTGCGCGCCAGCACCGTGGTGCGCCTGTTCGTCGACAACGGCGTGGCCGAACGCCGCCTGGCGGCGGTGGGGCGCGGCGCCAACCGGCCGCTGGCCCCGAACGACGATGCGCTGGGACGGGCGCGCAACCGGCGGGTGGCGGTGACGATCCTGGCGGGCGGCGCAGTCGAATAAGGCATTCGGTTCACGCCCGGGCCGTTCCCGCAGAGCGGTGCGCCTGCGGCCCCGCGCTTGCGTTAATGTGCAGTGACCTGCGCACGCATCGCACCCTCATGGACCCAGAAAAACAAAGCCAGGCCGGGCCGTCCTCCGCTCTCGAGGCCGGCTTGCCGTTCTCCGTGGTCGGCATCGGCGCCTCGGCCGGCGGTTATGCCGCCCTGATGACGCTGCTGCAGAACATGCCGCCCAATCCCGGCATCGCGCTGGTGGTGATCCTGCACCTGGCGGCGGACGAGCCGAGCGCGGCCGACAAGGTGCTGCAGCGCGCCACCCGGATGCCGGTGGTGCAGATAGCCCATACCATGCCGATCCTGCCCGACCACGTCTACGTGATCCCGCCCGACCGCAGCCTTGCCATGCACGACGGCCACCTGGTGCTCGACCAGCTCGAGCGCAGCCGCGGACGGCCGGTGGCGATCGACCTGTTCCTGCGCACGCTGGCCACGGCGCACAAGGAGCGCGCCGTCGGCGTGGTGTTGTCCGGCATGGGCTCGGACGGCACCGCCGGCCTGGCCTGCATCAAGGAAATGGGCGGCGCCACCATCGTCCAGCTGCCGAGCGATGCCGAATACGGCGGCATGCCGCGCTCGGCCATCGAAGCCGGCATGGCCGACTTCGTGCTGGCGGCCAGCGCCATCCCGGCCAAGCTGGCGGAGCTGCGCGACCTCGCCAGCGTCATCCGCAGCCGCGCCCTGCACGGACAGGCGCTGGACAACGTCCCGATCGACCTGGGGCCGTGGCCCGAACACACGCTGGGCGAGGTGCTGGAGGTGCTGCGCGAGCGCACCGGCCACGATTTCACCCACTACCGGCGGCCCACGCTGCTGCGCCGACTGGAGCGGCGGCTGCAGGTGCGCGGCATGCCCGACCTGGTTGCCTACCGTGAAGTGCTGCGGCGCGATTCGAGCGAGCCGCGTGCGCTGCTGAAGGACCTGCTGATCGGCGTGACCAGCTTCTACCGCGACCCCGAGGCCTTCGAGGCGCTCGACCGGCTGGCGCTGCCGGCCCTGTTCGCGCCCGGCCGGCGCCGCGCCTGGGTGGCGGCCTGTTCGAGCGGCGAGGAAGCCTGGACGGTGGCGATGCTGCTGGCCGACCAGGCCGCGCGCAGCGGGGAAGGGCAGGCCTGGCAGGTGTTCGGGTCCGACCTCGACGAGCACGCGATCGACGTCGCGCGCGCCGCCACGTATCCGGCCTCGATCGCCGAATCGGTCCCGGTGGCGCAGCTGCAGCGCCACTTCACGCTGGAAGCGGGGGAGTACAAGGTGCGCAAGATGCTGCGCGACCAGGTGCTGTTCACGCGCCACAACCTGCTGGCCGACGGCGGCGCGCCGGCACCGCTCCAGCGGCGCGGGCGCCTGTTCTCGTTTGCCGAGATCCACCTGCACAAGGCTGCCGAACTGGCGCCGCCCAGCATCCTGCTGAACGCGGATGCGGACATCGTGCACGTCTCGGAACGGGCTGCGCGCTTCCTGCGCCCCGGCGGCGGCGAGCCGACCCGCGAACTGGCGGCGCTGGTGCTGCCGCCACTGCAGCTGGCACTGCGCGCCGCGCTGTTCCAGGCGCGCCGCAGCGGCCGCCAGGCCGCCAGCGGCCCGGTGAGCTACGAGGGCGGGGACGGCATCCATGCGGTCGACATGCAGGTACTGCCGTTCCGCGATCCGCATGCCGAGGGCGAATTGCTGCTGGTCGAGTTCCACGAGCCGCCGTCCGACACCGCGGACATGGCGGATGTGGCGGATGTGGCGGCGGCGCATGCCCCGCTCGAAGACGGCGCCCTGCTGCGCCAGCTCGACGAGGAGCTGCGCCACGCGCGCAGGCAGCTGCAGGACACGATCGAGCAGGCCGAGGTATCAAACCGCGAGATGCGCATCGCGGCCGAGGAAATGCAGACCACGATCGAGGAATTGCGCGCCGGCGCCGAAGCGATCGAGCGCGGCCGTATGGAACTGCTGTCGGCCAACCAGGAACTGGTGGCCGACAACCGTGAGCAGCGCCTGCGTGCCCGGGAGAGCAGCAAGGCGCACGACGACCTGGCCAACCTGGTCGCCTCCAGCGGCGTCGCCACCATCTTCCTCGACCGCGACATGCGTATTCTGCGCTTCACGCCGCGCATCGCCGATTTCTTCAACGTGCTGCCGTCCGACATCGGCCGGCCGCTGCTGCACATCACCAACCGGCTCGACTACCCGCGCCTGGCCGAGGATGCGGCGGCGGTGTTCGATACCCTGCAGGCGCTGGAGCGCGAGGTGCGCAGCAAGGACGGGCGCGACTACATCGTGCGCGTGCACCCGTACCGCACCACCACCGACCGCATCGAGGCGCGGTGATGAGCTTCTTCGACATCACCAGCCGCCGCGCCGCCGAGGAGGCGCTGCGCGCCAGCGAAGCGCGGCTGTCTTCCGTGTTCGACAGCCTGCCGCTCGGGTTCTGCGTGATGGAGGCGGATGGCGTGATGCGGATGTCGAACCGGGCCATGCACCGCTATCTGCCGACCGGCACCATGCCCTCGCGCGACAGCGAGCGCGGCGGCCGCTGGCGTGCGTGGCATGCCGACGGGCAGCCCCTCGCGTTCGCGGACTTTCCCGGCGCCCGCGCGCTGCGCGGCGAACGCGTGGTGCCCGGTATCGAGATGCTGTACCGGCAGGACGATGGCCGCGAGATCTGGACCCAGGTCGCGTCGGCGCCGGTCAGCGACGATACCGGGCGCTGCACCGGCGAGGCGACCGTCGTCATCACCGACATCGATCTCCTGAAGCGCACCGAAGCGACCTTGCGCGAGAACGAAGAGCGCCTGCGCAGCCTGATCGGCAGCCTGGCGCTGGCGCTATGGGAAGCGGATGCGGACGGCATGATCGTGGAGGATTCGCCGAGCTGGCGCCTATACCGGGCAAACGCCCGAGGCCTGGCTGGGTGAGGGATGGCTGGATGCGGTCCACCCCGAAGACCGCGAGCAGGCCCGCCACCAGTGGCGCGATGCCGTGGCGCGGCGCGGCGTGGTCGATGCCGTCTTCCGGCTAGCCCACCCGCAAGGCGGCTGGCGCTGGACCCGGGTACGTGCCGAACCGCTGTTCAACGTCGACGGCAGCGTGCGCAAGTGGGTCGGCATGAACATCGAGGCCGGGCCGGGCGTGGCTGGCGGCACATCGGCGCCAGCCGTGGCAAAATCGCTTCAACCGGACAGGAGCTGATCATGCGACGGCGCACCTTGATGATTGCCGCCATGCTGGCGGCCGTAATGGCCGCGAGCGGGGTCTATGGAGAAGAAACGATGAACGTGCATACCAGCCTGAGCGTGGACGCCAGGCACGAGAAGGTGCTGGTCACCTTCAAGATCGAGAACCGCGCCGAGCGCCGCGTCTGGCTGCCGCGCACGATCGCGTCGGCCGATGGCCTGACTGGCCAGCTGTTCGACGTGCATGCGCTGCCCGGCGGCGAAGAGGTGCCCTACATCGGGCCGTGGATCAAGCGCGGCCCGCAGACGGCGGCCGACTTTTTCGAGCTGGCGCCGCATTCGGCGCACACCCATACCATCGACATCACGCCGTTCTACGACTTCAAGCCGGGGCAGCACAGCTACGAGATCCGTTATGCGGGCGAAGCGCTGGGCGACGTCAAGCAGCTGGAAGCCACCAGCGCGCTGCAGACCGAGACGGTGCGCTTCAGCCACGCCGCCCCGGCCAGGGCGGAACAATAGTAGACCAGCGCCGAATCAACGCAAATCCTGGTGCGGCGTGTTCTCGCCGAAGTACTCGTGCGAATCGGCGTTGTCGATCGCCCGCTCCGGATTGCCCGCCGCCAGCGCCGCCGCCGCCTCGTGCCCGTAGGCCCAGTCGTCCGTACCGGCCACCACCGTGAAGTGGCTCATCTCGTGCACTAGCGTGCCGCCCTTGGAATCGGTGCCGGTCATTGGCGCGCTCCAGAACGCGTTGCACACATAGATCTTGTACGGCTGGTTCGGGTAGACATAGGCGTAGTAATCCTCGCGGCAGCCGCAGTCGACCGTCACCGGCTTGCCCGCGAACGCCTCCCCGATCGCCGTGAAGTGGCGCGCGACGGTGGCGGTGCGCGTCGCGTCGATGGCGCCGAACCAGCCGCTGTAGCGTGGCCCCTGCGTGCCCTGCAGGTAGCCGCCGGCTTCCTGCGCCATCGCCTGGGCTGCCTTGAACGCCTCCGTGATCGACTGCTGCTGCGGGTTCGCGCATTGGCTGAAGCCGAGCCCGGCGCCACCCTGCGGCAGCGGTTCCGGCGCCGCCATGCCGCGCGGCAGGCGCCCGGCGATGTACACCGCAGCCGCCGGACCGGCCGGCTGCGCCAGCGCATGCGCTGAGGCATAGCTCGACGACGGCTTGCCGAACAGCTGCAGCACGCCGTCGCGGTAGCGGATGCTGTAGGCGCCAGTGACGTCCATCCGGTACAGCGCCGACAGCTCGACCCGCACGCTGCGCGACGCCCCCGGCGCCAGTGCGATGTAGTCGTCCGGCGCGGGCGGGGCGCGCTTGACCATCCGTCCCAGGTAGGGCACCGGCTGGCCGTCGCGCGTGACCTCGAACAGCGGTGCCTCGACTGCGTCGAAGGGCGTTTGCCACTTCAGCAGGTAGGCGGTGGCGCCGGAAGTATTGGTGATGGTCACCACCACCGCCACCTCGTCGCTCTTGCCCAGGCTGGTGCGCTCGGGCGTGACGGTCACCCGCACGCCGCCCGCCGCCGGTGCTGCCGGCGCCGCCTGCGCCATCGATGCCAGCGCAGCCACGGCGCCCAATGTGGCCGCAGCCATTCGTTTGCCGACCATGTCGACCTCCTGTCGAATGATGAATGAACCCCCGTTGTAGAAGGAATCCGACGGTGTGGTATTGCCTGATCGCAATAATTATCATGCCGCCCCAGTGCGGGAATGTTGTTCGTGCTGCACCGTCACCACACTCCCGACTGTTGGTTGCAGAGATTGCTCGATAGAAATGCAATAAATGGATAGAATGCAAAGGTGCAGAACGCTAACAAATCTTTCGCATAAGAATTCATTAGTTCCATGAGCATCGCGCCTGGCCACGCACACAGGCGCCACCGTTGCCAGGCTTCGACTTTCGGATTCGCCCGCCCGAGCGCACAACGCTCGACGACATGACCCTGCCGCCGTGCTGGCGCGGCGCCAACCTGGTTACGATTTTGAACAACGATGCAGAAAGCGGCCACGAGCCGGCCAGCGGTATCAGTGCAACGGTGGCCCTCACGATGGCCGACACGGTGCTGCAATACCAGAACTACCTTGAACAAGTGATTGGTGGCATGCCGGCCGGGCTGATCGTGGTCGACGCCGAACGCCGCGTGCTCTCGATCAACCGCAGCATGAGCGAGATGCTGGGCGTGCCGCATGCGGTCATCGCCGCCTGTCCGCCGCTGGAAACGCTGGTCCCCAGCACCGAGCTGGTGCTGCGCATGGCAACCGCGCTGGCCACCGGCGAGCCGCAGGACGGCGTGCCGGTCGCGCTCGACGGCGCGGCACGCGACGGCGGCCAGGGGCGCTGGTTCGAATTCAATATCCGGCGCACGCGCCAGGCCGGCGGCGACCTGCTGTTGCTGATCGGCCAGGACGTCACCTTCCGCCGCCAGGCGCGCATGCGCCTGCAGGAAAGCGAAGCGTTTTTCCGGCTGACCTTCAGCCAGGCCGCGATCGGCATCGCGCTGCTGTCGCGCGAGGGGCGCTTCCTGCGCGTGAACCGCAAGCTGTCCGACATCGTCGGCTACAGCGAGATCGAACTGTTCCAGCGCTTCTTCCACCAGGTCACGCATGCCGATGACCTGCCGGAGGACAGCGCCATCATGGCCACCCTGGCAGCCGGCGAGATCGGCGACTTCCAGCGCGAGACGCGCTATGTGCGCAAGGACGGGCGCATCGTGTGGGTGGCGCTGAGCGCGTCGACGATGCGCGACGCGGCGTCCGGCCAGCTGCGCCTGATCCTGGCGGTCGAGGACATCTCGCGCCGCAAGGAAGCCGAGGCGGCGCTGCTGCGCATGGCCAACCATGACGCGCTGACCGGGCTGCCCAACCGCGCGCTGCTGCAGGACCGCCTGGCCCAGGCATTGTGCAAGGCTCAGCGTAAAAGTTCGGGAGAAATGCGGCGCCAGGTAGGCGTGATGTTCATCGACCTCGACCGCTTCAAGCACGTCAACGACAGCCTCGGGCATGAGGCCGGCGACCAGTTGATCATCGAGATCGCGCGCCGCCTGGCCGGCAGCCTGCGCGAGAGCGACACCGTGGCGCGCCAGGGCGGCGACGAGTTCGTGGTGGTGCTGGACGACCTGGCGGCGCCGGAAGACGCGGCGCTGGTGGCGCAGAAGGTGCTCGACCGCCTGTTCCAGCCGCTGGTGCTGTGCGGCCAGGAAGTGTTCCCGACCGGGAGCATCGGCATCGCCATGTACCCGCGCGACGGCGAGGACAGCGCCGCGCTGCTGAAGGCGGCCGACAGCGCGATGTACCGCGCCAAGGCGATCGGCGGCAACCACTATCACTTCTATGCCGCCGACATGGGCATCCAGACCCAGGCCCACCTGCGTCTCGAGACCGGGCTCCAGCGCGCCCTGCTGAACGATGAGTTCGTGCTGCATTACCAGCCGCAGGTGGACACTGCCAGCGGCCGCATCGTCGGCCTGGAAGCGCTGCTGCGCTGGCAGCCGCAGGGCGCGGCGATGGTGGCGCCGTCCGACTTCATCGCGCTGGCCGAGGAGACCGGCCTGATCGTGCCGATCGGGGAGTGGGTATTGATGACGGCGCTCCGCCAGCAGGCCATGCTGGCGCGCCGCGGCTTTGCGCCGCTGCGCATGAGCGTCAACATGTCGGCGCGCCAGTTCCGCCAGCCGGACCTGGCCGGCCGCGTCGCGCGCCTGCTGGCAGAGGCCGGCTGCGAAGCGTCCTGCCTGACGCTGGAGATCACCGAGAGCGTACTGATGGACAATCCGGCCGCCGCCGAGACCATGGCGCGCCTGGCGGCGATGGGCGTGCAGCTGGCGATCGACGATTTCGGTACCGGCTATTCGAGCCTGTCCTCGCTGCGCCGCTTCCCGATCCACAGCCTCAAGATCGACCGCTCCTTCGTCGTCGGCATCGGCGACGGCGACGCCCATCTCGACAATGCCGCCATCGTCACCGCCGTGATCGCCCTGGCGCGCTCGATGAAGCTGGACGTGATCGCCGAGGGCGTCGAAACCGCCGGCCAGCAAGCCTTCCTCGGCGCCCACGGCTGCCACCAGATGCAGGGCTACCGGTTCAGCCGGCCGCTGGCCGCGCCCCAACTCGAGTCCATGCTGCACGCTCAGCTGGCGGACGCGGCGGCATGAAGCCGGACCTGCGCCTGCCGCTGGGACCGCCGGCGCTGCTGGTCGGCCTGCTGGCCGCCTTCATGGCCTGGCTGGTGCTCGGCGGCGGCGCGCTGCTGCCGTGGGCGCCGCGCTGGTACGTGCCGGTGCATACCGTGCTCGAAGTGTTTTCGGTGGTGGTCACGGTCCTGGCCTTTTCCACCGGCTGGCACGGCACCGGCCGCCAGCTCCCGGTACGGGTGGCGCTGTTGGCGCCGGTGGCGCTGGCGATCGGCCTGTTCGACGTCGGCCACCTGCTGCTGGCGCGCGGCCTGCCTGGTATGCCCGACGCCGCAACGGACGCCGGCGCCTCCCTGTTTTCGCTGCTGTCGCGGACCCTGGGCACGCTGGCGCTGTTCGCGGCTGCGCTGGTGCCGCGCGAGCGCGTGGTCGAGCGACAGGCGCGTACGCTGGCGCTGCTGGCCGGGCTGGTTGCGACGGCCGTCGGGTACTGGCTGGCGCTCGACGCGCCGTCGCTGCTGCGCGCGGTGCGGGTACCGGGGCAGGGACCGACGCCATTCAAGATCGGCTGGGAAACCGTCCTCATCGCCATCAACCTGGTGGCCGCATTGCTGCTCGCGGCGCGCGCGCGCGATAGCCGGCTGCGCACCGACCGCTACCTGGCGGTGGCCGCGGCGGCAATGGCCCTGGGCGGCTGCGGCTTTGCCTTGTGCAGGCAGCACGACGACGTGCTGTTCGTGAGCGGCCACGTCTATAAACTGGTTGCCTACCTGTTCCTGTACGGCGCGGTCCACGTGGCGGCGGTGCAGGCGCCTTACCTGCGCCTGATGCGCTCGGAGCGCTCGCTGCTGGAGAGCGAGAACAAGTTCCGCAGCCTGATGGAATGCGCGCCGGACGCGATCCTGCTGGCCACGCCGGACGGGCGCGTCGCGATGATGAACGCGCGCGCCGAAGAGCTGTTCGGGATCGCGCGCGCGGAGGCCGCCGGCGTGGCGCTCGAGGTGCTGGTGCCGATGGGTAGCGTGGCGGATGGCGAAACCGAATGCCGGCGCCTGCACGGCGCGCCGTTCCCGGCCGAGGTGCGCCGCGCCGCCACCCCGGCCGGCCAGCACATCGCCATCGTGCGCGACGTGTCCGAGCGCCGCGGCCTAGAGCGCGCGCTGCTGCAGCAACTGACCTACGACGCCCTGACCGGACTGCCGAACCGGCGCCGCATCCTGGAGACCCTGGACGAGGCCACGCTGGCTGCGCGCCAGGACGGGCGCACGCTGGCGGTGCTGGTGTTCGACCTGAACGCCTTCCGCAAGATCAACAGCGGCTACGGCTGGTCCGGCGGCGACGAAGTGCTGCGCGAATGCGTGGCGCGCCTGTCGCGCCAGCTGCGCATCGGCGACACCCTGGCGCGCCAGGGCGGCAACGAATTCATCGTGGTGCAGAAGCAGTCGGGGCGCGAAGCGGCCCTGGCGCTGGGCGAGAGCCTGCTCGGCTGCATGCGCGACCCCTTCGTGCTGGGCGGCCAGCATGTGTTCCTGTCGGCCAGCGTCGGCATCGCGCTGCTGCCGGCGGATGCAACCCCGTTGCCGTCGACCGAGCTGCTGCAGTCGGCCCAGCTGGCGATGAGCGGCGCCCGCGCCGACGGTCCGGGGCGCCTGCGCTTCCACACCGCCGAGATGGCATGCGCGATCCGCGAGCGCGTCGAGCTGGAAACGCTGCTGCGCCATGCGATCGTGCGCGGCCAGCTGACCCTGCAGTACCAGCCGCGCATCAGCCTGACGGAGGGAGCAGCCGCCACGCGCATGGTCGGGATCGAGGCGCTGGTGCGCTGGCGCCATCCGACGCTGGGCCTGGTGCCGCCGGCGTACTTCATTCCGCTGGCCGAGGAGACCGGCCTGATCGTGGAACTCGACATGTGGGTGCTGCGCGAAGCCTGCAGCCGCGCCGCGCGCTGGCGCGCCGACGGCCTGGATCCGGGCCGGGTCTCGGTGAACCTGTCGGCGCGCCAGTTCCAGCAGGCCGGCCTGGCGCAGCGGGTGCGCAGCGTGCTGGACGACAGCGGCCTGGACCCGGCCTGGCTGGAACTCGAGATCACCGAAAGCACGGTGATGCGCGACACCGAGGAAGCGGCCGAGGTGCTGCGTTCGCTGAAGGCGCTCGGGGTGGCGCTGTCGATCGACGATTTCGGCACCGGGTACTCGTCGCTGAGCTACCTGAAACGCTTCCCGATCGACGTCCTGAAGATCGACCGTTCGTTCGTCAAGGACGTGGCCGAGGACCCGAACGGGGCGGCGATCACGCGCGCGATCATCGCGCTGGCACACGGCCTGAACCTGGAAGCGGTGGCGGAAGGGGTGGAGACGGCAGCGCAGGCGGCCTTCCTGCGCGACAACGGCTGCGACGAGATCCAGGGATATTATTTCAGCCCGCCGGTGTGGCCGGCGCAGCTGGAAACCCTGATGGCGGAAGATTATTTCAGCTCGCAGGCACTGTTGAAATAATATTTAATGAATCCTGCGAGCCTTGAACGCGTGGACGGGGAACCCGTCCACCCTACGGCCCGAATACGCTACCGGTA
>Ga0308168_1002795_pt1 | contig 13985 bp, 15 predicted proteins | sample PhyCR2_FD_202133 | JGI IMG/M metagenome (GOLD analysis project Ga0308168, IMG submission 202133) | Phyllosphere microbial communities from UC Gill Tract Community Farm, Albany, California, United States - DLSLRC.R2 | ecosystem: Host-associated > Plants > Phyllosphere > Unclassified | place: USA... | reverse complement strand
CAATCAGGCTAGTCTGTTAGTGGCGTGTCTGTTCGCAGCTAACCGGCGAATGTAAAAACTGACTAAGCATGTAGTGCCGACGGTGTAGTAATTTCGGACGCGGGTTCAACTCCCGCCAGCTCCACCACATTATGTACCGGATACGTCCGGGTAAGTCCTGAAAGCCCGCTTGGAACCAGCCTCGCGGGCTTTTTTACGTCTGTAGTAGTCCGTAGAGATCCTGCCAAATCCGGTGATAATTGGTATACGTATTGGTATACGGTAAGATGTATGCCAATAACGTATACCAATTCACGCAGGAAAGCCCCGTATGGCAAGGACTACGCGCCCTCTCACCAACACAGAAGTTCTTCGTTCCAAAGCCATTGATAAAGATCTGACGCTGCATGATGGCGACGGACTTTTTATGGTGGTGAAAACTACAGGAAAGAAGCTTTGGCGTTTCCGCTATCAAAGGCCAGCGACAAAGCAGCGCACTATGATGGGCCTGGGTGCCTTTCCTGCCCTGTCGTTGGCAGATGCCAGACGCGTGCGTGCTGATTACCTCTCCTTACTCGCTAATGGCATTGACCCACAGACGCAAGCCGAACAGCTCACAGAACAGCAGCAGATCGCATTAGACAGCATTTTTTCAACCGTGGCCGCTAACTGGTTTGCTTTGAAACAGGCCAGCGTTACGCCGGATTACGCTAAGGATATCTGGCGTTCTCTTGAGAAAGATGTTTTTCCTGCCATCGGTGATATCCCTGTGCAGGAGATTAAAGCTCGTAAGCTAGTTGAGGCTTTAGAACCTATCAAAGCCCGAGGTGCTCTTGAAACTGTTCGCCGCCTGGTGCAGCGTATTAATGAGATTATGATTTATGCAGTTAACACGGGTTTGATTGATGCTAATCCTGCCTCCGGTGTCGGGATGGCGTTTGAGAAGCCTAAGAAACAACACATGCCGACCCTACGTCCGGAAGAATTGCCACAACTTATGCATTCCTTAGTAATGTCCAATTTATCGATCCCAACTCGCTGCCTGATTGAATGGCAGCTTCTGACCCTTGTACGACCTTCTGAAGCATCTGGCGCTAGATGGGCAGAGATAGATCTTGATGCAAAGGTTTGGACGCTTCCAGCCGAAAGGATGAAGGCAAAGCGAGAGCACATTGTCCCCTTGTCATCTCAGGCGTTAAGTATACTTGAAGTGATGAAACCTATCAGCGCACACCGCGAACATGTCTTTCCAAGCAGAAATGATCCTAAGGAGCCAATGAATAGCCAAACGGCTAATGCTGCTTTAAAACGTATCGGATATAGTGGTAAATTGGTTGCTCACGGTCTTAGAGCTATTGCTAGCACAGCGTTAAATGAAGCGGGGTTCAATTCAGATGTAATAGAGTCAGCATTAGCACATTCAGATAAAAATGAAGTAAGAAGAGCTTATAACCACGCTCTATATCTTAAGCAACGAACCCTTCTTTTAAACTGGTGGGGAGATAGTGTTGAAAAATCTGGGAGATCATATGACAAAAAAATTCAGTAATAAAAAGCTAGAAGATTGTTTTGACCTTGCTCTTCAAAACATCATTAAACATGGTGACACAGATATTTTTCCATATCCATTCGAAAGTCGCCTATTTGAAGATGCTAAAGAAAATATCATTAAAGCCCTGTTGGAAACATATGATAATTTTGATAAAAAAAGAACAGAACTCCCACCTAATTTAATAAATAGCTTTTCAAGCATAGGTTATTATGGATATAGATGGGCAACTCAAATTGATCCATTTTGGAACGCTTTCTTTTTGGGCATGGTAATTAAGTTATCACAAGATATTGAAGATGCACGCTCTCCAAATACCAATGTTTATTCTTATAGATTCGAACCTAACCTAGATGATGGCTCTCTTTTTAATAAAAATATATCTTGGAGAAAATACCAAGAAGACAGTCTGGCAGAATGCGCCAATGACAACATAAAATACATCCTTACTTGCGACATAGCAGATTTTTATCCACGAATTTATCACCACCGTTTAGAAAACGCCCTAGATCGCATTGATCCTCAAAAAAACTTTTCATACAAAATAAAAAGATTACTTCAAACCTTTAGTGAAACAAAATCCTACGGAGTTCCCGTCGGTTGCCCTGCATCAAGGATTTTAGCAGAACTTGCTTTAGATTCGATTGATAAGATTTTATCAATGAACAAAATTAATTATAAAAGATATGTAGATGATTTCATAATATTTTGTGATTCAAAAGAGGATGCCCATAAAACACTGACTACAATAAGTAAGAAATTAATGGAAAATGAGGGGTTGACGTTACAAAAGCATAAAACCAATATTGTGACCAAAGAAGAGTTTCTATCAGTAACCAAGGCAAAGCTTCATGGAAATGAAGAGGATGAAGAATCACCTATGAAGGCTAGGTTTATGAGCCTGCCAATTAGATTCGATCCTTATTCTGCCAATGCAGTAGAAGAATACGAAGAAATAAAAGAAGCTCTTAAAGATTTTGATCTACTAGCGATGCTAAGCAGCGAGTTACAAAAATCAAAAATTAACCAGTCATTTAGCAAACATTTAATTAAGGCTTTTTCGGCAACCTCAAACGAGATTATAAGTAGCGCTTTTAAAGTAATATTCAATAACTTAAATGAACTTTATCCTATTTTTACTACAATCATTCAAGTTGCAAATTCAAATTGGCAGAAGCTCGAAAAAGATACTAAAGATATAATATTAGATAGGATTATTGAGCTAATCAACGAAGATTCTTACATTCTTAGCACTGAACTAAATCTAGCATATGTGGCTAGAATGTTATCAAAAGAAAATACGCAAAAGTCAATTTTAATCCTTTCGGAAATTTATAATAAAAATCCAGATAGTATTCTAGTAAAAAACCTTGTCACTCAGTCTATGGCCAAGCTCAAATATCATCACTTCCTTTCAGACATAAAAAAGAATTTCGCAGGCATGCATCCACTCCAACGTAGATTACTGATCGTTTCAAGCTATTTTTTAGGTGATGAAGGAAGACACTGGCGAGATCATAACAAAGATACTTTTAACTTCATTGAGATATTATATAGAGATTGGGCGGGCCAAAGACATACTGCCAGAAACTTAGAGGATGCATTATGATCTCCGAGCTGACTTTCTCTAGGAAATTCACTTCATTCTGGAACCAATTACTTCCAAATGCTAATAATTTTATACGCATTATAAACGGCAGTCTTATTGAGGACATAGATACACCATTACAGGAAACACCCAATAAAAATAATAACGTCTTTGTTAATGAATGTGCCTTCAATGTTTATACCTCAGCACAGAGAGGAATAATTGATGAAAAACTTCTATTTTCGCAGGAATTATTTCATACACATGAATTTCAACTGGATTTTGAAAAGACTGAAAATGCATTAAAAAAATTCAGTTACGGTTCTAACTTTCAACTACCTTTAAGCACGGGGGAGTATAATACAATTTCAGAAATAGCAAAAAGCATCTTCCAAAGATATAAAGGATGCCGTAACGTTGAGGTGTCGCCGTTATTTTACGGTTGCGGGATAATTAATAATTCATTTGGAGACATATATTACAGTGATAGCTTGATTGAAATAAAATCTGGCGGTAGAAAGTTTAGTGTATATGACTTACGGCAGCTTCTTGTATACTTCACACTAAACTTCTACTCTAAAGATAAACGTGAACTAAAAAAATTCGAGCTTTTTAACCCCAGAATGGGGATAGCTTACAGCGATACAATACCTAATCTATGTAAAGAGCTTGCTTTTATCCAACCTGAGGAGTTGTATTTTATCATTATGAATGCAATCACTGACGAAAAGTTCATTGAGGCAGAAATACAACGCTAAAGAACCTCCTTAGGGTATATAACATCCTGAGGAGGTATTTGATTTTAAAAACCACATTAATACTCAAGTTTAAAATTTAATATACAAGAAGAATCATAATACTTCTATATATTTAGTGTAGACAGAGTTTTCACCCTGCCCCCGATTACCTGTATTAACATTCAATGATTAAAGGTCTCTTTTAGCTCGCTCCTGATATCCCCCCAGCGCGCAATGCTACCCCCGCCTCGCCTGCCCGCTTTAAGCATCGTTTTTTATGCAACTGCATGAACCGGGCAAAGTCGCGCCGGGCATGGGCTAAAGGGTTATCTGACGCACTGCATTCTGCATGCAAATCCATGCACCGTATGCATGCATCGCTATTTAAAAAATCAGGCTGGCCAGAAAAAGTGCGTTGAAAGGACGGGACAGCGGAAACAATAAAGCCGCTGTTTTCAGCGGCCGTTATGGTTAATGGAGGGTGCGAAAGGATGAACCGTAGCGCCCGATAGTCTGGCGTTCTTTGACCGGCTCCGGGATGACTGCGGGGGCCGGTTCGGGCTGCGGTGGCGCGGTAATCACCTTCGTAATGCTCTCATTCGTTTTGAAGGTGCAGGAGCAGTCAAGGTTTGTGCACTGGTGATAACGTTCCTTCACCTGTTCGGACATATACCGGCTTGAACGGGTATGCGCCGGGCTTTTGCAGTACGGACAGTGCATCATTTCTTTTTACCTTCCCTTATCCACGGGCGGTGTACATGAATGGCATCCCACTGCTTATTTCGCTTACCCGGGCTGGCATACAGCGCCATATCCACGCCGGTGAGTGCCGGGCGCCACAGGCCGATATTCTCCAGCACCGGTGCTTCCGTCAGCGCCTTCTCAGGCACTTGCGCCGCCGCACGGGTCAGCGCATTCCCGATAAGCTCCGCCACAACCTGTACGTCGCTGCGCTCGTCGTTGTCACGGGGATTCACCTTCTCACGCTGAAGACGCAGGCGGATGGCCCATAACAGCGACGGGCTGACGTTACGCAGCGCCGATTGCCAGGTCGCATCGGCAAACTCGTTAAACGCCAGCTTGTGCGCGTAGATATAATCCTTACCCGTGCCGCATGCATTCAGCATGGCGACCTGCTTATCCAGCTCCAGCTCGGCAATCAGGCCGGTAAACTCTTCCGCCAGTTCCCGGCTGGCAATGCGCTGGCTGTGTTCCGCCTTCAGCTCGTCGGTCAGGTTGCCGCGCAGGCTGCGAAAGCGGGTGCGCCAGTTCGCCTCGGCTTCCTTTCCGGCCTCGACTGCCGCTTCACGCTCTTTCGTGCAGCGGGTGATATCGGCACTGATGGCGTTGTACTCTTTCATCTTCTCAAGGTGTGCGGTACGGGCCTGCTCAAAGGCTGCCAGGGTGCCACTCTTTTCCGGGGTGCTCATAGCTTTTCTCTCTGCCTGTAAAGTATGTCGCTATTCTGTCGTTCACCACCGGACAAATCATTTCATTGCTGTCTGCCTGTCGCTCAGCAAACACGGCTGTATTTTCGGCGAATACCCCTGTGGAGATTTTAGTTTTATATAAAACTGTTCACTACTCTTCACCTTAAGAAAAAAGATAATAAATACAGTAAGTAAAGGGGTGAACACTTCAGAATTAACTGTTCACCGGGTGTTCACCACTGTTCACCCGCTTTTAAATCAGCCTTTTTCTGGCGAGCATTTTTTTAGAGTTTTTAGCTATTAATTAATCTGAATTTCCGTTCAATTTTTTATAAATGACAATCTCTGATAATCGTTGATAAAGGGGGTGCAACAGGATAGAACAAAAAGCGATTTTGCTCATTTACCACACAACAGCATCTTGTTTACACGGGCAAAAATATTCTCACAATAGGGGGTTACCAGCACAACACGACCGGAACCGGCCAGCGCCACCCGGATACAAAACGAGGTAACACCATGCTTCCAACCGCTTCATCTTCCGTCCCTGCCACGCCGTCCGTGAACGACCTGCAGTATCCCCGCGACCGCTTTATGCGCCTGCCGGAAGTTATCAGTATCTGCGGCCTGTCCCGCTCCACTATTTACGACTTAATCTGCCGCGAGCAGTTTCCCTCACAGATTTCCCTTGGCGGTAAGAACGTCGCCTGGCTGGCGTCAGAAATTGACGACTGGATGCAGGCCCGTATCGCGCAGCGTGCCGGAGGTGCGGCATGATTAAGCTTAACTTTGGCACTCGCTCCTATCCGCTGAGCCAGGAAGAAGCCGTGTACGTGGCCGAAAGTCTGCTCTCTGCGGTCGGTGGCAAAGCCGCCACGCTGCCCGCATTTAACAGCAGCCGTCACGGTCATATCTCCGTGCTCAGTGAGCAGTCAAAGTCTGTGAAGGCGGGCAAGGATGCGCAGAGCGAGAACTTCCGATCAAATCCGCCGCAATCCGATCACGTCCTGACCGATTGCTGAGGAAAAAGCCCCGATGTGTGAAAAAAGGCTTTTTTCTGGCGAGCCGCCGGTATACAGTTTCTCCGCTGCCGCAAAATCGGCAGCCGGGCGTAGGAACCCGAGTTACTTATTGGCGACACGACACGCGCCATGCGTGTTTTTTTACGTCGTTGCCTCAGTGCGCCATTTTTTAGCGCAGCGGTTTTTGTGCCGTTGTGCCTTTAAGATAATGGTGGCTCAGGCGGGGCAGCCTTCGGGCTGGCCGGTTTCCAATAAGGCCGGTATTCCTACCCCCGTCTGGGCTACCACCCCCGAGTGTAGGAACTCTGGTGGTAGTTTTTACAACTACTTATTGGAGTCTGCCACTATGGCCGCAACCCTCATTTCTTCACGCATGCAGTTCACCTTTCTTTTTGCCGCCGTGCGCCGTGCCGATACTGCCGCCCGTCCCTGCATGCTGCGCACCACCGCCGAAACCGAAACTGCTGCCCGCCGTCTGCTGGCCCGTGATTACGTGCTGTCCTTTGCCGGTCGCCTGCCGCTCTGCGGGGTGGCCGCATGAATACCCTGTCCGCCCGACTCAACAACCACGACAGCTACCCCATTCCTCACGCCGATTTCCTGCGCCTGCAGCATGCCCACAACGTGGGCGTGACCGTGCTCGACATGCTGGACGTTATCGAATGCTCTGGTAACCGCCACAGCGGGCCGGATGGCGATGCGCTGGCGTCCGTGGTGGCGCTGCTTACCGACCAGCTGGGTAAAGTGGTCAGCACCTGTGAATCCGTCATGCTCACCGATATGGAGGTCTCCCGTGACAACTAACCATTCCTGTAATCAGTCCTGCCTGCCCGTTGAGGTGCGCACCGCCGTTTACCGCCGCGCCGTTGCTCAGGGCTATCTTTCTGCCTGCGAGCATTACGGCCTCAACGTGTCCGCCTCGCTGGACGAGGTGCAGATGACCATCGCCCTGGAGCTGGAAGGCTATTACGTGCATAAGTACGGCCCGGAAAACGGCATGGACATGGCCTGCACCATGCTCAGCGAAATGGTGCAGCCCGACGTGCTGGTCGCCGCGCCACGACTGACGCGCATGGGTGAAACCATGATGGATGAACTGCTGTGCGGCCGCCTGGCCGCCTCAAAAGCCACGCTGCATTAAGGAGGCCGCATGAAACATATCGTCACCGACACCGTGCGCGCCGCCGCCGGTCACTGGCCTCAGCTGCTGCCCGCGCTGGGTATCAGCATCAACGCCGCCGGGCAGCACTCGCCGTGCCCGGTCTGCGGCGGCAAAGACCGCTTTCGCTTTGACAATCAGGCCGGGCGCGGTACGTGGGTCTGCAACCAGTGCGGTGCGGGCGACGGGCTGGCACTGGTTGAAAAGGCGCTGGACGTGAACACCAGGGAGGCCGCCTGCCGGGTGGCCGACCTGATTGGTACGCTGCCGGTTAAGCTGGTTCAGACATCCACAGAGAAAACCGGTGAAGAGAAGGCGCGTGCGCGCCTTAATGCGGCAAAAGAAGCCGCACGGCTTATTGCCGGTGCGAAAGCGAACACCGGTAACGCCTACCTGACCGGCAAGGGGCTAGCTGACGTCACCGCCCTGACGCTGACAACCACAAAGCGCATCAGCGACACCACCTGTCAGCCCGGCGACCTGCTTGTGCCGCTGACGGATTTTACCGGCGACACGGTCAACGCCCAGTTGATTAACGCTGACGGCGTGAAGCGCACGCTGGCGGGCGGTCAGGTGAAGGAGGCCTTCCACCGCCTGGGCGAACCCGGCGATACGCTCTGGCTGACCGAGGGCTACGCCACCGGCCTGACCGTGCACCGGCTTACCGGCCAGGCGGTTTACGTGGCCTTAAGCGCCAACAACCTGCCCGCGCTGGCAGAGCTGCTGCATGCTGAATACCCGAATGCGCTGATACTGATTGCCGCTGATAATGACGAAAACGGCACCGGTCAGCTGCGCGCCGAAGCGGCCGCGAAGCGCTGCAACGGCAAACCCGCGCTGCCGCCGATGCCCGGCGACTGGAACGACGTCTTTCAGGCCGAGGGCGAAATGACCACTCAGGCAATGCTGACCGCGTTTACCCAGCCGAAAGCGCTCAGCCCGTTTGAGTCGGTGAGCGAGGCCGACCTGAAGGCCATGAGCGCCAGCCAGAAGGCCGAGCTGCTGGCTGCGCACTACCTCAACACGCTGGCCGTGCCGGTGGTGGGCGAAGACCTGTGTCGGTATGAGGGCGGCGCGTGGCAGGTGCTGCCGTACCGCGTGCTCAGCCGCGAGATTGCCGCGCTGTTCCAGAAGGTGCGCGCGCCGTTCTCCGCCACCGGTATCGGCGGCATTGTGGATACCCTCAAGCTGATGGTGCCGCAGATGGGCGCACCGGCCCGGCGGCTGATTGGCTTTCGTAACGGCGTATTCGATACCGCAACCGGCACCTTCAGCCCGCATAAAAAAGAGCACTGGCTGCGCACCATTAACAGCGTCGACTACACCACGCCGAAGGCGGGCGAAAACCTGGCCGACGACGCGCCAAACTTCTGGCAGTGGCTGACGCGGGCGGCAGGACGCAATGAGGCAAAGCAGGAGCGTATCCTCGCGGCGCTATTTATGGTGCTGGCAAACCGTTACGACTGGCAGCTGTTCCTCGAGGTGACCGGCCCCGGCGGCAGCGGAAAAAGCGTGATGGCTTCGATTTCCCGCCTGCTGGCCGGGGAAGACAACACCACGGCCGCCACCATCGACACGCTGGAGTCGTCCCGCGAACGCGCCAGCGTGGTTGGCTACTCGCTGATTATTTTGCCCGACCAGGAAAAATGGAGCGGCGACGGCGCGGGCATCAAGGCGATTACCGGCGGCGACGCCGTGGCAATTGATCCGAAGTACCGCGACGCCTATTCAACCCACATCCCGGCGGTGATACTGGCGGTGAACAATAACCCGATGCGCTTCAGCGACCGCAGCGGCGGCGTGTCCCGTCGCCGGGTTATCCTTCCGTTCCCGGACGTGATACCGGCAAACGAACGTGATTCGCAGCTGCTGGAAAAGATTGCCGGGGAGCTGGCGGTTATCGTGCGCCACCTGATGCAGCGTTTCCAGAAGCCGGACGAAGCCCGCGCGCTGTTACAGGCGCAACAGTCGTCAGAGGAAGCGCTGGAAATCAAGCGCAGCGCCGACCCGCTGGTTGATTTCTGTGGCTACCTGACGCCGCTTAGCACACCAACCGGGCTGTTTATCGGTAACGCCAATATCCGGCCGATGAATCCGCGCCGCTATCTGTATCACGCCTACCTGTCATTTATGGAGGCCAGAGGCCATCAACACCCCATGAGCCTGACCGCATTCGGCCAGGCGGTGCCACAGACGCTGAAGGAATACGAGATTGAGTTGCTGAAGCGCAAAACGAAGAACGGCATCCAGACCAGCCTGGAGCTGAGCGAAGACTGTGAGGCCGACTGGCTGCCGCGCTGCGATGCATAAATTATACGAAAAGACCAAACCGGCTCTGGCCGGTTTGTGCCAAAAGCGGACATTGCTGATTTTACTTCTACTATTGATTCCTAGTGAAACCGAATTTAAATTAAAGGTAAGTAACCTTTTGGCAAGAGCGAAATTTATGAATGGCCTGCAAAAAATAGAATTTTTAGATAGTATTGGCATCAAGCTACAATCAAGAATGACATTTTCGGATATTGATACGTACTTCCGGGGGCATGGAGTTCCAACGCAAGATAACTATCCGCATAACAGTAAACGCTCTTACGCGAAAGACATGCTTGCTAAAGTCGATGATACCATTCTTTTCACAATAGCTGGTGAGTTGGGCATTATAGATGTGCCAATTGATGTAAATTTAGTGAGAGAAGTAGAGGTTGGTTTCTGGAAACCTGGAAATTTTAGGTTGTTCCTGAGTCATTTGGCATCCTTTAAGGTTCAAACATCCCATCTCCAAACTGCGTTAAGAAAATTTGCGATATCTAGTTTTGTAGCCCATGAAGACATCGAACCAACAAAAGAATGGCAAAATGAAATTGAATCCGGCTTAAAAACCATGGATGCTTTAGCAGCCATTTTGATGCCAGGTTTTCAAGAAAGTAAATGGTGCGATCAAGAAGTTGGAGTCGCGGTGGGTCGCGATATTCTAATAATTCCAATTCGAAAAGGGCTTGATCCATATGGATTTATTGGTAAATATCAAGGAATTCAAGCTCAGGGAAAAAAAATTGGAGAAGTTGCTGAAGCTATATTTGAGACATTAGTCAAATCTCCCAAAACCAAAAATAAGATACTCATGGCGCTTTCTGGCGCTGTCTCTAATTCAATCTCCGAAGAAGAAGCCATTGAAAAAGTTGAAATATTTAAATCCCAAAACGCAATCCCCTCAGATATTTTAGAAAACCTTAAACAACAAGTTTCCGAAAATAAACTTCTTATTGAGTCGAAAGAATTTCTAACAAGCTTTAACTCGATGTTAATTAAATTCAATATTCAAAAGTTAGTTATAGGAAATAGTAAGCATGACGTTGAATGGGATGATATACCATTCTAAAAAAAATTTTAAGCATGATAGGCTTGGACAGAATAACCTGAACGTCAAGGTAGGCGGGGGAATTAAACGATAGGCGTAAAAAGGTCGCTGGCGCGACCTTTTTAAAACTTTGAGTGGATATGTTATGTCATGCAAAGAGTAAATACCGGTAATAATATGGAAAGCAAGGAATCCATAGGCAAAGACAAATAATGTCTAGAACTGAGAAAAACTATCCGCATCGTAAATGTAAGAAGCGAAGATAAAGAACATCTATAGCACGCAGCCTACAAAAGATATAACCAAGGTATGTTTATGAATATTCATTCTGTGCCACTTTTTTGTCAATCATACCAGGCAAGATCACTTACTTTTAGTAGAACTGGACGGAATTACCTGTGCGTCCAGTCTTGTAATTGTTTAGTCCGAACTTTAAAACCAATGCTTTTTAGTCATCAAGCAATTCATCGAGCATGTTATTTATACCAGCAGCATTTTCACTTACTGCAGTAAACAAGTCATTGAGAATTGGCCTTCGGTCGCTTACTTCCCAAATTATTTTATTTTTGGAATCATTTAAAAATGCAAAACAACTTTTTTCATCCCAATGATATTCATCCTCATCAGTGAAGTATTTGAATCTCCTTAGAAAAACCGCGATATTTTTTCCTTTGTATGAAGTTGTATAGAGCAAAGGAACAATATCTTCCACTCCGTCTTCAAAATATCGTGGTGGCTCTGAAACCTCCCAGTCAATTGAGCCTTTTACTGTTTTTTGAATTATTTGAACAATTAGGGATGAGATTTTATCAGTGCTCATATTTTTTATTCCCAATGTGAATCTTTGATTAATTGAGTTAAGAATGTAGTGAAACTACCTAATTCGTTATATATTTTCCAGCCTTCACTTTCATCAGTTATTTGAATGTAACTATATGGCCCAATAAGCCATTTCCTTTTTTTGAGCTTCCCAAGTAATGACTTGGCTGAAGAGTTATTGGAACTATCTAATTTTAATAATATATTTTCTACAAGCCCGGCGCACTTTGAAAACTCTGAGGAAAGAAGTTCAAAATGGATCTCATTCTGACTTAAATGCTTCAATATTTTTGAGGAGCTTTTAGATAAATCCTCATTAAGCTGAGGAAGCCTTGCTTTTGATAGAAACTTAATTTTTATCTCTTTAACCTGATTAAAGATAATGTAAGTAAAAATAAATCCTATAATGGTTATAGTAAAACCTATCACGCCCGTAAGGGTAGATAGATCAACAAGCCACTGAGGTAAATATGATTTTTCCATTATATCAATGTTAGTTGGTTTTCTTATATATTAGACCATTATTAGACTGAATATCAAGAGAGGTCTTTAATTTAGCGTAATGTACAATTTTTGATGGTTCTCGTAATATCCGTATCAACAACTTGCATATGTAGAGGTTGGCTCTGTTCTGGAATCTCAGGAGATACCATCAGACTTGAGAGTCTGCTAAATGGTGGAGTGCACTAATTGCCTGATTCGATTGCAAACATCAGGAATTAGCAATTAGACTTTTTGAACTGTGGTTGGTTTGTTAATGAGATGTATGCATAAAATTCAACGACTGCTCCTCGCTCAAAGCCGACTTACAACGTAGCCGGTAGGTTCTTTTCACCCAAGCAGTGAAACCAGCCATCTTCCGCAGTGCGACGAAAATCTAAACTTGTCATCATACTTTTATGCCTGAAGGTGAATGGTATTCACCTCGGGTGAAGAGTGGTAAAGAGTAGTCGTCTAAGTGATCACCAGATAACCTTATGAATATTAACCATAAAAATCAAAAGTGAATAGGGTGAACACTTTTTCGTAAAATCTTTTTTTTCTGAAGATAACCTGTGCATTTAGTTTCATAAATTCTTAACTTATCAGCTGTCGTAAAGCCACAGACGAAACAGCATTGGTATACGCTTAGGTATACCAACAAAAATTGAACTCATAATAATCATTTAAAAACATAAAGTTGCGGATAAAATTCAGATTCCGCCAGCCCACCAAATTCTTGGTTGATGGTTACCAGAACCATCATCGAAGTCCTGAGAGCCCGCAAGGTGAAAACCTTGCGGGCTTTTTTGTATCCTCAATTTGTCCCGCGCAGTCCGAATTCAACTAATTAAATCCGAACCTTTTAGGCACTTCATAAAGCTTTATTGTTTTTGGGGTGCCTAAAACTTTGGAAACCCGGTCCTTGCAAGACAAACCTCTATCCGTTAAAGAAATTGAATCCGCCAAACCCTAAGAAGCGGACTACATTCTCTATGATGGTGATGGCCTTGAGCTACTGATCAAATCCAGCGGGAGCAAAATCTGGCAGTTTCGCTACATTCGGTCTGTTACCAAGAAACGGGCGAAGAAGAGCATAGGCCCCTACCGGCCAGTTAGGCTTGCCGATGCTCGAAGCTATCGAACTGAATCTCGCTCTCTCCTGGCGAAACACATCGATCCCAGGGATCATAAGCAAGAACAACTGCACAGTTTGCTTGAAGCCAAAACTAATACTTTCCAACTCGTGGCAGAACGTTGGTGGAATGTGAAAAAATCAAGTGTGACCCAGGGTAATGCAAAGGATGTTTGGCACTCTCTGGAAAAGAGATGTCTTTCCTGCGATTGATGGTGTCAGCGTTACAGATATCAAGCTCATACACTGGTTCAGGCCGCCCAACCGGTTCAGGCTAGAGGAGAAATGGAAACCGTCCGTCGTCTTTGCCAGCGCATCAATGAGGTCATGATCTATGCCCAAAACACGGTGGTTATTGATTCGGTTCCTAGTGTCAATATTGGCAAAGCGTTCGAGAAACCTCAGAAAAAGAACATGCCCAGCATTCGACCAGATCAGCTACCTCAGCTGATGCAGACGATGCGCACCGCTAGTATTAGCCTTTCAACACGATGTCTGTTCATGTGGCAACTTCTTACCATCACCCGCCATGCCGAAGCGGCGGAGGCTCGCTGGGATGAAGTAGATCTGGATGCGCGAGAATGGAAAATCCCTGCATCACGGATGAAAATGAACCGTGACCATAGGGTTCCATTGTCATATGAAGCAATAACTGTGCTGGAGATAATGAAATGGCTAATCGGCAACCGAGATTTTATCTTTCCTAGCCGTATCAAGCCAAACCAGCCA
>Ga0308168_1002794_pt1 | contig 13987 bp, 11 predicted proteins | sample PhyCR2_FD_202133 | JGI IMG/M metagenome (GOLD analysis project Ga0308168, IMG submission 202133) | Phyllosphere microbial communities from UC Gill Tract Community Farm, Albany, California, United States - DLSLRC.R2 | ecosystem: Host-associated > Plants > Phyllosphere > Unclassified | place: USA... | reverse complement strand
AGAAAGCATGTAAAGGCGATCTTTTGCTGGTCGAAGCGCAGGTCAAGGTCGGCTGCGTCGACCTCGCCGCCATGCGTCCGCGCTCGCTCCCCGGCGACGTCGCTGATAAAATGCGTGCCGCTTGACCCATTCAACAATATTGCTCAATCGTTCCTCAACCCGATGACCCCATCCCACGACCTTTCCTTCCTTGCCCTCATCAGCAATGCGCACCTCATCGTCCAGCTCATCATGCTGCTCTTGCTGGTGCTGTCCGTGGTCAGCTGGTCATACATCTTCCGCAAACTCTTTGCCATCCGCGCCGCGCGCCGCCAGACCGAGCAGTTCGAACGCAGCTTCTGGGCCGGCGGCAACCTGCACACCCTGCATCAGTCGGCATCGGCCCAGCGCGACCAGAGCGGTCCGCTGGCGCGCATCTTCGAGGCCGGCATGGGCGAATTCATCAAGGGCAAGCAGGCTTCGCGCGACGCCCTCGACATGGGCGCCGTGCTCGACGGTTCGCGCCGCGCCATGCGCGCCGCCTTCCAGCGCGAACTCGACGGCCTCGACCTGCACCTGAACTTCCTGGCCTCGGTCGGTTCCGTGTCGCCTTACATCGGCCTGCTCGGCACCGTGTGGGGCATCATGAACGCCTTCCGCGGCCTGGCCAGCGTCCAGCAAGCCACGCTCGCCGTCGTTGCACCCGGCATCGCCGAAGCCCTGATCGCCACCGCGATCGGCCTGTTCGCGGCAATTCCTGCAGTGGTGGCCTACAACCGCTTCACGCACGACATCGACCGCCTGGCGACCCGCTTCGAGAGCTTCGTCGAGGAATTCTCGAACATCCTGCAGCGCCAGTCGCGCTGATCCGGAGAATCGATCATGGCCTTTTCCAGCAGCATGCGCGGCGGACGCCGCAGCAAACTGAAATCCGAAATCAACGTCGTGCCCTACATCGACGTGATGCTGGTGCTGCTCATCATCTTCATGGCGGTGCCGGCCAACGAGACCCCGAACGTGGTCAACCTGCCGAACGCCGAGAAGTCGGCGCTGCCGCCGGACACCTACATCCACATCACCGTGAAGCCCGACGCCACGCTGGCCATCGGCGTGAGCGGCAAGGAAACCGTCGCCGCCGAAACGATGCCCGACCGCGCCGCCCTGCTCGCCCGCCTGCGCGAACTGCACGAGAGCAATCCCGACTATCCGGTGATGATCGCGGGCGACCGCGACAGCAAGTACGCCGACGTGATCGAACTGATTTCCGAGTCGAAGAAGCTGGGGATCAACCGCGTCGGTCTCGCAACCAAGTAAGCAATGTCCGCAACGAAGCCCGCACCCATCGGCGCCCCCTACACGGTGCCGCCAGAACCGAACCGCACCGGCGCCATCGCGCTGGCGCTGGCCGTGCACGCCCTGCTGCTGGCCTTCCTCTGGATCGGCATCAGCTGGCAGAACACGGAACCGCCCGCGGTCGAGGCCGAGGTGTGGGACATGAAGGTCGAATCGGCCGCCGCGCCCACGCTGCCGCCTCCGCCGCCGCCTGAGCCTGAAGTCGTCGAGCCTGCGCCGCAGCCGGAGCCGGTCCCGACGCCGCCTCCTGCGCCGAAAGTCGTCGAGCCGGAGCCTGTGAAACCGGCTGCCCCGGACATCAATCTCGAACGCGAGAAAAAGCTGGCCGAGCAGAAGAAGCAGCGCGAGCGTGAAGCGCTGGAAAAGAAGGAGCGCGAGCGCGAACGCGAGCTGGCCGAAGAAAAGAAACGCGAGGAACGCGAAGAGCTGAAGAAAAAGGAACTGGCGAAGCAGGAACAGGAAAAGAAGGATCTCGAGAAGAGGAAGCTCGAGGCCGAGAAGAAGCTCGCCGCCGAAAAGGCTGAAGCGGAGAAGAAGAAACTCGCTGCGGAAAAGGCCGAGAAAGTCGCCAAGGAAAAGGCCGAGAAGGCCGCCAAGGAAAAAGCCGCGAAAGCCGAACAGGCCAAGCTCGACAAGATGCGCGAGGACGAGCTCAAGCGCATGATGGGCGCCGTCGGCACGACCGGCAGCGCGGCGAAGTCGAGCGCGCCGAAATCCGATCCCGGTTATGTCGCCAAGCTGACCGCCCTCATCAAGAGCAACACGAGCTTCACCGGCAGCACCGACGTGCCGGGCAATCCGAAGGCCGTGTTCAAGGTCGAAACGCTGCCGACCGGCGAAATCCTGTCGGTGCGTCTCACCAAGAGCAGCGGCGTGCCGCAGTTCGACGATGCGGTGGAACGCGGCATTAACAAATCGTCACCGCTTCCAAAGAAGAAAGATGGTACGGTGGAGCGCACAATCGTGGTCAATTTCTCCATGAAAGACCTGGACTAGTTACTCTTTACCGAGAAAAGAACGCATGAAAAAACTTCATTACCTGTTATTCAGCGCCACCCTGCTCATGGGCTCGGCGGCCAATGCCCAGCTTCAAGTTGAAATCGCCGGTGTCGGCAGCAACCAGATCCCGGTGGCGGTCGCCGCCTTCGCCGACGAATCCCTGGCGCCGGACCAGGTCTCGGCCATCGTCCGCGCCGACCTCGAGCGCAGCGGCGTATTCAAGGTCATCAACGCCGGCCAGGTCATCAGCGACAGCGCCAGCGTGGACGCCGGCAGCTGGAAGGCGCGCGGCGCCGATGCGCTGGTGGTCGGCAGCGTGGCGCGCCAGCCGGACGGCCGCTTCGCCGTGCGCTATAAACTCTACGACACGGTCAAGGGCAGCCAGCTCTCGCAGATGGGCGGCGAAGTGCAGCCGAAATACATCCGCCTGCAGGGCCACCGCATCGCCGACGACGTCTATGAAAAGCTGACCGGCGTGCGCGGCATCTTCTCGACCCGCATCGCCTACGTGAAGGAAAACCGCGCCGGCCGCAGCTACGCGCTGGCCGTGGCGGACGCCGACGGCGAGAACGAAATCGTCGCCGTGCACGGCAAGGAGCCGATCATCTCGCCGTCGTGGTCGCCGGACGGCGGCAAGGTCGCCTACGTTTCTTTTGAAGACCGCAAGCCGGTCGTCTACATGCAGGACCTGGTCACCGGCAAACGCCGCGTGATCGCCAACGAAAAAGGCAGCAACTCGGCACCGACCTGGTCGCCGGACGGCAGCAAGCTGGCGATCGCCCTGTCGAAATCGGGCAACTACCAGGTCTACATCGTGAACGCCGACGGTTCCGGCCTGCGCCGCCTGACCAACAGCAGCGGCATCGACACCGAGCCGCAGTTCTCGGCCGACGGCCAGACCATCTATTTCACCAGCGACCGCAGCGGCGGCCCGCAGATTTATAAAATGAGCGCCGCAGGCGGCAATGCCACCCGCGTCACCTTCAACGGCAACTACAACATCAGCCCGCGCGTGTCTCCGGACGGCAAGACCCTGGCCTGGATTTCCCAGCGCGACGGCGGTTTCTCTCTTTACGCAAAGGACCTGGCAAGCGGCCAGGAACTGCGCCTGGCCGATGGGGCCTCCGAACCGAGTTTTTCGCCGAACGGCAAATACATCATGTATGCGAACAAGGCAGGCGGGCGTGTCTCGCTGGCCGTCGTATCGACCGATGGCCGCGTCAAGCAGCGCTTGTCCACCAAAGCGGGAAACATTCGGGAACCCAGCTGGGGCCCCTTCATGAAGTAATGCAGTAAAAGAGAAGCAAACCACCAACCAAGACCAGGAGAAAAACCCATGCGCAACGTTAAGAGTGTATCCTTCATCATCGCCACCGCTGCCCTGCTCGCAGCCTGCAAATCGCCAGCGCCAGTGGCCGCACCGGCCGTCGAAGAGCGCGCGCCAACCCCGGCACCAGTGGCCGACACCCGCGACATCCGTCCAGTCGAAACCGCCACCGTCGATCCGCTGAACGATCCAAAAGGCGTGCTGGCCAACCGCAGCGTGTACTTCGACTTCGACAGCTACGTCGTCCGTGAAGACGGCAAGCCAGTGGTTGCCAACCACTCGCAATACCTGAACCAGAACAAGGGCCGCAAGATCCTGATCCAAGGTAACACCGACGATCGCGGCGGCAGCGAGTACAACCTGGCCCTGGGCCAGAAGCGCGCCGAAGCCGTGCGCCGTGCGATGGCAACCCAGGGCGTGGCCGAAAGCCAGATGGAAGCCGTCTCGCTGGGCGAAGAAAAGCCGAAGGCAACCGGTTCGGGCGAAGCTGCCTGGGCTGAAAACCGTCGCGCCGACATCGTCTACCAGTAATTCGTCGAGCCGGCCGGTTTAAGACTCGGCTGATTGACAGCGGGGCGGCTTGCAGTGCAGACTGCAACCGCCCCGTTTTTCATTGCCCCACCGGTATAGAAAGAGTACGACATGATGAAACTGACCCCGTCCCGCCTTGCCGCCATGCTGCTCGCCCTCGCGCTGCCGCTGCAGGCGTCCGCCGGCCTGCTGGACGACGATGAGGCGCGCCGCGCGATCCTCGAGCTGCGCACCAAAGTCGACAATATTACGCGCGACCTCACCACCCGCCTCGACGCCAAGGCCGACAAGAATGCCACCCTCGACCTGCTGAACCAGAACGAGCAGCTGCTGGCCGAAGTCGCCAAACTGCGCGGCCAGATCGAAGTGCTGGCAAACGAGGTCAGCAAGGCCCAGAACAACCAGCGCACCCTGTACGCCGACCTCGACGCCCGCATGAAAAAGCTCGAGCCGCGCGCCGAAACCATCGACGGCGAAACCGCGCAGGTGCTGCCGTCCGAAAAGCAGGCCTACGACGGCGCGATGGAAGTCTTCAAGACCGGCGACTACAAGCGCGCCGCCACGGCCCTGCAGGACTTCGTGCGCCGCTATCCGGAATCGGCCTACGCCGCCAACGCCCAGTACTGGCTCGGCAACGCCTACTACGCCCAGCGCGACTACAAGAACGCCATCGCCGCCCAGGAAGTCGTGACCACCACCTACGCCAGCAGCGCCAAGGCGCCGGACGCGATGCTCAACATCGCCACCAGCTACGCCGAGCTGAAGGATAAAGTGAAGGCCAAGAAGACCCTGCAGACCCTGGTGTCGAAGTTCCCCGAATCGCAAGCCGCGCAGTCCGCCAAGGATCGCCTGGCCGCGCTCAAGTAAAGCTGCACTGCAACATTTTGCGCGTGTTCGTTTGACAGCACGGCGGCCGCGCCCTATAATCTTGCTTCTTTCGGGTCGTTAGCTCAGCTGGTAGAGCAGCGGACTTTTAATCCGTTGGTCGCAGGTTCGAATCCCGCACGGCCTACCACGAATTCAGCAGCAGCATCAAAGGAGTCACGAGCAATCGTCGACTCCTTTTTTGTTTTCGGCGCCGCGCCCATTCCCTGCTGAGCCCACCCATGTGCCGTGATGCGGGCCGTTACTGCATAATCTGGATGCAGCACACGAGCGCCGCGGACACTGTCGTCCGCGCGCCAACCGACACACCCGACATGAGCGAACGCCCTCCCTCCCCGCTGCCCGCTGCGCCGCCGTCGCCCGGCCTGTATTCGCCGCTGCGGCTGGGCAGCCTCGCGGCACTGCTGATCCTGACCCTGGTGCTCGGCACCGCGGCCATGCTGCACGTCAGCTACCGCGATACCCTGCGCCAGCAGCAGACCACGCTGCGCAACCTGGCGATCGCCTTTGCCGCCCAGTCCCAGGTCGTGGTCCAGGCCGTCGACCAGGCGCTGCGCCAGGTCGGGCGCAGCTACCGGCCGGCGCCGGATGGGCAGCTGCAAAGGCTCGCCTACTTCGACGAAGGGGGGCCGGCGCGCGAATACCTGCTCGGCCTCCATGTGTTCGGGCTCGACGGCCGCCTGCTGGCGAGCGGCGCGCCACAGGGTGCCCCCAGGCCCGCGCCGGCGGCGCCCACCGGCGCCCTGGTGCGCGGCGAGTCGCTGCGGATCGGCATCACGGCCGTCGACCGCACGACCGGGCGCGGCATCATCGAAGTCGTGCGCCCCCTGCGCGACGCCGCCGGACGGCGCATCGGCTCGGTGCTGGCCGAAGTCGACTCGGAACAGTTCGAGCGCATCTACAGCCTGGTGGAACTGGGCGAAGGCGGCTCGGTGACCCTGCTGCACCGCGACGGCACGATGCTGGTGCGCGGCCCGAGTCTGCCGATGAACATCGGGCGCTCGTTCTTCCGTACGCCCCTGTTCCAGCAGCATCTGCCGGCGAGCCCGCGCGGCGCCTTTGAAACGGTCAGCCCGGTCGACGGCCTGGCGCGGCTCTATGGCTATGACGCGGTCGGCAATTACCCGCTCGTGATCATCACGGGGATGAACAAGTCGGTGGCGCTGGCGCCGTGGTACGGCCGGCTGTGGACGGCCGTGTCGCTGCTGACCCTGGTCTGCCTGGCGCTGGCCTTCCTGGCCTGGCGCGTGGCGCGCGATACCCGGCGCCAGCAGGCCCTGATCGTGCGCCTGGAAGCGAGCGAAGCGCAGGCCGGGCGCAGCGCCGGCTACCTGGCGGCGATCCTGAATGCGGTGCGCACCCCGATCTGGGTGCTCGACGGCGCACGCCGGCTGGTGGTCTGGAACGAGGCTTTTACCCGCTTCGTCGGACGCACGCCGGCCGAACTGGGCGGGCGCCTCGAGGCCGAGGTGCTCGATCCCGCCGGCGCCACCGAGCGCGAGCGGCGCTACGCGCTGGTGCTGGGCACCGGCCGCACCGACGAGGCGCTGGCCACGCTGACCGACGGCGCCGGCGACGCCCGCAGCGTGATCCAGCAGACCTCGCAGCTGCTGGACGCCTCCGGCCAGGTGCAGCTGGTCAGCCTGCTGACCGACATCACCGAGCGCGAACGGGCCGAGGCGCACCTGGCCTACCTGGCGAACTTCGACGCCCCGACTGGCCTGCCGAACCGGAATCACTTCCGCCACCTGCTGGGTGCCGAACTGGCCGACGCCGCCGCCAAGGGCACGGGGCTGGGCACGCTGGTGGTGTCGCTGGCGCGCCTGCACGAGATCAGCGACCTGCTCGGCCACGAAGCCGGCGAGGCGGCGCTGCGCGAGATCGGCGTGCTGTTCCAGTCGCAGTTGCCGCACGCGGCCGCCGTGGCGCGGATCAAGAGCAACGAGTTCGCGCTGGCCGTGCATGGCCACCACGGCCGCGGCGAGCTGGAAGAATTCGCGCAGGCCCTGCACCGCCGCCTGTCCAGCCCGTTCAGCGTCAACGGCCGCGAGTTCTTCCTCGGGCCGAGGGTTGGCGTCTCGCTCTTCCCCGAAGACGGACAAAGCGCGGACGAATTGTTCCGCCGCGCCGAGAGCGCGCGCAACCGCAGCGGCGCCGACGGCGAGACCATCCATTTTTATTCCGAGAGCGTGCAGGCCGACCTCGACGAGCGGCTCACGGTCGAGGCCCAGCTGCGGCGCGCCCTCGAGCGCGGCGAACTGCGCATGGTGTACCAGCCGAAGGTGGCGCTGGAGTCGGGACGTATCGTCGGCTTCGAGGCGCTGCTGCGCTGGAACAGCGCGGAGCTCGGCGAGGTGTCGCCAGTGCGCTTCATCCCGCTGGCCGAACGCACGGGACTGATCGTGCCGATCGGCGCCTGGGTGCTGCAGGAAACCTGCCGCCAGCTGGCGCGCTGGAACGCCGGCGGCGCCGGCCTGAAAGTGGCGGTGAACCTGTCGCCGCGCCAGTTCGACCAGAAAGACCTGGTGCCGATGATGAAGCGCTGCATCCTCGAGACCGGCGTCGATCCGCGCTGCCTCGAATTCGAGATCACGGAAACGGCCCTGATGCGGCGCGAGGGAGAGGTCGACGACCTGCTGCACGCGATCCGCGCGCTCGGGGTCGAGCTGTCGATCGACGACTTCGGCACCGGCTACTCGAGCCTGGCGGCTTTGAAGCGCTTCCCCGTGCAGCGCCTGAAGATCGACCGCGCCTTCATCCGCGACCTCGGCCGCGACGAGGACAGCGCCGCCATCGTGCGCTCGATCCTGAACCTGGCGCGCAACCTCAAGATGTCGGTCGTCGCCGAAGGCGTCGAGACCGCGGAGCAGCTGGCGATCCTGCGCGCGCTGGCCTGCGACGACTACCAGGGCTTCCTGTTCAGCCGACCGGTCGAGGCCGACCAGGTGCCCGCGCTGGTCGAGAGCAACCGCGCGGTGGCGGCCCTCGGCTAGCTGAGCCGGCTGCTTAAAACTCTTCCCAGCCGTCGCCGGCGGTCGTTGCCGCTTCCTTCCTGGCCGGACGCGGCGGCGCGGCTACCTTCGGAGCGGCCGGCTTGATGAGCGCCGGACGCGCGGCAGGCTTGGCCAGCGGCGCCGGGCGCTGCGCCGGTGCTGCTGACGGCGCGCTGACGCCGCCCTCGATACGGAACGCGCCTACGGTGCGCGCCAGCGACGCCGCCTCCTGCTGCAACGACTGCGCCGCCGCCGAGGCCTGCTCGACCAGCGCCGCGTTCTGCTGGGTGGTCTGGTCCATCTGCACGATGGCTTCGTTGACCTGCGTGATGCCGGCCGTCTGTTCCTGGCTGGCGGCGCTGATCTCGGCCATGATGTCGGTCACGCGGCTGACGCTGGCGACGATTTCCTTCATCGTGGCGCCGGCCTGGTCGACCAGCTGCGAGCCGTGCTGCACCTTGCCGACGGAATCGTCGATCAGGCTCTTGATTTCCTTGGCGGCAGCGGCGCTGCGCTGGGCCAGGTTGCGCACTTCGCCGGCCACGACCGCGAAGCCGCGGCCCTGCTCGCCGGCGCGCGCCGCCTCCACCGCCGCGTTCAGCGCCAGGATGTTGGTCTGGAAGGCGATGCCGTCGATGACCGCGATGATGTCGACGATCTTGCGCGAGGAATCGTTGATCGAACCCATGGTTTCGACCACCTGCGCCACCACCTCGCCGCCCTTGCCGGCGATCGCCGATGCGGAGCCGGCCAGCACGTTGGCCTGCCGCGCGTTGTCGGCGTTCTGCTTGACGGTCGAGGTCAGTTCTTCCATCGAGGAGGCGGTTTCTTCCAGCGAGCCGGCCTGCTGCTCGGTGCGCGAAGAGAGGTCGAGGTTGCCGTCGGCGATCTCGCTCGATGCCGTGGAAATGGTGTCGGTACCGGTGCGCACGCGGGTGACGATCTCGACCAGCGCGTCGTTCATGTCGCGCAGCGCGGCCATCAGGCGGCCGGTCTCGTCCTTCGAGCCCACCTCGATGCGCTGGGTCAGGTCGCCCTGGGCGACGGCGCCGGCGATCCTGACCGCTTCTTCGAGCGGACGCACGATGGCGCGTACCAGCAGCCAGCCGAGCCAGGCGGCAATCGCCAGGCCCACGACCAGGCCGGCAAAGCAGACCAGGCGTACGATCTCCACGATTTCCTGGGAATCCTTGTAGCTGGCTGCTGCGACCTCATGCTGGACCTTGACCAGGTTTTCCAGGTCCCGGCCCATCGGAACGGCAAGCTTATGCATCGGACCGTTCATGCGCGCGGTCGCGCGGTCGATATCGCCCTCGCGCAGCGCGGCCATGATCGGTTTCATGGCCATGTCGAGGAAACGTGCGCGGGACGCCACGAATTGTTCGCGCAGGCGCTGTTCTTCCTCGCTCATCGTGGTGGCCGCGTAGGCCTGCCATGCCTTGTCCGCGATCGCCGTGTTGGCGTCGATCTGCTCCAGGATCGGCGCAGGCGGCATGCCGGTCGAGATGGCCTTGGCAACCAGGATCTGGTTGAGCATGACCGCGCGCTCGACCGCATTCAGCTGCGACAGCGCCACCAGGTTGTTGTCGTACATGTCCTTCATCGCGTCGTTCGACTTCTCGAGATTGAGGATGCCGACGGCGAAGCCGGCAACCAGTTCGATGGCGAGAAAGCCGATGACAATTATGAGGCGCGTCTTGATGGTGATGTTCTTGAACATGATTCGACCGCAGAAAGTGAATGGAAGGCCAGGCCCGCTTGGCCAGGCCCGCTTAATTAGATTATAGAAACTTTTAAATCTCATAGGAAACTCTATCGGCTGTCCATACCCGTTTCCCGGCTTTCGTCGCCTGACGACAACGGAACGATAACAAGCCGTCATGGTCCGTGAGTGAAAGGGCAAGCCCCTCTTTCTGCGGCGCAAACGGTTTGCCTATAGAATGCTGCGATCAAGTATTTTGGTTTCCATAAGAAGAACGACATGACCCTACCCGTGATCCTGAACCTCGCCGTCGCCCTGCTCGTCTGCGCCCTGCTCTACCGCATGCAGGCGGCCCACGCTTCGTTCACCAAGCGCGTGTTCACCGGCCTTGGCCTCGGCGTGCTGCTGGGCGCGGCGCTGCAGGCGATCTACGGCGCCGGCTCGCCGACGGTCGCCGCGACCAATGCCTGGCTCGACGTGCTCGGCAGCGGCTATGTGAAACTGCTGCAGATGATCGTGATCCCGCTGATCATGGTCTCGATCATCGGCGCCATCCTCAAACTGCGCGACGCCGCCTCGCTCGGCAAGATCAGCGCGCTGACCATCGGCATCCTGATCGCCACCACGGCGGTGGCCGCCATGATCGGCATCCTGATGGCAAAACTGTTCGGCCTCACGGCCGTCGGCCTGACCGCGTCGGCGGCCGAGGTCGCGCGCGGCGAATACCTGCAGGGTTCGCTGTCCACGGCCAAGGACATCTCGCTGCCCTCGATGCTGCTCTCCTTCATTCCGGCCAATCCCTTCCTCGACATGACGGGCGCGCGCAAGACCTCGACCATCGCGGTCGTGTTCTTCTCGGTGTTCGTGGGCATCGCCGCCACCGGCATCGCCGCCAAGAAGCCGAACGAATTCGCCTCCTTCAGCCATTTCGTGCACGTCGCCCACACCATCGTGATGCGCATGGTGACCCTGGTGCTGCGCCTGACGCCGTATGGCGTGTTCGCGCTGATGACCAAGGTCGTGGCCGGCTCGAGCCTGCAGGACATCCTGAACCTGGCCAGCTTCGTGCTGGCCTCCTATAGCGCGCTGATCCTGATGTTCGGCGTGCACCTGGTGCTGGTGACGCTGTCCGGCCTGAACCCGGCGCGCTACGTGAAGAAAATCTTCCCGGTGCTGGCCTTCGCCTTCACCTCGCGCACCAGCGCCGGTTCGATTCCGATGAGCGTGGCGACCCAGACCACGCGCCTGGGCACGCCGGAAGGCATCGCCAACTTCGCCGCCTCCTTCGGCGCCACCATCGGCCAGAACGGCTGCGCCGGCATCTATCCGGCCATGCTGGCCGTGATGATCGCGCCGACGGTCGGCATCGATCCGTGGACCGCCAGCTTCATCCTGCCGCTGCTGGCCATCGTCGTGTTCGGCTCGATCGGCGTGGCCGGCGTCGGCGGCGGCGCCACCTTCGCCGCCCTGATCGTGCTCTCCGCGCTCGACCTGCCGGTGGCCCTGGCCGGTCTCCTGATCTCGATCGAGCCCCTGATCGACATGGGCCGCACCGCCCTGAACGTGAGCGGCTCGATCACGGCCGGCACCATTACGTCGCGCGTGCTCGGCGCCACCAACATCGCGGTATTTAATAGCGACGTGGAAACCAATCTGGACGGCGAAGAGCAAGCCGCCTGAACGACGTGAGCGCCTGAGAAAATCGCCATGACCGCGTTGCAACGCCTTGCCGTACTCTCGTACTGTCTGCGGCGTTGCGCCTTGTCCTGACGATTTTTCAGACGCTCAAAAAAGTTAATAGTTTGCGCACGGAATCGTGCGCGGCCCACCTGCCGAATCTGTCTATGATGATGTCATGTCAACATCAACAACGGGCAGGTAATGGAACAAAAGTGGCCTCAGGAACTCTGGCTGATCCGGCACGGACAAAGCGCGGGCAACGTCGCACGTGACGTCGCCGAAGCCGCTGCCGGGCACGAAATCGACATCGCCGAACGCGACGTCGACGTGCCCCTGTCCGAGCTGGGTATCCGCCAGTCCGAGGCCCTCGCTTCCTGGTTCGCCAGCCTGCCCCAGCACGAGCGCCCGAACGTCGTCCTGCATTCCCCATACGTGCGTGCGGCCGAGACTGCCAAGATCCTGATCCGCCGCCTCGAGCGCGACACCCTGCTGGCCATCAATGCCGACGAGCGCCTGCGCGAAAAGGAATTCGGCATCCTCGACCGCCTCACCACGCACGGCATCGCCCATAAGTATCCGGAGCTGTATGCGCAGCGCCAGCACGTCGGCAAGTTCTACTTCCGTCCGCCGGGCGGCGAGAGCTGGTGCGACGTCATCCTGCGCCTGCGCAGCGTGCTCGACACCCTCAGCCGCGACTGGTGCCATGAACGCGTCGTGATCGTCGCCCACCAGGTCATCGTCAACTGCTTCCGCTACCTGATCGAGCGCCTCGACGAAGCGAGCATCCTGGCCTTCGATCGCGCCGGCGACGTGCCGAACTGCTCGGTCACCTCCTATGCCTTCGACCCAATCCAGGGCAAGCATGGCCGCCTTGTGGTGCGCCTCGTGAACTTCGTCGCGCCGCTCGAGAACACCGGCACACCGGTCACGGTCGGCAAGGACGTACCGTCCGCACCGAAAGCCTGAGGCCCCGGGTCGATGAACATCATGACTGCCATAAGCCACGTCGATGCCCCGTCCGCCGTGCACGACGTCACCACGCAGCTGCTGCGCGCGTGGCCGCTGCCGATGCCGGGCGTCGAAGGCGACAAGGAAGAACGCGGGCACGTGCTCATCCTGGGCGGCTCGCGCGAAATGCCGGGGGCCGTCATCCTCGCCGCCACCGCCGCCCTGCGCGCCGGTGCCGGCAAGCTGACGGTCGCCACCGGCGCCAGCGTCGCCCAGCTGGTGGCCTCGGCCATGCCCGAAGCGCGCGTGATCGGCCTGGCCGAGACCGAGGCAGGCGGCTTCACGCCCGAAGCGATCGCCCGCCTCGACCCGCTGGCCGACCGCGTGAATGCCATGCTGATCGGACCGGGCATGCAGGACGAAGCAGCCGCGGCCGAACTGGTGCACGGCTTACTGGAACGCATGCAGGGAAGTAACACCGCGGTCGTGCTCGACGCCTGCGCCATGGGCACGCTGCTGCACGCGCCGCCGGGCTGGGCGCCGGGCGAAGCCTTCCGCTTCCGGCAGCCCGTCATCGTCACGCCCCATTGCGGCGAGATGGCGCACCTGACGGGCATCGAAAAAGACGACATCGTGTCCGGGCCGGACGCGCGGGCGCTGGCGTCGAGCGCGCAATGGAACGCGGTGGTGGCGCTGAAAGGCGCACGCACCGTGATCGCCTCGCCCGAGGGAGAAATGTGGCAGCACGAAGGCGGCAACGTCGGGCTGGCCATCTCCGGTTCGGGCGACACGCTGGCCGGCATTATCGCCGGCCTGGCGGCGCGCGGCGCCAGCCTGGAACAGGCGGCCTGCTGGGGCGTGGCCCTGCATGCGCGCGCCGGCGAACGCCTGGCCGAACGCATGGGCGTGCTCGGCTACCTGGCGCGCGAGATCCCGAACGAGATCCCGGCGCTGCTCGAATCGATCGCCGGTCACGCGCAGGGCGATATAAAAAAGCCATGAATTAGAAGCCTTGAAATAAGGGCATCTGCACCAACCATCCAGCTTACGCTGGGGGAAAGGGTTGAACGGGGAACCGTTTGACCGGTATCAAAGTCCGCTAGCACGATCGCGGAACAAAGCAAGAAGGTCGCAATTCGACGAACTGTCGGTAGAGAGGGCAGTCTAATTTTATCGTCGAATTCGTGGATCTCACGGGGCCGCGTGTTGCGTCGGTTCCCTGGTGGTTTTGCCAATGAGCACAGGTTGCATCAGTTCACCGATGCGTCCGACAAGAGGTTCATGGCAAGGCCGAACTGGCGCCGTTGTTCTCCACCGCCTCACCTGGAGACATCGGCACAAGATAGACGTGAACGAGGAGTTTAAATAATGAACGCAATCACCAAAGCACCAAAAATCCTGCTGACCGCTGCCCTGCTGGCTTCGATGCTCGGCGCATGCAAGAAGAACGACACCGCCGGCACCGGCGCAACCGGCGACACCTCGGCGACCTCGCCGAGCTCGACGTCGGGCACGAGCGGCACCACCGGCACCACGGGTGACACCGGCACCGGCGCAACCGGCACGGGCGCCACCGGCACCGGCGCGATG
>Ga0308168_1002782_pt1 | contig 14007 bp, 12 predicted proteins | sample PhyCR2_FD_202133 | JGI IMG/M metagenome (GOLD analysis project Ga0308168, IMG submission 202133) | Phyllosphere microbial communities from UC Gill Tract Community Farm, Albany, California, United States - DLSLRC.R2 | ecosystem: Host-associated > Plants > Phyllosphere > Unclassified | place: USA... | reverse complement strand
ATTCCCGCCTACGCGGGAATGACGTTGTTTCAGAGTGCGGCTGATACAGCCGCAACGATTTATGCGTCGTACTCGGCGTACGGATCCGGATACGACAACGCCTCCATGATGTCGCGCTCCAGCTGCTCCATCTCCTCGGCCTCTTCATCGTTCTCGTGGTCGAAGCCCTGCGCATGCAGCACGCCGTGCACCACCAGGTGCGCCACGTGTTCCTCGACCGTCTTCTTCTGCTCGTCGGCTTCGCGCTGCAGCACGTCGGTGCACAGCACGATGTCGGCCTGGGTCGGTTCGTCGTCGGCGATTTCCGCGCCTTCGTTGTAGGCGAACGTGAGGACGTTAGTCGCGTAATCCTTGCCGCGGTATTCCCTGTTCAGGGTCTGGCCTTCTTCGGCGTCGACGAAGCGGATCGCCAGTTCGGCCGGCCCGAGCAGCGAAGCCTGCACCCAGCGTTCGATCATTGCGGGCGTGATGTCGGCTTCCAGGCGGGTATCCGGGTACTGGACGTCGAGGTCGAGGTTATGTTTTTTTTCTTGCATTTCGGGTCACGGTTGCGGTTTTGGGCAGGGCGCCGATCTCCTGGATCGACGCCGCCTTTTCATAGGCGTCGACAATGCGGCCCACCAGCGGGTGGCGCACCACGTCGGCGCTGGAGAAGTGGGAGAAGGCGATGCCGCGGGTATCCTTCAGCACGTGCATCGCGTCGGCCAGGCCGCTGCGCTGGGTCTTGTGCAGGTCGACCTGGGTGATGTCGCCGGTGACCACGGCCTTGCTGCCGAAGCCGATCCGGGTCAGGAACATCTTCATCTGTTCGGCCGTCGTGTTCTGGGCTTCGTCCAGGATCACGAAGGCGTGGTTCAGCGTGCGGCCGCGCATGAAGGCCAGCGGCGCGATCTCGATCACCTGTTTCTCGAACAGCTTCTGGGTGCGGTCGAAGCCGAGCAGGTCGTACAGCGCGTCGTACAGCGGGCGCAGGTAAGGGTCGACCTTTTGCGCGAAGTCGCCCGGCAGGAAGCCGAGGCGCTCGCCGGCTTCCACGGCGGGGCGGGTCAGGATGATGCGTTTCACCGCATCGCGCTCGAGCGCATCGACCGCGCACGCCACCGCGAGATAGGTCTTGCCGGTACCGGCCGGGCCGATGCCGAAGCTGATGTCGTGCTCCAGCACCGCCTTCAGGTACTGGATCTGGTGCGGCGTGCGGCCGCGCAGGTCGGTGCGGCGGGTCTTCAGCGTCGGGCTGACCAGTTCGTCGTCGGGGACGGCCTCGTCGCCATCCTCGGCGGCGGCGGTCGCGGCGGCGGCCGATGCCGTGGCGCCCGGTTCCTTTTTCGGCGAGTCGGCCGGTTCCGGAATCGTCGGCTTCAGGCCGGCGCGCTGTTCGACCAGCGCCAGCTGCACTTCCTCGATCGGCACGACCTTGTCGGCCACGGCATAGAAGCGTTCGAGCAGCTCGACGGCGCGCTCGGCATTGCTGCCGCTGACGATGAAACGCTCGCCGCGGCGGAAGATGGTCACGTCAAGCGCGGCCGAGATCTGGCGCAAATTCTCGTCGAGCGGGCCGCACAGGTGGGCGAGCCGGGTGTTGTCGAGCGGCTCGGGGACGAAATACGAAGGCTGGGTAGGCGTCTGGGTTTTCAACTGGCTTTTGCTATCGTCTCAATGCTGGCGACCAGGTCGCCACGCAGGCTGTAATCCAGGCTTTCGGTGATGCGCACGTCGACCAGTTGGCCGATCAGCGCGTCGCCGGCTGCGCCCGGGGCGAAATTCACTGCACGGTTGTTTTCCGTGCGGCCCTGCAGTTCGGGCTGGCCATCGGCGTTGACGCCTTTCTTGGACGGCCCTTCGACCAGGATGCGCTGGACCGTGCCGACCATCGCGGCGCTGGTCTTGCGGGTGTTGGCGTCGATCAGCGCCTGCAGGCGCTGCAGGCGCGCCAGTTTCACCTCATGCGGCGTGTCGTCGTCCAGGTTGGCGGCCGGGGTGCCGGGGCGCTTGCTGAAGATGAAGCTGAAGCTGTTGTCGAAGCCGACGTCTTCCACCAGCTTCATCATCGCTTCGAAATCGGCGTCGGTCTCGCCCGGGAAGCCGACGATGAAATCGGACGAGATCGCGATGCCTGGGCGCACCGCCTTGATGCGGCGGATGATCGATTTGTATTCGAGGCCGGTGTAGCCGCGCTTCATCGCCTGCAGGATGCGGTCGGCACCGTGCTGCACCGGCAGGTACAGGTGGTTCACCAGCTGCGGGATCTTCGCATAGGCGTCGATCAGGCGCTGGGTGAATTCCTTCGGGTGGCTGGTCACGAAGCGCAGGCGCTCGACGCCCGGGATCTCGGCCACGTATTCCAGCAGCAGCGCAAAGTCCGCGATGTCACCGTTTTCCATGGTGCCGCGGTAGGCATTCACGTTCTGCCCCAGCAGCATGATCTCCTTGACGCCCTGGGCGGCCAGGCCGGCGACTTCGGTCAGCACGTCCTCGAAGCGGCGCGACACTTCCTCGCCGCGGGTGTACGGCACCACGCAGTAGCTGCAGTACTTGCTGCAGCCTTCCATGATCGAGACGTAGGCGATCGGGCCGTCGACCTTGGCCGGGGGCAGGTGGTCGAACTTTTCGATTTCGGGGAAGCTGATGTCGACCTGGGCCGCGCCGGTGTGGCGGCGCAGCTGGATCATCTGCGGCAGTCGGTGCAGGGTCTGGGGGCCGAACACCATGTCGACGTGGGGCGCGCGCTTGACGATGGCTTCGCCTTCCTGCGACGCCACGCAGCCGCCGACGCCGATGATGAGCTCTGGCTTGGCGCGCTTCAGTTCCTTCAGGCGGCCGAGGTCGGAAAAGACTTTTTCCTGGGCCTTTTCGCGGACCGAGCAGGTGTTGAACAGGATCACGTCGGCATCGTCCGGCGTGTCGGTGCGCACGAGTCCGTCGGAGGCGCCCAGCACGTCCGCCATCTTGTCCGAGTCGTACTCGTTCATCTGGCAGCCGAAGGTCTTGATGAATACTTTTTTCTGCATGAAGGCTTGTTCTGGTCGTAAAGCTTTGACAAGTGGGATTTAGTTTACCGTAAATCGGAAAGTCGCCCGGTAAAGCGACGTGCGCCCGTTACGAATTGTCCCGCGGAATTGATAATTTCTATAAGTTAAATCAGAAACAGTCAGTTACATTGTTAATTCTTGAAATCTTATTGCCAACTGTTATCTTAAAGTTGCCTATGCGACTCGAACTAGTTTCCTCTTGTAAATCAATAAGTTCCTGCGCAAAGGCAATTGCAAAAATTTGTCCAAAAAAACTCTTGCGTGCGCCACAATCTGTCACCATGTGCTGAAATGACTATGTGACAAGCTTTCCAGACGATAGCTTGATTTCGACCAATGCATTTCGTGCTCGGGTCGAGGGTGGGCCCCTCGTATGAGTTTGATAATTTGTTCGAAAGGCAAGTGCGTGCTGGAAGCTAGTTTAGGGTCCCGAAAGGCTTTTCGAGGTATCCGAAGTGTATTCGGGAGCGCACGCAGTCCGGTAGCGTTGTCAAGCGCGATCCGGGAACTTAAGTAGACGAAAACTGGTCCTTAACGAAACTTCGTAAAGGAACTATTTTAACCACTCACGAGGTAATCATGGCACATCACGCACTGTCATCGCAGGAAAGCTACAACCCGAACCACTTGCTCGATATTCTGCTCGGCAAGATGCAACTGAAGAACGATGCCGCGCTGTCGCGCATGCTGGAAGTGGCCCCGCCGGTCATCAGCAAGATCCGTCACCACCGCCTGCCGGTCGGCGCTTCGCTGCTGATCCGCATGCACGAAGTGACCGGCATGAGCATCCGCGACCTGCGCGACCTGATGGGCGACCGCCGCACCAAGTATCGCCTGTCGGACGCCCAAGGCCGCCCGAAGCCAGAAGAAAAAGCTGCACAACTGGCTGCCCAGCAAGCTGCACAGCAAGCCCAGCCGCAAGGCCAGGAAGCGCAAGGCAACGACAAGTCGGGTAACTATGCGCACTAATGCCGAGGGCATGACAGGCGGTTCTGTCATGCCTGAGGCGCAACCCGGCGGGAGGCTTGGGTTTTTCCGGCCCAGGCTTCCCGCCGTCACCGTATGATCGGGCCATCCGGCATCACGCCGCCATGATGGCCGACATTTCCTCGTATTGACGTTCCGTCTCCTGGAACAGGTACCCGTAAGCTTCCTCGTTCAATCCCATCGCTTCCCAGGCCACGGTCGATACCGGCGGCACCAGCTCGTCCTCGGCGCCGGCGATATCGAGTGCATGTACGATGGCATCGGCCACGTGCACGATCGCGGCCAGCAGGCCAGCAGGCCAGCAGGCCAGCAGGCCGGCGCCGGGCGTTTCCGGCGCATGGTGACGCGCGATGGCCTGGCGCATGACGTCGGAAAAATGCCAGTGCTTGGCCAGCGCCACGCCGGCATCGACATGGTCGCCACCCAGTACCGCACGCTCGGCCTCGATCAGTGGGCAATCGTGCTGGCGGCGCCACGCGAGCACGGCGCTATAGGCATCTGGATGACGGCATGCGAGCACCAGTTGACCCAGATCATGTAACAAGCCCGCCGTAAAAGCGACATCCTGGTTGAAACGCATCCGCCGAGCCAACGCCCGGGCACAGACGGCGTTCGCGCTGGCATGACGCCAGAAGGCCTTGTCGTTAAAGTTGGGGCAACGTCCGGTCGGAAAGCAGCCTGTCACTGCAGCGGCAGTAATCAGGTTGCGCATGGTCTGGAAGCCGAGAAAAGTAATCGCTTGCTGGATCGTCGTGACCTTGACCTGCAGGCCGAAGAACGAAGCGTTTGCCAGGCGCAAGGTCTTGGCGGTCAGGACCGGATCGAGCGACACCTTCTTTGCCAGCACCGAAATATCGATATCGTCATCTTCCAGCGTGCCGAGCAGGTCCAGCACGACGGCGGGCGGAGAGGGCAGGTCGTGGAGGCCCTCGACCAGCTGTTCAGGTGCAAGCTTCATGCTCGGTTTTCCGCCTCCAGCGCAGCCGCCAGGCGGTAGTTTTCCATACAGTCGCGCAAGGCATGCGTCGCCGCGTTGGCGGGATCGTCGCGCACGTGGTGGCGGAACAGGTAATCGAGGCGGGCTTGCAGCGCCGTCGATGGTGCGGGATGGGGTGCCGGAGCTTGGCAAGCTGCACAGCGAGCCGGGGAAATCGGCCCAGCAGCAAACCGCGGCGATATGTTGTATTCTCGCCCGGCTTTGCCCTTGCAACGATCGTCATACCGAACCAATAGAGACTTCACATGAAACTGTATTTCAGCCCTGGCGCCTGCTCGCTTTCTCCTCACATCGTCCTGCAGGAAGCAGGCCTGGACTTCACGCTGGAGCGCGTCGACCTGCGCGCACGCCAGACCGCCGGCGGCGCCGACTTCCTCACCATTAACAGCAAGGGCTATGTGCCGGCGCTGGAACTCAAGGACGGCACCGTCCTGACCGAAGGCCCGGCGATCGTCCAGTTCATCGCCGACCTGGTGCCGGATCGCCAGCTGGTGCCGACCCACGGCACGCTGGAGCGCTACCAGGTGATCGAATGGCTGAATTTCATCGCGACCGAAGTGCACAAGGGCTTCGGTCCGCTGTTCCGTCCGAACGCGACCGAAGACATGAAGGAAGCGGCACGTGGCAACTTGGGCAATCGCCTGGGCTGGATCGCGGCGCGCCTGGATGGCCGCGACTTCCTGATGGGTTCCCAATTCACGGTGGCCGACGCCTACCTGTTCACCGCGCTGGGCTGGGCTGCGTTCGTCAACTTCGACCTGGCGCCGTGGCCGGCCCTGACGGCCTACCAGCAGCGCGTCGGCAGCCGTCCTGCCGTGCAGCAGGTGCTGCGCGCGGAAGGCCTGCTCGATTAAGTAAAATATAAGGGTGCGCATGTGCCGTGCGGTCGCGCGGCAAGGTACCATGCGCGCCATGACCAGCAAACGCTACATTGCCCTGCTCAGGGGCGTGAATGTCGGGCGAGCAAAACGCATCGCCATGGCCGACCTGCGCAAACTCATCGAGGATCTCGGCTACACCGAGGTGCGCAGCGTCCTCAACAGCGGCAACGTGGTGTTCAGCGGGGCAGCGCGGCCGCAGGCCGAGGTGGCCGCCGGCATCGAGGAAGCCCTGGTGCTCAAGCTTGGCGTGGCGGCGCGCACCCTGGTGCTCGACGGCGCTGAACTGGCCGCGATCATGGCCGCCAATCCGCTGCTTGACCAGGCTCCCGACCATGCGCGCCTGGTCACGTTCATCTTGTCCGACCCGCTCTCCATGCCCGACACGCTGCAGGCGATCGACACGCTGTGCCACCAGGACTGGCAACCGGGCGCGCTGGCGCTGGGCGAGCGCGCCGTCTATGTCTGGTGTCCGGACGGCATCCTCGATAGCGCGGCGGCAGCGGCGCTCGGCAAGCTGCTGGGCGACGCGACCACGTCGCGCAACTGGAGCACGCTGCGCAAGTTGCATGCGCTGTCGGGCGCAGCGGTGGCGTAATTTCCTCAGGGCTTGATTTCGCCGAAGCCGGCGCCATCTAATGTGCATGGCGGCGACCGTGCCGCCTTGTCTTATCGCTTCATTCGAATTTTTCGCTGCTGTCGCGGCTGGCCCGGTAACCGATCAGGACCAGGCCGACCAGCATCATGGCAAGCACTTCCGGTTCTGGCAGTTCGGACATCGACGCCGGCGGCGTCACCGGCTGATGGCGAGGGATCGGCGACAGATCCGTCACGTGCACGCCGGCACTGCCGCCGCTGCCGGGATTGGCAAGATCGCCGAGGTCGACGATAGCGGCCTGCACCGCACCGCTGAACAACAATAGACCGATTGCTGCCAGTGCATGAGGTTTCACGATCATTCCTTCGCAGTGTCTGCCTGCCCTGCAACGATGTACCCCGGCGCGGGCAGGGATGCCGTCAGCGCCGGCATCCGGTACACCGCTGCCTCATTGAGCATAGCAAAAAATGCGCAGCGTATCGGACTCGTTTTGCACCGCCCAGATTTTGTTAAAGCGCGTCAAAATTAATCTTCTTTAAATATACAAAGCACAATTTGTCGTCTCGGGCAGGTTTGTCGAAATGACAAAAAACGGCGCATTCTTTGCATTTTGTTTAGCTTGATTATTGAAAAGCCAAGGAAAAGCGATGGCAGATCAATAGTAGATGTTGCGACTCAAGATTTTTTCGACGCACGGTATACACCTCTCTTTTTTTTGCGAGTATAGTCTCCCTAAACCTATTGCCCAACGGCATCGAAACATTAGCAAACGCACATGTTTGCGCATCACCCGCGGTCCCGCACCGCCGCCTTCAACGTCCAGCCGGCATCACGAAGGCAAGCAAGACCCGACGCTGCATCCAAGCCGTACCAAGCGTGATCAGATGGGGTCAGAGCCCACCCGAGAACACCGGGCGCTGACCCGATGAAAAGTACATCGCACCCTTTTTGTTTTATAGAGTACCGATATGCCCAATTTCGCTCGCATCCAAATTGCCTTCAAGAACGTCTACGTTCGACTCCTGACTGCCGTGCTGCTCGGCATCCTGACGGGATGGGCAATTTACAAGGCTGACATTCCGCAGGACACCGCCCCGGTGGTCCATTCGCAGAACATTGCCGAAATCACCCAGCTGGCCGCAGAAAAGGACCGCCTGGACTACCTGCTGGTGGCCAAGCCGCTGTCCGATTCGCCACGCTATGTCTACAAATTCAAGGACGCGCCGCAATTGCACGTGGTGAAGGTGCCGAGCACCTCGCACCTGTCGCTCGAGCGTGAAGTCCTGCTGAAGAATGCGATCCCGTATTCGATCGCCAAGGATGACTTCCTGAACACGCACAAGGCCGTGATGGAAGAAGAGGGCGAAGGCTTTGCCAGCAACGCCATCGAATTCCTGAAGCGCCATGCACTCGACCTGACCGTGCTGGTGGCGATCCTGTACTTCATGAAGTTCGGCATCCCGGGCATGAACGGCGGCGCCCAGATGATCGCCCCGGACAAGCTGAAAGGCAGCATGGACGACCTGATCGGCATGGAAGACATCAAGCAGGAAGTACTGCACCTGGAAGACATGATCCGCAACCGCGACCTGTACCAGGAACACAATATCGACAAGCCGTTCAACGTCATGCTGACCGGTCCGGCCGGTACCGGCAAGACCAAGCTGGTGGGTTACCTGGCCAAGCGCCTCAACATCCCGCTGATCCAGGCGTCCGGTTCGGCGCTGGAGTCGGGCTATGTCGGCGGCGGCTCCAAGGCCCTGAACGCCCTGTACCGCAAGGCGTGCGCCAAGGGCAAGTGCATCATTTTCCTGGATGAAGGCCAGAGCCTGTTCATGCCGCGCGGCCGCAGCGAAAAGAAATGGGAAGACGATACCGCCAACACCCTGCTGGGCCTGCTGGACGGCGTGAAGAGCGACAAGGGCCAGGGCGTGATCTGGGTCATCGCCTCGAACTTCGACGACGCCTCGACCGAGATGGACGAAGCGATGCTGCGCCGCTTCTCGGTGAAGATCAACTTCCGCCTGCCGAACAAGAGCGAGCGGCGCGAACTGCTGCGCAGCTTCCTGGCCAAGAAGAAGGACGGCCTGGTCGACTGGAACAACCTGGATCTCGACCAGGTCGCGGAAATCACCCAGAACCTGAGCCCGGCACTGCTGGAAACCGTGGTCGAACGCGCCTCGATGCTGTCGATCCAGGAAAAGGCGATCATCGATACGGATTTGCTGTTCCGTGCCTATGAACGCGCCACCATCGGCCTGACCGACCGTGCCACCACCGCCGAGAAGCACAAGCAGCGCGAGCGTATCGCGGTGCACGAGCTGGGCCACTTCTTCATGCAGATCGACCCCTATCTGCGCGCCGGCATGAGCCTGGCCGAAGTGAAGGAAAAGTCGCACCTGCTGAAGATCAGCACCGAAGCGGTGTCGAAGATCGGCGCGCTGGGCTATGTGCTGCAGTCGGGTGAAGACATGTCGCTGCGCACGCTGGAAGAGCTGGAGCGCGACGTGGTCGGCCTGTACGGCGGCGTGGCGGCGGAAGAGCTGTTCTATGGCGCCCGCGGTATCTCGGTCGGCAGCCAGAACGATATCGAGAAGATCACCAAGATGCTGAACCTGATGGTCGGCCGCCTGTCGATGTACTCGCGTGCCAAGATCGACTACAGCCAGCTCGCCAACGACGCCAGCGGCGAGCACACGCTGCGCCAGGTCGAGGAAAAGTCGGACGAGCTGTACAGCTACACGCTGGACGCGATCCGCGACTACCGCGACGTGATCGTGGCGATCAAGGACACGCTGCTCGACCAGTACGTGCTGTCCAAGGATGCCGTGTTCGCGCTGCTGGAAGCGCACCACGATGCCCTGCAGGCTGGCCTGGCGCACCAGCGTCACGCCAACCTGAAGCTGTGCGCCGAGGAAGCCATGGCATAAGCGTTCCAGTCGCGCCACATTCTTAAACTGGAATGACGAGCCCGCCCTGCACCCGCAGGGCGGGCTTTTTCATGTGTACCAAATCCGCAATAGTGATTGCGCAGGAGAAATTCTTTATATAAAATTGACTCCAATTCAGTAAATCCAGTAATTAAGGAGTCAAATGTCATGAACCATGTTCTCGAGGTATTGGTTCCGACCGTCCCCCGCGACGAGCGGCTGGCCTGGATCGCACTTGTATCCATGCGCGAACAACAGCCCGACGCCCCGAAGGCGCCGGCGCTGGTCCGTTTCCATGACATCCTGGTGTCGGTCTATCCCTGCCAGGCCAGTTATGCGTCCTACGATCCGGCGATCGAAGAATGCCCATGGTCGGAAGGCCGCCTGATCGACCGCGTCGGCAGCCGCATGGCAACCCTCGGCCTGCGATCGGAGCGGCTCGAGGACGTGCTCGATTTCATCGTGACGACCGCGGGCACGCTGGGCCTGACCGTATTCGACAAGCAGCGCGGACAGATCCACCGGCCGCCGGTCCTGTCGCCGGACGCGACCTACGAAGTCCACGTCCATGGCATCCGTCCCGGCTTCGCCAGGGACCGGGTGGTGGCCAAGGTCGCGCGCGTGTTCCGCCAGGATACGGCGCGCATCCGCGCCATCCTGGATACGCCCAAGTGCAAGGTCAAAAAAGGCAGCGACCGCCTGAGCGCGCTGCGCTGCCAGGCCATGCTGGCCAAGCTCGGCTGCTGCTGCAGCATCGTTGCCGAACCGCTGTCGCCGCTGAAGCATGTCCCGAACATCTGCCTCGGCGGCGGCAACGCACCGGCCGACCTGCAGCGCCTGCGCCGCTGCGCCGAGCTGGGGCATGCCGAATCGCAGTACCAGCTCGGTTACCTGCTGCTGCGCGGCCTGGACCTGGCGCAGGACTGCATCGAGGGCGTGAAGTGGATCGAAAAGGCGGCGCTGCAGGACCACTGCGAGGCGCAATGGGCGGTCGCCCTGTGCTACCGCGAGGGGAACGGCGTGTTCAAGAGCTACGCGCGCGCCTTCGACTGGCTGCGCAAGGCCGCCATCCAGGGCGATGCGCAGGCGCAGACCAGCGTCGGCCGCATCTATTGCAAGGGCGAGGGCGTGCAGCCCGACTTGTGCCAGGCCCGGCGCTGGTTCCAGCTCGCCGCGGCGCAGGGCGACAGCCAGGGCCAGTACCTGCTCGCCAGGATGCTGCACGACGGCCAGGGCGGCGAGATGGACCGCGAACAGGCGAAAGTTCTGTTCATCAAGGCGGCGCGGCTCGGCAATCTGGAGGCCAAGCTGCACCTGCAGGCAGCGTAGGGCGGACGGGTTCCCCGTCCACCCTGTAGTTCAATGGGCGGCGGCGGTCGCCGCATGCGCCAGGCCTTCCAGCACATGGCGCGTCATGCTGCGCGCCAGTTCATGCTCGCCCACCAGCACCGTGCCGCCGGTTTCCTCGCGCAGCAGGCGCGCCTCTTCCTCGTTGTGGGTCCGCACCAGCACCTTGATGCCGGGGTTCAGCACTTTTGCGGTCTCGATCATGGCGCGCACGTGGAAGGTATCCGGCGTCGCGATCACCAGCATCGCGGCGCGCGCGATATGGGCCTGGATCAGCACCGCCGGCTCGGCCGCATTGCCGGCCACCGCCGGCTGGTCGCGCCGGCGCAGTTCTTCGACCATCTCGCGGTTCTGCTCGGCCACCACGAAGTGGACGCCCTGGCGCGTCAGCTCTTCGGCGATACGCCTGCCGACGCGGCCATAGCCGACCAACACCACCTGGTCGGTCAGGCGCTCGTGGGTGACGTTGGCCGGCAGTTCGGCCAGCGGGTCGGGCGAACGCTCCATGCGGCGTGCGTGGGCCGAGCGGGCGCGCACCCAGCGCTCGAGCGGCGCGATGGCTTTGAACATTACCGGGTTCACCGCGATCGAGACGATGGCGCCGGCCAGGATCAGGTTCTGGCCGAGTTCCGGCAGCAGGCCGAGCGACATCCCCAGCGCCGCCAGGATGAACGAGAACTCCCCGATCTGGGCCAGGCTGGCCGATACCGTCAGCGCAGTGTTGAGCGGATAGCGCAGCACCAGCACCAGCACGAAGGCGGCCAGCGATTTGCCGAACAGGATGATGGCTAGCACCGCCAGCACCTGGAGCGGGTGCTCGACCAGCACGCGCGGGTCGAACAGCATGCCGACCGAGACGAAGAACAGCACCGAGAATGCATCGCGCAGCGGCAGCGATTCCTCGGCTGCGCGGTGGCTCAGCTCCGATTCGCGCAGTACCATGCCGGCAAAGAAAGCGCCCAGCGCGAACGACACGCCGAACAGGTGCGAGGAGCCGAACGCGATGCCGACCGCTGCCGCGATCACGGCCAGCGTGAACAGCTCGCGCGACCCGGTCTTGGCCACGCGCCACAGGAACCACGGAAACAGCTTGCGCCCGACCACCAGCATGAAGGCGACAAAGGCGCCTACCTGCAGCAAGGTCCAGCCCAGCGTGGCCCACAGCGAGGCGTCCGGATTACCGGTGCTCTTGCCGCCCAGCGGCCCGGCCAGCGCCGGCAGCAGCACCAGCACCAGCACCGTCACCAGGTCTTCGACCACCAGCCAGCCGACTGCGATGCGGCCGTTGAAGGAATCGAGCTGGCCGCGGTCTTCCAGCGCGCGCAATAACACCACCGTGCTGGCCACCGACAGCGCCAGGCCGAACACCAGGCCGGCGCCCAGGCCCCAGTCCCACCAGTAAGCCAGGCCCATGCCGAGCAGGGTGGCCACCGCGATCTGCAGCACCGCACCGGGCAGCGCGATGCCTTTCACTTCAAGCAGGTCGTCGAGCGAAAAGTGCAGTCCGACGCCGAACATCAGCAGCATCACCCCGATCTCGGCCAGCTGGGATGCCAGCGCGACGTCGGCTACGAAGCCGGGCGTGGCCGGGCCGATGATGACGCCGGCAGCGAGATAGCCGACCAGCGCCGGCAGGCGCAGGCGTACGGCAAGCATGCCAAACACAAGGCCAAGGCCGAGCGCGGCGGCGATGGTGGTGATCAAACTGATGTTGTGATCCATGCGGGGGTGGCCTCCTTGTCAATATTCCGCGACAGTATAAGGGACGATGGTGCTCCAGTTCCAAAATGGTCCAGAAATAGCTGAAAATACCGCTGTTTTCTACCGCGAACGCAGCAAATGCTCGCAAATCGACGCAGCTTGGGTAGGCCGGCGCAGCAGTGGCCGACTGCGGCGCGCCGATTCTGCTCGGCCTCGTCTAGGATAATGGCGTGAGCACAACATCCAACACCGCACATACCCAGGCCAAGCGCATCGAGCTGCGCAAGTCGAAACGGCTGGCGCTGGCCTTCTTCGTCGGCGCCGCCGTCCTGTTCGTCATCTCGCTGTTTTTACCGCCGACCTGGTGGAGCGGCCTCCTGAAAGCCTTTGCGGAGGCGGCCATGATCGGCGCCCTGGCCGACTGGTTCGCGGTGGTCGCGCTGTTCCGGCGCATCCCGATCCCCATCGTGTCGCGCCATACCGAGATCATCCCGGCCAACAAGGCGCGCATCGCCGACAACCTGGCCGCCTTCGTGCACGAAAAATTCCTCGACACCGATTCCATCGTCGGCCTGATCCAGCGCCACGATCCGGCCGGGCAGGTGGCCGACTGGCTGGTCAAGCCCGCCAACACCGAACTGCTGGGGAACTACCTGGTGCGCATGAGCGGCTGGGCGCTCGACTTCATCGAAGACGCCGCCGTCCAGAACTTCATCCGGCGCGCGGTCCACACGATGGTCCAGCAGGTCGACCTGTCGAAGACCAGCGGCGCGCTGCTCGAAAGCTTTACCCGCGATAACCGCCATCACGAACTGCTCAACGAAGGCATCGACCAGCTGGCCAAGCTGCTCGCCAACGAAGAGACCCAGGCCGCGATCGCACAGGGTATCGTCGACTGGCTGCGCGAGGAATACGCATTCATGGAGCGCATGCTGCCCTCGGACATGATCGGCAGGAAGGGCGCCGACCTCACCGTGCGCATGGCCTCCGGCATCCTGAACCGCGTCAGCGAAGACATGCAGCACCCGCTGCGCCAGCGCTTCGACGCCTTTACCCGCGACTTCGTCGAGCGCCTCAAGACCGACCCGGACTTCCTCGAAAAGGGCGAGGACATCAAGCGCCACCTGATCGGCGACGAGACACTCAACGGCTACATCGGCTCGCTGTGGGGCGACCTGAAAGACTGGATCAAGCGCGACCTCGATAGTGCGGATTCGGTCCTGCGCACACGCATCGTCGCCACCGGCGCCTGGGTCGGCCGGATGCTGGCCGACGACCCGCAGCTGCGTGCCTCGCTCAACGCCAACCTGGAGCTGGCGGCGCGCGGCGCGGCACCCGAATTCGCGGGTTTCCTGACGCGCCACATCGCCGACACCGTCAAGCAGTGGGACAGCCGCGAGATGTCGGAACAGATCGAGCTCAACATCGGCAAGGACCTGCAGTACATCCGCATCAACGGCACCATCGTGGGCGGCTTGATCGGCGTGCTGCTGTACCTGTGTTCGACCCTGCCGGTACTGTTGCGCTGAACATTCGGAAC